>Ga0207655_1003285_pt1 | contig 12134 bp, 10 predicted proteins | sample KBSM44metaG_FD_184398 | JGI IMG/M metagenome (GOLD analysis project Ga0207655, IMG submission 184398) | Miscanthus rhizosphere microbial communities from Kellogg Biological Station, Michigan, USA - KBS M4-4 metaG (SPAdes) (version 2) | ecosystem: Host-associated > Plants > Roots > Rhizosphere >...
TATCCGGTGTGATAAATTTATTGCGATAGCGAATCCAGGCGCCGTTAGGCCCACTCGGCGGTGTATAGGACGGTGCCTGACGATCCATTAAACGCAGGACGTAGTCCAGCCGCTTAGCCTGGCCAATAATGGCGTGCAGTTGCTCACGGTCGAAGCCGTGTTTCGCCACCATTTTGTCGATGAACTGTTCCGCAACAGGATTGCTGGCGAAGTCACCAAACATCGGCTGAACAGCATGAGACGGCTCCAGCAAAAAGCCACCTTTAGGCGCAACCCGTTCGGCGGGCGGCTGCGAAGAGTGTGGCTTACTGCTACAGGCAGCAAGCAGGGCAAAAAGCGGAAGGTAAGCAAGCTTAAAACGCATCAGATATCCATATAACAGGCCAGACCAGGGATTTTAATGTTAATCGTTCAACGCGGATACATACAAACGAGATCGTAAAAAAAACACTTTTTTTAACAATCAAACCGGCTGTTTTGTGAAATGCCTCTACTGCTTTCTCTCTCATCAAAAAAATCATTCAGTTGGCGACCCGGCTTTGCTAACTTCATTACCCGCTGCGGTAAGCCGGATGATGCAGGAGCCGTAAAATGGTACTATTTCCGCGCGGCATATGCAGCATGATGGTCGCTGCCTATCACCCTTGTTTAACCCAGCGAAAACCGTGACGGGAAAAGGAAGAGTCAACCTTGAGTAAGAATGAGATGAACAAAACAGCGCACATGGACTTGAGTACTCACACGCCAATGATGCAGCATCATCCTGACCATCAAACTAACTATATGAATATTATTGTTTTATTTTTAGAATAAAAAATAAAATCTACATATAAAATACATTTAACATTTGAATGATGAAGCATGGAAACCAACACGACAATACGGTCACAATCCAACAAATAACTCATGTTATTATAACCCTAAAAACCACCAACATAACCAATTGAAATTATTGAATTATTATAGAAAATCGCTATTGACACATTTGTTGTTTTAAATCATAAATCTATGTAAAGTTACACAACACTATAGTTATCGTCGCTAAGGATATACATGACAGATTCAATGCTCACAAAGTCTCAAATTCAACTAATGCTGAATTTGCAGGATTCGATAAACTCTGTAATTGATCAGAATTGGCGGGAAAAGGCCCATCCGTGGTATAGGGCAGTATGGACAGAATGTGCAGAAATGTTGGAACATGTCGGTTGGAAATGGTGGAAATATACTGAACAAGATATTGAACAAATACATTTAGAAATAGTTGATATATGGCACTTCGCATTAAGTGAAATGTTGATGAAAGGTGACATTGAATTAATCACTAATTTTATTTTGTTAAATTTTAAAAGTTTCACTATCAGTAATGAAGAAAATGACATTGAGAATTTAAGGAACAGCATAGAGGACTTTGCACTTTACACCTTAAAAAATAAATCCTTTTCAGCAGAATTATTTGTGCAAATTATGATCAACAGTAACCTTAATCCATTGGATTTATTTAAGATGTATGTTGGAAAGAATACGCTTAATAAGTTCCGCCAAGATCATGGTTACAAAACTGGGGAATACATTAAAATCTGGGATAAACAGGAGGATAATGTATGGTTATCAAAATTTACTTCACAGATCTCACCATCAGACGATGATTTCGCTGATAAAATTTATCATGCATTAGAGGAAAAATATACAGCTATTAAAAACAAAATTGGCGAATAAGATGAACGCACAAAAAGAAAAATCCAGCTATTTGAGGACTGTCCAACTTTGGCCTAAAAGTGGTATTTTCTCACCAGAAGAATGGTTGAGTAATTTTTGTGATAAAGATACCCCCTTTGCAATGAGGTTACTTGACGGATTTACGTTCTATTCTTCAGAGCTAGTTGAATCTATGTTTAAAAGCTCTTTCTTGAATCTTTCACAATACACTATAAAAAACAAAGAAGATTTTAAATTAGCGAGTCGGTCGTGGTCAACTTTCATCGATAATATTATTGTAGTACGAGTTACTGGAGAGAAACCGAATGACACTGATAGTGGATATACATTTTCGAGAATGGCTAGGGATATATTAAACATACCGCAAGAAAGAATTCTCTCTCCAGAATCAGCTTTAGAATATATAGCAAGAGGTAATACTTGCGATGTTGTCTTTGTAGATGATTTCGTTGGATCAGGTCAGCAATTCGTTACACTCTGGGATAGGATTTACAAGATATTAGGGAATGAAACTTCATTTTTTAATATTAGTTGTTTAAGGACAGATATCAATTTTTATTACTGCCCTGTAATTTGCACAGAATATGGGATGAATACAATTTATAGCAAGTGTAGAAATATAAAAATATCGACAGCTCATATATTTGGTGAACAACAGTCATTGCTAAGTGCAAACTCTTCTATCTGGAGAGATGATATGCGAACTAGCGGTCCAGAATTTCTAGAACGAGTTAGCATTACAGCAGGAATACCTGATAAAGATGGCGATGTGGGTTGCTGGAGAGGATTTCATAAATTGGGATTAGCACTAGCTTTTGAACATGGATGCCCAGATGCTACAGTCCCCCTCTTTTATCACTCTTCAAAAACGTGGAAGCCACTTATTAAAAGAGGTACTTTATAATGAGTTATTCAGATGGTGATGCCATTAGTAAAATAAATAAATCTTTAGGTTTATATAAAGCCGAATGGCTTAATGAAGCTATATTTGATCTTTTCAATGAACCTGTTTACTTTGACGAATTAAAAACTCACAGACCTTGCCTTCTAATCGGAGGCCGTGGGACAGGTAAAACAACGGTGTTAAGAGGCTTATCATATGAGGGGCAATATGCGTCTTTTTCTGCACACAAAAAAAATGTAGAAGAATGGCCTTTTTATGGGATGTATCATCGAGTCAATACTAATAGAGTAACTGCTTTTAGGGGACCAGAAATTGATGAGTCAAGCTGGACTCGCTATTTTTCACACTATATCAACTTGACATTTTGCAAACAAATATTAGACTTTGTAAAGTGGTTCAACTTAATCGCAAAACTTGATATTGAGTTGAATAAAAGTTCTATTAAGAAAATTTGCTTGAGCCTTGGAATAAATGAAGTTGATACTTTAGAAGAACTTTCCGAAGAGTTGGAATATGCTGTAATTGATTTTGAAATTTCCGTTAACTCGATAATAGATAACCCGCCTAAAAATCTATCTATTCTTGCGGCTCCAATCGATATATTGACTGAGTCGTTGTGCTCATTATCCATATTCAAGGGTAAACAGTTCTATTTTTTAATAGACGAATTTGAGAACTTTGAAGATTATCAACAAATAATTCTTAATACCATTATCAAGCATTCTAATAACTATTATACATTTAAAATTGGAGTTAGAGAATTAGGGTGGAGACAGAGAGGAACATTAAACTCTAACGAGTCCTTGATTTCTCCAGCCGATTATGCGTTGATAAGTATTTCAGAAAGGCTGCAAAAAAATAATTTTGAGCTTTTTGCTAAAAAAGTAATAATTGATAGATTAAAAAAAGAATTCACTGAGGTTAAAAACGAGTGTATTGACCCCACAAATCTCTTAACATCAATTACGGAAAGAGAAGAGGCTGAAATATTAATTGGATCTGAAGATTACAATAAAACAATAGAAAGCCTTTCGACTATAGTTAGCAAAAAAGATTTAGATAAAATTAGAAGCATAGAGAGAGGTATGTTAGGCTTCCTTAAATACTTATCACCAGATGATGATACGTATGCACTTAAAGAATATGCTCTAAAATATTTAAAAGAGCCATCTTCACTTAGAAATGAAATGAATAATCATTTTTATGCCTATCTTTTTACACTAAAAAAAGGAAAGACTGGTGTAAGAAAATTTTATTGCGGATGGGATGTATATCTACTTTTGGCAAATGGAAATATTCGATATTTAATAGAACTAGTTCATGCGGCCTTTATAAATCATATCGAAAACGATGGGGTTCTTTTTGAACCTATTAGTCCCAAGACCCAAACAGATGCGGCAACACAAATAGGTAAAAAGAATTTGTCTGAACTTGAAGGGTTAAGTGTCGATGGTGCAAAATTAACAAAACTTGTTCTTAGTTTAGGACGAATTTTTCAAGTGATGGCATCTGACGGTAAAGGGCATTCACCAGAAGTTAACCAGTTTCATATAAAAACTGATAGCATACCATCAGAAGCTAATGAGGCAGTAAAAAATATATTAAAACAAGCTGTTATGCACCTGGCATTAGAAAGAACGCCAGGAAGCAAATTAATTCAATCGGAAGAAAGACAGGAATATGACTACAGATTACACCCTATATTCTCTCCGTTTTTTAACTATAGTCATCGTAAAAAAAGAAAATTTCCGATAGATGAGATACAATTTATAAATCTGATTGATAATCCTGCACCTACTATAAAAGCAGTATTGAAAAAAAGAAATATTTCTGATGATGAGAGTCTTCCTGATCAACTTAATCTCTTTGGGTCTTTTTATGCTGGATAATAAAGCACATCCTATTTTGACAAGTACATATGAATCCACTCAGGATTTTATTCCTGAAGATAATTCCATATACATCTTCGGGAGATCTGGTGAAGAACGTTCTAAGCATATTAATTCTGTATACACTAATACTCCTAATGTTGAATTTAGAGAAATATTTGCTGAAGACCTTTATGGTTTTACATCAGAAAATGAACATAAGTTCTATTTGCGTTCGGAAAGAAGCATATTAGATTTCATTGGGTTAGTAGAAATAAACCAATGTGTTTATATAGACATAACGGGCTTGACTCATTCTGTATGGGCTAGATTAATTCAGGTTTCATTGAACCAAAAATATAAAGTGAGAGTAGTTTATGTTGAGCCAGATCAATACTCAAGAAGCACAGCTCCCGTGGAAAAAGACTTTCAATTTATTCCATTATTAGGATTTGAAGGGACAAGGCTATCTTTTATCACTGAGCAAGTGCAACCCAACACTGAAAATATCATTCCAATTATTGGAACCCCTGGGTTTAAACCTTGGTATGTTTTTGAAAGTTATTTAGGTAATAGAAAATTTCTTCTTGAAACTGAGGCTTGGCAACATGTCCGTTATGCCCCCGCAAATTGTCCTTTTAGTTGTTTTTATCTTTTAGAGGAAATAGCAAAAAATAATAACGCCAGACGAATTAAAATAGGGTTAATAGGTACGAAACCACATGCTTTGGGTGCAGTTTTGTTTTCATTGGCATCCGAAAGTCGTATAGAACTAATTCATGACCATCCAATCAGAAAAGCTTCACGAACCGATGGTATTGCAAGACTTATGGTATATCACATTTCAGCACTTTTCGACGGTTTACATCCGGTGTATACTGTAAACAATGATGCTGATAGAATTAAAATATCCCGCTTAAGAAAATAATGAATGATGCTCATTTTACACCGGAAGATTTAGCTGCTGAAATGTTAAGCTATCTACCTGCCGAATTTGAACCTAAAATTATAGCCGACTTTGCGGCAGGTCACGGCAGTTTGCTAAATGCTTCCTTTAAAAAATGGCCAAAAGCTAAAATTATCGCTAACGATATATGCAATGAAAGTTATTCTGTTTTAAAAAAAAATAAAAATTGGCTTGTTTCGAAGTCAAACTTCTTACTTCCTAAATCAAGACAAAGTTCTTTCTATTCTAACTTCGTTGGTGACGTTGATTTGGTAATATTAAACCCACCATTCAGTGTCCGGAGAAGAGACTGGCTAATCTGGAATGATATAAACAGCTCTTCAACTGTAAAAGCTAGCTACTCTGCTATATTTACACTTTTATCAATAAGTTACTTAAAAGAAAACGGTAAATTGTTGGCAATTTTACCGAGTGGAACACTTGAAAGTCAGCGAGACTCTCTCGCATGGGATATCATAAAGGATACATGCTCAGTAGAAGTGCTAAAAAAAAACCATAGTAATACATTTAAAAATGTTACTGTTAACACCGTTATTGTATTAATTAGCAAGTTAACTTCAAATAAAAACTCTTTTATAAAGAGAAAATTATTACCTAAATCTAAATCTACTAAATTGTTTAACATCTTTAGAGGTTCACTTCCTGTTTATAAAGCTAAAATTGTCAGTAATGGTGTACCTTATATACATACTACTAACCTGTTAGAAAATAAGATCAACATTAAAAACTTTGTTGAAAAAAACAAAAGTTTAATCACAGGTCCTTCATTGCTAATTCCAAGGGTGGGGAAATGTAATGAAAAAAAGTTATGCATTCTGAGAAACAATGAAACCGTAGCTATTTCTGATTGTATTATTGCGATAAGCCATAGCGATGAAAACCTGATTAACTTACTTTTTATGAAATTAAAGGATGATATTAACACTTTATTAAAACTGTATATTGGAACTGGTGCCCAATATATAAGGGTAAATGATTTATCGGATTATATAGATACAATACATCTATAACATCCGTTTTAAGCAAGGGCTAACTGAGCGATGCTCAGTTGCCTTGCTTTTTCCGCCCTTCGGTTGAAAAAGAAAGATCAAAGCCACCCCGCAATCAAATGCCAAACCATTGACACCATTGATCTTTATGGTATTTATTATATATAGCATATGGATATGCTATTAATCCTAAATATCAAAAGGAGTTGATATGGAAAAAATAAATATTATTTTCGATGATGAGTTTCCTTCATCGTTTACCAATAATCCTGTCGCAAATAAATTACCTCCCAACCGTCTTCGCAGATACTCAGTAACTGTCAGATTAAATGAAGTTGAGCTGAGTAAAGTAAACCAGTCCAGAGGACAGCTAAGCAGGAGCTGTTGGCTGAGATCTTCAGCTCTAAAGCAGTTGCCTCCCTTAGTTCCAGAGGTTAATAAAGAAGCCTGGCATCAACTGACGGCTTCCCTGCAAAAGTTGAATGACCTCACTTCATTTCTTATTCGTCGCGGATCTGATGCTCAACCTTTGAGTAATGAGGTCGATACTCTCAAGCTGAAGCTATCTCATGTGAGAGATGCCCTCCTCTCACTCGATAAGTGATTCTCCGCTCGTGAAAGGAATGCAGAAAATCCGCAGGGGCAAGTGCTTCAGAGGTGTCATCTCTTATGCACTTGCTCCAGCTCCTCATCACAAAACAGTGCCAGTAATAATAGGCGGTAATATGATCGGTTCCTCAGTGGATGAGGTGACTGCTGAGTTCATGCAAACACAGAAGCTCCGCCCAGATGTGCAGAAACCGGTGTGGCACAATTCCCTTCGCCTGCCTATGGGAGATTTACTCACTAATGAGCAATGGAAACTCATTGCTGACGACTATATGAGGCGAATGGGATTCGATGATACCCATCTTCGTTGCTATGTCCTACATGACGACGAGGCCGGTCAGCACATACATATAATTGCATCTCGCATCCGTATACCCGATAGCCAGCTCTACCTCGGTAGAAATGAGAACCTCATCAGCACCAGAATCATTCAAGAGCTTGAGCGGGATCATCTGCTCACACGGACCAAAGGTCCATCTCCTTCTTTAATACCCAAAGTCAAAAAAACTGGCAGGAATGAAGAAATGATGGAGGCAAGGACAGGCATTAAGGCTCCAAAGAAAATCATCCAGGAAGCAATTGAGGCTGTGCTCAGTTTCTATGACACCATCACCATTGACGATTTCATCTATGAACTCGGTAAGCAAAATATAACAGCCAAAGCGAGCATTGCTTCCACGGGTAAAATGAATGGTTTCTCATTTGAGTATACAGGAATCGCCTTCAAAGCATCTCAGTTAGGTAAAGCCTACTCATGGTCGAGCCTGAGTAAGAGGGTTATTCTCACCCCTACTGTCGAGACTCAGGTGATAGCTGATACAGGGTTACCTGAGGAAGAGTTGGAAGCAATTGAAAGGCTGGCGAACATAGACGATGAGCCTATCTTCCACTCCCCGGCTATCCCACACATTTGGGAGACGAATACAGAGCAGAACGACAAGGTTCGCTGGTTACTTTGGGTGCCCTACCTGAAGCTGATTACCCAAGCCTTAAAAGCAAAGGGTCTGAGCCTTCTTAAGACGTCATTCAAGATGAAACCCTTACACTTTGTTAATTCCTACCGAAGCAATCACGAAACAAAATCTCTAACGGCCATCAAGCAAATCGCCACTGAGCAGAAAAAATTTTCTATTTGATGTGTTCTAAAACTACTAGTTATCAGTAGGTTAAAAGCGTGCATTAAGTCAAATGGGCTAAGTATTCTTATTGATAATCATATTGATAGGGAAAGTCAATTGATCGTTTTTACAGATCGATATTCTAATTATGATAGTTTATAGCTATCAAAAAGATCTGATCGATCGGTACAAATGATTTGCTAGACACTCATTCCAAGCCGTAATGTAACTTCAAACGAAGCGATATAGCTCACTGATTTATCGGCAAAATTAGCTGATGGATAAGTGCGCTCTAAATCCAATGAAACAATACCGGATGGTTCTATGACAACAATGAATGAAGTTAAGCAGCCGAATTTCCTGATGATGAAACGAGTATGGATTGCCATCGCACTTCCGATTGTCATTTTCTATTTCTTAGGTATTCAGGGTTTGGTTCAGCTTGCAATCGTCTGGGTTTTCGCAAGCATCATGCTCTTGATGTTTGCCTACAAAAAATTCCGAATTAAGAAGTGGAATGCCAGCACCTGGGACCATTTTGGCGAGCAAGATGGGATGTGGAGTCATGAATTTGGTTCCACTTCTATGAAGCTCGACCAGCACAGAGGACTGATTCATCTCAAGGAAGAGAACAAACAAAAAACCTATCCGCTCTCTGCGGTCAAGGAGTGGAGATACAACTTGTCTACCACTAGACAAAGAACAGGGTTGGATAGAGAACTCGACCGCACCCATGACTTCAAAGAATCAGGGTTTTACATCGCAGTAGACGATGTTCTGTATCCAGAATGGCGGGTAATGTTTTTTCCTCAAAAGGGTGACTTCAATTCACAGGAAGGTATCCGTGATACGGAACTACAACTAAAGCGATGGATGCATATTTTTGACAGAGTTATTAAAGATTAATTATTCAATTAAAACAGCAACTTAAAAAACCAATTCAGCAATTGGTTTTTTTTCATTTCAAACCCTAAAGTTATTCTTAACAATTCCGATAACATAAGTGTTTAACAAAGTTTTAATGTATATAATCAAAACATTTGAAATAATAGGAGGAAACTTATAACTTCTACCCTGAGATAATAATATTAATTTTCATAGCTAATGAAGGCAGGATGCATCTAGCTAAAAAAAATAAATCACTATCAAAATACATCTCTGTCTTTTTAATAATTTTTAAAATTAAGGAACTGGAAACTTGATTAAAGAAGAGAACCAATACTAACCCTTAGAATTTAAATTATACAAGTTTAAAATTATTCAATATACGAAAAAATAATTAAGGATATAAAATGACAACTTATAAGCAGGATGTTAAAGAGTTAAGTAGGAAAGAAATATGGACTCGTGCAGTAATCAAGTTAACAACCCAAAGAGACGAGCAGAAAATACTGAAAACAAACGCTATTCGGAAGCTATGGAATTATTCCTTCAACGAAATATTAGTTTACCGAAATCCCAAACCAGATGTAAAGATACTTCAAGCATGGGAAGACTTTACAAATACAAGCTATGGTGAAAAAAAACCACAAGATTTGAAAATAGCTTTCTTTTGCGGTCCTGAACCTGAAAATGACATTGATATTTTGATTGATCTTGGAGTAAGAGTAGAAAATATATGGGCAATTGAAATAGATGAAGAGAACTATAATTCAGCATTAAAAACAGCAAAAGTTAAATTCCCAACTTTAAAAATATTTAATGGTGACATTGCTGATCTGATGCAAATTACATCCTTTAAATTTGACATCGTATACTTGGATTTTACTGCTACTTTATTAACCAAGAAACCAGCTTCAATACATACAATCAATAGCATTTTTGAGAATAACTCATTAGCAGACCTAGGCATTATGATTATTAATAGTGCTCTACCTAATATATCTGATGACTCTGTTGATTTTTTATCGAGTTATTTTTCGTCGCATTCGTTTTTAGAGGAATCGATTTATTCAGGTATAGATTCCGACTCACATCATGTTGAAGGACGCATGGCTCATGGCTATCTTACTAAGCGAGAAACAGAGGACGGTGAATCTTCTGACGATAAAATCTTTGAGGATATAGTTCGAAAAAACTTTAGCCAAGCCTATAGCGCATTTTCATCTCATTACCCATTTCTTTTTGCTAGCTACCTTGCACCTATGGTTAAAGTAGCAAATAACGGTCGCTTATCAAAATTATTCTTAGAAAAGAACGAAAAAATTATCAAGGCATCAATAGAAAAACTGTCTACTCAAAATGAATATACTTCAGATGATGCGGAAAATGAATGTGACGGCATTAGTGTAGAAGAACTAATCGAACTTTTGAAAAAAAAACCACTCATCCACGAAGAAAAAAAATCATTTTATGAAATAAAAAACAAAGAATTCATAAGTGAGGACGAAGAAAACCAAGAAAAAGAAGAACTATATGAAGGAGGAGAACTATACGAAGATCCTGAGAATTACCCTTTTTGGAACTTCATAGATAATATTAAAAGCAAAGAAAGCACAGCATGTAAATTTTGGTATTCTGAGTTCACTAAAAATAAGAATAATAAAACTTCTTATTTAAAATGCTCTCAACTATATGACTTACTTAGGAATGGAAGTTATATTTACAAAGCCATATTATCTCCTGCACTTTCAGAATGTATCAGCGAAGTTCAAAAATCATTGCCTGATAGGAATGGTGGGGTCTTTTGTGATGTTCCAATGCCTCATCTTTGGGTTGAACTTGCAGTAAATCACTTAGGAAATTCATATCACATTAACACCGACCAGCACTGGAGAGCAAAATATAAAGCTAAAGAAAGGGAGATGTATCTTGATATGTTTACGTTTGATAATTGCCGCCCTTTATATGACTGGCTACCAATGCTTCAGATGTATGGTAATGACTTAAAATTCATTGAAAGACAAATTATTATTCGCTCATGTATGGACCTAATTACGAAACAAAGCCATTATTTATCTACCGGAAGTTATTATGGGGCCAATTTGATAGATGGTTATACAGATGAACTGTTCACCTTTGGCAATTTTAGTCCACGCATAAACCTCAACAAAGCAGAAAAAAAATAATTTTTAAAGACATAAGAATACGAATCCAATTAGTTCGTTTATTAATGAGCTAATTGGATAAGATTAATATTTGATGATATCATAACCTTTTAAAAAAGATGTTTACCATATTAATATTCAATGCAATTCTTGAGTATCACTTCAGTAACAAAACCAAGTTCAGATCATTTACTCATCTTTCTAAAATGAGGAATAAAAAATTAGAAATAAATACAATGCAAATATTATAACACTCATTACAAATGATGATTTATCTTCTTAAGCAGTTAGAATGATTATTAATGCCAACATACTTGTTAGCTTTATTTTTAAAATCTAAATTATAAGTATTGAAAATACTTTCCACCTCATATTCGTTCCATATTATATACTCAACAATAAACTTATAGAAATATAGAATACGATCAAGAGTTATACTCGAAGGTATTGCATGGAAATTTGGACTAAGCAAAGCCGAACTCAAAACAGCTATAATATTGCTGGGCCCTCTTAGATAAGGATTTTCGTAATCTTGCTGATATTTGAAAAAATATCCCACACAGAACAGGTAGGCATCTCTAACTACTTTATCTTTATTACATTGTGACTCATCATATCGGATGATGAATCGATTAAGAAGAATCAAAAACCTTTGTTCAGGCAAATATTTTTGTAATTTATCCATAATAAGCATCCTTGCTTTAATGTCATCCATGACACTATATTTATAACGCATATTAATAAAAAATCAACATCAATCCTATTTAATGAGTTTACTAATAAAATCCTTCAAACCATTAAATATTCCGTTTCGGGATTTTGAATTCTTCTCAGGCTCAGGCTCAGGCTCAGGCTCAGGCTCAGGCTCAGGCTCAGGCTCAGGCTCAGGCTCAGGCTCAGGCTCAGGCTCAGG
>Ga0207655_1003286_pt1 | contig 12134 bp, 9 predicted proteins | sample KBSM44metaG_FD_184398 | JGI IMG/M metagenome (GOLD analysis project Ga0207655, IMG submission 184398) | Miscanthus rhizosphere microbial communities from Kellogg Biological Station, Michigan, USA - KBS M4-4 metaG (SPAdes) (version 2) | ecosystem: Host-associated > Plants > Roots > Rhizosphere >...
CCGCCGCCCGGCCGATTGCGTGCGGCGATCTGCCCGCCGTGCATTTCGATAGCCCGCAGGGCGATGGCCAGGCCCAGACCAAAGCCCTGCGCGGCATTCTCCGGACCGCGCTCGAAGGGCTGGAAAATCCGTTGCAGACACGCCTCGTCCACACCTGGCCCCTGATCGATGACATTGACCATCAGGCACAGCGGCTGGGCCTGAACGTTGGCGACCACCACCACATCCGTGCCGACCGCCGTGTGGCGAACGGCATTGCGGATGACGTTTTCGAAGGCCCGATAAAGTAATTCGCTGTCGACCTGGGCGACGAAAGATCCGGGAGCCTGCAGCCTGACCCGACACTGCTTCAGTCCGGCCTCGAATTCGGCATCTTCGACGATGGCTGCCAGCAGGCTGATGACATCGACCTCGTCGCGGGTCAGGCTTTCGACATCGCTCTGCATGCGCGCCAGGGTCAGCAATTCTTCGATCAGCGAGTCCATTCGCTCCGATTCGCGCTCGATGCGTTCGAGCATGTCCAGTTGGGTCGGCTCCTGGCGCAGCAGGCCGATGGCGGCACTCATGCGCGTCAGCGGCGAACGCAGCTCATGGGAAATGTCATGCAGCAGTTGTTGCTGGGAGTCGGCCATGACCTTGAGCTGATTGGCCATGCGGTCGCAATCCTCGGCGAGGTCGACGATTTCATCGCGCCGGCGGCCCATATCAGGTTTCACCCGTGTGTCGAATCGGCCTCTGGCGACCTTGCCCATCGCCTCGCGCAATTTAATCAGCGGTGCCACCAGATAGCTGCTGAGAAACCAGCTGAACAGCGCGCTCATGACCGTGCCGGTGATCAGCGGATTGAGGTGAGAGGGTTGATCGTCATGGTTGGGACGCTGGGTAGAGCGGATATGCACGAGTGCACCTTCGCGTGTGCGCACGGCGAGTTCGAAGCGAGGGTTTTCCAGCGAATCGCCCGCCAGCAGCATCCCCTGGCTGTCGTACAAACCGACCTTGCTGTGACCCTCCGGCTGCCAGGCATCAAGCAACGCCTGCCCTGCGGCAATGCCCGAGCGCTGCAAAATGCGCACTTCGTTGTCGAGCACCGTGCTGAACGAAGGATCGCCACGCCCCGACTGGGTGAACATGAACAGGCCGGCACCGACCATGAAGGTCAGGCTGGTCGCCAGCCAGAACGCCAGAAACAGCTTCCAGAACAACCGGCTCGGTCTCATGGCGTGATCAACATATAGCCCAGATTGCGCACGCTCTGTATCCAGCTCTGGTTATCGTTGCGCGGGCCGAGCTTGTGGCGAATGCTGCTGATGTGCACGTCGATACTGCGATCGTAGCGGGCCAGCGGCCTTCCCAGCGCGTTCATCGACAGGTTCTGTTTGCTGACCAGTTGCCCGGCATGCCGCGCCAGCTCTTCGAGCAGGCAGAACTCGTTGCCGGTCAGTTCAAGCGTCACGCCCTGCCAGCGCGCTTCACGCTTGCCTGGCCAGAGCATCAGCTCTCCGGCCTGAATCACCTCCCTGACCGTCTCGATCACCGGCACCGCACGCACCCGGCGCATGATCGCCCGCAGACGCGCCACCAGCTCACCCGGCGAGCTGGGCTTGGGCACGTAATCGTCGGCGCCCAGTTCCAGACCGGAAATACGGTCGATATTGTCGCCGCGTGCGGTCAGCAGAATCACCGGCACCTGGCTTTGCGCGCGGATCCGCCGCAGCACCTCAATGCCGGAGATGCGCGGCATCATGATGTCCAGCACGACGATGTCGTGACGCCCGGACAAGGCTTCAACCTCGCCCTCTTCAGCGCTGTTGGTGCAGGTCACGTCGAAGCTTTCACGGGTCAGGTACTGGCTGAGCATTTCCGTCAGTTCCCGATCATCGTCGACAAGCAATACGGAAGTCATGGCAGGCCCTTGATTGGTAGTTGCCGATTATCCCGGCGCTGCTGCGGCGTGTCAGCCGGGCTCGTTGATCTTTACCTAACCTTACACGGCGTTAACCGTCCCCAACATGCCCTCCCCCTATGCTGCGCAGCCAACAGCGCCCGCCGGACCGGCCCTTTCTGGCGTGTCATCGGCAGCGCTCAAATGCCTTTGTCGCAGCTTTCTGGAAAGGGTTTGATGATTTCTTCGCGTCTGCTTCTATCGTTCTGCCTGTTATTCAGCGTCCCGCTGGTACACGCCGATACTTTTGCCATCTCGGACATCCGCGTCAACGGCCTGCAACGCGTATCTGCCGGCAGCGTATTCGCTGCGCTGCCGCTCAATGTCGGCGATCAGGCCGATGAGCAGCGTCTGGCCGACGCGTCGCGCTCACTGTTCAAGACCGGTTTCTTTCAAGACATCAACGTTGCACGCGATGGCAATGTGCTGGTGATCAATGTAGTCGAACGCCCTTCTATCGCCAGTATCGAGATTGTCGGCAACAAGGTCATCAGCACCGACGACCTGATGAAGGGGCTCAAGCAGTCGGGGCTCAGTGAGGGCGAGATATTCCAGCGCGCCACGCTTGAAGGCGTGCGCAATGAACTGCAACGCCAGTATGTCTCCCAGGGCCGCTACAGTGCCTCGGTCGATACTCAGGCGCTGCCTGCACCACGCAACCGCATTGCCCTGAAAATCACCATCGACGAAGGGACGGTGGCGTCGATCCAGCACATTAACGTGGTCGGCAACACCGTGTTCTCCGATGAACAACTGGCTGATCAGTTTCAGCTCAAGACCAGCAACTGGCTGTCGTTTTTCAAGAACGATGACAAGTACGCCCGCGAAAAACTTTCCGGCGACCTGGAACGACTGCGCTCCTGGTACCTGGACCGCGGCTACATCAACATGGATATCAACTCGACGCAGGTATCGCTGACACCTGACAAGAAAGGCGTGTTCATTACCGTCAACATCACCGAAGGCGACCGGTACACCGTGGGCAGCGTCAAACTGGGCGGCGACCTGAAAGTGCCGAAGGACCAGCTCGAACAACTGATTCTGGTCAAACCGGGTCAGGTGTTTTCACGCAAGGTCATGACTGACACCACCAACCTGATCACTCGTCGTCTGGGCAACGATGGCTACACATTCGCCAACGTCAATGGCGTGCCGAAAGCCAACGAGGCCAATCACACCGTCGATATCAGTTTCGTGGTCGACCCCGGCAAGCGCGCCTACGCCAACCGCATCAACTTTCGCGGCAACACCAAGACCGCCGATGAGGTGCTGCGTCGTGAAATGCGTCAGATGGAAGGCGGCTGGGCCTCGACCTACCTGATCGACCAGTCGAAGGTGCGCCTGGAGCGTCTCGGTTTCTTCAAGGAAGTGAACGTCGAAACGCCAGCGGTCCCCGGCACCGACGATCAGGTGGACATCAACTACGCCGTCGAAGAACAGGCCTCGGGCAACATCACTGCCAGCGTGGGCTTTTCGCAAAGCGCCGGGCTGATACTGGGTGGCTCCATCTCGCAGAACAACATCCTCGGCACCGGCAACTTCGCCAGCCTTGGCATGACCCGCTCCGAGTATCAGACCAAGTACAACTTCGCGTTCACCAACCCGTACTTCACGCCTGACGGGGTGAGCCTGGGCTACAACGTTTTCTACAACGCGACCGACTACAGCAAGTACTACGACGATGACGACGAGGTCTCCTACTATTCGCTCAACAGTGTGGGCGCCGGGGTCAACCTCGGCTATCCGATCAGCGAAACATCGCGCCTGACCTACGGGCTGTCGATCCAGCGTGACACCCTCGACGCCGGCAGCTACAGCGCTGACGAGATCTACGACTTCATCGAGCGCGAGGGGGATGCGTTCACCAACCTCAAGGCCAGCGTCGGCTGGTCGGAATCGACCCTCAACAAAGGCGTACTGGCCACCCGCGGTCACTCGCAAAGCCTGACCCTGACCAGCACCGTGCCGGGCAGTGACCTGCAGTTCTACAAACTCGACTACAACGGCCAGACCTTCCTGCCGCTCAGCGACACCACCTCGCTGCGCCTGCATACCAAACTCGGCTACGGCAACGGTTACGGCGACACCGACGGCCTGCCGTTCTACGAAAACTATACGGCGGGCGGCCAGGCCACCGTGCGTGGCTTCAAGGACGGCACGCTGGGGCCACGCAATACCCCCGCCACCGGCACCTACGCCAGTCAGGGGCAGATCTACTATTCCGACCGCGACACCGAAGCCCTGGGCGGCAACATCCTGATCACCGGCGGCATGGAATACCTGTTCCCGATGCCCTTCGTCAAAGACCAGAAATCCCTGCGCACCTCGCTGTTCTGGGACTTCGGCACGGTTTACGCGGACAAGTGCTACCTGACCACCACGCAGAACTGCGGCAACATCAATATCGACCAGATGGCCAGTTCGGTCGGCGTCGGCGTGACCTGGTACTCGCCGCTCGGCCCCCTGAGCTTCGACCTCGCCGTGCCGATCAAAAAGCCCGAAGACGCCGAGACACAAGTGTTCCAGTTCTCGCTGGGCCAGACCTTTTGAGGCGGACCTTTTACAGCATGAACAAGGCGGTCTTTACCCAGCATTACCTGGCCCGGACCGCGCTTTACATCCCGTCGTTGAATACTGCCTGCACTACTCATCAGGTCAGGAGTCGTTACATGAGCCGCGAAGTCAGACAGATCACCCCCGATGTGCAGGAAATCATCCAGCACGCCTTGCGCTCACTGCTGGGCAAAGGCTTCGTCATCGCGCTGTTCGGCAGCGAGGATGCAACCGGGGCCATGCACTACCACCTGCGTATCGACCACGACGCCACGGGGCTGGGCATCGAGCATCACGACCACGTCGAAGACGGTTTCATCGACGATATCTTCATGCTCGCCACCCGCATGAAAGCCATGCTCAAGCACCGCGAAACCCTGTCTCGCATGCACGGCGGCAGCCAGGCGACGGGTCAGGTGCGGCTGCTGACCTGGATCACCGAGGACAACAGCCAGACAGTCATGCAAACCGCCGAGGCTGCGGGGCGCGAGTGTTTGAGTGCGTTACGCGAACGCAGGTTGCGGGCTTGAATCATGAGCGCCGCACGGCTCAATCAATGGCCGAAGCGATCAGCTCTCGTAACCACATATGAGCCGGATCACGGTGCAAACGCTCAGGCCACAGCATGAGCATTTCAAACCCAGGAATCGAAAGCGGCGGTTCCTGAACCACGAGCGTCAGCTGGGCGCGCACCAGCCGTTCGGGCACCACTGCAACCAGGTCGCTGCTGGTCAGTGCAGACACCAGCGAGCCGAAATGCGGCGCCGACAACACGACCCGTCTGCTTAACCCCTGCGCCGCCAGGGCCTGATCGGTGCTTCCGGCGAACCCGCCGCCGTTGGGAGACATGACCGCATGCTCCAGCTCACAGAAACGTGTCAGCGATACGGGCTGCGCAAAATCCGGATGATCATGCCGGGCAGCAAGCACATAACGTTCATGGATCAACGACCGCTGACGCAGCTTGGGCGACGCGTCATCGCGGGTGTGCAACGCCAGATCCAGTCGACCGCTTTCGAGATCCGCGGCAAGGCTGAGCGGGTGCTTGTTCAACAGGGCCAGGCGCGTACCCGGAGCACTGTTACGCAACCTGCCGAGCGACGGCCATATCAACGCGATGGTCGCGTAGTCGCTGGCGGCCACGCGCCAGGTGTGATCGGCCTTTGCCGGATCGAAATCCCGGCCGGGCAGCAAAGCGGACTCCAGCGCTGCAAGCGCCTGCCTGAGCGGTTCGCGCAGTTGTTCGGCCCGCGCAGTCGGGGTCATGCCCCGCGGTCCCGGCAACAGCAATGGATCATCCAGTACCTGCCTCAGCCTGCCCAATTGCAGGCTGACCGTCGGCTGAGTCAGGTTCAGACGATGCGCCGCGCGGGTCACGTTCTGCTCCGAGAGCAATGCATCCAGCGTAATCAGCAAATTGAGGTCGATACGCCGCAAGGTATTGTTCATGCACATACCCAGTGTTTGGGAGATTGATTTCCAGCATACCCGATCGAGTCTGTAGCGTTGCCTCATGACAGACAAACCGGAGCCCCTCATGAACGTACTTATTGTCTACGCCCACCCCGAACCGCGCTCGCTGAATGGGTCGTTGAAAGACTTCGCAGTCGATCATCTGCAGAGCAAAGGCCATCAGGTGCAGGTGTCCGACCTTTACCAGATGGGCTGGAAGGCGACAATCGACGCCAACGATGCACCAGGCCTTGAGAGCAGCAGCCGCTTTGACCCTGCCCTTGAGTCGCAACGCGTATTTGCCGCCGGTATTCAACCGCCGGACATCGAGGCCGAACAGGCCAGATTGCTCTGGGCAGACGCCGTCATATTTCAGTTTCCGCTCTGGTGGTTTTCGATGCCGGCGATCATGAAAGGCTGGATAGAGCGGGTGTACGCCTGTGGTTTCGCCTACGGCGTGGGCGAGCACAGCGACCAGCACTGGGGTGATCGATACGGAGAAGGGACGCTGGCAGGCAAGCGCGCCATGCTGACGGTGACCATGGGCGGCTGGGAGTCCCACTACAGCGAGCGTGGCGTAAACGGAGCGCTGAACGACGTGCTCTTTCCTATCCAGCACGGCATCCTGTTCTATCCAGGCTTCGAGGTGCTCGCGCCCTTCCCTGTGTACCGGGCAGGCAAGGTGGACAGCGCGACATTTGCCCGCATTTGCGCCGATTACGGCAACCGCCTGGATACCCTGTTCACCCTTGAGCCCTTGCCGTTTCGCAGGCAGAACGACGGTGACTACGAGATCCCGGCACTGACATTGCGTCCTCATCTTGCAGCGGGTCGGCAGGGGCTGGACATTCACCTTCGTGATGAGGATGAGGATGAGGATGAGGATGAGGATGAGGATGAGGATGAGCCTGCGGATCTTTAGGCAGATTTGAAACCACCAGTGACCGATAACAAAAAAGCCCTGCTTGTGCAGGGCCTTTTCATGCGTAGCGCTTTCAGGCGGATTACTTCAGGTTGTTCTTGAAGAACTCGCCCAGCTTGTCGAACGGGATGAGATCGACCCGATCGTAAAGATCCACATGCCCGGCCTCTGGCACGATGATCAATTGCTTGGGCTGGCCGGCCAGTTTGTACGCTTCCTCGCTGAACTCCAGCGAGTGCGCCTTTGAACCGGCGATGAACAGCATCGGGCGTGGCGAGATGGTCGCGATGTCGTTGAACGGATAGAAGTTCATGAACTTGATGTTGCTGGTCAGCGTCGGGTGAGTGGTCAGTTCGGGGGACTGGCCTTCGGGCGTGAACTCGCCCCGTGGCGTGCGATAAAAATCATAGAACTCGCGTTCGATCGGGCCGGATGTGTCAGTCAGTTTGTGTACCGTGCCACTGGTATACGCGGTGTCGCCGCCGCTGTATTCCACGTCACGTTGCAGTGCCGCCTGCTCGATGAGCTTCTTGCGCTGCGCCAGCGTCTGCGAGTGTTTCAGGCCGTTGCGGTTGGCGGCGCCCATGTCATACATGCTCACCGTGGCGATGGCTTTCATGCGCGGGTCGATCTTCGCGGCACTGATGACAAAGCTGCCGCTGCCGCAAATCCCCAGCACGCCGATTCGTTTTTTGTCCACGAAGGTCTGCGTGCTCAGGAAGTCCACTGCGGCGCTGAAGTCTTCGGCGTAGATATCCGGTGAAACGGCATTACGCGGCAGGCCTTCGCTCTCGCCCCAGAACGACAGGTCCAGCGACAAGGTGACAAACCCCTGCTCGGCCAGTTTCTGCGCGTAGAGATTGGCGCTTTGCTCCTTCACCGCCCCCATCGGATGGCCGACGATGATTGCCGGAGCTTTAACGTTCGGGTTCGAGCCTTTGGGTATAAACAGGTTGCCCGCGACTTTCATCTTGTACTGGTTGTTGAACAGCACTTTTTGCGCAACGACCTTGTCGCTTGTGTAGAAATTATCGGCACCGTGAGACATGTCTGCTCCTGTCGCAGCGTATGAGCTGATTAAAAGCCCAAGCATCAAAAGAATCTTTTTCATGGCGTGTTACCTCGTTGAGAAATTGACCCGCGTTTATCTGCCCGGCTCTGACCGGTGTTGCTTTCCTGCAGAGACGCGTTGTCGCGTGCCGTCCAGGCCAGCGCGGCCGAACACGCCAGTAACACGCCACCGAATGCGAACGGGCTCCACCAACCGAGGCTGTCGAACAGCGCGCCGCCGATACCGGCCCCGGCGGTGATCGCCAATTGAATGGTCGCCACCATCAGGCCGCCGCCCGCCTCGGCATCGTCGGGTAGCGTGCGGCTCAACCACAGGCCCCAGGCGACCGGCGCAGGTGTGGCAATCAGCCCCCAGACGGCAAGCACAATGGCGACGGACTGAGGTGAATGGCCCAGGCCGGTCAGCGCCACGGCCAGCACCGCCATCAGCAACGGAATGGCGATCAGGCAGGCATACAGGCCTGTGTGCAGCAGCCTGCCGATCAGGTAGGTGCCGACCAGCCCGCTGGCCCCCAGCGCCAAAAGCATCAGGGACAACGTGTTGACGCTGACCCCGGTGATCTCTTCCAGAAACGGGCGCAGGTAGGTGAAGACGGCGAACTGGCCCATGAACAGCAACAGGATCGCGCTCATGCCGACGGCCACTTGCGGGTTGCGCAGCAGGCGAAAAGGATTGCGTGCCCGGTTGTTCGGCTGGCTGCGCATGGCCGGCAGGCTCAGCCACTGCCAGGCAAACGCCAGCGCCGCGAGCGGGATGACCAGGAAAAACGCGCCGCGCCAGCCGATGTACTGGCCCATGAAGCTGCCCAATGGCGCGGCGACCGTCGCCGCCAGCGCATTGCCGCCGTTGATCAGTGCCAGGCCCTTGGCGACCGATTGCTTCGGCACCAACTTCATCACGGTAGCGGTCGACATCGACCAGAAACCGCCAATGGCAATCCCGAGCAATGCACGGCCTGTCATGAACAACCAGCCGTTGGAGGCCAGCGTGACGATCACGCCAGACACCAGCAGCAACAGGCTGAAGCCCAGCAGGACAGGCTTGCGATCCAGATGTCCGGTCAGCGGCGTGTTCAGCAGACTGGTCAGCACGGCAAAAAAGCCGGAGATCGAAATCGCCTGCCCTGCCTGCCCCTGGCTGATACCGAGGTCCTGCGCGATGGGTGTCAGCAGGCTGACCGGCATGAACTCTGACGCAATCAGCACCACCACACACAGCGCCATCGAGAACACGGCGCCCCAGGCTGGCGGATGAGTGGTTATTTCGGACTGCTTCAGAGTTGAATCAAATGCTTGCATGCGTCCTGACCTGGCGACGTTAAAAATGAGTCGGCACAGGTTAGGGCAAAGGTATTAGGATGATTAGACACCACAATTTATACGCGCTTGTGAGAAGGATTCAGTAATGAGCACACCCAAACTCAATGATCTGCAAGCCTTCCTGCAGGTGGCACGCGATCAGAGCTTTACCAAGGCCGCGACCAGACTGGGCGTTACGCCTTCAGCCCTGAGCCACACCATGAGGGGCCTTGAAGAGCGCATGGGCCTGCGCCTGCTGGCGAGAACCACCCGCAACGTGGCCCCGACCGAGGCTGGCGAACGGCTGATGCGCTCGATCGGGCCGCTGCTGGATCAGATTGCCGCAGAAGTCGAAGTGCTGGGCGAACTGCGCGACAAACCCGCCGGCACCATTCGCATTACCTGCTCCGATGACGCCGCAGAAGGCATCATCCGCCCGATGCTTGCAGGGTTTCTGGCGCAGTACCCGGATATTCAGATCGAGATCTGCATCGACTACGGCTTCACCAATATTGTCAGCGAACGTTTCGATGCGGGCATCCGTCTGGGGGAGTCCATCAGTAAGGACATGATTGCCGTGCGCCTGGGGCCTGACTGGCGCTTGTCAGTGGTCGGCTCGCCGGCCTACTTCGAGCGACATCCCGTCCCGCTGCAGCCTCAGGACCTGACTCAACACACCTGCATCAACATCCGCCACTCGCCAAACGGCAGTTGCTACGCCTGGGAGTTCGAGAAGGACAGCCGCAAGCTCAACCTTCGAGTCAACGGGCAATTCACGTCGAACAGCATGATCCATGTGCTCAACGCCGCACTGGACGGCGTGGGCCTGGCCTACGTGCCGGACTCCATGGCCGAACCGCACATCGCCAGCGGCCGCCTGAAAGAAGTGCTGGTCGACTGGAGCCCTTACTTCGAAGGTTTTCACTTGTACTACCCGAACCGGCGACAGGCGTCGCCGGCATTCAGCGCGTTTGTCGAGGCGGTGAGGTATCGGGGCTAGCACCCCGCCGCCTGATTACTGCGCGGCTTTCAACGCATCCGCGACCTTGTTCAGCGAACCTTGAGCAGGCTCGGCAAGCAGTTTCAGGTCGGTGGTTTTGCCACGCACCACCACTTGCATGGCGGTGGGCGCACCCTTTGCGTCACCCACGATCCGGTAAGCGGTGTCGCCGCGCACGAAGCTCAATACATGACTGGCAGCGTCGTACTTCAGTTGCTCACCTTCAGCCTGGGGAAACAGCAGCCCGACCTGATTCTTGCTGTCCACGGCTGCGTAGAAGACCGGGCTTGCGTCCCCTGAACGGAACAACACAATGCGCTTGCCGGACGGCGCAAGCCTGAACGACAGGAGAATCTCACGCTGCTGGTCTTCCTCCCAGACGATGCTGGTGGTGTGCGTCATCTTGCCATTCTGATTGCGACTGACTGTTTCAGTCGGCAGTCCCGACCCACCGGTATGGTCAAGGACCGTCTGCGTTTCCAGAACCGGCTCTCCATTACGGATGCTGTAGGTAGACGTCTGGTGCCAGCAGCAACCGTCCTTGGTCATGGTCTCGATCTTGCGGGCTTTCTCATCCACGCTGAACAGGCCGCAGTTGTTTTGCGCCAGTTGGGTAAACGAATCGCTGTGCCGGAAACCATCGGCCGTGCCGAGAAAGACCTGATACGAGGGGCCGTGATAGCAGCTGTTCTGCCCGTCCATCAAGGCCAGGTCCTTGATGCCGTCGAAGTTGAAATCCTGATAGATCAGTACGCTTTGTTCGCCATAGGGCAACTCGTGCACGTTGGTTTTGACCTTGCCGGTTTTCGGGTCAGTGCCAAGCACCAGCTCATCGGACTGCACGCGGATCAAGGCCGCACCGCTGGCCTTGTCGTACACGTTGATCACGCCGGGACGAAACACATCGTCCTTGGCTGAAATATCCAGCGTCGCACGGTATTTATCGGAAAAGTCCTGCAGGGCGTAGTTCTCCCGGGGCGAGCCCGCGAACCCTGCTGCGTCCATTTCACCGTAGGTCGGTAACGCACCGGCGGCACTGACCAGTGTCGACGAGGCCAGACCGACCAGTACCCACAAGGCCTGCAACCCGAGACGTGACGCACAGCGTTGAACGATGGATAGGTGCAAGACGCAACTCCTTTGATAATGAGCGATGAGTCTACTTCAGCGATCGATACAATTTGAAATCATTGCCCGACGTGCACTTCGTGCTCACAGGCCGCCCCGTCCGACCCGGTAAATGTTTTAATCACGCCCCCTCTTCGCTCAACGGGCCCGATGCTTTTATGGATATTCACTCGCTTTGGCTCAAAACCCAGGAAATCTGGGACATGCTCGATCAGCATCCGTGGGTACGCACCGGGCTGGCGCTGATCCTGTTGCTGACCGCCGCACTGGTGCTTGGCCGCGTGGCGCGCTTTCTGGTGCTGTATGCCGTGAGGATGCTCGGCCGTCAGCCGTCCCTGCACTGGGTCAACGACTTCCGCCACAACAAGGTCTTTCACCGACTGGCGCAGATGGTGCCGTCACTGGTCATTCAGTTCGGCCTCACGCTGGTCCCGGGCCTGAGCACTGCGGGCCGGAACGTGATCGGCAACATCGCCATGGCGTTCACCATCCTGTTCATGACATTAGCCATCGGCACCCTGCTCAACGCCCTGCTGGACATCTACGCGCGCACCGAACACGCCCGCACGCGCTCCATCAAGGGTTACGTGCAACTGTCGAAGATGATCCTCTACGTCTTCGCCGGGATCATCATCGTCGCCACCCTGATCGACCGTTCGCCCCTGCTACTGCTGTCCGGCCTCGGCGCCATGTCGGCGGTCATCCTGTTGGTCTACAAGGACACCCTGCTCTCCTTCGTCGCCAGTGTGCAACTGACCAGCAACGAC
>Ga0207655_1003290_pt1 | contig 12120 bp, 17 predicted proteins | sample KBSM44metaG_FD_184398 | JGI IMG/M metagenome (GOLD analysis project Ga0207655, IMG submission 184398) | Miscanthus rhizosphere microbial communities from Kellogg Biological Station, Michigan, USA - KBS M4-4 metaG (SPAdes) (version 2) | ecosystem: Host-associated > Plants > Roots > Rhizosphere >...
ACTCTACTGGCCGACAGAGTCCCCTCACAGATCGCTATGGGCTGTACCACTCTCGTCGCTCACGCGCACGGATGGGATCAGATGGCTGAGCGGCAGCGAGCGGCTGAGGATGATGGGTTTTGCCTCGGACTGGATGCGGCCAACCTTGCAGAGGCTTTCGGTGCCGGAAATGCCGTTGTTACGCAGGTGGCGGAGTGGGTGGGCCGGAAGTTAATAAAGACAAATCAGCCAATGTGAAGTGGCAAAAGTGACAGAAAAATGATTGTCACGAAGTTTTTTTCTTATGCCCTGGAAAAATTCAAAATTTTCGAAAAAACAGTGATAAACGGTCAACCTCAGGAAGCGTGAGGCTTACACGGGAATTCATCGCTTCTTACACAAATTACGCACAGACTTATCCACAGGTTGCGTGTTGCAATACCTGTGGAAAACGCATTATCTTGTATCCAGACGAAAAAAAAACCCTACATGTAGGGGTTCGTCAGCTACTGACCTCGAGTGAGGCGAGCATAGAAAAAACTGCGAGTGGTCGTGATTCGGTCGGCAAACTTAGAACACAACCACCCGCACCATCTAAAGCTAAACAGTAGCGATTACGTTAGCCCCAGGGGGACTGCATTGAGCCAAACATTGACTTGAACGTCAACGGCTTCTGCTGAGCGGTTATCCCTCTGAGGCGATTTTTAGGCTTATCAGAGGTAATACCTACTATGACTATCAATACGAAACAAACTGGTCAGGACGTCGCCACACTCGCATCGGAAATCCTTCGCAATCCGCATGCATCCGTCACCGCGAAAAGCCTTGCTGCCTCTGCGCTTTCGCAATCGTCTTCTCCTAAAGAGACTGGCAAGGCGATGGAGACGATGGCATCCCATGTGCTGCAGTCTGACAAGTACAGCGAGACGACGAAAACGCTCGCCGCCTCCGTGCTTTCTCAGTCTGACAAGCTGCGCTAGGGGGTGGGTGATGGCTCTGTATTTTTTGGAGTATGACCTGCGAAAGCAAGCCAACTATCAGCGGCTTTACGATGCGCTGGATAAATTCAAGGCTGTTCGCATCCTTGAATCCATGTGGTGTTTTTATCGCAACGACACTACTGTCACCGGTATGCGAGACTACTTTCGGCAGTTCATCGACCGCGATGACGGCATTATGGTTTCGGATGTTTCTGCCTGGGCTAGTTACGGCGTCCTTGGAACTCCTGACCAGCTGAAATAAAATGCTTCAAAAGAGCCTCAGCAATTGGGGCTCTATTCCACTCGAACTGGCATTCACTACTTTTAACATTGAGACAAAGCGTTTCATACAAAAGCGCAACTGAAAAATCAATGACCCGCCTCACCTTTCTCAGCCTCAACCCTTCTCCTATTTGAAAAATTTAAAATAGGCGCAGTAATTTTTGACATCAGTCAACTTCTCTACCTCTTGCACATCAACATCTGAATACTTCATTCCTGCGTGCGTATTAAAAAACAACGCAACAATTACTGTAAAAGCTGTGCTGATCACACCTAAAAGAAAACCTTTAAAAGATATAACATGATGGTAAATTATATCAAAAGAAAATCCAAGCTGCGGCGCCCCCGCTGCCGGCATAAAGGTCAGCGGATAGATCACACCTATAAAAAATATACATAAAACCAAAGCGAGCGCCCAAGAAATCTGGCTTGGAGATTCAGGATCATTCTTGATCGATCCTAAAAACTCTAATGCAACCCTACTATGATGTCTGGCTTCACGGTAGCTTTCATTAAAATTATCATTGCGTGCACGCATCAACTCCCAAGGTATATCATTCAAAGGAACAAACGGTGTACGCGGTTGAACTTGGCTCAACATTGCCATGTTACTCATCGTCCTGCCAAGTCCCGAAAATCCACTCTCGCGCCCTTTTAAACGTTCAGCTTGCGCTTTGTATGCAGCTTCATCCGCTTTCCTCTTCCTGCTATTACCTTCAAAGATATCGGCTGCGATTGCTCTTAATTTTTTCTTTACATCCTCAATTTCTGAGTACTTAGAGAAGTTTTTTTCTCAATATAATTCTCAAGAAACTCGTCAGTTACCTCATCCAAGTCTTCCCCCCTTGGAAAGCTCTCTTCTAACTCCACTGGAAAGTCACGATAGCCCGACTTATTAAAATTATCATTATACCAACCAACATTAAAGCTATTAGCATTATCGGAAATTCTTTGCGCCTGAACTAAAAGATCTCTAAGCTTGCTTTTTTTAGCTAAAAACAATGTTTGATTGGAAAAGATTTTTGTAATTATGAATGCTCCAAAAATACCCACAATTGCAGCTGCGGATTGAGACAGGGAGCTAAAAAACCAGTTCCAGTCCATTGACATACTTTAAGATCCTGTAGGTCTACGCGAAGATTTTACAAAAATCTAAAGCATTCACCGAAATAATCCAAGGCCCGAGCATACCTCCGCTACATCTATTTGCACTTAACAATCCACAATTCGTCAAAATTAGTGGTGAATCCCTGACTCATCATTTCCCGCCGCATCCTCCAACCAGGTGTCGCGGGCACGCCCCCAGTCCGCAGTGTGCCTCGACCCCACTTCTGATTTATTTCATCCAGCACCCCCATCAGTTTTTCATCAGCCTGTGACTGCGACTGCGCAAATAGGTCATCGGTAAACTCACCTGCCCGTCGAAGATCCATTAACAGTACTTCCGCCTTGCTGTATTTGAAACCTGGCCGGAACAGACGATCGACCGCCTCTGTCGCGACCCTAGTCATCAATCGCACGTCGTGGGTTGGATACGGCAGTTCAACCAGCGCCCCATTGGCATACTTGGCTTCCTCTGGACTGAACATACCGGTGCGGATGCTGACGCGTATTTTCTTGCACAACGAGTTTTGCGCTCTCAGCTTTTCAGCGGCTCGGTGCACGTACGTGGCCACCGCTTCCTTGATCGGCTCTATGGTCGTCAGCCTCTTTCCAAACATGCGACTGCTGCAGATCTCCTGCTTGGCGGGTTCGGCCTCTGTGAGTTCCAGGCAAGACGTCCCGGTCAGCTCGCGAGCGGTCTTCTCGATCACTACGCTGAACTTCTGGCGAAGCGTCCAGGGGTCTGCTTTCGCCAGATCCATTGCTGTTCTGATGTGCATGCTGTCGAGATGAGCCTTCATGCGGCGCCCCACTCCCCACACCTCACCGACGTCTGTGTTTCGCAAAACCCAGTCGCGCTTCATTGGGTCGCAGATATCCACCACGCCGCCCGTGTGGGCTTGTAGTCGCTTTGCTGTGTGGTTGGCGAGTTTGGCCAGGGTCTTGGTCGGCGCGATGCCGACGCCAACCGGAATGCCCGTTCCTTTGTAGACGGCCGCACGAATGGTTCGGCCGAAGGCAGTCAGGTCACCCGGAATGCCGGTGAGGTCGGCGAACGCCTCATCAATGCTGTACACCTCAACGGCGGGAACCATGGACTCGATGATCGTCATCACCCGCTCGCTCATGTCGCCATACAACGCGTAGTTGCTGCTGAACACCTGCACGCCGTGTTGGCGCAACACGTCTTTGATTTGAAAGTACGGGGCGCCCATTTTGACGAAGGGCTTAGCGTCGTAGCTGCGGGCGATGACGCAACCATCGTTGTTGCTCAAAACAACGATCGGCGTCTTGGCAAGGTCGGGACGAAAGACTCGCTCACAACTCGCGTAGAAGCTGTTGCAGTCAATAAGGGCAAAGACCTGATCACGACCTGCCATGGTCGCGCACGCTGTAGGTCACTACGCCCCAAATCACCAGTTCATCGCCTTCCATCACGTAGCGCGGCGGATACTTACTGTTGGCCGACAGCAGCATGACCACGTTGTCGCGACGATGAAGGCGTTTGCAGATGGGCTCGGCGTTGAGGCCGGCAATGACGATATCGCCATGCTCGGCATTGATGCTGCGATTGACGATCACCAGGTCCCCGCAAAATATTCCGGCGCCTTGCATGCTGTCGCCCTCGATCTTGGCCAGGTAGACGTGCGGCGCTCGGATATCGAACAGCTCGTCCAGGGAGATGTGTTTTTCGATGTGGTCGGCCGCTGGCGATGGAAAACCCGCCGGGATCCGGAACGAGTAAAGCGGGAACGTTTCGCCGCCCGCCAACAGCGGGCCAAGGATGGTGACACTCATGATTCGAACCCGAATGAAAAATGGACTGCAGGAGCAAAGCGACTGTTCATCGCCTACTCATCACTATTGACGTCGAGCATCCATTCCACTGCAAAGGCCAGCGCTCCATCGGCCAGCTCAAGCAAATCACACAGGTCGTCGCTATCAATCACCTTGTTTGTGTACAGCGCGCGGGCTCCGATCAGCAGTGCTTTGTGGTGAGCGCCTGGTCGAGCGAAAAGCGCAGATCTGTCGGCGAGCATCGCCTGCCAGTGAGTCAGGTCTTTTGACGGTTTGGCAGATGTGACGGTGATTGAGGATTTCATCAGTTCGGTTTCCCATGCGAATAATACTGTACGCATAACCAGTATATTCAGAGTCCCCGGATGATTCCTACAGAAGTCGACGAAATGCCCTACTGGCGTCAGAGAACCAACTGATTGAATTATTACTTTTGACAGTTTCTTGAGGGCAATAAAAAACCCGCATCAGTCGAAACTGACACGGGTTCCCCCACACAAACGACCGTTACTTCAGGTCGTCAAAGTGGTCTCGCAGGAACTCGTAAAAGCGAAACGCTTTCAACAATCTCCATACGAGGCTCAACGTACGCAATAAAAGCTTCATACGTTTTGGCCTCCAAGGTTGGGGGCCAAACCTCCAGTGCGCTTACCGGACCATGCACACCTTCGGGGATACACGCCAGTCTATCCACGTGAGGCGGCCGGTTGAGTTCCCTCCGAGCCATCATTCCGGCACGGATGCAAAGCCGTGTCAGAGGGATGAATTCGGCATGTCACCGGCCAAACCTCATCGTCAAACTGGTGAGAGAGCGTCGGCATAATAACCTAGAAGGCAGAACGCGACCCGACAGATAAGCTCTTCTTGAAGTTTTCAGATCAAATCAACACCTAATTTTTGTAAACTGTTATTTCTGACAATATTACCCATCAGAAATATACAATCGAAACCGCTCACTAGCGACGCCGCATTAACCTCCAAAGACATGTAGATTTGGGTTGCAATGACAGTTGAAGATTACTAAGATGCGATCACGCCAGTGTATCCACGTGAGACACTAAGAGCCTCAGCCGCAAGCTGAAGCTCAAAAAAACCGCCCTGCAAAGGCGGTTTTTTTTCGTCTGTCGTTTTGGCAAATTATCGCCCATAACTTCATACGCTTTACCCTTGATGGGGTAAAAATAACGTTGCATGGATAGGTAACGCTCAATACCATGACCTCCACGCCAGTGCTTCCGGTGAGACGCACTAAGCCTCAGCCGCAATCTGAGGCTTGCTGGAAAAACCGCCCCGCAAAGGCGGTTTTTTTTCTCCTGCCGTTTGAGCATCACTCCTGACAGTCGCTTTCCTAAACCAGCCCTTTATCCCCTTCATCGAGCCTACAGCAGCGCTAGTCATCAAATATTGGGTGGCTTCAGGTCGCAGTTGTAGGCAAAATCTGCGCGTTGCGTAAGGAAGTACGCAAATCGCGTTTTTCAGCAGGCATCGCCTTGTTGGCCTTTCTTTCGGCGGGATATTCTCAGGACGTCACTGCACATTCAGTGATCGGGCTTGGTAACCCGACGAGTTGCGCAACAGCGCCCCCTCATCATTGACGGCTTTTTGAGTCGGCAGTCTTGTTATGGCGGCTGTGCGTGGGACGCCTTCGGGCGTGCCGGTCTCCTTGACTCCCGGTTTACCAACCTGCGCATAGCTGCCACCCATTTCGCTTGGTAACGAAGTCGGCAGCTCCTCATGTCAAGGAGTTAGACAATGCACACCGTTAACCCGCTCGAAAACCGGATTCACCCTTATAGATTCCTTTCAGTCTTCTGTCTTATCCCTTCCACCAGTGGAGGCGACCAATGATTGAAGAAGTCGAAGACAAAACCATCGGCCACACCCACTTCATTTATTGCGGTGAAATCCCGCTCTTCCAGGTCAGCGCTGGCGTTCCCGTCAAAGCGGCGCTGGAACAGGCATCTGATCTATTGAGCCTGGCTAAAGCGCTCGCCGAAGACGCTGCCTTCATGAAAGAAACCGACCGATACGCCTGGGCTTCGCATTTTCTGACGGAGATGGGCAAGGCGGTGATCGATGATGTGGTGAAAGCCGTTTCTCCCCGCCCCAAGAGAGTGATCCTTAAGGCTGCAACCTAGCGGCTACGGCACTCTGCATTTTTGGATTCAGGGGCGGCTGGGCGTACTGAGTGTGGGCGCCCTCCACCATTGCCTGACAAAAAACCCGACGCTGGGCCGGGTTCCTTTTTTGTTTATGCATTTCAATTGAATTGTTTACTTGATTGTCGTTTATGCCTGCGCGCCTGCACTCGTCAGCACGCTTACAAAGTGCTGGATGTATTCGCGATCTTGGTCAGACATAGCTCTGTAACGTGTAAGAAGATTCCGCTCTTCTTGATTTAACTCGGACATTTCGCTGTTCGGCTTTTCCATGCGGGTGTTCTTTTTTTCATCTTGATCCAAATGCCCACTACTCCATTAAGTGCATTGCGGGCGCAACGTTACTCAGGAGCGCGGAAAATCAAAACTGAAATCCAACGTAACGAATGTTCTAAATCTCGACGAGTTATTTCCTGGCGCTGGAAAGCTGGGTTACTTCGGCCATGGCGCCGACGATGCGATGCACAGCTTTTTGGTCATAATCGGACAGGCTACGGAACTGCTGGATCAGTTGGTTTTCGGCAGGATCCAGCGCCCCGGCAGGCTCTGGCATACGCCCGCCCGTCAAGACATAGAAGACGTCCACGCCGGCCTTGGCCACGGCGGTAAGGTAGGCGGAATCGGGGTTTCTCTCGCCCTTTTCGTAACTGCCCTGGGTGTTGCGGGTGATGCCGCCCTGCTGTGCAAAGGCATCCTGGTTGAGCCCTAAGCGCGTCCTTTCTTCGCGCAAACGCTCACCCACTCCAACGTCCAACTTTTCATCAGATGCACAACTTTTCAAGCTTCCACCCTTTACAGGCCCAACTCTTTGGGCATAATGACGCCTAATCAACACGGATGCACACGAATGGACACTATGCCCGCCCCACTCACACCCGAGCAAGCCCGAGCAGCGCTGGATAGACAGGGCATCAGCCTAGCCGAGTTCTGCCGCCGGCATGGCCTCAACAGCAACCTGGTGAGCGACTTGCTCAACGGCCGCAAGAAAGGACGCCGCGGCAAAGCTCACCAAGCCGCGGTGTTGTTGGGTATCAAGGAAGGCACGATCAGCACCGGGAACTGAGACACCGTTCATTTAACGCAAGGATGCCGCTATTGAGCACTTACAAACTTGTTTGTCCCCACTGCCAGTCTCGGATGCGAATACGCACGAGCGAAGGCACTCACATTTTTCTTCGCGTCGCCTATTTGCAGTGCCTGAATGAAGCCTGCGGCTGGTCGGTTCGGGCGCAGTTCGAAATGACGCATGAGATGAGCCCCAGCGGCATGGCGAATCCTGACGTACGACTCCCTTTGGCGGATGCTGCATTGCGACGGTCTGCCATGAAGCCAGTCGATACTCAGCAAATTCCGATCCAGGGACTGGAGGCCAAACAATGAAAACCACCCACATCACCCCGGACTACCGCACCTGCATGCAGGATGCTGCGCACGCTTATCTGTTGCGCCATCGAGCGGAGTACCTGGTCGACTCTGATCAACTGTTCAGCAGCGCCGAACGTCATTTGATTGTGGCGCTGGAAGTGCCGGCCAGCCTCGCGGCGAAACTGGTACATCTGGCCTGGACTGACATCCAGCAAGTCGAAGCGCTTTCCGCGTAACACACCCTCACGCCCATTTCCGTTTCTGGCATCCCCGCATTGCGGGGTGATGGGCATGCCATGCCTGAAAATCGAGGTTTCAATGGAAGACACTGTTTGCGTCACCCTCACACTGACCCGGATTGAAGCGTGCCGCTTGCTGGATAACACACGCCTGCTGCAGGTCGCCCAATTTAAAAAGCACTGGGATGATGAGCGATTCAGCTCTATTCCTATTACCGAGCGACGCGCAGCCTTGTATGCGGCGATACCTGCGATGTCGGCGCAACAGCAGCTGATCAAGGTCTTAGCCTGCAGCATTTGGGCGAAGAATCGTCGGTGAACACCTTCACCACCGCGCTGCATGCCGATGTGTTGCAGCGCCTCGCCAGGGACTACGGGCTCAAGCGTCGCTTGAGCACCGACTATCTGCGAGGCGGCAAATGTCCGGCTTGTGGTCAAAAGGAGTTGTACGCTCGCTACTCCGAGCCGTGGCTGATCATTTGTGGTCGTGAGAGCAAGTGCGCTCAGCGCTGGCACCTCAAGGAGATTTACGAGGATCTGTTCAATGATTGGAGCAAGCGGGCCCCCTCCTCTGAGCAATTTCCATCGGCGACGGCACGGGCCTACCTTGAGTTTGCCCGGGGCTTTCGTCACGAGGTTATTCAGGGCTGGTACACGCAAGAAACCTATTTTTCTGAGGACTTGAATGCCGGCAGCGCGACGGTGCGCTTCGCTCTGGAAAAAGGTGGCTACTGGGAACGCCTGATCGACCGGCCGCACCGGTTCGGCAAGATGAAGGCGCGGTTCAAGCCTGGCGATAGCCCGCGTGGATATTGGTGGTGCCCGCCATGTGTAGAGCTGCTGGACGTCAAGGAGCTGTGGATTGTCGAGGGCATCTTCGACGCCATCGCTCTCGTGCATAACGGGATTGCAGCGGCTTCGGCAATGTCGTCGGCCTTCTTCCCTGAAGAGTCGTTGAAAGAACTGGCACGGCAGCGCGGCGGCAAGTTACCCAAGCTCATTTGGGCGCTGGACAACGAACCCGGCGCGCACAAATACATCAAGCGTTGGGTGCGCCAGGCTCGCGCCTTGGGCTACGAGTGCGAAGCCGCACAGATCCCGCAATCGGACAGCCGCAAGGTCGATTGGAACGATCTGCATCAGCGCTGGGCATTCATCGATAGCGAGAGCGAACGTAGTGAGCAGATCGAAAAGGACCTGGCTAATGCTCGATATCACGGATCCTTGCTGATTGCGGAAAGCGCGGCAGAGAAAGGCGTCCTGATGTACGACTGGCGCGAACGTCATGAATTTCACTTCAGCTTCGACAGCCGTTTGTACTGGTTCAAGATGGACCTGGAGAAATTCAACAAGGCAATGCAGTCATTGGAGACGTCTACCAGTCACGAAGACCAGTTGCTCAGTGAAAAGCAGCGCCGTCAGAAAGCACTGCACCAATGCGGCGGCGTGGTGGAAATCGCCAACTGTTACCCACGGGCGCTGTACTTTCAGCGCAACGAAGTCACCGACGAATCCTGGTACTACTTCCGCGTCGATTTCCCGCACGACAGCGGTAGCGTCAAGAACACTTTCACCGGTGGCCAGGTCGCCGCCGCCAGCGAGTTCAAGAAACGCCTGCTCAGCATGGCCGCCGGCGCCGTGTTCACGGGTAGTGGCCAGCAGCTCGACAAGATCATGAAAGATCAACTGTTCGGCCTGAAAACTGTCGAGACCATCGATTTCATCGGCTATAGCAAACTGCACAGTTGCTACGTGTTCGGCGACTTGGCCGTTCGTGGTGGCATCGTCAGCGTGGTGAATAAGGAGGACTTTTTCGAGTTCGGCAAGCTGCGACTGAAGACGCTGCAGAAGTCGATCGCCATGCACATTCAGCGCGACAGCAAGCAGTACCGCACTGACTGGCTGCCGATGCTGTGGCTGTGCTTTGGCGCTAAAGGCATCGTCGCCCTGGCGTTCTGGTTTGGTTCGCTGTTCGCCGAGCAGATCCGCGCGCAGTACAAGTCCTTTCCGTTCCTTGAAGTCACCGGTGAAGCCGGCGCCGGCAAGACCACGCTGCTGACCTTTCTGTGGAAATTGCTGGGCCGCGAGCATGAAGGTTTTGACCCGTCGAAATCGACCCGCGCCGGCCGACAGCGCGCTATGGGTCAGGTCTCGAACATGCCCGTCGTGCTGATCGAGGGCGACCGCAACGAGCCGGACAAGGCGCACGCCAAGGGTTTTGACTGGGACGAGCTGAAAGACTTCTACGGCGGCGGCACGCTCGGCACCAAGGGCATGAAGACCAGCGGTAACGAGACCTACGAACCGCCGTTCCGGGGCGCGATTGCGATCAGCCAGAACGCCGATGTCAGCGCGTCTGAAGCGATCCTGACGCGGATTATCAAATCGCACTTTGCACGTCCGGAGGTCACCACCGAAAGCCGTGCAGCGGCTGACAACCTGAACCTAATCCCGGTTGAACAGTTGAGCCACTTTCTGCTGCTGGCTGTGCGTGCGGAAGCCCACGTGATGGCGAAATTTGCCGAACGTGTGGTGGTTCATGAACAGCATCTGCGCAAGCTCAAAGACATCCGTGTGGAACGGATCATCAAGAACCACAGCCAGTTGATGGCCTTGGTGGACTGCCTGCGCCTGATTTGCCCGCTCGAGGACAACCACGTCGCCACAACGCAGCAGGCGCTGATGACCATGGCGTTGGAACGGCAAGCCGCGATCAGTGCGGATCACCCGCTGGTTGCCGAATTTTGGGAAGTCTACGAATACCTCGAAAGCCTGGGCGAAGGCCCGCAGGTCAACCACAGCACCGACCCGAAACTCATCGCCATCAACCTCAACGAATTCGCCGAGAAGGCCAGCGAGCATCGGCAGAACCTTGCGGATCTCAAGACGTTGCGCGGTCTGCTGGTGAACAGCCGCAGCCATAAATGGCTAGAGACCAACAAGGCGATTTACAGCGCGGTGCGTGCGTCGCAGGCCGTCATCAATGGCACGCAAAAAAGGAACACCACAGTGCGCTGCTGGATTTTCCAGCAAGCGTAACGACCTGCAATTGAAGGATCACCCGGCGCCGTAGTGCCGGGATGTGTAAAGGAGAAACACGATGCAGATAGAGGTTCTAGAGCCCTTGGATGTGCCCTGCTCTGTAGGGCGAAATTTCAGCTTACAGGTTGGGCGTTTCGGCTTTGGTCGGGGGGCGTTATGAAGAAAAGGAAAGCTTTCCCCTGGTGTCTGGATTTGAACGGGGTTTGCGACCAGTGCGGGAGGTCACGGGCGCATGGGAATCATCGCAAATGCAGCAAGGCGCGACAGGTGGCTGCGGATCGGCTTCGGGTTGAGGAGGTTCGGAGTGGGGTTCCTCAGGCGCGGAAAAGAAGTGCTGGGTTGTTTTGGTTGTTGCGGCAGGAGTGAGGTAGCCGCCGCAACCGCACGATTTATGGATCACCGAGCAACACTCGAATAGCACAGGAGGTGCATATGGCGCATGGGGTAGAAGCCCGCGGCAATTCAGTACGTGTTTATTTTCGCTTTAACGGCAAGCGGCACAGAGAGCTTCTGCCGGGTGGAAATACTGCGGCCAACCGGGAGCAAGCAGCGCGCCTGGTCAACATCATCGAATACGAGATTCAGGCGGGCACCTTCGACTACAGCCGGCACTTTCCCAACTCGGCCAGCCTCGTTGAAAACACCTTCGGCCACTACCTGGACCTGTGGTTGAAGATCAAAAGCAACAGCGTTGCCGCGACGTCTTATCGAGGTTATGCCAACAAGGCTGAGGTGCATGTCAGGCCGAGGTGGGGCAAGGTTCAGGTCGACAAGATCGATCATCTGGATTTGCAGGAGTGGGTTTAAGACACGCTGTCGAAGCGGCTGAAGAACAAGACCATTCGGGACATTATCTGCAATGTGCGGCAGGTGTTTCGGCTTTACCGGACTCGCAAGAAGGTTGCGCATGATCCGACTGAGGGGTTGTTTGTGCGGCTGCCAGATCCTGAGGCTCCGGATCCTTTCACCAGGGCGGAGATCAAGCAAATCCTTGAGACGCCGACGCATCGAACGCAAGAACTGCTGATGATTCAGTTCATGATTTGGGCTGGGCCACGGGTTTCGGAGACTATCGCGCTGGCTTGGGAGGATGTCGATCTGCAGAAAGGGACGGTGACGTTTCGTCGGTCCAAGGTAAGAGGAGCTTATCGGGTCACGAAAACGCGGCGTTCA
>Ga0207655_1003293_pt1 | contig 12114 bp, 9 predicted proteins | sample KBSM44metaG_FD_184398 | JGI IMG/M metagenome (GOLD analysis project Ga0207655, IMG submission 184398) | Miscanthus rhizosphere microbial communities from Kellogg Biological Station, Michigan, USA - KBS M4-4 metaG (SPAdes) (version 2) | ecosystem: Host-associated > Plants > Roots > Rhizosphere >...
CAGGGCTTCTATCGCCCCGGTGACCGGCTGCCGTCGGTGCGGGCGTTGAGTGTTGAACACGGCGTCAGCCTGAGCACCGTGCAGCAGGCCTATCGCGTGTTGGAAGACAGCGGGTTGGCGACACCGAAACCCAAATCCGGCTACTTCGTTCCGGTGGGTCGCGAACTGCCGGAGCTGCCGGCCATTGGTCGCCCGGCCCAGCGTCCGGTGGATATTTCCCAGTGGGATCAGGTGTTGGAGTTGATTCGCGCCGTGCCACGCAAGGACGTCGTGCAACTGGGCCGCGGCATGCCGGACATCACCACGCCGACCATGAAACCGCTGCTGCGCAACCTGGCGCGGATCAGCCGTCGGCAGGACATGCCCGGCCTGTATTACGACAACATCTACGGCACCCTCGAACTGCGCGAACAGATCGCCCGTCTGTTGCTGGATTCCGGTTGCCAATTGACGGCCCACGACCTGGTGATCACTACCGGTTGCCACGAAGCGCTGTCCACCAGCATTCGCGCCATTTGCGAGCCAGGGGATATTGTGGCCGTGGACTCGCCGAGCTTTCACGGCGCCATGCAAACCCTCAAGGGCCTGGGCATGAAAGCCCTGGAAATCCCTACCGACCCGCTCACCGGGATCAGCCTCGATGCCCTCGAACTGGCCTTGGAACAATGGCCGATCAAAGCCATACAGTTGACGCCCAACTGCAACAACCCGCTGGGCTACATCATGCCGGAGTCGCGCAAACGCGCGTTGTTGACACTCGCACAGCGTTTCGACGTCGCGATCATCGAAGACGATGTGTATGGCGAACTGGCTTATACCTACCCGCGACCGCGCACGATCAAATCCTTCGACGAAGACGGCCGGGTCCTGCTCTGCAGCTCGTTTTCCAAAACCTTGGCCCCGGGACTGCGCATTGGTTGGGTGGCGCCGGGGCGTTATCTGGAGCGGGTGCTGCACATGAAATACATCAGCACCGGTTCCACGGCGCCGCAGCCGCAGATTGCCATCGCCGAATTCCTCAAAGCGGGGCACTTCGAACCGCATTTGCGACGGATGCGGACGCAGTACCAGCGCAATCGCGACTTGATGATCGATTGGGTCACGCGTTACTTCCCGGCCGGCACCCGCGCCAGTCGTCCACAAGGCAGCTTCATGTTGTGGGTTGAGCTACCGGAAGGCTTCGACACGCTGAAACTGAATCGTGCGCTGCATGATCAAGGCGTACAGATTGCCGTCGGCAGTATCTTTTCCGCCTCCGGCAAATACCGCAATTGCCTGCGGATGAACTACGCTGCCAAGCCAACACCGCAGATCGAAGACGCGGTGCGCAAGGTCGGCGCCGCAGCGATCAGACTCCTGGCAGAGGTTGATCACTGACAGGCGATGCCTTGGCGCGATTACTCCAGCTCAATGCGGATTCGGTTTTCGAGGGTTTTAATATCACGCACCCGGGTCGCCTCCTCATTGATCCGGGCGTCGAGTTCCAATTCCAGATCCCAACGCGTGCCCAGCGCAGCGGCCCCGTTATGCCACGGCATGATCCGCTCACCCGGACGCAACAGACCCGAATCAACGGGGCTCTCCTCGCCTTCTCGCCGCCACGCCATTGCAGCACCATCCAGCCGGGCGGACAGTACGCTGACCTTCAACACTCCATCGCCAAACGGGTAGTGCTGCGTATCCACCCTTGCGCCGTCCAGCCATATTCTCATCGACGTTGGCGCATCACATTGCACCTGCAACCGGGTGTGCCGCTTGCCCAGGTTCAATAGCTCCCCGGCTGGCGAACGTCCGAGTAACTCCCCGCGAGTGGCCGAACCAAAATCGATCAAGGACGGCGCAAGGGTTAACGTGCAGCGCTCCACAGCCATTGCAGGAATAGCGCAAACAGGCAGAAAAACACTGAACAGCAAGCGAGCGAATATTGCTCGCAGCGTGCGAGGAGTAAACGAAATACCAGGTGGATTTTTCATCGGTAGACCTTGATCAAAATGAACACTTCAAGCCTCCTCGCAGACGCTTTCGGCGGTCTCGAACAACGCCGAAGACTCAGACTTTTGAGCGAGGCTGACATTGAGCCTGCACGATGCCCCGTCGGGCAGCGTCAACCGCAGCTGCATCTCGGGACGGGCGTCGATTAGAAAGATTTTCCCTGCGTCGACGACCGTCGTCAGGTAGCGCTGATCGTCGTCATAAACGCCCACGCCTTGAGTCACCGGCTGACCATCCGCCCGGCGCGCCATTAACAGCACGCGGCGGGCGCTGATGACTGAAAAGTCGAACGCCTGAACCGAGCCACGCCCGGCCTCGACTTCCTGATAGCCATTGAGCACATCGACGCTGCGCGGCAGGCTGGCGGTATCGATCTCGATCCGGCCTGTGCGATAGGCCGGCAGACTGGCCGCGACCGCACGGCCGGCACTGTCAGTCCATACCGGCCCCTGCGGCGTGCGCAGTTTGATGCCGGCATCGTCACCGATCTTCACCAGCCCGAAGGTGTCGCGCAACGGATAGGGCGACGGTGTGATGCCATTGGAGTGAATGGCCAAACCACCGCGCATGGCCGCGTCATAACCCGTCGCTCCAGCACCGCTATGGGAATAGCCGAGGTCGACGCTGGTATAGCGCGGCAACAGACTGAGGCGTCCATTCATATCCGATTGTCCTTCTGCCGCTCGATCGACACCGAAGGTGTAGCCCAGCGTGTCATCGACCTGCTCGCTCAATTGCGCCCCCGTGCGCAGCCCATTTACCCGGTCGTGGCGGGCGTAATTGCTGAGGCTACGTCGCGGGCCCAAGGTAAAACTCAGTGAGGCGAACGCCGCGGTTCCGGGACTGTGTTGCACCGAGGCACCTAACCTTTCTTCCAGCCTCAGCGAAAAGTGAGTGTCCTTGAAGACGCTGGACGACCAGGAAAGTCCCAAGCGAGATTGCGCTCGCCCGTTGACCGTGGCGTTGCGCGAGACCATGGCACCCAACGTCCCCAGCTTATCCAGCGAACCGTTCACCGACGCGCTCAACTGCTGGCTGGCACGTGATTCGGGGGCTTTGCGTTTTTCGTTCCAGGCCGTATCGGTCAGCGTCCGGAAGCCCTCGGTCTGCTGCGAAGCAGTAAGGCCTGCGGACAAGCGGCGGTTGATGGTTGTGCTAATTGAGGCTTGAAGTTGTGAGCCACGCAATTGCACCGCAGGAGTGCTGGAGAAGACATGTTGAGCGCTGATCGTCGTGCGATCAGTCAGCGCCTGCTGGAGGCCCCAGCCGACTGCCTGATACTGACCGGTCCCCATCAGAGCAGCACTCAAATGTGTGCTTGCCCCCCACTGCCAGCTGCGGGTCGTGGCCGCAAACAAGGGTGTTTCACGATCATCGCTACCGAACCGGCGAACCTGACCTGCCGCCAAGGTGTAGCCGGTAGGTCCTGCGGTGCTGCCACGGCGCAAGGTTGCCGACGGCACCGTAAATTGATGCTGTGAACCACCGTCCTCGTGCACCGTCACGTCCAGATCGAGGTTGAGACTCAGCAGCGGTAAACCACTTAAGGTAAAAGGACCACTCGGCACCAGGGTCGCGTAAATCACCACACCACTTTGTCGCACCTCGACGCGAGCAGGCGAGTACGCCACCCCTTCGACAACTGTGTTGCTGCCAATCCCCTCGTTGGTCAGGGTGCTGAGTACGGTTTCCGGCAGTAACTGAACCCCGGTAAACGCGCCACCCGCCAGTAGCGGCACGGCCAAGGTGAGTTGCCCGAACTGTATCCGGGTCTGTTGTTTTTCCCACGTGTGTTCGGCATACGCATACAGATGTTCGGCGCGCCTGACACCTTCGAACGCGCTATAGGATTGTCGGCTGCGTACAAGCCAGTCCCTGCTATTCAGACCGACTTCGGTGTTGAAGTTGCGGTACTGACTGGACTGGCCATTGAATTGCCGGCTGACCAGCAATGCGTCGTAATTCAACAGTCCGGCACTTCCGCCATTGGAGAAGCTGCGTTGCATCGGTACCGGCGATAGCAAGGCATGGGTTGGAACCCGCAAGGCCACTTCTTCTTTACCCGGAAGGAGGCGCACCACAGCCTCGGGAAAGGCTTGGTTGAAGGGCAGGCAGGCGCCAATGTCCTGAGCGTCCAGTGCGCGCTCGGGTGCGTGAATGTCTGCACTGGCCAGCAGCGAGGAGTCCACGCACAGCTCACCGTGTTCATTGAACGTTGCGTGGATGCGCCCCTTCGTCACGCCGTTAACCTCGAGGGTCACCCGCCGTGGGCCTTGCTCGAACCGGGGTGCAAGGCGAAAGTACTGCGCGAGTTGTGGATCGATCCCGCGCGCCTTGAGAACCTGGGCATCAAAGACAACGCCCTCATCCGCCACAACTTTGCTGAGCGCAGCTGCCATGAGAGTGATGCCAACCACCCCTCTTATCCCTGCGGCTATCCCTGCGCAGGTGCCACGCATTACCTGACGACCAAAGGCGCATCGTAGCTGCCCACTGCGAATCCGTAAGTGCTCGCTGGCGACAAGCGCACAGTCGCACCCACCACTACAACGCCCGTAAGCACCAACTCTTCGCCGGGCAGCACGTAAGTACGCGGTAAATCCAGCGGTATGCCGAGGGGCATGATGCTGACCGACTTCGCCAGCCGGACTACATACGGACTGGCGTTTTTGACCTGAACCTTGCCGCCCTGTAACGACCAGGTCAGACGCTTCCAGGGCTCACGTTCGACCGGTAGATGGGCCGGTCGCAGGATCACTGGAATATTCTGGCGCACACCCAGTTTCACTTGAGCCTGCCCTCCCGTTTCGGCAGGCAGAATGCCCTCGAAGATGACGCGCTTCAGGCGTTCGGTTTCGAGGGGCTTGGCACTTTGTAGAATAAACCTGAGCTGCTGGGTTGCACCCGCCTCGACACGCGCCACGGGCTGGGTGACGACCAGCAGATGCTCACTGTCCTGGGGAATATCCTCAATCACGGTGTACAACAACGCAGGCTGGTCATCAGTGTTGCGAACGTTGATTGTTGCTTCGCCGATGGCCTCATCCACCAGCAGCGCCGGAACCTCCGGCACCATGCCAACGGCGAACGCGCTCGTACTGGAAACGGCCATACCGATAGCGATGAACGCGCCCAGCGCGACCTGCTTTTTTAATGAAAACATAATGATTTCCAGGCGTGCCAACGCAGCACCGCGAGGCAGCACGTGCGCTGAAGCGCAGCTTTTATCAAAGAGACCTGACGGTAGGCAGACGTGATCCGGGACGACTGCGCGAGCAGTCGCCTTCGTGTCGCCAGATAGATGTCCGGCATGCCCGGGAGCTTGGCCGTAGCCGTCCCGGGGACCTGAGTTACAGGTAGTAAACGTCGAAGGTCACAAACCCATCGACCTTGTACTCATCAGTGGTGACCGGAAGATCCCTGGCCGGGCGAATTGCCGCTGCCACTTTCATGGGAAAGGCGTGGAAAGTGGCGGCAATCGGCCCTTTGACCTCGTCTTCGCCCCAGGAATAGCTGGTTGGTGCATTCGACACCATCAGGCTGCGCGGGGTACGCCAGTTAAGATTATCGGGGGTGCGAACCAGAAACTTCTGTGCCTGCTGATCTGCACTTGGGGTACCAACTCGCAAGCCGAAACCGCCAATCGCAACGCCGTTTACGGTCCCTAGACCGTAATACAAATTTTCACCGGTAAAACCGGTAGGGCTAAAAACCAAACCTGGCGCCTTGGTATCGCCACGACCATCCGTCACGGCGAACTCCACGGCAGCAGGCGCGGTGCACGCGATTTTCAGCGTGATGTCCTTCTCGGGAAAATTGGTTTGAGCAACAACATTCAGTTCTTTTGCAGACAACTTACCCAGGTCCACAGTCGTACCACCGGCAAACGTCGGGACACACGAAGTTGGCGTAACAGCACCGGTCACCGTCAAACTGGTACTTGCTGCCGACGCCAACATCGGGGAAGCAGCAACTGCTATAGCGGCCATCAAAAAAAGATTTTTCATTTTTACCATCCTTGTTAAATATCGATATGTAACTTTTGCAAATCCATAACTCCCAAAAAACAGACACGTTTTAATTCGCCCTCACTTGCCCGGCGATGATTGCCGTTTACGTGGGATTTATCTGTAGGACGCATCTCTACTACTAATAGGACAAGGCTCAGGCTGGCGTAGCTTTTCGAGAGTTTTCTTGAAAGTTTTGAATGAAAAAACTTGTAGCATTCCAACCACCAAACGTGTGACTTCCCACCCCCCCCCGACAACACTGGAGCTCCGGTTTGCTTTTCGCGCACCACTCCTCTCTAGCGTCACGAATACGCATTGAAACTTTCATTCAAAACAAATCAAACAGCAAAAGCGCAATGAGAATCATCAAACTAAAAATCGAGATCTAGAGTTGCAACCCGTACTTTCAACTCTTTAAATACATTTTCGTTTCGTCTTTATTCAATGCGTAAAAACTTGCACGCCATTTGCCATATAACACTCGCCAGCACAGCGTTCACACCTGCTCGTCGCAGGCCGTGCCATACTCCGGCTTTGCCGCGAATCGAGATAACCAACTTGAGTTCCAGACAAACCATCGCTCTGGTGATATTGCTCAGTGTATTAATGAGCGGTTGTGCCACCCTTGATGTGCCCAGGACTCCCAGCCAGGCACTGCCCGCCAGTGACTCGGCGTTCGGTCGCTCGATTCAGGCCCAGGCTGCCCCCCACGAGGGGCAATCCGGCTTTCGCCTGCTGTCCGACAGCACCGAAGCCTTCACGGCCCGCGCCGAACTGATCCGCAACGCCCAAAGCAGCCTGGATTTGCAGTACTACATCGTTCACGACGGCATCAGCACACGGATGCTGGTGGACGAGCTTCTCAAGGCTGCCGACCGCGGCGTGCGCGTACGCATTCTGCTCGACGACACCACCAGCGATGGCCTGGACCGACTCATCGCCACGCTGGCGGCGCATCCGCAGATCCAGATCCGTGTGTTCAACCCATTACACCTGGGTCGCAGCACCGGCGTGACACGAACAGCGGGACGGTTGCTCAACCTGTCGCAGCAACACCGGCGCATGCACAACAAGCTGTGGCTGGCCGACAACAGCATGGCCATCGTCGGTGGACGCAATCTGGGGGATGAGTACTTCGATGCCGAACCCAACCTGAATTTCACTGACATCGACATGCTCAGCGTCGGCCCGGTCGCCGAACAGCTGGGGCACAGTTTCGACCAATACTGGAACAGTGCGCTGAGCAAGCCGATCGACCAGTTCCTCTCGAGCAAACCGACGGCCAGGGATCTGGAAAACACCCGGACCCGACTGGAAGAATCGCTTAAGGAAACGCGTAAACAGAATCACGCGCTCTACCAGCAGTTGATGACTTACACCACTCACCCGCGCCTGGATATCTGGCGTCGGGAGTTGATCTGGGCCTGGAACCAGGCACTGTGGGACGCGCCGAGCAAGGTGCTGGCCGACGGCGAGCCCGACCCGCAGTTGCTGCTGACCACGCAGTTGTCGCCCGAGCTGAATGGCGTCAGCAAAGAGCTGATCATGATTTCGGCCTACTTCGTACCTGGTCAACCGGGGCTGGTGTACCTGACCGGACGCGCCGATGCCGGGGTGTCGGTGAGCCTGCTGACCAACTCACTGGAAGCCACTGACGTGCCGGCGGTGCATGGCGGTTACGCGCCGTATCGCAAGGCACTGCTGGAACATGGCGTGCAGCTGTTCGAATTGCGTCGCCAGCCTGGTTTAGGCGGCGGAAGCGGACCCCATCTGTTCTACAGCAAATCCCACCGCGGCTACGACTCCAGCCTGCACAGCAAGGCGATGATCTTCGACCAGCAAAAGTCGTTCATTGGCTCGTTCAATTTCGACCCGCGCTCGGTGCTGTGGAACACTGAAGTCGGGGTGCTGGTGGACAGCCCGGAACTCGCCGCGCACGTCCGCGAACTGGCGATGCAGGGCATGGCGCCGCCGTTGAGTTATCAGGCGAAACTGGAAAATGGCCAGGTTGTCTGGGTGACAGAAGACGACGGCAAGCTGCACACCCTGACCCGGGAGCCGGCAAGCTGGTGGCGGCGCGTCAGTGCATGGATGAGCACCACCGTCGGCCTGGAGCGGATGTTGTAGTCAGGAGGTCGCGATCAATTGTGGCGAGGGAGCTTGCTCCCGCTCGACTGCGCAGCAGTCGCAAATCGGCATATGCGTTCTGCCTGAACAAACGCGGCGCCTGAGTTTAGGGCCGCTTCGCGCCCCAGCGGGAGCAAGCTCCCTCGCCACAGGTTTTGTGTCGTGCTCAAGCCGGCTCGGTAATCGCACCAAACGCCCCTTGCCGCGACAGCAGAATCACCAACCCCAACGCCCCGGCCGCCATCAGCAGTGGCAACGCATGCCCGCTGATCCACTGGCTTCCGGCACCGGCCAGGCAACCGATACCCCACAACTGAGCAATATGCGCATTGGCGCGCACCAGTGCATCGTCGCGATAGCGCTCGCCGATCAGGATCAGTGACAAGGTGAACAAGCCACCAGCACTGGCACCGAACAACACCCACAACGGCCAGATCAGCAACGTATCGATCAACAACGGGATGGCCAGGCTCGATATCAGCAGGACCACCGCACACCCGGTGAACAGCGTACGTCGCGACAAGCGATCAGCCAGTGCGCCAATCGGCAACTGCAGCAAGGCATCCCCCACCACCACCGTGCTGACCATCGCCAACGCAATTTCCGTCGTAAAGCCCTGACGCAGGCAATAAACCGGCAACAACGTCAGGATCATCGCTTCGAACGCTGCGAACAGCGACACCGCCCAGGCAATCGCCGGCAGGCCACGGCAGAAACCCAGCAAGTCGCTGAAGGTCACGCTGCAGGCCTCACTGGTCGGCGCGCCGCTGCGGCCCAGCAACAGGAACGGTGCCGCCATCAACAAACCGACGCCGACCCAGAATCCGTAATCGTGCTCAGTGCCCAGAACGCCAAGCAGCAATGGCCCGGCCAGCTGACTCAGCGCATAGCTGCTGCCATACAGCGCCACCAATCGCCCGCGCCACTCTTCCAGCACAAGCTGGTTGATCCAGCTTTCGCCGAGGATGAAGACGAGGGTCAGGATCACCCCGATCATCAGCCTTAATGCCAGCCAAATCGGATAGCTCGGCAACAGCGCCAGCAAACCGATGGACAACGCCCCGGCCCACAGGCACAAACGCATCAGATTGGCCGTGCCCAGACGCGCGGCCAGATGGCTGGAGATCTTTGCCCCCAGCAATACGCCAATGGCGGGCATCGCGGCCATCACGCCGATGGCGAACGAGCCGTAACCCCAGCCTTCCAGGCGAAACGACACCAACGGCATGCTGACGCCCAGCGCCAGGCCGACACTCAAGACAGACGCCAACACGGCGAAATAAGTCGCCCAACGCATTTCCCACGCTCCTGTGGATATTTTTATGTACAGCACAAAACAATGTGGGAGCGAGCTTGCTCGCGATGACGGAGCAACATTCAACATTGACGTCGACTGTCATACCGCTATCGCGAGCAAGCTCGCTCCCACAGGGGATCTTCGTTGTGTTCAGCCCCGGTTTTTTGACCGGGGCCCGCTACAAATTACAACTTGATCCAGGTCGCCTTCAGCTCGGTGTACTTGTCGAACGCATGCAGCGACTTGTCGCGACCGTTGCCGGACTGCTTGAAGCCACCGAACGGGGCCGTCATGTCGCCGCCGTCATACTGGTTGACCCACACGCTACCCGCGCGCAGTGCCTTGGCAGTCAGGTGGGCCTTGGAAATATCCTTGGTCCACACCGCTGCGGCCAAGCCGTAAGGGGTGTCGTTGGCAATCGCAATGGCTTCTTCGGCGGTATCGAAAGTGAGCACCGACAGCACCGGGCCGAAGATTTCTTCCTGAGCGATTTTCATCGCGTTGCTGACGCCGTCGAAAATTGTCGGCTCAACGTAGGTGCCACCGGTTTCCTGAAGAATGCGTTTGCCGCCCGCCACCAGTTTGGCGCCGTCGGTGTGTCCGGATTCGATGTAGGACAGCACGGTGTTCATCTGCTGGGTATCCACCAGCGCGCCGACGTTGGTTGCCGGGTCCAGCGGGTTGCCCGGTTTCCAGGTTTTGAGGGCCTCGATCACCAGCGGCATGAATTTATCCTTGATCGAACGCTCCACCAGCAGGCGCGAGCCGGCGGTGCAGACTTCGCCCTGGTTGAAGGCGATGGCACCGGCAGCCGATTCCGCGGCAGCTTGCAGGTCCGGTGCATCGGCGAACACGATGTTCGGGCTCTTGCCGCCGGCTTCAAGCCAGACGCGTTTCATGTTCGATTCGCCGGAGTAGATCAGCAGTTGCTTGGCGATTTTGGTCGAACCGGTGAACACCAGGGTGTCCACATCATTGTGCAGGGCCAGGGCCTTGCCAACGGTGTGACCGTAACCTGGCAGGACGTTCAACACGCCTTTCGGAATGCCGGCCTCAACGGCCAGCGCAGCGATGCGGATGGCGGTCAGCGGGGATTTTTCGGATGGCTTGAGGATGACCGAGTTACCGGTGGACAGCGCCGGGCCGAGTTTCCAGCAGGCCATCATCAGCGGGAAGTTCCACGGCACGATGGCGCCGACTACGCCGACGGGTTCGCGGGTCACCAGACCCAACTGGTCATGGGGAGTCGCGGCCACTTCGTCGTAGATCTTGTCGATGGCTTCACCGCTCCAGCTCAGGGCTTGCGCCGCGCCTGGAACGTCGATGTACAGGGAGTCGCTGATCGGCTTGCCCATGTCCAGGGTTTCAAGCAGGGCCAGCTCTTCGGCGTGCTGTTTCAGCAGGCCGGCGAAACGGATCATGGTGGCTTTGCGCTTGGTCGGTGCCAGACGCGACCAGACGCCGGAATTGAAAGTGGCGCGGGCGTTTTCAACAGCGCGCTGGGCGTCGGCGGCGTCACAGCTGGCAATCTTGCCCAGCAGACGGCCATCGACCGGGCTGATGCACTCAAAGGTCTCGGCGGAGACAGCATCGGTGTATTCGCCATTGATGTAGGCGCGGCCTTCGATCTTCAGATCGAGAGCCCGTTGTTCCCAATCGGCACGAGTCAGGGTGGTCATACGAGTGTCCTCCTCTTGTTGAATACGAACGCTCCACGGTCTTCGCGGGCGCTGTCAGGAATTCTGCCCAGCCGGCCTGATTATTCGGCCCAAGGCAACCGTCACCCTAAACCAGTGGCCGGGGTTGTTTCAATATATTTGACACAAGGTCGGCAAACGGCCTTGCGGTGTTCATTTTAATAAACATAGACTTTGGACTTTCCAGCCATCGCGCCGCAATCACGGGGGATTACAAGAATGAGCATCCAGGACATCGTCGACTTCAGCCAGGCCACCACCCAGCCCGATCGTTACCGGCCAGACCCGGCGAAAGTCCTCAAGGGCGACCCTGAACAAGCAGTGTACAACCACTACAACAGTCCTTGCGGCCAGATGAGCGCAGGTGTGTGGGAAGGCGAAGTCGGCCAGTGGCATGTGAACTACACCGAGCACGAATACTGCGAAATCCTTCAGGGGGTTTCAGTGCTGCGCGACAACGATGGCAACGGCAAGACCTTGCGCGTAGGTGATCGCTTCGTGATCCCGGCCGGGTTCAGAGGCACCTGGGAGGTGCTGGAGCCGTGCCGCAAGATCTATGTGGTGTTTGAACAGAAAGCTTGAAACCTTTCTCGAGGCCACAAAAAAGGCCCGTATCTCGCGATACGGGCCTTTTTCGTAAGAGGGAAAAATCAATTACTTGATTTTGCCTTCTTTGTAGATCACGTGCTTGCGAACAACCGGATCAAATTTCTTGATCTCGATTTTGTCCGGAGTAGTGCGCTTGTTCTTGTCGGTAGTGTAGAAGTGACCAGTACCGGCGCTCGAAATCAAACGAATCAATTCACGCATGATTAGCTCCCTTAGATCTTGCCAGCTTTGCGGATTTCGGCCAGCACGACAGTGATGCCACGCTTGTCGATGATACGCATGCCTTTGGCAGATACGCGCAGACGCACGAAACGTTTCTCTTCTTCAACCCAGAAGCGGTGATGCTGCAGGTTCGGCAGGAAACGACGACGGGTTTTGTTGT
>Ga0207655_1003294_pt1 | contig 12111 bp, 7 predicted proteins | sample KBSM44metaG_FD_184398 | JGI IMG/M metagenome (GOLD analysis project Ga0207655, IMG submission 184398) | Miscanthus rhizosphere microbial communities from Kellogg Biological Station, Michigan, USA - KBS M4-4 metaG (SPAdes) (version 2) | ecosystem: Host-associated > Plants > Roots > Rhizosphere >...
AGGCATTCATCTTTTAAAAACAATTCCAGATGCTGAGCGTATATTAAAAACGTTAGAAACAAACAAAGTTGAAGACGTAACAATTATTGGCGGCGGTGCGATTGGACTGGAGATGGCAGAAACATTCGTTGAACTCGGTAAAAAAGTGAGGATGATTGAGCGAAATAATCATATCGGTACGATTTATGATGCAGATATGGCGGAATATATACATAAAGAAGCGGATAAACATCATATTGAAATTGTAACGAATGAAAATGTAAAAGCGTTTAGAGGAAAAGAGCGAGTAGAGGAGATTGAAACGGATAAAGGTACGTATAAAGCAGATCTTGTTTTAGTATCTGTCGGAGTAAAGCCAAATACTGATTTTCTTGAAGGAACCAATATACGTACAAATTATAAAGGGGCAATTGAAGTAAATGCATATATGCAAACGAATGTGCAAGACGTATATGCTGCTGGTGATTGCGCGACACATTATCACGTTATAAAAGAAATTCATGATCATATTCCAATTGGAACGACTGCCAATAAACAAGGACGACTTGCTGGACTCAATATGGTTGATAAACGAAGATCATTTAAAGGTACGTTAGGTACAGGCATTATTAAATTTATGGATTTGACACTCGCGAGAACAGGCTTAAATGAAAAAGAAGCGAAAGGGCTCAATATCCCGTATAAAACAGTTAAAGTAGATTCAACAAATATGGCGGGCTATTATCCAAATGCGAAACCACTTTATTTAAAATTGCTATATCGCTCCGATACGAAGCAATTGTTGGGTGGACAAGTAATTGGGGAAGAAGGTGTAGATAAGCGTATTGATGTGATTGCAATGGCGCTTTTCAATAAAATGAGCATTCACGATTTAGAAGACGTCGACTTAAGTTACGCACCACCATATAACAGCGTTTGGGATCCAATTCAGCAAGCAGCAAGGAGAGCGGAGTAGCACTTTTAAAGTGCTACTTTTTTTGTAAAGGGAAGTAATCTTTTTTATTGAATAATAAAGAGGGCGATTTATAAAAATGGTTGTAGCACTTCAAAGAGTTCAAGAATCAGAAAAAGAAATATTACGTAATTTGTACGCATTATATCTTCATGACCTTTCCAAATTCACCACTAATATAACGATTGGAGTAAATGGTTTTTTTGGAATATAAAGATTTACACTTGTTTTGGAAAAATGACGGAATCACTCCATATTTTATAAAAATTGATAATAGTATTGTAGGATTTTTATTATTATTAGAACGTCCATTTTTGAAGAAAGAAAACGATTTTTGTATGAATGACATTTTCATATTGAATCAATATAGGGGAAAAGGAATCGGTAAACAAGTTATTGAAAATTTACTAGAAGAGAAACGAGGACAGTATTTCGTTATCGAACTTCTAAAAAATGTACCGGCAGTTTCGTTTTGGAAGAAAGTATATAGAGAGTTAAACATTGAATTTGATGAACGAAAACAAATGATTGATGATGAAGAATGCCTCGTTCAAACGTTTAAAATATAATGAAATAAGTGTTCCTCGTATATTACTTTGAAATTTAGCTTTATCCCGCTATTTGTGGGAGTCGGGTTGCTCGTAAACGCCCGATTGGTGAGGGCTGATAATCAGTGGGGGATGAACAGCCCTCCTACTGATTAAAGTTTCACTTTATTTTGAATATAAGGTTCACCCTTGAAAACAAAGTACGTATCGCTTATATTGTCATATAGTATTTGTTTTTTTACAAAGCAATGAACGAACCAGGGGGCGCAGTATGGCAATTAACATGAAAACAATCGAGGAATGGATTGCGGAATCAAACGCAAGACAGGAAGAAGATTTTGGACACGTTGTTGAAGAGATGAAAGAAGTATGTGTCGGACTTGATAATGCGACATTAATTTATACGAAAAATGTATTTTGCTTCGGTAAGAAAGTAGAAGTATTGTTTTTCTTCCAAGACCATGTCGTTATCGGACAAGAAAAAGACGAATATGTTGAGATTGAAAAATTAAAGTATGATGCCATTACAAATAGTAATTTAAAAACAAATGACAAAAATACAACGTTAGAATTAAAGTTTGCTAACGGACAAACTATCAATTTAGATAGTTTAAATGATAACTATGGTACGAAAAATTGGTTATTTGCAAGACAAATTAAGAGTATCTTTAAAGTAATCTAGTAAAAAAGCAGACTCTTAAGGGTCTGCTTTTTTACTTATTTCCGATTACACAGATACAACCTCTTTCTTCATAACATTTCACACTTTTAAATCCCGTCTTATAAAAAAGGTTTATTAATTCTTCCGTCGTTTTAAATTTCTTCATATGATATTGAATTTTGAAAGTTTCAGCCACTAATAAAAAGGATCCGTTCGGTTGTAAGACGCGAAGCACTTCTTTTATATCGTGTTCAACATCGGGCCAAAAATAATGAGTTTGAAAGGCGGTAATGAGATCGAAGAAGTTCGTATTGTAAGGAATAGAGGAGACGTTAGCTTGATGAATGATTACTTTCCCTGTTTTTACATCTTTCATATTTGCTTTTTTTGAGTTTTCAACAGCTTGATCGGAGTAATCAATCCCGTATATTTTCCCAAATGTAGTTCTTTTTGAAAGAGTGTGTATTGTTTTGCCTCCGCCACAGCCGATATCTAATATAACTGCCTCTGTCTTTATATGCACTTTTTGCAACGCCCACTTTGTTAATTTCGTATGTGCAGCGTTCATAATACAAAGCATGGAAGAACCAATTGTTCCACGAGGATTTTTTGCTTGCTGAATTAATTGTTGTAAAATGCTCAAATCAGACTCTCCTTTTATGTAAGAATATATACTTATTTCGCTTTTTATAAATTAAGTCCTTTAAAAAAGCACGCCGGTGGACGGCGTGCTTTTAATTATGCAAAGACCCTTTTAACCAATTCCGCGCTCGATACGCCCCAACAGGAATTTGAATAAGTGATGTTTCATTTCCACCATCAATCCCGTACAATTGATCACAAGAATTTGTATCAAAACTTAGTAACGGATGACCACCCATCCCCATAGCGGTCGCAGCGAAAACGAGTTTATGAACGAGTATACCAGCTTCCATTTGGTGAATGCGATATCCTCTATAGCCTAATGCACGTGTGTAGTAATCCTTCTTTCCAACTACATGTAAGCAAAGTGGTACTTGAAAAAGGTTTACGTTATCCATCGTCATACTAGACTGAAGGGGGTAACGAAGGTCTCCATACCGAATTGGGTGTATGGAATGTGTTTTAATGTTATAAGCATAAGCCCCGTTTTCAATAGTTTTTACGTTATAAAAACATCCATACAAGGAGACGCGTGCATTTTCATTTATATACTTGCCATCAAGGTCGTTGTAATAGGGGAAGGAGAGACTCGTTTCTTGTAGTAAAGTAGCGAGCTCAGCTGCATCCCATTTCGTTAAAGTAAAGTCATCGTTAGGGGAGTACCGCTCTTTACAAAGCTGTAAGAAATCATACGATAAACGCTCTACTTTCGGTAGCTGTACAGTGTGCGCATGATGTTGATAGTACTCTTCATGAGCTAGTGTTTGGAAGTGTTCTGTCGATTCAATCATAGATGCTTCATTTATTTTTGTTATCATCGGATATCCTTCCACATGTTTGGAACGAACGAAATGCTCATGTGCTAAAGGTGGAATTTGCTGCAATAAGTCATGAGAAGTAACGGTTTTATTTTTACGATAATCATCGTGGAACCAATCTATATTCGGTTCTGTACTTAAAGGAATAACAGCATACACACTTTCTTCTCCTTCGGTCAGTCCGAGTAAATGATTGATTGCACGGTCTAGAAATTGAAAGTATATGCCATTTGTGTAACCGAATTGTTTCGCACATTCGAGTAATTGACCGATGAGAACGCCGCTATCTAATCCTTGCAGACGATACGAAAAGTTATTGTATTTAAAAAAGTTTTTCCAAAACATAGTGGATACAAATGCAGCACCAAAGCAAGAATGTATGTTACAGCGATTGCCGAGTGCGTCTGTAAGATAAGAATCGAAATTTCCTTCGCGAAGTAAGATAAGTCGGTGATACGCAGCGTCATAGTGGTAAATCCCGTCTGGATAATGATCCAATTTTAAATATATATACAATTCATTCGGATATAAAGCACCACCTGAAGGGATAGACCTCCGGAATAAATTTCTTTCGCTATTGAGCTGACATAATTGGGTTATACCAAATGAATACAAAAGGTAAGGACCAATCTCATCCAAAGTAGGTGTAGTAGAAGAGTTCGGCAAAGATATTGGGATTTCTGAAGAGAGAGGGATGACAGGTACATTTCGATATAACTTATAAGGAAGCGGTGCGTCTTCCCAGTCCACCTCATGATTCGGCATAATTTCATCAATAGTGAAATGGAGATGATGTAAAAAAGTATCTAGCTGCATGAAATCCCCCCTTTACTATGGAAATGGATGAGGATGTGGATTTAATTGTTCGTTTGTTAAAGGCTCAGCCCTATATCCAAGTGTCATCGGTACAGTGTACACTCTATCCAGTCCGGTAACACGAGTGAGATGGTGACCGAACGTCATCGGTAGCATGCCTGGGATCATGACTTTTACACAATGTAATCCGTTCTGCTCTATAAGGGGGACGGTTTGATCTACAACGATTACTTCGAGCCCAGATTGATGCAAACGATTTAAAAGTTGATGAAGATCAGATGTCAAATCCATATCAAACGATTGTAATGCATTCATTTCTTGGAACGATTGCACCGGAGCATCGTCACGTAAAAGGAAATGAAGACGTTCTTCCGTTTCTTTTAATCCGTACAGCATACTATGGTCTTCCATTTTATTAACGAGATAAGGATCTTGTAAGCATTTTTCGTAGTACTCTCTTTTTTGCTCGAGCTCATCATCTGCTATTAGTAACATGCCTGCTATTTCGTGAATTGCACTTTTTATAGCTCGAATAGGATCTAAATGAGAGCCCCCTGCACAAACAACGTTCATTCCATTTGCACGCGTATTTTTCGCAATTACCCATAAACTCGGGATGCCATGTTCCATCGTCGCGTTAAAAACGTGTAATTCATACCCGGTAATCGTGCGTAACCGCTGAATCATTAATTGTAATTCCGTATCGTTTGCTGAGCTAAGATCAAGGCGGGGAAGAGGTAATTCAGCATACCAAGTGAGCAAGAAGGCATCACGCTCTACAATTTCTAAAATGCCGTGAAAAATTGCTTCTTCTAAACTACCACCAATTGCACAACCATTGGATGTTTCATACACGAAAGCATCCCGATGACCGAGGCTATAATAAGCGATTGATTCTGGAACTAAAAGTGGCTTGTTTTGTGATAAAGAATAGCCCCATACCCAGTTTTGTTCATAGTCAGGATTAAACGGCTTAAACGGAAAACTATCACGATTATAATGTTCATTTGTATGTACACCGAGTGTGAGGGGATTCAGTGCATGATCCTCTAAATCATGAAAACTACCATGCACATTTGTCTTTTTTCCTCGAGGTGACATACCACAATATCGTTCTAAACCTTCTAAAATAGCAGTTGCTTCACTCAGTGCAAATGAATGGGTTCGACCTGCAACACCTTCATTCCCAAACATTAACGGCATGTTTATAATGACGTCAGCGAATGGTAATAAAGAATGCTGCATTTTTCCATTCAACATACCAACCCGGTAATCTAAATAGTCTCTCGTTAAAAATGTATTTAGTTCATGAATAGAACGACAGCGATACGTTTCAGCACTTGTTTTTAAGCTCGGTTGTAAAGAAATCTGTGCCGCATCCGCAGTATCAGTAGGTAAATTACTACATATAGGACAGAGAGGATCTGGAAGAAAAGAATGCCGCGTACATTGCAGTGTTTGTAAGTTTAGTAAAATGAGTTCATTTTCTAAAGAAGAATGTCCGTGAGCTAATATTTTCTCCGTTTCAGCATGAATGAGCTGGCACATTTGCAGAATGCCATTTTGGGTGGCGCGTACATCACGCCTCGTTACGTGCTCTGATTTCAATGCATATTTCCGCTGTAATTCCCACATTTCTTGTTGATCAAATCCGGCGATAAAGCGTCGTCCATCGGCACAATGGGTGCATCCCGTTGCAAGAGGATGAATATAAGGTCCGATAACACCTTCACCAAATGAAGTAAACGCACGTAGCCACGGAATATGATTGGAACGAAAAACAAGCTCAGCATCATGATGAATAGTAGAAGGAGAGCCGTCATGTAATACGAGAGCGAGGTTGATATTTTCAGGGAGTTCGTCTGTAATTGTATGTTGGCGAATGATGGAATATTGTTTGCGTAATTGATCATGTACATAGTCTGCAAGTAGGCCATCTCCTATAAGCAATATATGTTGAGTCATAGACCGTCCTCCTTTGCAATTAATACCCCGTACACACCATCTAAATTTTCTTTCAAAAATGATTCAATCGCTAAATCAAACACGAATGGATAAAAATTATGTTCTCCTAAATGCTGCAAGGCAAGCTGTAAAGATTGCACATCTGGAATTTCTTCGTCCGCTTGTATTTCTATTCGAAAAGAATCAGTGTCATATAAAATAATAGATGATTCAGGCAAAACAGTAGCTCTGTATGGAGTTTCTTCATTTTGAATGTGAAGAAGAGATAGTTGTAGTGCGTTACGTAACGCTAACGTCATATTAATACTGGATGCGCCATACCATCTATCATTTACACCGACCCAAACGACTGGAAAACTAAGAATCTCTTCACTCATTGCTATTTTAGGTGCTTCATGAATTGTAGAGAGAGCATCGTAATAAAACTTACAATGTGTATCATGAATTTCAGCTAGGTCGATCGTTGTAATTTCTTCTAGCATATGTGATTGCCGCTCATATAGTTTATTGTTTAAATGTTGTTGTAGTGCCCGGTATACACCTTCTGTCATCGTTTCCCCAGCACCAATACCGATATCGTTATGTTCAGGAATAAGGCGATGAATGATTTCAGCTACATATGTTTCAATTCCTGTTAAACCAGCTTCACGGCGAGCTTCATTATGAGTCAAACCAGCGCAAGTCATAAGAGGCAGGAGGGAAGCGGGACCATCGGATAGTGGTGTAGCTACTTGAATATTGCATTGTGATAACGGTAGTTGATATGAATTTTGTTCATCCCACACATGGAATATACCAGCTTCTTTAGAAGTTAATGAGTCGAAAAAACGGAACAATTCAGTTGAAGTATGTTGGTTGGACCGCTGCGCAAGTTTTTCGGTAAGATTTTCTATTGTATCAATTGTAAAACTTTCATCAGTTGCGAGAGGATGTTTTATAAAAGGATGCCATGTCCCTTCGAGTGTTTCACAGTTTAATAAAAAGAATTGTGGCTCTTTTTCTCGATATGAATCATCAGCGACGTGTTTAAATAATTCAAAAACAATTATATTTGCTAACATTGCGCCAGTAATTGGTGAAAAAGGAGCTGATGCATTTTCATTTTGCAAAGTAGTTTCATGTAGCCGATGCCAAGCTGATTCCCAGCATTCTTCACGATCAGCTGTTACGACAGGACCAGCCAAACCGAATGTTGATAAACAAATGGCGGGTATGAAGTTCTTTCCTACTTCCTTGCAAATCGTGTGAACTGTTCTTAAGCCTTCAATGTCTCCATTTTGAGAAACGTATAAAATCCAGTCAAAGGGTTCGAACACTTCATGCAGGGGGCGGTCAATTGTAGTATCTATTTCTTGAACAAGTACATTGTCATCAACTTCATATGCACGTTCTACTAGTTCATGAATTCGGTCGTAATTTGTTTCCATATAATCTGTGACAAGGTAATGAAATGTAGGTAATCCGGATTCTAGTAAAGAAGAAACTAAGGAAGTAAGCATATCCCCAGAACCAAGTATAAGGACATTTGCTGCGCGGTACGTCTGGAATTTTAAAGCACCTGAATGAGAATCAGCTTCTAGAAATTCAATTTGCGAAGCATACCTATCGAGTAATGCACTGTTTAATTCATGAGGTGCATCTTGACTTACATCACGAACAAAACCATTTTCATATAAAATCTCTCCAATTTCAAATACACGATGTTGATAGGGGAGAGGAAGACCATCGGTTATTTCTGCTAAAGAATGATCACCATTAAACATAGGCATTAATTTTTCAATCCAGTTATAAATTCCATCACCGTCCATGCGGAATGAACTGGCGTTATTTCGAAAATAGACACCCCCGTTTGAGTCGGGAAGGAAGAAAGTATCCTTATTTGCTTTAAGCTTTGCATGAGCTGGAAGGTTATTCATTTTAATCCTCCTTACGTTTTAAGCATACATTATTAGCTTATGTCATGAAATTTGTCCCGTATGAACGCAATAAAAAAAGGCTGTAGAATGATTTATTCTACAGCCTCTAATAGACTATTAGTCTATCAACCTTCTAATAATAATGATTTTGGATCTTCAAGCATATCTTTAACAGCAACAAGGAAGCTAACTGCTTCTTTACCATCAACAATACGGTGATCGTAAGATAGTGCAAGGTACATCATCGGACGATTTTCCATACGTTCTGCATCAATTGCAACGGGTCTTACTTGGATTTTGTGCATTCCTAAAATACCTACTTGTGGGCTGTTTAGGATTGGTGTTGACATTAGAGAACCGAATACACCACCGTTTGTAATTGTAAATGTACCACCTTGTAGCTCTTTTAATGAAAGTTTATTATCACGTGCTTTCATACCTAAATTACGAATTTCGCTTTCGATTTCAGCGAAGTTTAATTGGTTAGCATCGCGTACAACTGGAACAACTAATCCATCTGGAGCTGCTACTGCAATACCGATATCATAGAATTTTTTAATGATAAGCTCGTCGCCTTGAATTTCAGCATTTAATAATGGGAATTGTTTTAATGCTGCAACAACTGCTTTTGTGAAGAATGACATAAAGCCAAGACGTACATCATGTTTTTTCTCGAAAGCATCTTTACGCTCTTTACGTAATTCCATGATTGCACTCATATCAACTTCGTTAAATGTTGTTAACATTGCAGATGTTTGTTGTACTTCTACAAGACGTTTTGCAATTGTTTGACGGCGGCGGGACATTTTTACGCGCTCAACTGGTTTTTCAAATTCCGTTTTTGCAACTGGAGCAGGAGCTGGACTTTTTGGAGCAGCTGGTGCTTCTTTTGGTGCTGCAGCATGAGCTTGTACATCATGTGGTCTCACACGTCCAAGTGGATCTGTGCTACGTACGTCGTTTAAGTCGATTCCTAATTCACGAGCCATTTTTCTAGCAGCTGGTGATGCGATAGGATGGTTCGTATTTGGTAAACCTTGTAGAGCCGTAGCTTGTTCAGCAGTTGGAGCAGCAGCTTTCGGTGCTTCAGCTGTTTCTTGTTTTGGTTGCTCAGCCACTGGTGCAGGTGTACTTACTGCCACTGGTGCGCCATTTGCATCTAAAATTGCGATAGTTGCGCCAACTTCAACTGTATCCCCAGGCTCGCCTAGTAACTTTGATACAATACCTGAATCTTCTGCAATGATTTCTACATTGACTTTATCAGTTTCAAGCTCAACAACGCTGCCACCTTTCTCAACTTTGTCACCTACGTTGATAAGCCATTGTGAAATAGTTCCTTCTGTAATAGATTCTGCAAGCTCAGGTACTTTAATTTCGATCATTTTAAATGTCCTCCCCTTATTTGCCTAACGGTGTGTTTTGTCTTCTTTAATCTTCGGTAATCTCCATTTGTTAGCTCGACTTGGGCAGAATATCTGCCCAAGTCGAGCCGGGAAAAATTCATTGTTACTTTTAGTTGCTATAAACTTCAATTTCTTGTTTATCTTGACGGAAGTTATACTTCACATCTAAAGCGTGCGCCACAATTAGTTCTTGCTCAGCTTTGTGAGCGAACGGATCGCCACCAGATGGGCTAGAACGATCTGGGCGTCCAATGTAACCTGTTTTCACTGTATCTCCAGCTAGTTCGAACAGAATTGGAGCCATGTAATGCCATGCACCCATATTACGAGGTTCTTCTTGAACCCAAATAATTTCTTCTAAGTTTTTAAAGCGTTTCATAATAGATTGAACTTTTTCAGCAGGGAATGGATACAACTGTTCAATGCGAACGACATGAACTTCATCTAAGTTGTATTCATGTTTACCAGACTCGATTTCCGCTGCTAAGTCAATCGCCATTTTACCTGTACTTAAAACAAGACGTTTAACTTTATTTGGTTTCATGCCAAGGTTTTCTTGTTCTAAAGCAGGTTGGAAACGTCCTTCGCTTAACTGACTAGCAGTTGAAAGCGTAAGTGGGTGACGTAATAAACTCTTCGGCGTCATAAGTACTAAAGGTCGAACAGCTTCTGTTCCTAAAATAGATGCTTGACGACGCAAGATATGGAAGTACTGTGCTGCGCTCGTTAAGTTTGCAACTGTCCAGTTGTTTTCAGCAGCTAACTGTAAGAAACGCTCTGGACGTGCACTAGAATGCTCTGGTCCTTGACCTTCATAACCGTGTGGTAATAGAAGAACTAAACCAGATTTTTGACCCCATTTTGCTCTTCCAGCTGAAACGTATTGATCAAATAATGCTTGCGCAGTATTTGAGAAGTCACCATATTGCGCTTCCCACATAACAAGAGTTTCTGGAGCAAATACGTTATAACCATACTCGTAACCAACAACAGCAGCTTCTGATAACGGACTGTTATGAACAGAGAATGAAGCGTTAATGTTTGGTAAGCGATGTAATGGTGAATATGTTTCATTTGTATCAGTATCGTGTAATACGATGTGACGATGCGCGAATGTACCACGCTGTGAATCTTGACCAGTTAAACGAATTGGTGTACCTTCTTGTAAAATAGAAGCGAATGCTAATGACTCAGCAAGTGCCCATTCAATTTTACCGTTCTCTTCAAGAGCATCTTTACGGCGTTCAAGAATTTTCTTCACCTTCGGATATACGTTAAAGCCTTCTGGCCAAGATAATAGACCTTCATTCATTGCACGAAGTGAGTCAAGTTCAACACCAGTATCAATTGGCTGAATGCCTTTTGCAACAACATCTGGTACTTTAACGTGAATTGTTGCATCGCTCGTATCAGCTGGTGGTACTTGTGCATAATCAGATTTTAATTGTTCTTGTATAAATTGAGTAATTGTTTCAACCTCATCTGCATTTAGAACACCAGCAGCTTGTAATTGATCTGCATAAATTGCTCTTACAGTTGGGTGATTTTTAATTTTTTTGTACACTTGTGGTTGCGTAACTGCTGGGTCATCCATTTCGTTATGACCGTAGCGACGGTAACCAATTAAATCGATTAAGAAGTCTTTTTTGAACAACGTACGATATTGAATCGCCAGGTTAGCAGCAGCAAGGCAAGCTTCTGGATCATCAGCGTTCACGTGAACAATCGGAATATCAAAACCTTTTGCAAGGTCGCTTGAATATTTCGTAGAACGAGAATCATAGCTATCAGTCGTAAAACCAACTGCATTGTTTGCGATAACATGAATTGTTCCGCCCGTTTGATACGCGTTCAATCTGCTTAAGTTTAGTGTCTCAGATACAATACCTTGACCAGGGAATGCAGCGTCACCATGAACTAAAACTACGAATGATTTAGAAGTATCTTGTTCTGGAAGACCAGACTTTTTACGATTCTCTTGAGCTGCACGTGCGAAACCTTCCACAACAGGGTTAACGAACTCAAGGTGACTCGGGTTATTCGCTAATGTAACGCGAGTGCTAACTTCTTCATTCCCAACGACTTGTTCTCTACCTAAATGGTATTTCACGTCGCCAGTCCAGCCAGCATTTGCCACTGCGCCTTCTATTTTTGCATGTTTGAATTCAGCAAACATGTGAGTATATGGTTTTTCTAATACGTGAGCAAGTACGCTTAGACGACCGCGGTGAGCCATACCAATCATGACATCTTCAACGCCGCCTTTAGCACCTTCTAGCACAATTTCATCTAGAATTGGTACAAGCATATCAACGCCCTCGATAGAGAAACGCTTTTGCCCAACGAATGTTTTATGCAAGAATTGCTCGAAACCTTCAACAGCTGTT
>Ga0207655_1003297_pt1 | contig 12110 bp, 10 predicted proteins | sample KBSM44metaG_FD_184398 | JGI IMG/M metagenome (GOLD analysis project Ga0207655, IMG submission 184398) | Miscanthus rhizosphere microbial communities from Kellogg Biological Station, Michigan, USA - KBS M4-4 metaG (SPAdes) (version 2) | ecosystem: Host-associated > Plants > Roots > Rhizosphere >...
ACCGGCGAGATCCTCGGCGCTCTCGCGATGACCGAGCCGGGAGCCGGCAGCGACCTCCGTGGCATCAAGACCACCGCGAAGAAGGTCGACGGCGGCTACCTCGTCAACGGCGCGAAGACGTTCATCTCGTCGGGCAAGACCGCCGACATCGTCGTGACGTTCGTGAAGACGGGCGAGGGCAACCGTCCGGATGCCTTCAGCCTGCTCATTCTCGAAGACGGGATGGAGGGCTTCGACCACAGCAAGAAACTGGAGAAGATGGGCTTCCACGGGTGGGACACCGCCGAGCTCAGCTTCACCGACGTCTTCGTCCCGGAGGCGAACCTCATCGGCGGCAAGGAGGGACTGGGCTTCATCCAGCTGATGATGAACCTCCCGCTCGAGCGCCTGTCGATCGGTGTCGCGGCCGCTGCCGCTGGCGAAGCCGCGTTCGTGTGGACGCGCGACTACGTGCTCAGCCGCGAGGCGTTCGGCGAGCGGATCGCCGACTTCCAGAACACGCGGTTCCTCCTCGCCGACATGGCGACGACCGTCGACGTGATGTGGACCTACAACGACCGCGCGATGATGCTCTACAAGGACAAGAAGCTCACCGCGGAAGAGGCCGCGAAGGTCAAGTTCTGGTCGACCGACCGCGAGGCGGAGCTGCTCGACATCGGCGTGCAGCTGCACGGCGGTTACGGCTACATCACCGAGTACCCGATCGCGCGTGCGTACCTGGATGCCCGGGTGCACCGCATCTACGGTGGGACGAACGAGATCATGCGCGACATCGTGTCGCGTCAGATCGTCGGCAAGCGGTAACCCCGCCCGGCCGCGGCCTGCGCTGTTCCCCGTCCGCGAGACAGCAGTGGCGCACCGAGACTGCCGTTGACTGCTGCTGTCTCGGTGCACGGATGCTGTCTCGCTGTCGCCGGCGGGTGGGCGGCGGTGTCGGTGGGGCTCGGTAGCGTGCGAGGGTGTCCGGGGCGGAGGAGTGCGTGCTGTGCGCGCTCGCGCGGCCGGGCCCGGATGCCGGCGGCATCCTGACCTGCCCGGTGTGCGGGTGGCGCGTCGGCGACAGCCCCGACCCCGACCTGCCGCGCCCCCGAGTCGAGGTCGTCTACTACCTGCGGTGGAACGACCGGATCAAGATCGGCACCAGCCGGCAGCCGCGCCAGCGCCTCGCCGCGATCTGGCACCACGAGCTGCTCGCCTTCGAGCTCGGCGGCCGCGCGCTCGAGCGCGCACGCCACGTGCAGTTCGCGTCGCTCCGGGAGGGCGGCGAGTGGTTCCGCGCCGCCCCCGAACTGCGTGCGCACGCCGCCGCGCTCGCCGGCGGCATCCCGCCCTGGCACAGCTACGCCCGCTGGTTCGCCGATGCCCTCCGCCCGACCGTGACCTGACCCGCCCGCCCGCCGCCCGCGAGACTGCATCGCTGCACCGAGACAGCAGCAGCCAACCGCAGTCTCGGTGCAGCACTGCTGTCTCGCGGGCGGCGCGGTCGGCGCGGTCGGCGCGGTCGGAGCGGGCGGAGCGGCTACGCGGCGGGGCGGTGCCGGGCGAGGCGGGCGACCCCCGTCGCGCGCAGCCGGTCGGCGATGACGATCGCGATCGCGGTGCCGGCGACGCAGGATGCGGCGCACAGCGCGATGAAGCCGACGAGCACGGGCGGGGCCATCGACCAGAGGTCGAACGACTGCGCCGCCAGAATCGGATACAGCACCCCGATCGCGGCAGCCCCCGCGTAGTGCAGCCAGGTCGCCCATCGCCGGTAGGCGGTCACGAGGAACGGCAGCTCCGGGAAGAAGGCCCAGAACAGCGTCGTCGCGATGGCGGAGATCGTGTAGAACGGAGCGAGCACGAGCCCCGATATGAGCCCGACCAGCAGCCCCGCGAACGGCCGCTGCAGAAGTCGCAGCGCGATCACCGGCGGAATCACCCACAGGCCTGCCACGGACACCGACGCGAACGGCACGGTGGCGAGCAGGGCGAGCGACAGCCACCACGCCGCGGCGAGCACCAGGCCTCCGGCGACCCCGATGGCGGCGCACGTCAACAGGTACGCGGTCGACGCCTTGCCCATCAGTGCACCTCCGGCTGCGCGCGCTCGGACTTCGGCGCGGGCGAGGCGGCGCCCGCGCGCCAGTATCCGATGAAACTGATGCGGTCCTTGGGGTGGCCGAGCCCCACGAGGTGGCGGCGCACTGACACCGGCAGCGACTGCTCACCGACCGCGAAGACGTGTGTGTCGGATGCCGGGACCTCGAGCTGCTGCAGGGCGTCGAGCGCCACCGAGCCGGGCTTCGCCGCGGCATCCCGCACGAGCCATCGCACCTCCACGCCGCCGGGAGCGTCGAACTCCAGGACATCCTCCGCGGTCGGGGTTTCGATCAGCACCGTTCCCGTCGCCTGCGGCGGCAGCGATGCGCAGATACCGGCGACGGCCGGAGCGCCCGTCTCGTCGGCCACGAGCAGCACCCGCTCGGTTCCGCGCTCGGGGGAGAACCCGATGCCCTCGTCGATGATGACCACCGACTCGCCCTCGACGGCCGTCTCCGCCCAGCGGGAGGCGGGACCGGCGGTCGGGCCCGACCCGTGCAGCACGAAGTCGACGTCGAGTTCGGCGCCGCTGCTCGGCCCCTCCGTGCGGAACGCCCGCACGGTGTAGTTGCGCATCACCGGCCGAATGCCGTCGGGGATGCGGAGATACGCGAGGTAGCCGAAGATCTTGTTCGCTTTGGCGGGGATCCGCTCCAGCCCTTCACCGGCGGCGTCGCCGCGATGCGGGAGGAACAGCCGGAACCACTGGTCGTACCCCATCGCCGAGAAACGGTCGATGTCGCCCCGCCCCAGCGTGATCCGCATCCAGTGCGGCGCGAGGCGCTCGGTGCGCACCACCTCGAGCCGCAGCAGGTCGGGCGAAGCGGGCTTCGTGAGTCGTGAGAACCGGGCCATGTGGAGCCTTTCTGCGGCGTTGAGGAGGGCGGACGGTCAGAGGGTCCACGGGAAGAAGACGATGAGGATGCCGGCGCTCGCCAGCCAGAAGACGAGAACGAACACGGTGTCGCGCAGCCGCCACGGCACGAGATAGCGCTCGGTGCGATCGGGGTGGGCGCCGAAGGCGCGGGCATCCATCGCCAGCGCGACGCGCTCGGCGTGGCGGATCGCCCCGGCCAGCAGGGGCACCAGATAGCCCCACCACCGGGCGATCGCGGCGAACGGTCCGCGGCCGCCGTGCGACCCGCGCACGCGGTGGGCCTGGCGGATGACCTCCAGCTCGTGCCCGAAGCGGGGCACGAAACGAAACGCCGCCAGCGCGGTGTACCCGACGCGGTACGGCACGCGCAGCTGCTGCACGCTCGCTCGGACGAGGTCGGGCCCGGTGGTCGTGAGTCCGGCGATGAGCGCCAGTGCGACGATCGCGGCGAGCCGGAGTCCCGTCGCGAACCCGACTGCGAGGGCGCCGGTCGACAGCATCCAGTCGCCGATCCGGACGATCACGACGGCGCTGTCGACGCGGGCCGGATCGGTCCACAGGCTCATCGAGAGGCCGATCACCGCCGCCGCCACCGGCAGCGCGACGAACACCAGCAGTGCGGTGCGCGCGGTCAGGCGTGCTCCCAGAAGGACGACGGCGTACGAGAGCGCGATGAACGCGAGCGGCGTCGCGAGGTCGCGGGCGAAGATGAGCAGCACCATGGCGGGCAGGGGAGCGGCCAGCTTGGCGAGCGGATTCAACCCGGTGAGGAAGCGGCGGTCGACCGCGTCGGGTCGCGCCCAGGGGTCGATGGCGGTGCTCATCCGGTCACCTCGCCCGTGGCATCCGGCTTGGCAGGGGGAGTCGGGTCGAGGGTGGGGCGCACGAACTCCGCATCATCGCGCGAACTCCGCAGTGATGCGGTGGATTCCTGCGGAGTTGACGCGGAGCTGCGGAGCTCGTCGGCGCGGGCCGCGGGGGTGGACGCCGCGGCGGGCAGATCGGCGAGGCGGGTGATCCCGGTCAGTGACGGATGCCGCGTCAGGCCGGCGAACGCGCGGCGCAGGGGCGGCTGGCGCAGACCCGCCGCCCGCACCAGGTCGTCGTCGGCGAAGATCTCGCTCGTCGCGGCATCCGCGACGATGCGCCCGTCGCCGACGACGATGGTCCGGTGGGCGTGCTCGGTGACGAGCTGCATGTCGTGGGTGACCACGAGGATGGTGGTGCCGTCGGTGCTCAGCGAGCTGAGCAGGCGCATGAGCTCATCCGCCCGGGCGCGGTCCTGACCGAACGTCGGCTCGTCGAGCGCGAGCACCGGCGCACCGGCGACGAGCGCGGTCCCGACCGACAGGCGGCGCTTCTGGCCGCCCGACAACAGGAACGGGTGCACGTCGGCCTTGTCCTCCAGGCCGAAGCGGCGGAGTACATCGAGCGCGCGCCTGCGCACATCGGCCTCGGACAGCTTCTGCCGGCGGAGGCCGTGGGCGAGTTCGTCGAAGACCGTGTGCGCGATGAACTGGTGCTCGGGATTCTGGAACACGAAGCCGATCCGCCGCGTGAGAGTGCGCAGATCAGCGCGTCCGACGTCGACGCCGTCGAGCATCACCTGGCCGCGCGGCACCGGAAGGACCCCCGCGAGCGACTGCAGCAGGGTGGTCTTTCCGGCCCCGTTCGCTCCGACGATCGCGACGAACTCGCCCGCGGCGACATCCAGGTCGATGCCGTGGAGGATCTCGCTGCGGCCGCGGCGCGTGCGCAGCCCGCGCACCCGGATCAGCGGTTTCGCCGCGGCTGCGGCGGCGGTGGTGGTGGCTTCGCGCGCGTAACTCCGCCTGGATGCGTCGGGATCGGCCGGTTCGGTGGGGCAGACCCCGGTTGAGGCGGAGTTGTGCGCAGCCGACACAGCCGACACGGCGGATGCCGAGCCGGCGGGCGCGTCCTCCGCGTCGAGAGCCGCCCGCAGCTCGGCGGGATCCAGCGGCAACGGGTCGAGCCGCCACTCGGCGGCGCGAAGACGCAGAGCCGCCAGGGTCGAGACGGGCAGCCAGACCCCCATCTCGTGCAGCTCGGCGGCGCGGGTGCGCAGTACCTCGTCCACCGTGCCGTCGGCGACGGTGCGCCCCTGCTGATCGAGCACGACGACGCGGTCGGTGATGCCGATCACCGCATCGAGATTGTGCTCGACCAGCACGATCGCCCGGTCGCCGGCCGCGACGAGGTCGCCCAGCGCGGCGTAGACCTCCTCGATGCCTTGCGGGTCGAGGTTGGCGGTCGGCTCGTCGAGCACGAGCAGGGGCGAGCCCATCGCGAGGGCGCACGCGATCGCGAGTCGCTGCCTGCCGCCGCCGCTGAGACGGTCGGGGTTCTCGTGCCGTCGGTCCCACAGTCCCACCCGGCGGAGGGCGTCTTCGGCGCGCGCCAGCACCTCCTCGACGGGAAGACGCAGGTTCTCCGGCCCGAACGCCACTTCGTCCTGCAGCGTGCCGGTGACGAGCTGGGCATCCGGATCCTGGAACACCATCCCGACCCGCGTGCTCAGTCGCGACACCGGAGTTGTGGCCGTGTCGAGCCCGTCGACGTGGACGGAGCCGCGGAGCGTCGCGGGGACCGCGTGCGGGATCAGTCCGTTCAGCGCGAGGGCGAGCGTCGACTTGCCGGCGCCGCTCGGGCCGAGCAGCAACACGACCTCGCCGCGGCGGACCTCGAAGGTCGCGGATGCCGGGGCCTCGGCATCCGCGCCGTCATGCCGGATGCCGAGCTCGCGCACACGGAGCAGAGGCGCGGGCGGAAGGTCGTCCGCGGTGGCGGCTTCCGCTCCGGAGACGGCAGAGGTCACGGAGGTTCCAGGGCTAGGCAAGCAGTGATGCTCAGGGCAGGCGGGCTTCACTCAGGTTAGCCGAACCTAACCTCCGTGCAACAGGCCGCGACGAACCCTGCCTTCCGGTGCGGTTCAGCGGGGGACGCGCTGGCGGGCGACCCCGGCCTTGCGCAGCGCGGAGCCGACGCCGAGTCCGATGGCCGTCCAGGCGACGGGTCCGCCCACCGACAGGGCCAGGTAGGCGGCCTGGGCCCACGGCGGGTACACCCCGAGGTGCGCCGCGAAGAACACCACGACCGCGACGAGCACCCCGATGACGGCGGCGGAGATGAAGAAGCGCCAGGCTCCCCATGCGCGGTAGCGGGTGAGCGCCGCGACGCCCTCCTGGATGGCGCCGAACAGCAGGGCGGTGCCGAGGAAGCGCATCGTCCAGATCGGCGCGAAGGCGCTCGCCACGAGAGCGGCGAGCACGTGCGTGAGGATGGCGACGAGCGGAAGGCGCAGCACCTCCTGCGCGACGATGCCGGGGAGGACGTGGGCGCCCAGAACGAGCCCGTACACGATGGCGAGACCGGGCACCGTGAGCACGATCGGCGTCACCACACCCGCGATGCCGCCGACGATTCCGGTGGCGACACCGATCGCGGCGCACACCAGCAGCACGCGCGTCGACAGGATCGTGTTTCGGGCCACGTGTCCAGCGTAGCCGCGCCGCTCGGCGGGTCTGGCCGGGAAAAACCCTCAGACGGTGCGGCGACGAGCGCTCAGACGCACGGCCGGCAGCGGCGGTGCCGGCACCCGCTCCTCGCCGTGGCCCACGACGTGCCCGAAGCGCGGGGAGTCGGCCTGCGCATCCGCCTCCCAGGCGTCCCGCGCCAGGGCGATCTCCTCGTGCGAGCGCCCGACGAAGTTCCACCACATGACGATGTCGGCCTCGAACGGCTCACCGCCCACGAGGAACAGCGTCGTGTCGCGGTCGGCCGTGATCTCGATGGCCTCTCGTCGGATGCCGAGGTAGAGCAGGTTCTGTGGGGGCAGCACGGTCGCGGCATCCGGTTCGGTCCACACCTCGGGCAGCCCGTCGACGCCCACGAGCGCGTACTCCCAGGTCGGCTCGAGCGGGACGCGCACGCGTGCTCCGGCGCGAACATGAACCTCGGCCCCGACGATCGGCGTGTACATCGTGGCGGGAGAGTGCGCGCCGGCGAAGGAACCCACCACGACGGTGGCGGTGGAGCCGCCGGCTTCCCCGTCCTCGAGGACGACCACGGGAAGGTTCTCGTGCCGCTCGAACGCGGGCCCGCCGTGGCGGCGGCTTTCGGGCAGGGCGACCCACAGCTGGAGTGCATCCAGCGGGATCGCCTCGTCGCCGACCGAGTACTCCGAGTGGGCGATACCGGCGCCGCTGGTCATCAGGTTGAGCACGCCGCGGCGCACCACGACGTCGCTGCCGAGCGTGTCGCGGTGGCGCACCTCACCGACGAGGGGCCAGGTGACGGTCTGCAGGCCGATGTGCGGATGCGGCTCCACCCGCATCCGCGCCGTCTGCGGACCGAACCGGTCGAGGAAGCACCACGCCCCCACCATCGGCAGGGCGCGCTGCGGAAGGCTGCGGTGCACCTCCATCGCGCGCACGCCGCCCAGCGGCACCTCGCGAGGCTCGAGCAGGAGCGCCCGCGGGCCGTCGCAGACCGCGGGGCCGGTCGGAGCCAGCCCCGTACGGTCCGGCGCGGCGTCGTCGAGCCGAGTCATGCGCGCGGAGTGCCGACGCCTTCGTCGCCGGGCGTGCGCTCGGCCGTCGAGGCATGCTCGGCGGTTTCGACAGCGCTGTCACGCCATGCGATCTTCAGCCCGGGCACCTCGTTGTTCTGCAGGTAGCGGACGACGAACGGGCACTCCGGCACGACGACGTCTCCGCGGGCGGCCTCATCCTCCATCGCGGCGGCGACGAGCTTCGTGCCCAGACCGCGACCGCCGTACGCCGGATCGATCTCGGTGTGCGGAAAGACCAAGCGCCCCTCGGCATCCTCTTCGAACTCGCTGAAACCGGCGAGCTGGCCGTCCACGAGGATGTCGTAGCGGTTCTGCTCGTCGTTGCGTGTGATGCGGATGTCGTCGCTCATGGCGATCCTCCCGGAGGTGAGTGTCTTCGCTTCCAACGTAGGCGCGCGGGCGCGTGTTCCGCCAGGGCTATCGCCGCCCGGCGACACCCGCGAGGATGACGGCATGTCACGCCTGCGCCGCCCCCTCGTCAGGGCACTTCTCGCCGCATGTGCTCTCGCCGCGGCCGGAGCGGTGGCGCTCGCCGGCTGCGGCCCGCTCGGCCCCTCGCCCGCCCCGTCGTCGCCGACGCCGACGCTCACCCCCACGCCGACCCCCACGCCAACGCCCACCGCCGACTCGCTCGCCGGTCTCGATCTGCGCCAGCGGGTCGGCCAACTGTTCATCGTCGGCACGAGCACCGATGCCGTGACCCCCGACACGATGTCGGCCGTGACCGACCGCCACGCGGGCGGCATTTTCCTCCACGGTCACTCGGGGTCGGGAGCTGCGGCGGTCGCGGGGGTGGTGGGTTCGTTCACCGCGGCGGATGCCGACGGCATCCCCCTCTGGGTCTCGACCGACCAGGAAGGCGGCGAAGTGCAGGTGCTGACCGGGCCGGGATTCGACGACATGCCGTACGCGATCCGACAGGCCGATCTCCCCGATGATCAGCTGCGTGCGGCGGCGACCACGTGGGGCCAGCAGCTCGTCACGGCCGGCGTCAATCTGAATCTCGCCCCGGTCGTCGACATCGTGACGAGCGCCGCGACCCGCTTCGACAACCCGCCGATCGGCGGGCTCGGACGCCAGTACGGCTACGACCGGGCGACGGTCGTGGCGAAGGCCGGCGCCTTCGCCGATGGCATGCGGGCCGCGGGCGTCATGCCCGTTTTCAAGCACTTCCCGGGGCTCGGGCACGTCACCGCCAACACCGACGTCACGGCCGATGTCGTCGACACCACGGTCACCGCCGGCGGCCCCGACATCGGGGTGTACGGCGATCTGCTGCGAGAGGGGTCGCAGGGGCCGGCGGGGATCATGGTGTCGAGCGCGATCTACCAGAACCTCGACCCTTCGTCACCCGCGGTGTTCTCGCCGACGGTCGTCGCCCTCGCGCGCGACGAGGCCGGCCCGAACGGCGTGATCATGACCGACGACCTCTCCGCCGCGCAGGCGGTGCAGGCGTGGAGCCCGGCCGACCGCGCGGTGCTGGCGATCACGGCCGGCGTCGACGTGGTGCTGGCTTCGACCGATCCGACGGTGTTCCCCGCGATGTACGACGCGGTGCTCGCGAAGGCGCAGTCCGACCCGGCGTTCGCCCAGCGGGTCGATGACGCGGCCCGCCACGTGCTGGCCGCGAAGGCCGCGCGGCCCTGACCGCGCTGCCGGGCTCGCGCTGCTGATATCGGCATCCGCTGTCGTTGTTTCTGCCGCGCGAGGCGATGTCGACGGCGTGACGGCCGGGAGGCGGCGCCTGGCAGACTCGACGCATGACCTCTGCTGCGGCGCTGACCGACCTCGTGCCCGCGGGGGCGACGGCGGATGCCGCGTACGAAGGCTTCGTCACCTGGGCGACCGGTCGGGGATTGACGCTGTATCCGGCGCAGGACGAGGCGGTCATCGAACTCGTCGCCGGCGCCAACGTGATCCTGTCGACCCCGACCGGCACCGGCAAGTCGCTGGTGGCGATTGCCGCCCACGCCGCGTGCCTCGCCGCCGGCGGCCGCTCGTATTACACGGCCCCGATCAAAGCGCTCGTCAGCGAGAAGTTCTTCGCTCTCGCCGAGGTGTTCGGACCGGAGAACGTCGGCATGGTCACGGGCGACTCCTCGGTGAACCCCGACGCGCCGATCGTCTGCTGCACGGCGGAGATCCTCGCCAACATCGCCCTTCGCCAGGGGGCGGATGCCGAGGTCGCCCAGGTCGTCATGGACGAGTTCCATTACTACGGCGACCCCGACCGCGGGTGGGCATGGCAGGTGCCGCTGCTCCTGCTGCCGCGGGCGCAGTTCCTGCTGATGTCGGCCACCCTCGGCGACGTCACGCCGATCGCCGACGATCTGGCCCGCCGCACGGGGCGCCCCGTCGCCCTCGTGACCGGGGTCGAGCGGCCCGTGCCGCTGCACTTCTCCTACGAGCGCCGTCCGGTGCACGAGGTGCTGACCATGCTCGTCGACGAGCGCGAGGTGCCGGTGTACATCGTGCACTTCGCGCAGGCGGCCGCCCTGGAGCGGGCGCAGGCCCTCGCCTCGGTGACCCTGACCACGCGGGCGCAGCGCGACGAGATCGCCGACGCGATCGGCGGGTTCCGCTTCACCACGGGGTTCGGAAAGACCCTGTCGCGGCTGGTGCGCGCGGGGATCGGCGTGCACCACGCGGGCATGCTGCCGCGCTATCGACGGCTCGTCGAGACGCTCGCCCAGCGCGGGCTGCTGCGGGTCATCTGCGGCACCGACACGCTCGGCGTTGGCATCAACGTGCCGATTCGCACCGTGATGATCACGGCGCTGAGCAAGTACGACGGCACGAAGATGCGCCAGCTCTCCGCACGCGAGTTCCATCAGGTCGCCGGTCGAGCAGGACGGGCCGGGTACGACACGCACGGCAACGTCGTGGTGATGGCGCCGGAGTGGGAGATCGAGAACGCGGTCGCGCTCGCGAAGGCCGGCGACGATCCCGCCAAACGGAAGAAGATCGTCCGCAAGAAGGCGCCGACCGGCGTCGTCAACTGGGGCGAGGGCTCGTACGAGCGGCTGATCGCTGCGCCGCCCGAGCCGCTCGTCCCGCAACTGAAGCTCACCGCCGCGATGCTCATCAACGTCATCGGCCGCGGCGGGGACGTGTTCGGGAACGTGCGCGCGCTCGTGTTCGACAACCACGAGCCGCTCGCGCGCCGGTCCGCCCTGGCACGGCGGGCGATCGCGATCTTCCGCACGCTCGTGGACGCCGGGATCGTGGAGGTCGACCGCGACGCGGCATCCGGCCCCCGCATCGCGCTCACCGTCGACCTGCAGCCGAACTTCGCGCTGAACCAGCCGCTGTCGCCGTTCGCGCTCGCCGCCATCGACCTGCTGTCGCCCGACGACGACGTGCGCCCGGCCGTCACCGTCCTCAACTCCTCCATCGTGACCGCCTCCGACGGTTTCGAGGCCGATCCGGCGGATCCGGGCGCGGATCGGAGGAGTCCGGACCGGGCGACTGCCGCGACCGCCGCCCCCGGCGGCATCGGCACCGGCCACTACGCCCTCGACGTGCTGAGTGTGATCGAGGCGACGCTGGACGATCCCCGCGCGATCCTCGCCCAGCAGGAGTACCGCGCCCGCGGCGAAGCGGTCGCCGCGATGAAGCGCGAGGGCATCGAGTACGAGGAGCGCATGGCGCTCCTCGAGGAGATCACCTACCCGAAACCGCTGGCCGACCTGCTCGCGCAGTCGTTCGAGGTGTTCGCCTCGAGCCAGCCCTGGGTGCGCGACTTCGAGTTGAGTCCCAAGTCGGTCGTCCGCGACATGTTCGAGCGGGCCATGTCGTTCGCGGAGTTCGTGTCGTTCTACCAGCTCGCCCGCAGCGAGGGACTGGTGCTGCGCTACCTCTCCGACGCGTATCGGGCGATCCGCCAGACGGTGCCGGCGGAGGCGCGCACCGACGAGTTGCTCGACATCATCGAGTGGCTCGGCGAGCTCGTGCGTCAGGTCGACTCGAGTCTCGTCGACGAGTGGTCGGCGCTCGTCGATCCGAACTCACACCTGCCCGAGGACGCCGCCCCGGTGGTGCCCCCCGCGCCACCCTCCATCCTCACGAACGAACGCGCGTTCACCGTTCTCGTCCGCAACGAGCTGTTCCGCCGCGTGCAGCTGGCCGCGCTGCAGGACGACGACGCCCTCGTCGCCCTCGACCCCGACATTGACTGGCCGGCGGCGCTCGATCGCTACTACGACGAGCACGACGAGATCCTCACCGGCGGCCCCGCGCGCTCGCCGCGGCTGTGCGTCATCGACACGGCGGATGCCGTGGCATCCGGTCTCTGGCGCGTCGACCAGACCCTCGACGATCCGGACGGCAACCACGATTGGCGCATCCGCGCCGAGGTCGACCTGGCCGCGTCGGTGGAGGAGGGCACCGCGGTGGTCCGCGTGACCGAACTCGTGCGCCTGTAGCCCTCGCGTTCCCGCGAGCCGCCACGTTCTGTGCGAGCCGCCATGATCTGTCGTGGCGGCTCGGCGGGATCGTGGCGGCTCGGCGGGATCAGTCAGGCCGCGAGACGGGAACGCCGCCGATGCTGGCGGGAGCGTG
>Ga0207655_1003299_pt1 | contig 12110 bp, 8 predicted proteins | sample KBSM44metaG_FD_184398 | JGI IMG/M metagenome (GOLD analysis project Ga0207655, IMG submission 184398) | Miscanthus rhizosphere microbial communities from Kellogg Biological Station, Michigan, USA - KBS M4-4 metaG (SPAdes) (version 2) | ecosystem: Host-associated > Plants > Roots > Rhizosphere >...
CAGCAATGCGGCAAAAACTGCCGTGGTGGTTGAAATTTTCATAGTGCGTACCGGTCAGCGTGCGGAGCAGATGAAAAATGAGTATAGCGCAGAGCCTGAGGCAATCTTTGTCAGCGGTCATGCTTCGCTTAACCGGTAGTTTCTGAAGACAATAACGACAGCTTATTCAGTCAGGTTCTGGCGATTTCAGCCTGAAATCGCCAGAACTGTATGGAAATTAATCGAGGGAAAATTGCTGATTACAGTGAATGTTGTCTGATGGTACTTAGTGAGGATAAGGACGGGGAAATGCGGTGCAACGGTTAGTAAGAAGATAAGGAGGTAACAAGATAAGGCGATAAGGAGGTAAAACCGGATTCAGCCGGTGGGCTGAATCCGGTGGGAGACTCAGGAGGCTTCAGCCTCTTTTGGCTTTTCACCAAACTTCTCTTTCATGTGTGACTCAATCTCTTCCAGGCTTTTGCCCCGCGTCTCTGGCACCATCGCCATCACGAAGATCAGCGACCCGACGTTAATCGCGGCAAAGATAAAGAAGGTGGTGCTGCCGGCATATTCCATTATCGGTGGAAAACCAAAGGCGACTATCGCGTTAAAGATCCACTGTAGTGAGACAGCGCCGCCGGTTAACACGCCGCGCAACTGCATCGGGAACAGTTCCGACATCATCAGCCAGTAGACCGGGGAGATGCACATCTGCATGCAGAACAGGAACAGCAGAATACAGGCCAGGGCGAGGTAGCTCTGCATCAGGCTGGGAGCGATAAAGGTCATCACGCTGCCCAGCATAATCTGCGAAGCGACCACCAGACACAGGCCGGTAATCAGCATCGTCCGGCGCGGGAAGCGACTAACCGCCCAGATACCGACAATCGCCGCCACCACTGAGACCACGCCGTTACCGATGGTCGCGGCAATCGAGGCGCTGGTGCCAAGTCCGGTCTGTTTAAGGATGATCGGGGTGTAATACATAAAACCATTTACCCCGGTGAACTGGGCGACAAAGCCCAGACCGACGCCGATAACCATCAGGCGAATCACCCACTTTTCACGGATCAGGGTTTTCGCATCCGGCCCACGTTCCGCCGCCCTCGCCTGCTTCTTCATCTGCGCCATCTCATGGCGCACTTCACGCGGCGTTTCACGCAGATACTTCAGGATCTTTTTAGCCTCTTTCAGACGCCCTTCCGCCACCAGCCAGTGAGGTGAGGCGGGAACGAAGAACGTGCCGATAAACAGCAAAAGACCCGGTACCATGGCAATTGCCAGCATGTAGCGCCACAGGTGCTCATCATGCAGCAGATAGCTCAGCAGCGTACTGGCAACATAAGCAATGAGCTGTCCGGTAACGATCATCAGCTCATTGCGGCTGACCAGCGGCGCACGCAGGCGCGGTCCGGCAATTTCGGCGATAAACACCGGCACGGTAGAGGAACCGCCACCGACAGCAATCCCCAGCAGGAAGCGCATTGCCACCATGACATTGACAGAAGGCGCCAGCGCTGTTCCCAGTGAACCCAGCACAAAAATAACCGCCAGGCTGCGTAGTGTAATACGCCGGCCAAACCGGTCAGAGAAGAAACCACTCAGGAAAGAGCCTATCGCGGCACCGAACACCAGCGAAGAGGCTACCAGCCCTTCAGTGAATGAATTCAGTCCAAGTCCACCCTGATCGGGTGGTGAGGTCATGTAGGGTAACGCACCCGAGATTATCCCGGTGTCATAACCAAAAGCCAGCGCGCCCATAGTGGCAACCAGTACCACTAAAAAAATGCGCTGGCGTACCGTATCCGCAGGCGCGTGATCGCCCGCTTCACCAGAGTCTGGTGTATTCGTACTCATAATATCCCTGCCATTAATTAGTTAAACATCCGTTTGATTAAATTTCATACGGAATAGAAATGGAACATATTTACCGAGTGGGTAAAGAAGTGTAGACGGTATTTAAAAGTTAGCTTTAGCAATGCGATTTTTATAACAGGGATAGTTAACCGGATAAATAAACCAGCGCAATAATGACGTCGTGAAAGTTATTTTAACATTAGGTTAACACTTTCAGTTCCTGCTGGATCCAGCTCAGGAAATGCGCGACGCGGGGAAACTGGGCAAATCCACGCGGGAAGACCAGATGATGGGCGCTGACGGGCAGACTCTCCTGTTCGGACAAGACTCTGACCAGTTTTCCACTGCGCAGATAATCCTCCGCCAGCAATTCACTTTCAAATATAAGACCGTGGCCTAACATCGCCGCCTCAAGACTCATATAAGAGCGATCAAAGCGAAATAACCACTCTTTATCTGGCTGAGGTAATTGCTGAGAAGCAAACCACTGCGGCCACTGAATAAGCGGCGACTCCGATAATATCAGCGCATGATGAATTAAATCAGCGGCCTGATTAACAGGATGCTTTTTCAGATACTCAGGCGAGGCCAGCACCGACATTCTTTCGTGGCGGATCGTTTTAATCTCGAATGAGTTCCAGTCCGGGAATCCATGGCGTATCGCAATATCAATGTTGTCGCGGCTGAAAGATAAATTCTCGTAAGAGCAGGAGAGCGTGAGCTGGAACTCGGGATAGCTGTCGCGAAATTTATGGATGCGCGGCAACAGCCACAGCAGACCGAAACTGGGCGCGCAGTGGATCCTGAGGTTGCTGCGGGCTTTCTCGTTACTGATGCGTGCAGTCGCCTGCGTCAGACTCAGCAGTATCGGACCAATCTCCCTGAGGTAATGCTCACCCGACAGCGTCAGCACTACGCCCTTTGCCGAACGATTAAACAGAATACAGCCCAGTTCACGCTCCAGTTTTGCCAGCTGATGACTGGCCGCCGAAGGCGTAATACTTAATTCCTCGGCCGCACGCGCGACATTACCAAAATGGGCCACCTGCTCAAAAACCCGCAGTGATTTAATCGAAGGTAAGTGATCAGACTGCTTTTCCATCCGCCTCTCCACACTGGAATTTTGTGATGTGTGCCCATTTTTAAATCGCAGAATTGTTAACTGCATCAAACCAACAAATTCATTCAGCATCAAATGAATTTTTTTGCATTGCCAATATTAGCCGCTTTATCAATTCTGATCGTGACCCTGCCGGTAGCGATACCGAACCACTAATAATTATTTTTCTGGAGTGGACAATGTTACTCGAAAATAAAGTTGCGATTATTACAGGTGCCGCCTCTCAGCGCGGCATTGGCCGGGCTACAGCCGCCTGTTTTGCTCAGCATGGCGCGCGCGTGGTGGTGCTCGATTTAGATCTGCAGGCCGCCCAGGCCAGCGCACTGTCTTGTGGTGATGGGCATCTCGGCCTGGCCACCGATGTGACCGATCCCCTCTCTGTTCGTCGTGCCATCGACCAGGTCCTTGAGCACTTCGGCCGTATTGATGTGCTGGTCAACAATGCAGGTATTACTCAGCCGGTTAAAACACTGGAAATCGGCATCGAGGATTACAACCGTATTCTTGATGTCAATCTGCGCGGCACGCTGCTGATGTCTCAGGCGGTGATCCCCACCATGCAGCAGCAGAAAGGCGGCAGCATCATCTGCCTGTCCTCGGTCTCAGCACAGCGCGGCGGCGGGATTTTCGGTGGCCCGCACTACAGTGCCGCTAAAGCGGGCGTTCTGGGCCTGACTAAAGCGATGGCGCGCGAATTTGGCCCTGACCAGATACGCATTAATGCCCTGACGCCCGGTCTGATCCAGACGGACATCACTGGTGGCCTGTTACAGGATGAACGCCGCCACGCCATTCTCGACGGAATTCCGCTCGGCCGCCTTGGGTCCGCCAGTGACGTCGCCAACGCTGCGCTGTTTCTCGCCAGCGATCTCTCCGGTTATCTCACCGGCATCACGCTGGATGTGAACGGCGGCATGCTGATCCATTAAATAGCGCCCTTCCCTGCCCGCACGCCTGGCGGGCTAACTTCGGGAGTGAACACCATGACCACGCTTAATCTGAGCGCAGCCTCTGCTGCGCGCGATATCACCTATCGCAAAATTGCCTGGCGCCTGATGCCCTGGCTGATGCTCTGTTATCTCTGCGCCTATCTTGATCGCGTCAATGTGGGCTTCGCTAAATTACAGATGATGGATGATTTGTCTCTCAGCGAAACCGTGTATGGACTGGGTGCCGGGATCTTTTTTATCGGCTACTTCTTCTTTGAGGTGCCGAGTAACCTGATCCTGCACCGTGTCGGCGCACGCCGCTGGATTGCCCGCATTATGATCACATGGGGAATCATCTCAGCCCTGTTCGCCTTTGTAGAAACCGCATGGCAGTTCTACCTGCTGCGCTTTCTGCTCGGCGTCGCCGAGGCCGGTCTTGCGCCAGGTTTACTGCTCTACCTGACCTACTGGTTTCCATCACACCGTCGCGCGCGTATGACCGTGCTCTGGTTTGTCGCCATTCCACTTTCAGGGATGATTGGCGGCCCGCTCTCAGGCTGGATTATGGCGACCTTTGCAGGCTTTCACGGATGGGCCGGCTGGCAGTGGATGTTTATGCTGGAAGCTATCCCCACTCTTATTATGGGATTAGTGGTACTGCTGGTTCTGAAGGATCGCGTTGAACAGGCAGAGTGGCTGGATGAAGATGAGAAACGCCGCGTGCGTGCCGATCTTGACGAGGATAATCAGCAGAAAGCCTGTCATGGCACGGTAAAAGCCTTTGTCGCCGACCGTCGTCTGTGGCTGCTGGCGCTGATCTACTTCTGTGTGGTGATGGGTCAGTACGCCCTGACGTTCTGGTTACCGACGCTGGTGAGAAACTCAGGCGTCAGTGAGCCGCTGCATATTGGGCTGCTGACCAGTCTGCCTTACCTCTGCGCCATTATCTTTATGCTGCTGGCCGGGCGCAGTGGCGACCGCTATCGTGAACGCCGCTGGCATCTGATTGTTCCGATGCTGATCGGACTCACCGGACTGACGCTGGCAACTCTGCTGAGCCATAGCGTCTCCCTGTCACTGCTCTCCCTTTGTATTGCCGCTGCGGGCATTCTTTCCGCCTCATCGCTGTTCTGGATGTTGCCGACCAATCTGTTAGGTGGCGTCTCTGCCGCCGCAGGCATCGCCGCCGTGAACTGCATTGCTAATCTGGCCGGTTTTTTCTCACCGTGGCTGATAGGCACCATCACCACCGCAACCGGTACGCCCGCTTCCGGAATGTACTTTATTGCTGCCGTCCTGCTGGGTGGCGCGCTATGCGTGCTGCGCATCCGGGCAGCGGACGTTAATCGTTAATCAGGAGGTAATATGACTGACTCTCGTCACGCTTCACACGTGCTCTCATTGCAGCAACGAGCCACCAATATTCGCCGCCATGCCTTATTAATGGGGCAGATTCAGGGGCAGGGATATATCGGTCAGGCGCTGGGTGCCGCCGATTTGCTTGCTGTCAGCTATTTCCACGCCATGAATTACCGGCCGGATCAACCTGAGTGGGAAGACCGCGATCGCTTCTATCTGTCGATTGGCCATTACGCTATCGCCCTTTACGCCGCCTTGCTGGAAGCAGGCGTGATACCTGAAGAAGAAAGGGAAACTTATGGGACTGATGAGAGCCGCTTGCCGATGTCCGGCATGGCTGCCTATACCCCAGGCATGGAAATTACCGGCGGTTCACTGGGTCATGGCTTAGGTATTGCTGTGGGTGCCTGTCTGGGGCTGAAACAGAAAGGCTCGCAGGCACGAGTCTATAACCTGCTTTCAGATGGTGAACTGAATGAAGGCTCTACCTGGGAAGCGGCAATGTCCGCCTCACACTGGCAACTTGATAACCTGATCGCCCTTATCGACGTCAACAATCAGCAGGCTGACGGCCATAGCAGTGAGATTCTCGCTTTTGAACCCATTGTGGATCGCTGGCAGGCTTTTGGCTGGTACACCCAGCGGGTTGATGGCAACGATATCTCTGCTTTGCAGGCCGCCTTTGATGCGGCTCGCAGCTGGCCCGAACCCCAGCCGCGCGTCATCATTTGCGATACCCGAATGGGCAAAGGGGTGCCGTTTCTGGAAAGTCGTGAGAAAAACCACTTTATTCGGGTCGATGCCGATGAGTGGGACAAAGCCCTGACCGCACTTGAGCAAGGAGTCTGAGATGAGTTCACAACCGCAAAAAAAACGTCTGACCACATCCGCCATGATCGCCTCGATCGCCGCTGAAGGCCAGCCCACGGTTTCAGCTCCTTTTGGACATGCCCTGGTCTCTCTGGCAGAGCAGCGCTCAGATGTGGTGGGGCTGACGGCTGATTTAAGTAAATACACCGATCTGCACCTGTTCGCAGAGGCTTTTCCGAAACGCTTTTATCAGATGGGCATGGCGGAACAGTTACTGATGAGCGCCGCAGCAGGTATGGCGCGTGAAGGCTTTATGCCTTTTGTCACCACTTATGCCGTCTTTGCTTCCCGCCGCGCTTATGATTTTATCTGCATGGCCATCGCCGAAGAGAATCTGAACGTTAAAATCGCCTGCGCACTGCCGGGCCTGACCACCGGTTATGGACCGAGTCATCAGGCGACTGATGACCTGGCAATCTTCCGTGGCATGCCGAACCTGACTATCATCGATCCCTGCGATGCACTGGAGATTAGCCAGGTGATACCGGCTATCGCTGAACATCAGGGTCCGGTCTATTTGCGCCTGCTGCGCGGTAAGGTTCCGCTGGTGCTGGATAAATATGACTATCGCTATCAGCACGGTAAGGCTCAGCGCCTGCGCGGCGGTAAGCATGCCGTTATTATCAGCAGCGGATTGATGACCATGCGGGCGCTTGAGGCCGCTGAAGCGCTGGAGAAGCAGGGGATTGAGGTCGGTGTGGTTCACTCACCCATGATTAAGCCTCTGGATGAAGAGACCATCCTGCGTGAGGCGGGAGTAGCACTGCATCATAACCAGCTGGTTATCACCGCTGAAAATCATTCGATAACCGGTGGCTTAGGCGAAGCTATTGCCGGCCTGTTAATGCGAAACCATGTGACACCGCGCTTTAAACAGATTGCTCTGCCGGATGCTTTCCTTGCAGCAGGCGCACTACCGACGCTGCATGACCGTTATGGCATATCAACTGATGCCATGGTTAAGCAAATCACCGCCTGGCTTGAAGCCTGATTCATATCAAAACCGGGCCTGGCCCGGTTTTCTTCTGCATAGGTTCGCTGCTGTTATGGAAGATCATCGTTCCAATACGTCACTTCACATCGGTCTGATTACTGATTGCAGTGGTCAGCACTCTCTGCGCATCAGCAACTTCGCTGTATGCTGATAACAGCCACTGACAACACGGTTCAATGCCATACAGACGTTATTTCTCGCAATTCACTGTAAACAGCAGTGCAGTGAGCCATCGCCTTTTATCAGGTAGGCCGATAGGGGCTCTTCGTCCGTAAGCTGCCGATTTCATCTGCTTTACCCAATACAGTGAATCTGATGCCATGCAACTACCTTTCCGTCATGAGCAGACTGTGACAATCTTTTCGCGCTGATCAGGTTTTAATGGAGTTCCCTGCCAAAGCTGCATCTTGTATCGCACCTCTTCAAAAAAATTTTATCGCGCAGAAAAAGTTATCCACTTTTTCTGTGGATAAGTGAGGGATAGTTTCTGAGTATCTTTTTTCACTCTCTGTTCAGGACTTTACTGCTCTCAAGATACGCCTCTTTTCTGATCTTATCCGTTCGCCCTCAGGCCTGAAACGAGGGAACTTTTAGCTGCAGGCATGGCGATTTCAGGCTGAAATTCTTGCATCTTTTATATTAAAAACAAACAGTTAATCACGAAATATCGCTGGCGGGCTAATGTTTGGAGAAAGGCCAGGCAGAGGGTTTAGCGGAGTGTGTGAAGCCGGTACGCTGTTACTGAGGTTCAGTGGGGGTTGATTGGTCACTAATGAACCAGCCCCGGAAAATCATTACTTGCAATATTCTGACCGTCGGATGCGCGCTGACGGCGATGAGATTCATCAACGATAGCATCAGACGAAAAACGTTATCTCTGTTTATAGTGACCTGTGCGGTTTGGAAGGGGCCTAGGTATCTGGCGAAAGAGTTCAGCGAAGTGGCGATTTCATGCAGTTTTTCAGCAAGAGATAATAAAGCAATTTATTATATTTCAATATCTTAAGCAGGAATTCACACTTAAAAATCTGGCGATTTCAGCCTGAAATTTGGGTGTCCGCCATCTCTTTTAACGACGACTCGCTACAAAAATCGAAAAAAAAGCCAGCGTTTATCGCTGGCTGATTTGAGTGCATATACGTTAACGGTTGAGATATTTTTTCAGGGTCTCCGCAATAACTTTATCCAGCTCTTCCTGCAACTCTTTCGACTGCCGGTTAAATTCATAACTGAACATCCGTCCGCGTACCTTTTTTCGGGCGAACCGATCTTTATCAGCAAAAGACCAGAGCGCAGTCGCCTGGGTTTTATCTTTCTCCGGTTCTTTGATCAGAGTCTGGCTGCCCTGTCGAATCAGACGCAGAATATGATTTTTAAGCTCGTCCTCGGCCAGACCTTCACGGGCACAGACCACATCAATTTCCCTGGAAATGGATTTGATCAGAGCTTCAACGCTTTGCCCCGACTCACTCAACTTGTCAGCAGCCTGTAACAACGCTTTATAGTCGGGATAGGTCAGCTCAGCGTGATTAGGAAAAAGTGAAATCAAATCTGATGGAACGCTGGCGGCCTGCAGGGCACGCGTCACTTTCGCCTGGGACAAACCCTGATTTTCAGCAATCTCCTTCTGCGACAAACCGCCATCTTTAAGTGTTAACAGACGCATACCCACTTCGCGCAGATTGTGTTCCCGTGCCGTCTGAATATCCTGCGCCAGTCGGCGGGCTTCATCAGCGGTGATGGCCGCGTCAGTGATCAGCACGTCCAGGCCGGTTTTGCAGTAGAGTGCGGCTGCACGACGACGTGAGCCATCCAGGATTTCGATGCGGTCATCGCGCATCACGCCAATAGCGGGAAAGAACTGCTGCAGCTTAATGGTCCGGATAATGTCGCGCAGCGAATCAGGTGTCAGGCCTGCCTGATCGCGACCGTTGGTTTCCATTGTGACGAACGTTTTGCTTTCAACGTCGCTGGCGGCAATGCGTTCAAAGCGAAACAGGGCGCGCTTGCCCGTTGCCAGAACGAATGTCTGGTTGTGCTGGCTGTCTGGCGTGTCATTTTCCAGTGGAGTCTGGCTGAAGGTTCTGCCAATCGTAATTCTTTTTGCGCTCATACAAACCTCAGTTCAGGCGAATAAATTCGATACGGTCGAAGACGGCTTTAGCAAAGTCTTCTGCGGCGGATCGTGCATTCTTCAACGCTTCGCTGCTGCCGACGTAGGTCGAAGGATTGGCGGAGATAACCGTATCAAAGGATTCGCCACAACGTTCGAAACCATCAAGGCGGGGAAGGGCAGCATCAAGCATGTCGCCACCAAAAATCTCTTTTGCCAGGCTATGACAGAGTTTGTGGTCTGCTTTATTGGAGAGCTTCGACATGAAGCCAATATTACCCTGCAGCCGACAGGTCGCGCCGGAGTCTTCGATAATCGCAATCAGTTCCGGAAGACGAGTCAGGTATTTCAGTGTCGAGTGAAAGTCTACCTGAGCCGGTGGCACCGGAGTCATCAGAAGATCTGACGCTGCAATCGCATTCTTCAGGAAGGCATCAAGATGCGGGCCGCTGTCGATAAAGATAAAGTCATAATCTTTTTTCAGTTTGGCAATAACGTTGTCATACAACACGGCGTGAACGTTCTGTTGCGGAAGATGCTCAGCACAAAGCTGATCCCAGCTTGAGGCGATAAAGGCGTCATCAATCGATGCTGGCAGCACATCCACACCCGGAATGATCGACGGAACGATAAACTCGTTGACCAGCTCATCTCGTGAGACATTCTGCAGCATTGCCTGCGCCGCAGTCGCTTCCACCAGCCCGACGGAGCGCTCGTGGTTCAGAAACATGGTTGCTGAGGACTGCGGATCAAGGTCGATAACCAGGATGCGCAAATCTTCAAAAAGCAGATGGGGATGTGCGCGCAACGCATGTGCCAGCGAGACGGTTGAAACCGTTTTGGAGACACCGCCCTTCAGATTACCGACAAACAGGGTGTAAGCGTCACTATGGCGATCGCGATACTTCGGCACGCCACGATGATGATAGATATCGATAATATTCTGAATCGACATAGCATATTTAACGGAAGAACCGGCCGCACGTTTATCAAATTGATAACCGCTCTCTTCCATCTCATTGACTGCGTAATCCACACTGGCTCGGGTCAGTTTGGGCAACTTTGCCAGCGCCGCTTTGGCATAGACCTGATAGTAAGTATTTTCATGCAGTTCCTGCTTTTGCGCCTGAATTTGCTCGGTGAGGCTTAGCAGCATGCGTTCTGAACGCTGCGCAACCTTCATCACCTGCTTGTCATCATTAGCCATAGTTGCTCCAAACATGTAGGATTTATGACTTTATACAGAAATCCTGCACGTGAGGCAATAAATTATCTTCTCAACATAATCTCCGTTTTTATGTAACCACACGGGTTTTGGTGAGCTTCATCACATTATTTCGTCTGGCCGAATATATTTTGCAGGTTAATTGCGGTAAGCATTCACTGTAATCAGCAGAACATTCACTGTAGTGAGCAAACAGGTTTAAAAAATCATCAGCCAAACCGGGTACATTGAGCGGGAAAGGGGAGAACACAGAAGACGAACCTTGAGATCAAACGTTCACTGTAGTCAGTAAAGCTTGTGTCTCATCCGGTGACGTTATGGAGCAGGCGAAAGAGCGATGGATACATTGATAAATGGATTTCAGGCAGTGACTGCAGGTTGCAGTGCTGATCTTTGCCACTGCATCACTTCAACATTCACTATAGTCAGTAGCGTTTTACGTGTTCAGCTCTGTGAAGAGCAACGTTCACTGTAATCAGTAAACTTGCCGATCAGGAGCCAGAAGAGGGAGCAGGGCAGAGTAAACGTTCACTGTAGTCAGTAAGGATGGGTTGAAAAATCCTCAGCGGATGATAAAAGCATCGGAATCTGGAGAGGGAATATACACCGGCAACGTCACAACCAACTCTGGTCTGCGATACAGAAGCGTAAAGCCCATAAACGTTCACTGTAATCAGTAAATCCAGAAAGCAGTAAACATTCACTATAGTCAGTAACATCACAAACAGAAGAGGGATTATAAGGAGAACAACCGCGCAAACATTCACTGTAGTCAGTAGTTCCTGGTTAGCAGTAAGTAGACAGAAGCGATTCTGTTCTGCATCAGCGCGTGCCGACGGGGTCGTAATATGAGTCAGTAGATAGCAGTAAGAAGACAGAGGCGATTCTGTTCTGCATCAGAGTGTGCCGACGTGGTCGTGAGTTATGAAGTGACCAGACCTTGCGAGCAACGGCTTCTTCTGTCGCCCTTCAGCCAGTCATGCACCAGCCCCGTATCGTATACATCAGCAATGCCGTCAGCAGGTTCACTTTAACGTTCACTGTAATCAGTAGAATGCACGATGCCTTCAGGTACACCGCAGCAAACATTCACTGTAATCAGCAGAACGTTCACTGTAATCAGTACAAGATTAGCATCTCGCCATGGCAGTTATGACTCGCTTCAGACCGGACATCTGGCAACAACGTTCACTGTAATCAGTAGCGATTCGGAAAGCCGTTAAAGATATTCAATGGTGAGGCGAGGGTAGTGCCCATCAGCAAACATTCACTGTAATCAGTAACAGTGTCACGCTGCTCTCTCTGGTTACGTGTGTCATTCAGGTCATACGTATCATGTGAATCACGCTGAGCAGACCCCTTATGGTAAACCGCATCCAACCCTGATTTGCTGGCCAGCCAGTAATGCTCTTTGAGAACAGGGCAGAGCAAAGGCATTCACTGTAGTCAGTAAAAAGGATTCACTGTAATCAGCAGAGAGAGGCTTAGCCAACCGAAGTCAGGGCATTCACTGTAATCAGTAAACACAGTATAATTGAGTGCTAACCAATATGAGAGTAAGTACTAACTTACTTGTTAAGCCTTATAAAATGGCACGCAGAAGGGAGAGGGGGGAAGAACACACTTTTGCCCGGCGGCCCGTATACTGATTACAGTGAACG
>Ga0207655_1003301_pt1 | contig 12107 bp, 7 predicted proteins | sample KBSM44metaG_FD_184398 | JGI IMG/M metagenome (GOLD analysis project Ga0207655, IMG submission 184398) | Miscanthus rhizosphere microbial communities from Kellogg Biological Station, Michigan, USA - KBS M4-4 metaG (SPAdes) (version 2) | ecosystem: Host-associated > Plants > Roots > Rhizosphere >...
CGCTTCGACGGCAGGGCGCGTCAGCATGATGCGGCGAATCTCCTGACGCTCCAGGGCATCCACTGCGGCTGCCACCGCCAGATAGGTTTTACCGGTACCCGCCGGGCCGACGCCAAAGGTGATGTCATGGTCGAGCACGTTAGCGATGTACTGCGCCTGGTTTGGCGTGCGTGGCTTAATCACACCACGCTTGGTCTTGATATTGACCGCTTTACCGTACTCCGGCACGCTTTCGGCGGTTTGTTCCAGTACCCGGCTCTCTTTGATGGCCAGGTGAATCTGGTCCGGCTCAATATCCGGGATCTCACCACGCATCGGCGCGGTGTCGACATACAGGGTTTTCAGAATATCTGCGGCGGCATTGACGCACAGTGGACGTCCCACCAGCTTAAAGACATTGTCGCGACGATTGATCTCAATGCCCAGACGACGCTCAAGCTGTTTCACATTATCGTCGAAAGGCCCGCACAGGCTCATCAGTCGACGGTTATCAGCCGGTTCAAGGGCGATTTCACGAGTTTCGATATTCAAACGAATCCTTTGGGTCACTCAGGGCCAGTTATGGGATGTGTCTGACGCACCGTTGGGCTTAACCGTGTGCACCATAACGAAATTATTTATGCCGTAACGCCTGGGCGCAAGCTTAAGGAGAGATATTTGGGCGACACTTTCATAAACCAAGTGTCGCGGCGTGAAATTGGCGGCAACGCGCTGCGCGCTGCCGCCCGGTAGTGCAGGGATCACGGCTGGAACAGGCTCACGCCGATTTCGTTTTCTTTGCGGGTACGGGCAATCACAGAGGCCGGGCTTTCCGCCATACGCAGGCCCATCTCTTCTTCGGTACGCACCAGTTTGCCGCGCAGCGAGTTGGTGTAGACATCGACAATTTCAACATCCACAAAACGGCCAATCATCTCAGGCGAGCCTTCGAAATTAACCACACGGTTATTTTCGGTGCGGCCGGAAACTTCCATGACGTTCTTGCGGGAGATGCCTTCTACCAGAATACGCTGCACGGTGCCCACCATGCGGCGACTGATCGCCTGCGCCTGCTGGTTAATGCGGTCCTGGAGGATCCACAGACGCTGCTTTTTCTCCTCTTCGCTGACATCATCCGGCAGGTCAGCGGCTGGCGTGCCAGGACGGGCAGAGTAGACAAAGCTGAAGCTGACATCGAAATTGATCTCGGCGATAAGCTTCATGGTCTGCTCGAAATCCTGCTGCGTTTCACCCGGGAAGCCGATGATGAAGTCAGAACTGATCTCAATATCGGGCCGCGCTGCGCGCAGCTTGCGGATAATCGCCTTATATTCCAGCGCGGTGTGCGCACGCTTCATCAGCGTCAGAATACGGTCCGATCCACTCTGAACGGGCAGATGCAGGAAACTCACCAGCTCCGGGGTATCGCGGTAGACCTCGATAATGTCGTCAGTAAACTCAATCGGGTGGCTGGTGGTGAAACGAATACGGTCGATACCGTCGATAGCAGCGACCAGGCGCAGCAGCTCGGCGAAGGTACAGATCTCACCGTCAAAGGTGGCGCCACGATACGCGTTGACGTTCTGGCCAAGCAGGTTAACTTCACGCACACCCTGCGCCGCCAGCTGCGCGATTTCCAGCAAAATGTCATCGCTGGGACGGCTCACTTCCTCGCCGCGTGTGTAAGGAACCACGCAGAAAGTACAATATTTGTTGCAGCCTTCCATGATAGAAACAAAGGCTGTGGGACCTTCTGCGCGCGGATCCGGCAGGCGATCGAATTTCTCAATTTCCGGGAAACTGATGTCGACCACCGGACTTTTGGTGCCGCGCACGGTGTTAATCATTTCCGGCAGACGATGGAGTGTCTGCGGACCAAAAACGATATCGACGCAGGGAGCACGCTGGCGAATATGGTCCCCTTCCTGCGACGCGACGCAGCCGCCAACGCCGATAATGACATCCGGATTGCGCTCTTTGAGTTTTCTCCAGCGTCCCAGCAGGTGGAACACTTTCTCCTGCGCTTTTTCACGAATAGAACAGGTGTTAAGCAGCAGGATATCCGCCTCTTCAGGGACCTCGGTCAGCGTGTAGCCGTGCGTCGTGTTCAGCAGATCAGACATCTTGGATGAATCATACTCATTCATCTGACATCCCCAGGTTTTGATATGCAGTTTTTTTGTCATCGCGCTAGCCATTGATTCAGTGCAGTGAAGTGAGGGGCGCGTATTGTAATGCTTTGATGCTGTTGTGACCAGCCTGAGGGCTTTTCTGCCAGCCTTCGGGTTTTCCGGTACACTTTGCTCTATTCAGACCCGTGTTGCGCAGGCTGGCGGGAATAAGAGAGGGATATAAGCAATGCAGGATAATCAGTTTGATGTCGTGATTGTCGGCGGTGGCATGGTCGGTGCTGCGCTGGCCTGTGGACTGACACAGCAACATTTTCGCGTGGCGGTCATTGAGCGTGCCGAACCCGCTCCATTTGAGGCCGACAGCGATCCCGATTTGCGAATTTCAGCGATCGGATCCTCCTCGGTGGCGTTACTGAAGCAACTTAACGTCTGGCCGCGGGTAGACGCGATGCGCAGCGCGCCCTATCGGCGACTGGAAACCTGGGAGTGGCAAGCGGCGCAGGTAAGTTTTGATGCTGCCTCGCTGGGCTTACCTGAACTGGGTTTTATGGTTGAGAACAGCGTGCTTCAGCGGGCGTTGTGGGAGGAGATGCAGTCGCTGGGCGTGACCTGCTATTGTCCGGCCACGCTGGAAAATCTGCAGCCAGAAAATGGCGGCTGGCGCGTTGATCTTAACGACGGCGTGGCCTTACACACCCGGCTGGTGGTTGGCGCAGATGGTGCGAACTCACAGGTGCGGCAGATGGCCGGAATCGGGATTCATGGCTGGAGCTATGCGCAGTCCTGTTTACTGATCAGCGTGACCTGCGAACATCCGGCAGGAGATGCCACCTGGCAGCACTTTACGCCGCAGGGGCCGCGCGCCTTCCTGCCGCTGTATGGCAATCGCGCCTCACTGGTCTGGTACGACGCGCCTGCAAGAGTGCGTCAGCTGCAGGCGATGCCGATGGCCCAGCTGGAAAAAGAGATTGCCAGCCACTTCCCGGCGCGGCTGGGACGTTTCAAAGCCCATGCGGCAGGGGGTTTTCCGCTGGTGCGTCGCCATGCTTCACGCTATGTCCTGCCAGGACTGGCGCTGGTTGGCGATGCCGCGCATACCATTAACCCGCTGGCCGGGCAGGGCGTGAATCTGGGCTATCGCGATATTGATGCGTTGATTGAGGTGCTGGTCAGCGCACGCGGTGCGGCGGAAGACTGGGCGTCAGAGCGGATATTGCAGCGCTATCACCGGCAGCGTCGTAAAGACAATATGCTGATGCAGGGCGGAATGGATCTCTTTTACTTTGCTTTCAGCAATCAGCTGGCACCACTGCGCTTCGCGCGTAATCTCGGACTGATTGCTGCCGAGCATTCCGGTGTCCTGAAGCGACAGGTATTACGATACGCACTGGGTTTATAGACCATTGCGCATTGAGGCTCGCCGCAGGGCGGGCCGGCAATCAGGAAGCGTGGAACGTTTCAGAAGGGACAAAAACAACAAAGCCCGCAAAAGCGGGCCTGGTTGTGCAATTTGGCTGGGGTGCAGGGATTCGAACCCCGGAATGCTGGTATCAGAAACCAGTGCCTTACCGCTTGGCGACACCCCAATAATGGTGTTTTTCAAATTGTCTTTGTATGGCTGGGGTGCAGGGATTCGAACCCCGGAATGCTGGTATCAGAAACCAGTGCCTTACCGCTTGGCGACACCCCAATTATATGGTGGCTACGACGGGAATCGAACCTGTGACCCCAGCATTATGAGTGCTGTGCTCTAACCAGCTGAGCTACGTAGCCTAATTGTACTGCATTTTTCAATGATGGCTGGGATACCTGGATTCGAACCAGGGAATGCCGGTATCAAAAACCGGTGCCTTACCGCTTGGCGATATCCCATTCGTCCGTTCTCAGCATACAAGAATCATCGAAATTGGCTGGGATACCTGGATTCGAACCAGGGAATGCCGGTATCAAAAACCGGTGCCTTACCGCTTGGCGATATCCCATCCACGCTGCCGAATAATGAAATGGTGCGGGAGGCGAGACTTGAACTCGCACACCTTGCGGCGCCAGAACCTAAATCTGGTGCGTCTACCAATTTCGCCACTCCCGCAAAAAAAGATGGTGGCTACGACGGGAATCGAACCTGTGACCCCAGCATTATGAGTGCTGTGCTCTAACCAGCTGAGCTACGTAGCCATCTTTTTTTCGCGTTACCTTCATCGGCGTTGCGGGGCGCATTATGCGGAGTTGACCAGACAGCGTCAACAAGTTTTTTACCGTTTTTTGCCAGATAATTGCTGTTTGACTGGCTTATAACCAGCCTGGCGGTTTATTCGGCAATTTTTCAGTGAATACAACGCTAATCGTAAAAAAAATGGGCCGCAGCGGGCCCATTCTGACGGCTCTCTGCCTGCTTATTTGTAAGCTGACTGATGCACACCGACGGCACGTCCGGATGGATCGTCCATGTTTTTAAACGCTTCATCCCACTCAATTGCTTTGGCAGAAGAGCAGGCGACCGATGGACCACCAGGCACACATTCTGCCGCGCTCGCTAATGGGAACAGCTCTTCGAAGATCTCACGATAAAGATACGCTTCTTTCGAACCTGGCGTGTTGAACGGGAAACGGAAGTGGGCGGTTGCCAGCTGCTGATCGCTGATTTGCTTCGCCGCGACTTCTTTCAGTGAGTCGATCCAGCTGTACCCCACGCCATCCGAGAACTGCTCTTTCTGACGCCACGCCACGCTCTCTGGCAGGTAAGAGGAGAAACATTCACGCAGAATGTGCTTCTCCATTTTACCGTTGCTGCCACACATTTTGTCGGCCGGGTTAATCCGCATCGCCACATCCAGGAATTTTTTATCCAGGAAGGGTACACGTGCCTCAACGCCCCAGGCTGACATCGCTTTGTTAGCACGGGCGCAGTCGAACATATGCAGCGCCTGCAGTTTACGCACGTTTTCTTCGTGGAACTCTTTGGCGTTTGGCGCCTTATGGAAATAGAGATAGCCGCCGAAGACTTCATCTGCGCCTTCGCCAGACAGCACCATCTTAATGCCCATCGCTTTGATTTTACGCGACATTAAGTACATCGGCGTAGAGGCGCGAATAGTAGTGACGTCATAAGTTTCAATGTGATAAATCACATCGCGAATCGCATCCAGTCCTTCCTGAACGGTGAAATGAATTTCGTGGTGCACGGTGCCCAGATGTTCCGCTACGGTTTTCGCCGCTTTTAAATCGGGTGAACCTTCCAGTCCGACTGCGAAGGAGTGCAGTTGCGGCCACCAGGCATCACTTTTGTCCTGATCCTCAACCCGCTTTGCTGCAAAACGCTTGGTCACAGCTGAAATGATGGAGGAGTCCAGACCGCCTGACAGCAGCACACCGTAAGGTACATCTGACATCAGGTGGCTTTTCACGGACTCTTCCAGCGCATGCTTCAGGCCAGCGGCGTCGGTGGTGTTGTGCTCAACGTTTTTGTATTCCATCCAGTCACGCTGCCAGTAACGACGGATTTCACCATCGGTGCTGGAGAGATAGCTTCCCGGCGGGAATTCTTTGATGGAACGGCAGGCTGGCACCAGCGCTTTCATTTCTGAAGCAACAAACAGGTTGCCGTGCTCATCGTTACCCATATAGAGCGGGATGATGCCAATGTGGTCGCGACCAATCAGCCAGGTTTTTTTAACGGTGTCATAGAGGATAAAGGCGAACATGCCTTCCAGCTCGTCGAGGAAATCGACACCTTTCTCCTGATAGAGCGCCAGAATGACTTCACAGTCAGAGCCGGTCTGAAATTCGTAGCGATCGCTGAGTTCAGCGCGCAGTGCCTGATGGTTGTAAATTTCGCCGTTAACCGCCAGTACGTGGGTGTGATCGGCGTTGTACAGCGGCTGTGCGCCATTGTTAACGTCAACAATTGAGAGGCGTTCATGCGCCAGAATAGCATGATCATCGGCGAAGACGCCTGACCAGTCCGGGCCGCGATGACGCATTAAGCGTGAACATTCCAGCGCTTTTTTGCGCAGCTCAACAGGATCGGTTTTCAGATCCAGCACACCAAAAATTGAACACATAACTGACTCCTGAGCTCACCTTACGGCGATGTTATCTTTTACGTTTGTCCGGCAGCCTGTCGCTGCGTGATACATAAGAAAATGCGCTATTTAGTGCATTCAACGCAAGAGGAATCGTGATTTACTGATAAAAATATTGTTCGCATGGCAATAATTTTGAATAAACGATAATTTAAACGTTGTTTTGTTGATGGATCAGCAATGGAATGGCTTTTGTGAACAAAAAACAGGCAGTGAAACCCGCGGGAACAGGGGAAAAAAAGGGGGACGCATCACAGATTAGCCGGATGCGTCATAAGAGAAATGAATCAGAACAGGTCAATATCGGCAACAGAAGGGTAGATCCAGTCCGGGCGGAACGGCATAGCATCAATATCCGTCAGCGTGGAGACGCCAGAGAGAACCAGCACCGTCTCCAGACCCGCCTGAAAACCGGCCAGAATATCGGTTCGCAGATTGTCGCCAACAATGACCGTCTCTTCAGAGTGAGCCTGCATTTTGTTCAGCGCGGCGCGCATGATGTAGGGGCTGGGTTTGCCAACAACAAACGGGCGACGACCAGAGATTTTCTCGATACCCGCACAAAGCGCGCCACAGGCAGGAATAAAACCGCGCGCATGCGTATCCGGGTTAGTGGCAATGAAGCGAGCGCCGTTAGCCACGAAAAAAGCCGCTTTATGCATCATGTCCCAGTTAAACGAGCGTGTCTCACCGACAATCACGAAGTCGGGATTCACATCAGTAATCGTAAAGCCCGCTTTGTAGAGTTCGTGAATCAGCGCGCCCTCACCAATGACATAGGCCTTTTTGCCTTCCTGACGGCGCAGGAAATCGGCTGTGGCCATTGCCGAGGTATAGAAAACGGATTCAGGAACCTCAACACCGGCCGAGGCAAAACGGTTAGCCAGATCCTGCTCGGTTTGCGAGGGATAGTTTGTCAGCACCACCAGCGGCATCTCTTTGGCCAGAATGCGCTGTAAAAATTCCTGCGCGCCGGGAACGGCCGTGTTGTCGTGCATCAGCACGCCATCGATATCACAAATTACGCTTTTAATGGTCATAGTCAGATCCGATGTGGCCCGCCACAGCAGCGGGTTAGCTTAGTCTTCCAGAAGATGTTGCAGCAGAATGCCGTTAAGCATGGCACGTTTGGCGAGCGCAAACGCGCCAATGGCAGAACGATGATCCAGGGTGGAGCGCACAACCGGCAGATTTTTGCGAAAGGCGGCTAAGGCCTGGGTATTGATACAGCCTTCGATAGCGGGCAGCAGCACTTTTTCGGCCTCTGTGATCTCACCCGCCAGCACCACTTTTTGTGGATTAAACAGGTTGATTGCGATTGCGATCGCTTTGCCAAGATAACGGCCCACATGCTCGATCACTTCACACGCCAGCGCATCACCCTGATTGGCCGCTTTGCAGATATGAGACATCTGGCTCGCCTCCAGCGTCAGCGTGCTGGGATGGCCCTGACTCAACAGATGTCGCACCCGATTTTCAATGGCGCCGTTGGCGGCAATGGTTTCAAGGCAGCCAAAGTTGCCGCAGTGGCAGCGTTCACCAAGGGGATCGACCTGAATATGGCCGATCTCGCCGACGTTGCCGTTGCTGCCAAGAAAGATATGGCCGTTAGCAATAATGCCGGCACCGGTGCCACGGTGTAAGCGCACCAGAATTGAGTCTGCACAGTCACGGCTTGCACCGAAGTAGTGCTCGGCCAGGGCCAGACTGCGGATGTCGTGACCGACAAAGCTCGTGACGTTGAAACGTTTTTTCAGACTGGCGACCAGCGGCCAGTGGCTGACGGAAATATGCGGCATATAGCGGATGACGCCGTTAATCGGATCGACCAGCCCTGGCAGGATAACGGAAATCGCGATCAGCTCGCGTATTTTGCGCTGGTGCTGCTCAATGAAGCTGCTGATGGCGTTAAACAGCGCATGTTCCAGCGTCTCCTGAGTGCGTTCCGGCAGGGCGTAATCTTCCTGTGCCAGTGATTTACCACTGAGGTCGAACAGGGTCAGGGTGGCATCATTGCGTCCGAGACGGACGCCGATGGTATGGAAATGGCGGGTTTCAGTAATAATCGAAATGGCGCGGCGACCACCGGTAGAGGCCTGCTGGTCTACCTCTTTGATCAGGCCGCGCTCAATCAACTGGCGGGTAATTTTGGTGACACTGGCGGGGGCAAGCTGACTGAGTTCAGCAATCTGAATGCGCGATATCGGCCCCTGTTGATCAATCAGCCGGTAAACCGCTGCGCTATTGAGTTGCTTAACAAGATCGACATTTCCTATTTGTGACTGGCCGCCAGTGGTCATTCAGTGCTTACTCGCTCAGGACGTCGTCTCCGTTGACAAACGTCTTAATGATTTTAAAGTCGCGCGTAAACACAGTCAGGTTCGCGATTTTTCCTGCTTCGATCGAGCCCAACTGCCTTTCCACGCCCATCGCCCGTGCCGGGTAAAGTGATGCCATGCGCAACGCTTCATCCAGTGCGATACCCACATGCTCGACGCTGTTTTGTACCGCTTCGATCATCGTCAGGGCAGAACCACTTAATGTGCCGTTTTCGTCGACACAAAGCCCATCACGATAATAGATTGTTTTGCCTGCAAAAATAAACTCGCTGATGTCAGCACCAGCGGGGGCAGTGGCATCCGTTACCAGCACCAGTTTGTCGCCTTTAATGCGCTTTGCATTCCGTACGTTAGCGTAATGTACATGTAAACCATCCGCAATAATGCCGCAGTATACATCAGGTGAATCAAACAGCGCACCGATAAGCCCGGGTTCACGGCCGGCAAATGCCGGCATGGCGTTGTAGAGGTGCGTTGCGAAACGCACGCCAGCAGAAAAACCCGCTTTCGCCTCTTCATAAGTCGCATTCGAGTGACCCGCTGAAACGATGATTCCGGCGTCTGTCAGCTGACGAATCACCTCGCTGCCGGCGTTTTCCGGTGCCAGCGTGACTTTGGTGATGACGTCTGCGTTGTCACAAAGATACTGCACCATCGCAGCATCCGGCAGGCGAATCAGCGCCGGATCGTGGGTGCCTTTTTTCGCCTTACTCAGCCAGGGCCCTTCCAGATGCAGACCCAGGGCCTGATGCTGATGTTTCTGCAGATAGGCGCGCATGGTTTCAATCGCACGCTTCATCAGGGCATCGCTGCTGGTAATCAGCGTCGGTAAAAAGCTGGTGCAGCCAGACTTCTCATTGGCGCGCTGCATCGTTTCCAGGGTTTCGATACTCAGTGCATCCAGGCTGTCATTGAACTGCACACCGCCGCAGCCGTTGAGCTGAAGATCGATAAAACCTGGCGCAATCATCGCGCCCGCCATATCCCGCTGCTCAATATTGGCCGGGAGCGATTCACGCGGGCAGACGCGTGCAATAAGCCCGTCAGCCACCACGACGGCATGATTGTCCAGAACCTCATGGCCACTGTAAATTCGACCGTTTACTAATGCGTACATCTCTTTTCTCCCGTCCTGGCCTGCTGTCACTCAGCGTAACAGCAGGGCACGACAATGTTCTGTTACACGCCTTTCATATTTTCCGCTTCCATTTCGCGGAAATATTTCACGGTTTTCACTTTCAGTTCCATGGTGGCGGGTTCATCACAGACCACCACCGATTTGGCATGCAGCTGCAGACAGCTGATTGTCCACATATGATTCACATTGCCTTCGACCGCCGCCTGCAGTGCCTGCGCTTTAACATGGCCGGTAACCAGAATCATCACTTCTTCTGCATCCAGCAGCGTACCGACGCCCACGGTAAGGGCATATTTAGGCACCTGATCAACATCGCCGTTAAAGAAGCGAGAGTTTGCCACGCGGGTGTCATGCGTCAGGGTTTTAATGCGGGTACGGGAGGCCAGTGAAGAAGCCGGCTCGTTAAAGGCGATATGACCGTCGTTACCGACACCGCCCATAAACAGGTGAATTTTACCCAGCGTGCGAATTTTCTCTTCGTACTGACGACATTCTGCGTCAATATCCGGCGCATTACCATTCAGCAGGTTGATATTTTCCGGTTGAATATCAACGTGATCAAAGAAATTGCGATACATGAAACTGTGATAGCTTTCCGGATGCTCTTTCGGCAGGCCAACATATTCGTCCATATTGAAGGTGACGACATGCTTAAAACTGACCTGGCCCGCTTTGTGCATATCAATCAGGTGCTTGTACGCCTCCAGGGGTGTACCGCCGGTCGGCAGACCCAGAACAAAAGGTTTATCCGCCGTCGGATTAAATGCATTGATGCGGTTAACAATATGTCGGGCGGCCCATTTGCCTACCTGGGTTGGCGTCGCTAAAGGAATCAGTCTCATGTTTCACCTCATTAGAAAATGGAAAGGGGATCGCTAAACCGTTGCGTTACTCATCAGCCTGAGCAGATTTTCTATTCTCGCCACGGGCGGAGCGCAATTCAATATTTCGGATCATAAAATAAGTTTGCAGTCATTGCCAGATGTTGCCGTATGACACGATGTTTTTTAGTGATAAAAATCACATCTGGCAGGGTTTTAATTTGCGAAGCGAATTAATTTATTATTACACTTCGCTGCGTGATATGAAGTGTATTAACGATCTTTGCAGCTGACACAACAACATTAAGCAGCGCAAAGCGACAAGTCAGGCTCATAGGGGGAAGGGTTATGTTAGGTTACTTACAAAAGGTGGGGCGTGCACTGATGGTGCCGGTCGCTACCCTGCCAGCAGCAGCAATACTAATGGGGGTTGGCTACTGGATTGATCCAGACAGCTGGGGTGCAGGCAATGCGCTGGCTGCCTTACTGATCAAATCAGGTTCTGCCATCATTGAGCACATGTCAGTCCTGTTTGCGATTGGTATCGCCTATGGCATGTCAAAAGATAAAGATGGTGCGGCAGCCCTGACCGGCTTTGTCGGATTCCTGGTGGTCACCACGCTTTGCTCACCGGCCGCGGTGGCCATGATTCAGAAAATTCCTTTAGCTCAGGTACCTGCAGCGTTTGGCAAAATTGAGAATCAGTTTGTCGGTATTCTGGTCGGTATCCTGTCAGCAGAAGTCTATAACCGCTTCAGCCATGTTGAGCTGCCTAAAGCGCTCTCCTTCTTCAGCGGACGGCGGCTGGTGCCGATTCTGGTTTCGTTCCTGATGATCTTCGTCGCTTTTATCCTGATGTACATCTGGCCAGTTGTGTTTAACGGCCTGGTCAGCTTTGGTGAACACATCCAGAAGCTGGGCTCTGTCGGTGCCGGCATCTATGCCTTCTTCAACCGCCTGCTGATTCCGGTCGGTCTGCATCACGCGCTGAACTCCGTGTTCTGGTTTGACGTTGCAGGTATTAATGACATTCCTAAATTCCTTGGCGGTGCGCAGTCACTGGCTGACGGAACCGCAACCGTAGGGATTACCGGTCGTTATCAGGCGGGCTTTTTCCCGATTATGATGTTTGGTCTGCCGGGTGCAGCACTGGCTATCTACCACTGTGCGCGTCCAGAGAACCGCGTCAAAGTGGGGAGTATTATGCTGGCTGCTGCGTTTGCTGCCTTCTTTACGGGTATCACCGAACCGCTGGAATTCTCCTTTATGTTCGTGGCGCCGGTGCTCTATCTGATCCACGCCGTTCTGACCGGTCTCTCTGTCTTTATCGCTGCCAGTATGCACTGGATTGCCGGATTTGGTTTCAGCGCCGGGCTGGTGGATATGGTGCTGTCGACCCGTAATCCTCTCGCGACACACTGGTACATGCTGATTCCGCAGGGGCTGGTCTTCTTCGCTATCTACTATGTCGTGTTCCGCTTCACGATTAAAAAATTCAACCTGATGACGCCAGGCCGTGAGCTGGCGGTTGACGGTGATGAAAGTGATGGTTACGACGTCAACGTGGATAAAACCGACAATGGTGAAACGGCGACTGAATCACTGGCGCGCCGTTA
>Ga0207655_1003304_pt1 | contig 12094 bp, 10 predicted proteins | sample KBSM44metaG_FD_184398 | JGI IMG/M metagenome (GOLD analysis project Ga0207655, IMG submission 184398) | Miscanthus rhizosphere microbial communities from Kellogg Biological Station, Michigan, USA - KBS M4-4 metaG (SPAdes) (version 2) | ecosystem: Host-associated > Plants > Roots > Rhizosphere >...
CATTGGCGATGTGATCCAGAGCGGGGGCGAGCCACTGATTCTCAAGTTGCTGGCCGAGTGCGCCAGCGTCGCCGAGCATTCCGGTTATGCGTTGCGCAGCGAGGTGCGCCAGCGATTCGAGACGATGTTGACCACCAAGGGCTCGAAAATGACCGCGTCCATGCTGCGGGATATCGAACGGGGCGCGGCAATCGAAGTCGATCATGTGATCGGCGACATGATCGCCCGGCGCGTGGCGTCCGACAAACACGCCAAGGCGGGGGTGACGGTGCTCGATTACGTGAACCTGCACCTCAAGTCCTACGAAGCGCGGCGGGTGAGGGAGCAGCGGTAGCGGTGATCTTGCGAACGCCCCCGCCCGTAGGAGCGCGCTTGCCCGCGATGGCGGTGTGTCAGCTTGCACATCCGTGGCTGACCCACCGCTCCCGCCGGCAAGCCGCGCTGCTACGGTTGTGCTTACGACATCAATCCCGTAGCAGCCGGGCTTGCCCGCGGGAGCGGTGTGTCAGCTTGCATAATCGTGACTGACCTACCGCTCCCGCCGGCAAGCCGTGCTGCTACGGACCGCGCAAGCAACGCACTTCTGGCTTACCCCTTGGCCTTCGCCAGCTCCATGATCATGCGGGTCAGCAGGTAGATCCTGGGCGATACGCTTTCCACTTCGGCATATTCCTCCGGTGTATGAATATTGCCTCCGACGATGCCGAACCCATCCAGGGTCGGCACGCCGACGCCCGCCGAGAGGCTGGCATCCGCTGCGCCGCCGCTGCCTTCGATGGTCAGCTTGCGGCCGATTTCGCCATATATCCCTTGCGCCATCTCCACCAGTTTGTCCGATTCAGGCGTTTGCGGCATGGGCGGCAGGCCGCGGTCCAGGCGGGTGGTCACTTCGGTTTCCGGGATCAGCTTGTTGGCCGAAACCCGCGCCAGGTCTTTCTCGATGCGATCGAACTCCTCGGGCACTGCGGCGCGTACGTCGCCCTTGGCCGTGGCCTGGTCGGGAATCACGTTGACCCGGTCGCCGGCGTTGAGCACGGTGAAGTTGATGGTGGTTTTCTTCTCGGCATCACCCAGTTTGCCCAGTTGCAGGATCTGGTGCGCCACCTCCATCGCCGCATTGCGACCCAGCTCCGGCGCGACACCTGCGTGGGACGCCTTGCCCTTGACTTCGACCACCGCAGTGGCGCTGCCCTTGCGCCACACCACCAGGCCGTCGGCGGGGCGGCCGGGTTCCAGGTTCAGTGTCACGTCATGCTGTTTGGCGACTTTCTGAATCAGCTCGGTGGCGGCTGCCGAACCGGTCTCTTCGCTGGCGTCGAGCAGGAAGGAGATTTGCGCGTAGTCCTTGAAGTCGATGTTCTTCAGAATTTTCAGCGCATAGAGTCCGGCGACGATCCCGCCCTTGTCGTCCATGACCCCAGGACCGTAAGCGCGACCATCCTTGATATGGAAGGGCCGTGCAGCTGCCGAGCCTTCCTTGAACACGGTGTCCATGTGCGCCATCAGCAGGATTTTGGCCTTGCCGGTGCCCTTGATTGTGGCGACCACGTGGCTGCTTTTGTCTGGCGCGGTGTTGGGGAAGGTTTCGATGGTGGCGCCGAGTTTCTTCAATTCCTCGACGGTGATGTCGCGCACCTGGGTCAGGCCCGGTTCATAGCCTGATCCGGTGTCGATGTTGACCAGTTTTTCCAGCAGTTTGAGGGCCTCGTCCTTGTATTTGTCGGCATCGGCCTGAACCTGTTTGTTCGGCTCGGCGAAGGCCGGGGAGGCGACGGCGAAGGTGAGGCCAAGGGCAAGGGCGCTGGCGAGCAGCGAGCGGGAAAACGATGACGGCATGGGTCTGTCCTTGATGTTGTTTTTTGAAAACGCCCCCTTACCCTAGCGTCTTGTACAGGTTTGTGCATGTTGGAATGCGACCTGTTCCCAATCAATTCGTCCCACACCCCTGCCCGTGAAAACGCCACAAATCCCTACGTGGTTTGCGGTGCCTTCACTGATATGCGTACCACCGCCTCGATTACCAGCGCCAACCCCAACGCCCCGGCGCCAATCAGAAACAGCAACCGATGATCCCCGCCGCTGGCATTGAACAGCATCGAATACCCATACCCGGACAGCGCCTGCATCAGCGCAAACACCGTGGTCGCGCGGCTCCACGCGGCCCCTTGGGCGCCGGCATCCTGGGGCAGGAGTTCATGAACCCGCGCCAGCACCAGCGGCACGATGCCGGGCGGAAAGCTGCCGATGACCAGCGTCAGCGCGGCGATCAGCAGGCTGCTGTGGGAGCTGTACAAAATGCCGACCACCAGCGCCTGCACCACCAGCACCAGGCGAATGCCACGCACCGGTCCCAGCCGGTCGGCGATGTAGCCATACAGCATGGGTCCTGCCAGCGCACCGACGCCATAGACGATCCAGTACAGCGCCCCGACGTGAGCACCCAGCCCCAGGTCCCGCGCGACGAAATCCACCAGGAACACCATCAACGGCACCAGCCCGATCGCCATCAGGCCGAACTGCAGATAGGTCAGGTTCAGAAACAACACATGACGCGGCGGGCGAGGTGTCTGCACTGCCTGAACAGAGGCCGGTCCCGTTGTCGTCGTCTGCGCATCAACCTGTGGCCAGCCGCTCCAGCTGATGGCCGTCAGCACCGCGCAGAACGCCGCCAGGCCCAGCCAGGTGATGCGCAATCCCATGTCCAGCAGCAGCGGCACCAGCGTACCGGATGCGGCGATCCCCAGGCCCAGCCCGAAAAAGATCGCGCCACTGGCCAGCCCCTTACGCGTGCCGGGAATGTGCGGCAGCACGGTGGAGGCGACCAGCACCATGATCGCGCCACCGGCCAGCCCGGAAATGAACCGCCAGGCGAAGAACCAGAGGGTCGACAGCGGCACCGCACAGCCAGCGAACGACAGCGTCACCAGCACCATCATCAGGCGCAGGGTGGTGCGATTGGAAAACCTGCGAGCAACCGGGCGCCCCAGCAACGCGCCGATAAAATAGCCGGCAAGGTTGGCGGCGCTGAGAATGATGATGTCGGAGGTGGCGAACCAGTGGTTCTCGATCAGCGGCGGAATCAGTGGCGTGTAGGCAAAGCGCGCCAGGCCGATGCCGACCAGGGTGGCGCACAGCCCGGCGATGATGGCGTGCCAGGGGATGGCAGAGCGGACGGGCGCATTGTCCGGGGATGACGTATCCAGCGAAACGGCTTCGGGCTGCATGTTGCTGACCTCGGGAAGAGATAGGAGTCTATGTTTGACAGTGATGTCATGTTTGTCACTCTAGTCAAAATTGACAGGCTTGACAAGAATGAGGTCAACTCATGGCTCGCAGGTGGATCGGAGACGTCGATTCCACGGCTACCGAAAAACGCTGGAGAGCAGGGCAATGGCGGGTGTAAGACAGTTCGACGAAGACAGGACACTGGATCTGGCGATGAACGTGTTCTGGCAAAAGGGCCTGAGCGCGACTTCGATGCAGGATCTGGCCGAAGCCACGGGGGTGTTGCGCGGCTCGCTGTACAACGCCTATCAGGGCAAGGAGCGACTGTTTCTCAAGGTGTTCGATCGCTATCGCCAGCGCATGACCGCCAGCATGGCCCAGGCGCTGGCCGAGCCGTCGATCCGCGTGGCGCTGGAGAACTTCTTCGAGTTCATCATCAGCTCGATGATCGAGGGCACCCCGACCCGAGGCTGCCTGACCACCAAGACGGCGGTGGACGGTATCAGCGAGGTCGATACCATTCGCGTGGCGTTGCAGGGCATGCTCGATGACATCGAAGCCTTGTTGCACGCCCGGTTCGCCGCCGAGGCGCAGAACGACACGCTGAATCTTCCTGCCGACCAGGCCTCGCGCCTGGTGTCGACCTTCACCCGGGGCGTGGTGGTGATGGAGCGGATCTACCAGGACCCCGAGCGCCTGCGCAGCACCGCAGCCTCGATGGTCCAGGTGTTGGTAAAAGGCTAGACCCGGATCATCAATGCATCGCCCAGGACAGAAACGTAGAACCTTTGCCGTGAGCTACCCTCAATAATTCAACATCTGTTGTCAGAGGAGAGGCGCACCATGCCGGTCAAGCACGATTTGTACGCGGATTTGAGTATCACCAAAGACGAGCTGCTCAAGCGTCGCAGCAAGGATGCCAAGCTCGATCATCTGGTTGGTCAGTACGACGCAATCGACGCCGACATCGTCAAGGCTGAAGCCGGATCGTCGGGCGATGTCTCGGACGACCAGCTCAAGAAGCTCAAGGAAAAGCGCCTGCTGGCCAAGGACAAGATCGTCCAGCAACTGATGTAGGGTGTTTGCGTCATGTGACGCGCTGAACACGAGCGGCGAGCTGTCCACACGAAGCTCGCCGTTTTGTTTTCAGCACATATCGAGAACTGTTCGCATCACGTGCTATAACTAAGCGCAGGCCGCGAACTAGAGCGGTCGCGTGGCTGTGCAGGGTATTAATTAATGTATGAAGTTGTTACTTATACAGATGTTAGTTGGCCAGAGAGTGAACAGTGTCACGCTAATGGATCCAAAAGTTACGCAGAAAAAAACGGCGTCAGGTTGTACGCCGTTTAATGAGCCTGCCACCGGGTAGCGGCAGACTAGTGACTTAGAAGATGAACCGCAGGGTCATTGGGGATCTTGGTTAGGCGCGATCTCGGCTTGAATACGTTTGTAGATTTCTTCACGGTGAACTGAAACGTTCTTCGGGGCGTTGATGCCGAGCCTGACCTGAAGGCCCTGTACGCCCAGAATGGTGACGGTGATTTCGTCACCGATGTTTATGCTTTCGCCGACTTTGCGGGTGAGTATCAACATAATCTTTTCCTTGATGGCCTCTTGAAGCGCCTCTACCAGGAGGCTGGCGTTAGCCTTTTGGGTGGTGTGGTTGCCGAGTGCATCCCAATGTGTCCGTCACTATGACGTCACAGGTATGCAATTAATTCCCCAGGTTCATCTTCTTGTCATTGGAATGGTCGCTCCTGAGGCCAGACGGCATGCGAATTTTGCCTGCTTTTGGCAGTAAATCCCCGTAACAATTGGCTATGGGGCTGATAGCCGAATCCGGGGCGGCGCCTATTGCACACTTCTTTCGCATTTATTGCAAAGCGCTCGTGCAGGCAAGTGATGAAATTTTCATTAGATTGCCTGTGAGCGATCTCCTAAAGGAGTGTAGGAGAGTTCCGAATTGCGTGACGTCAAAGTGATGCGACTTTAAACGAAATGGCTACAGGCTGTCTCTGGGCGTGTATCGGCAGGCAGGGGAGATGTGCGCGCGGCACAAATGAAATGCCCACCGCGAGGGTGGGCATTGTCACGCTGGAGGGTAGGTCAGACGACCAGCGACAGCAGCATGATGAAGATGATGCCGACCACCGAGAGGATGGTTTCCATCACGGTCCAGGTCTTCAGGGTTTCAGTGACGGTCATGTTGAAGTACTGCTTGACCAGCCAGAAACCGGCGTCGTTCACGTGGGACAGGATCAGCGAGCCTGCACCGGTGGCCAGCACCAGCAGTTCGCGGTTCACGCCCGGGATCATGCCGACCACCGGAGCCACGATGCCAGCGCCGGTGATGGTCGCAACGGTCGCGGAGCCGGTGGCCACGCGAATCACCGCCGCCACCAGCCACGCCAGCAGGATCGGCGAGATCTGCGCCTGCACGGCCATGTGGCCGATCAGGTTACCGACGCCGCTGTCCACCAGCATCTGCTTGAAGCCACCGCCGGCACCCACGATCAGCACGATCGCGGCAACCGGCGCCAGGCTCTGGTCCAGCAGCTTGATGATCTGTTCCTTGCTGAAGCCGCGAGCGGCGCCAAAGGTGTAGAACGCCAGCAACAGGGCGAACAGCAGGGCGGCGATCGGGTGGCCGATGAAGTCCATCCAGATGCGGAAGATGTGGCCGGTCGGCAGCGCGACGTCGGCGAAGGTCTTGAGCAGCATCAGGAACACTGGCAGCAGGATCGTGATCAGGGTGATCGCGAAGCTGGGCAGGTTGTCGTTGGTCGATTCCTTGGCGATCTGGTCCATCAATTCCTTGGACGGGTTGCCCGGAATGTATTTGGCGATCCATTTGCCGTAGATCGGGCCCGCGATGATGGCGGTCGGGAAGGCGACGATCAGGCCGTAGAAAATCGTCTTGCCGATGTCAGCGTTGAAGATGCCGATGGCCAGCAGCGGACCCGGGTGCGGAGGCACCAGACCGTGCACCGCGGACAGGCCGGCCAGCAGCGGGATGCCGATTTTCACGATGGACACGCCGCTGCGACGGGCAACGATGAACACCAGCGGGATCAGCAGCACGAAGCCGATTTCGAAGAACAGCGGGATGCCCACCAGGAACGCCGAAAACATCATGGCCCAGTGCACGCGTTCCTTGCCGAAACGGCGAATCAGCGTCTGGGCGATCTGGTCGGCGCCGCCGGAGTCGGCCATCAGTTTGCCGAGCATTGTGCCAAGGCCCAGGATGATGCCGACGAAGCCCAGTACGCCGCCGAAGCCGTCCTGGAAGGATTTCATGACTTTGTCTACAGGCATGCCGGAGGTCAGCCCGAGAAAACCTGCTGCGATGGTCAGTGCTACAAAAGGGTGGACTTTGAACTTGGTGATCAGCAGCACAAGGCCGATGATGGTCACCAGCGCATCCACTAGCAGATACGTGTCTTGAGTCATACCAAACATGGGGTGTCTCTCCGTTGTATTTTGTTTTTTTGGAGCTACTGCAAAGCGCTATCGTTCACTGCCATGTGTACACAAAAAGACAGCGCTATCTTTGTCGCTCACGCCGGATCTGCGATCAGGAGCCGGTGAGGGCGTTGCCAGATGCGGTTTGCGATTCGTCCCACCAGCTTGCCGCCCTGGCACCGATGGTCTCGATCGTTTGGGTTGCGTCGACGACCAGGGTGCGGTCTTCGCCGTAGGGTGGTTCGAGGGTCGCGAACTGGCTGTCCACCAGGCTCGCCGGCATGAAATGCCCCGGCCGGTGCGAGCAGCGCTCGGTGGCAAGCTCCTTGGTCAACTCAAGAAACACAAAACCCAGGCCCGGCACGGATTCACGCAGGCGCTCACGGTAGATGAGCTTGAGGGCCGAGCAGGTCAGGACCGGTTTTTCACCGTTACGCACCGCCTGCGCGACTTCTTCGCCCAGGCGGGTGAGCCAGCCTGCGCGGTCTTCGTCATTGAGGGGGTGGCCGGCGCTCATCTTGTCGATGTTGGCCTGGGGGTGAAAGGCGTCGCCTTCGATCAGGCGTCCGCCACTGTTCTTGGCAATCTCGGCGCCGACGGCGCTTTTGCCACAGCCGGAAACACCCATTACCACGAGGGCAGAAATAGCAGTTGGAGCAGTCGTCATAAAAACCTCGCCCCAGAGACAGCGCTGTCTTTGCCAGATGGTGTGCAACACCGGCAAGGCTGTTTCCGGGTGTAGTCATTGTTATGGGTATTACGGTCGTTCATGAGTCACTCGACCTCGGCCGTGAACACGGTCGAAGAAGGTTGCGAGACTCCATGGGGTAGCGCTACCTTAGAGCCCATTCGACACAATCGCAACCCCTTCGCCTTTCCTTCCATTCAGTTGGCAACGCATGACTCGCATTGGTTCCCGCTCCACTGGTCGTCCCACCCTAAACGAGGTCGCGAAACTGGCGGCTGTTTCGCCCATCACTGCCTCACGCGCCCTGCGTGGCGTGGCGACCGTCGCGCCGGACCTGGTGGAAAAAGTACGCGCTGCTGCGCAGAGTCTAGGCTATGTCGCCAACCCTGCCGCCCGGGCGCTGGCTTCTTCGCAAAGCCAGTCGGTGGTGGTGCTGGTGCCGTCGCTGTCCAACCAGTTGTTCATCGAAACCCTGGAAGCGATTCAGAACGTGTTGCGCCCGCGCGGGCTCGAAGTGGTGATCGGTAACTACCACTACTCGCCGGTCGAGGAGGAGAACCTGTTGCGCAGCCACCTGGCCAACCGACCACGGGGCATTCTGCTGACCGGATTCGACCGCAGCCCGGCGGCCCAGCAACTGCTGGCAGCCAGTGGCGTGCCCTGTGTGCACATGATGGAACTCGATCCGGCCCGGGCCGAGCCGTGCGTGGGTTTTTCCCAGCAACAGGCCGGTGCGCAGGCGGCGCAGCATTTGTTGAGTCGTGGGCGGCGGCGCCTGGCCTATGTCTCGGCGCAGCTGGACCCGCGAGTGATCCAGCGTGGCAGCGGCTTTCGCGGCGTGCTGGAGAAGGAGGGGTTGTTCGACGAAGCGCTGCAGATGGCCTCGCCATTGCCGTCGTCCATAGGTCTTGGGGGCGAGTTGTTCGCGCGCCTGCTGGCTGAGCATCCGGATGTGGACGGGGTGTTTTTCTGCAACGACGACCTGGCCCAGGGCGCAACCCTGGAAGCATTGCGTCGCGGGATCAGGATTCCCGAGCAGGTGTCGCTGATCGGCTTTAACGATTTGCCGGGCTCGGCGCACATGGTGCCGCGCCTGACCTCGATCCGCACCCCACGCGAGCAGGTCGGCCAACGCGCCGCGCAATTGCTGCTGGGGCTGCTGGACGGCAATGTCCAGCAGGCTCAGGTGGATCTGGGGTTCGAGCTGGTGGTGCGCGAGAGTACCTGAGCGCCCGCAATCACAGGTGTGCGCAAAACCCCGTAGCAGTCCGGCTTGCCGGCGTCGGCGACCTCGAGGACGCTGACGCCTGTAGGAGCGCGCTTGCCCGCGACCGCGGTGTGTATGTGCCGGATGTACAAACTGACACACCGCCATCGTCCGAATGCGGCCCAGACCAAGCGCGCTCCTACAGCGCGCCTCAAGCCTCTTTCTTGAACGCCAACCGGAACTCGTGCAACAAGGGTTCGGTGTACCCGCTCGGTTGCTCCCTTCCTTTGAACACCAGCGCACAAGCGGCCTGGAACGCGGTGGATTTCTCGAAGTTCTCCGCCATCGGCGTGTAGGCTGCATCGCCTGCGTTCTGCTTGTCCACCACCTTGGCCATGCGCTTGAGGGTTTCCATGGCGTCGTGCTCGTGGATCACCCCGTGACGCAACCAGTTGGCGATGTGCTGGCTGGAGATGCGCAGGGTGGCGCGGTCTTCCATCAGGCCGACGTTGTGAATGTCCGGCACCTTCGAACAACCCACGCCTTGCTCGACCCAGCGCACCACGTAGCCCAGCAAACCTTGGGCATTGTTCTCGACTTCTTCGCGAATCTGTTCCTCGGTCCACTCGGCCTTAGCCACCACCGGAATGCTCAGCAGGTCCAGCAGAATCTGCTCGCTCTCGGCGTTCAGGTCGACCTTCTCCAGTTCCTGTTGCACCGCTTTGACGTCCACCTTGTGGTAATGCAGCGCGTGCAGCGTGGCGGCAGTCGGCGAGGGCACCCAGGCGGTGGTCGCACCGGATTTCGGATGGCCGATCTTCTGCTCCAGCATGTCGGCCATCTGGTCCGGCATCGCCCACATGCCCTTGCCGATCTGCGCCCGGCCGCGCAGGCCACAGGCCAGACCGACCAGCACGTTGCTGCGTTCGTACGCCTTGATCCACGGCGTGGCCTTCATGTCGCCCTTGCGCAACATCGGGCCGGCTTCCATCGAGGTGTGCATCTCATCGCCGGTACGATCGAGGAAACCGGTGTTGATGAATGCTACCCGCGCCGACGCTGCGTTAATGCAGGCCTTGAGGTTGACGCTGGTGCGCCGCTCTTCGTCCATGATCCCCATCTTCAGAGTGTTGCGCGGGATCTTCAGGGCGTCTTCGATACGGCCGAACAACTGGTCGGCAAACGCCACCTCGGCAGGGCCGTGCATCTTCGGTTTGACGATGTACACGCTGCCGGCGCGGGAGTTGCCGCGGTTGTGCAGGTCATGCAGGGCGATCAGGCTGGTGATGACGCCATCGAGAATGCCCTCCGGAATTTCCTTGTTGCCGTCGTAGACAATCGCCGGGTTGGTCATCAGGTGGCCGACGTTGCGAATGAACAGCAGCGAGCGGCCATGCAGGGTGAGGCGGCTGCCATCGGCGGCGTTGTACTGGCGGTCGGCATTGAGTTTGCGGGTGATGGTCTTGCCACCCTTGACCAGTTCTTCGGTCAGGTCGCCTTTCATCAGGCCCAGCCAGTTGCGGTAGATCACCAGCTTGTCTTCGGCGTCCACGGCGGCGACCGAGTCTTCGCAGTCGATGATGGTCGAGAGTGCAGCTTCCAGCAGCAGGTCCTTGATGCCGGCCGGGTCGCTGCTGCCGATGGGACTGGTAGGGTCGATCTGGATTTCGATGTGCAGGCCGTGGTTCTTCAGCAAGATGGCGGTGGGCTGCGCGGCATCGCCTTGGTAGCCGACATATTTTTCCGGCTGCGCCAGAGGCGACTGACTGCCGTTGGCGAGGGTGACCACCAGCGCGCCGCTGTCCACGGCATAGGCGGTGGCATCGACGTGGGAGCCTGTAGCCAGGGGCGCTGCTTCATCGAGCAGGGCGCGGGCGAAGGCGATGACCTTGGCGCCGCGCAGCGGGTTGTAGCCAGCCTTGATTTCGGCGCCGTGCTCGTTGGAAATCGCGTCGGTGCCATACAGCGCGTCGTACAGCGAACCCCAGCGGGCGTTGGCGGCGTTCAGGGCATAACGGGCGTTGGCGGCGGGCACCACCAACTGCGGGCCGGCCTGTTCGCTGATTTCGATATCGACCTTGCTGGTCGTGGCCTGCACCTGATCCGGCACCGGTTGCAGGTAGCCGATGGAATCGAGGAAGGCGATGTAGGCGGGCATGTCGGTGACAGGGCCCGGGTTGGATTTGTGCCACTTGTCCAGTTGCGCCTGAATGCGCTCGCGCTCGGCCAGCAGTTCGCGGTTGAGCGGCGCCAGGTCATGCACCAGCGAGTCGAAGTCCGCCCAGAAAACGTCCGGGTTCAGCCCGGTTCCGGGAAGCACGTCCTCGTCGACAAAACGCTTCAGGCTGGCTGCCACCTTGAGGTTGTGGCAGTTGACGAATTCGGTCATCTCGGGCTCTCCATCAAAATTGTCTATAACGCGCATTTGTAGGAGCGCGCTTGCCCGCGATGGCGGTGTGTCAGGTTGCATATCCGGCGCAGACACAGCGCAATCGCGGGCAAGCGCGCTCCTACAGGGTTATCCTGCGTTTACAGCGGCAACGCCAGCCTTGGCCACCTGTGCATCCTGATCGGCCTTCACGCCCGACACACCCACCGCGCCAATGGTTTCGCCGTTCACGATCACCGGCACGCCGCCTTCGAGCGAGGTCAGCAGGGGCGCGGTGACGAAGGCCGTACGCCCGCCATTGACCATCTCTTCATAGCCCTTGGATTCACGACGGCCCAGCGCCGAAGTGCGGGCCTTTTCGATGGCGATGTAGGCGCCAATCGGGGCGCAGCCGTCCAGGCGTTCGAAACCCAGCAGGTGGCCGCCATCGTCGGTCACGGCGATGGACACCGCCCAGCCGCTGGCTTGCGCCTCTTTACGGGCGGCGGCGAGGATCTGGGTGACTTCGGTCTGGCTCAGTACGGATTTGGTTTTCATGAAGCTCTCCTTTGCAAGTCGGGGTTGATTCGGTGGTCCGGGCGCCTGCCTGTTACACAGGTTGCAGGGCGTCCTCGATGAGTTCGATCCAGTGCTTGACCGGCGTGCGGCCGGCACTGGCAAGGTGGGTCTGGCAGCCGATGTTGGCGGTGGCGATGACCTCGGGCCGGCCGCTCTCCAGGGCGTTCATCTTGTTGTCACGCAGTTGTCTGGACAGCTCCGGCTGGGTGATCGAGTAGGTGCCAGCCGAGCCACAGCATAGGTGACCGTCCGGCACTGCGGTCAAGTTAAAGCCCAAGCGGGTCAGCACTGCTTCTACCGAGCCTCCCAGCTTCTGCGCGTGTTGCAACGTGCAAGGGCAATGAAAGGCCAGCTTCTGGCTGGTGCAGGCGCCGAGTTTTTCCAGCGGCTCGGCACGCAGCACTTCCACCAGGTCCTTGGTCAGCGCGCTGATTTTTGCGGCTTTCTCGGCATAGGCCGGATCGCCACGCAGCATGTGACCGTAATCCTTGACGAACGCTCCACAGCCGCTGGCAGTCTGCACGATGGCTTCGGCACCGGCCTGCACGCTGGGCCACCAGGC
>Ga0207655_1003305_pt1 | contig 12091 bp, 8 predicted proteins | sample KBSM44metaG_FD_184398 | JGI IMG/M metagenome (GOLD analysis project Ga0207655, IMG submission 184398) | Miscanthus rhizosphere microbial communities from Kellogg Biological Station, Michigan, USA - KBS M4-4 metaG (SPAdes) (version 2) | ecosystem: Host-associated > Plants > Roots > Rhizosphere >...
ATCCCGAACAGAATCCACTCCACCGCCGCCTCGACGTCGGCATCGTCGAACACGATGAAGGCCGATTTACCGCCCAACTCCAGGCTGATGTTCTTGATGTCGCTGGCCGCCGCCGACATGATTTTCGCGCCAGTGGGCACGCTGCCGGTGAAGGCCAGCTTGTCGACGCCGGGGTGCAGTGTCAGTGGGCTGCCAGCATCTGCCCCGAGCCCGGTAACGACATTGAGCACGCCCGCGGGCAGGCCGATACGGTCGGCGGCGCCGGCCAGTTCCAGGGCCGTGAGGGGGGTCAGCTCCGATGGCTTGAGTACCACGCTGGCACCGGCCGCCAGTGCGGGGGCGACCTTCCAGGCGGCCATCAGCAGCGGGTAGTTCCAGGGGATGATCTGTCCTGCGACGCCAATCGGCTCCAGGCGGATACGGCAGCGAAAGCGCTCGTCGGGCAGCGCCAGCGGCTTGTCCTGACGGCCATCCAGCTCCCGGGCAAGGCCCGCGTAGTAGCGAAAGCAGGCGATCGCATCGCCGATGTCCCATTGCGCCTCGGGCAGCGGCTTGCCGTTGTCGCGCACTTCCAGGGTGGCGATGTCGTCCTGCGCGCCTTGCAACTCATCGGCCAGCGCTTCCAGCCATACCGCCCGTTCGGCGCCGGTGGTCTGCCCCCAGTCATTGTCGAAGGCCCGGCGCGCCGCGCGCACGGCATGGTCGATGTCCTCCTCGGTGCCGGCCGCCACCCGTTGCAGCGGCTGCTCGGTCGCCGGGTCGATCACGTCCAGGTAGCCGCCCAGGTCGGGGCTGACCCACTCGCCGTTGATGTACAACTGATCACGCATGTGAGGCTCCTGTGCGGCGATTCTGCAGATAACGGGAGGTGAACAGCAGCGCCAGCGAAGCGCAGATGATCACGGTGGAAACGGCATTGATTTCCGGTGTCACGCCGCGGCGGATCGACGAGAAGATGTAGATCGGCAGCGTCGTCTCGGGGCCTGCCACGAAGAAGGCGATGATGAAATCGTCGAAGCTGAAAGTGAACGCCAGCAGGAACCCGGCCATGATCGCGGGCGTTATCTGCGGCAGCGTCACGCGCCAGAAGGTTTCCAGCGGCGGTGCGTAGAGGTCGGCGGAGGCCTCTTGCAAGGCCTTGTCGAGGGAGTCGACGCGGCTGCGCACGATCACCATGACCAGCGCCATGGTGAACAGCGAATGCGCGGCGACCACGGTGAAAAAGCCCATGTTCAGCTTGGGCAGGCTCGGCGCCAGTTGTGCCAGCAGCGGGTTGAGGATGTCGAACAGGCTGATGAAGGCGATCAGCGTCGAGATGCCGATGACGATGCCGGGAATGATGATTGCGCAGTAGGTCAGGGCATCGAACATCAGCCGAACCTTCTTGCCCGCGCGTTGCAGGCCGAATACCGCCAGGGTGCCGAACAGGGTTGCCAGCACCGCCGAACAGGTGGCGATCAGCGCGCTGTTGCCCAAGGCTTCCATGATGAACGGGTTGCTGAACGCCCGGCCGAACCACTGCACCGAGCAGCATTCGAAGGCCAGCCCGCTGCGCCCGGCGTTGAAACTGAAGAGCATGATGAGCGCGATGGGCAGGTACAGAAACAGGTACAGCGACGTCGAGTAGGTGCGCAGCCACATGTCAGAGCGCTCCTTCGCCAGGCTTGCCGCCGTAGCGGGCCACCAGTTTGAGATAGACGCCGATGATGACCAGCATCATCGCCACCAGCGTCATTGCCAGGGCGCTGCCGAACGGCCAGTTGCGCGATTGCAGGAACAGGTCCACCAGCGCGTTGCCGACGAAGAACACCTTGCCGCCGCCGAGCACGGCGGGAATCAGGAACTCGCCCATCAGCAGGATGAACACCAGCATCACCCCGGTAATGATTCCCGGCGCCGAGAGCGGCAGGGTGATCCGCCGGAAGCTCTCGAAGGCACTGGCGCCCAGGTCCGCCGAGGCTTCCAGCAGGCGTTTGTCGAGCTTTTCCAGGCTTACGTAAATGGGAAATACCATCAGCGGGAGGTAGCCGTAGACGATGCCGATCAGTACCGCATACGGGGTGTTGATCAGCCGCACGTCATCCAGTCCGACACTGGCCAGCAATGCAGGAATGCCCTTGCCGCTGAGGATGAAAATCCAGGCGTAGGTGCGAATCAGGAAGCTGGTCCAGAACGGCACGATCACCAGCGTCAGCAGCAACGAACGATTCTTGCCCGCCTTGACCGCCAGAAAGTACGCCAGCGGATAGGCCGCCACCAGGCACACCAGCGTGCCCAGCGGCGCCAGCACCAGTGTGTTGCCAAACGCTGCGGCGCGGGAGCCAAGGTTCAGGTAGTTGGCCAGCGTCAGGCCACCGGCGTAGCCGCCGACGGCACTGCGCTCACCAAAGCTGAAGACCAGGATGATCACCAGCGGCATCACCAGAAGCAGCAGGAACCACAGGGTGGACGGCAACAACATCAGCAGCGTGATGCGTCGGCCCAGGCTGCGTCGCCGGGTCTGCGCGCGCTCGCTGTCCGCATCGCTCGCGCCGGCTGCGGCGCGGCGTGCATCGGGGGTGATGACGGCATCCATGTGCGGTTCCTTATGGCTCATGTCGGTGTGTCGTGGCGTTCAATCAGGCGGACTTGAAGCGCGCCATCAGTTCGGCGCGGGCCGGGCTGGTCAGCGTTGCCGCCGCGCCGAACTCCAGCGGGCTCAAGTGCTCGGCGGCCGGGTACATGATCGGGTCGTTGAGCATCTCCTTGGGCAGCAGGGCGTCGACGCGCTTGTCGCCGCTCGGGTAGCCGTGGCTCAGGACTTCCAGCTTGTTGTGCTGCGGGTCGAGCAGGTAGTTGATGAAGGCGTAGGACGCATCCTTGTGCTCGGCGCTTTTCGGGATCGCGAAGAAGTCGCTCCACAGCTCGCCACCTTCGCTGCCCAGCGCGTAGACCATCGACGGAATGTCGCGATGCAGTTGCGAGGCATCGCCGGTCCAGGACATCGCCAGAATCGCGTCGCCGCTGCGCATCGACGGCTGGATGTCGGAGTTGATGGCGAACAGGTGCGGCTTGACCTCGATCAGCAGCTTTTCGGCGTCGGCCAGCTCTTTCGGGTCCAGCGAGTTGAAGCTGTAGCCGAAGGATTTCAGCGCGTTGCCGATGGCGGTCAGTTGGTAGTCGTGAACCATGGCGCGGCCATCGGCCTGGTCCTTGGCGACCGCCCAGAATTCTTTCCACGATGCCGGTTTGGCCTTGAGCTTGGCGCTGTCATAGGCCATGCCGGTGGTGCCCCAGTTTTTCGGCACGGCGTAGACCTTGCCATCGACCGTGCCCTGGGCCATGAATTTTTCCTGGAAGGCTGCGGCGTCGAAGTTGGGAATGCGCGACAGGTCCAGCGGCTCGATCAGGCCCAGCTTCACATAGGTGCTGATGGTGTAGTTGGTCGGCACCAGCACGTCCCAGCCGCTGCCGCCTGCCTGCAGCTTGGCGAGCATCTCCTCGTTGGAGCCGAACACGCTCATGGACACCCGCGCGCCGGTGGTCTTGGCGAAGTTATCGAGGTTGTCCTGGCTGTGGTAGTTCGGCCAGGTGGCCAGGCCCAGACGGTCGCCGATGTTCTGTTCGGCGCCAAACGCGCTGGCGCTGGAGCTGCCGGCCAGCAGGCCCGGCATGTTGGTGGCGACCACCGCTGCCGCGATGCCAAGGCCGGTGCGGCCGAGGAAGTCGCGGCGGGTGATCGAGCCGTTCTGCCAGCTGCGCATCGTCTTGATAAAGGTTTTCTGGTCCATGGCATTCTCCCCGTTTGTTAAATGGTGTGAAGCGCGTTGTCCGTTACAAGGCCATCGCCAGGCCGCTGGCGTTGTTCCAGCCCACCTGGACTGCCGCGCCGTGCTCGAAACCTGTTGTGTCGAAACCGCCTTGTGCGCCTGAACCGTGCTGGCGCGGCACTCGCACGCAGACGATGCCGAACGGCTGGGTGCGGACCCGGTATTCGGTGATGTTGCCCAGGTAAATGCGGTCCTCGACGCAACCTTCCAGCGTCACGTCGCGACCTTGCAGGCTGCCGCGGGCGGCGATGTCGATCAGCTCCGGGCGCACCGCGATGCAGCCTTCGGTGTTGGCGCTCAAGGCCGCGCCGTTTGGCGTCAGCGGGCTGCTCAATTCGATGCCCTGTTCGGTGCGCAGCAAGGCCGAATTGCCCTGCACCTGGCGCACCGTGCCGTTGAACAGGTTGGATTCGCCGATGAAGTCGGCCACGTAGCGGTTGGCGGGGGCTTCATAGAGTTGTTCGGGGGAGGCGGTCTGGATGATCGAGCCGCTGTGCATCACGCTGATGCTGTCGCTCATCGACAGGGCTTCTTCCTGATCGTGGGTGACCAGCACGAAAGTGATGCCGACCTCCCGTTGCAGGCGCAGCAGCTCGGACTGCATCTCCTTGCGCAGCTTGCGATCCAGCGCTGCCAGAGGTTCGTCGAGCAGCAGCACGGTGGGCTTGTTCACCAGCGCGCGGGCCAATGCCACACGTTGCTGCTGGCCGCCCGACAGCTCGCTCGGCTTGCGATGGCCCAGGCCCGACAGGCGCACCATTTCCAGCGCTTCGTCGGCGCGGCGTTGCTGTTCTTTCTTGTCCGGGCGCGGGGTGAGGTAGCGCAGGCCGTAGGCGATGTTCTGCGAGACGGTCATGTGCGGGAACAGCGCGTAGTGCTGGAACACCATGTTCACCGGACGCTGATAGGCCGGCACACCCGCCACGTTTTTGCCCGCCAGCCGCACTTCGCCAAGGGTCGGCTGATCGAAGCCTGCGATCATGCGCAGGGTGGTGGTCTTGCCGCAGCCCGAGCCGCCGAGAAAAGAGTGAAAGGTGCCGCGCTTGACCTGAAAACTCAGGTTGTTCACGGCCTTCAGATTGCCGTAGTGCTTCTCGACGTTGCAGAACTCGATATCGTTTTCATGGCGACTGTCGTTCATCAGAGGCTCTCGCATTCCAGTGCAGGGTTCGCTGCGATGGAGGCCAAACTAACAATCGCGGTTTCGGGCTGTATATATCCCTTGGGGGATAGAGGCGGCGTACCACTCACCTGTAGGAGCGCGCTTGCCCGCGACGGCGTAGCGTCAGACGTACCCACGGTGCCTGACACACCGCAATCGCGGGCAAACGCGCTCCTACGGGATCGGTTCAGGCAGTGGCGGCGATATCCGGCCCGGTCAGTTCGCGAATGAACAACCCCAACAGCTCCGCCTGGCTGCCAATGCCAAGCTTGGCGTAGATGTTCTTGCGATGGATCTTCACCGTGCCAGGACTGATCACCAGTTGCTCGGCCACCGACGCACTGGAGTGGCCGCGCAACAGCAAACGCACGATCTCCTGCTCCCGCCCGGTAAGAATGTGATCGCCAAAGTGATCGAAAGCCGCGTGAACCTTGTAGTCCAGATCCTGTGGCGAGCGAGGCTGGCGCGCCCGATGCTGCCCCCAGGCCTCGGTGATGACTTGCTCGACAATCGGCTGCGCGCATTCCATCAATTGCAGTTCGTCCCGGCTGAACGCCGAGCTGGCCGTGGCGCGCATCAGCGACAACACCGCCATGGCGTCACCGCCCAGATCGACGAAAAACGCCACTTCCTCGGCCAGCCCGGTCTGCTGGTAATACGCCAGGTAATACTCGCTGAGGTAGAAATGGTCCGGCGCGAACTGGCGCAAACGCCACAGCCCCGGTGGCTGCCTGCGGGTGCAGGCGAGGTAGAAGGGGTCAAGCAGGTAAGGGCCACACTGGTAATCGTCGACGTAGATCTTGCGCTTGTCCGGCGCAAACGTGTCGAACAGCGCCAGGGGGCGATGGTTGCCCTCGTAGATGAACAACACGAAGTGATCGACCGGAGCGATCTGTTTCAGCCAGTGGCTCAAGCCGCCCAGACGCGCAGCGCCTCCCGACAGGTCGAGAAGATGAGCGATGCCGCTGGTCCAGTGTTTCAGTTCCTTTGGGCGCATGGGGCGTTCGACGACAGATCCATGGATGAGCACTTCAACACAGGATGCAGGATGTGCGCCACTGCACAGTTCGGGGCTTGCAGTGAGGCAGAGCGGGGCCTGACCGGTTAAGGTGAGGTTTCGGACTGTGTCGGGCTGCACCGTTTTCAGGCACAAGATGTCACCGGTCGCCACGCAGTAACGTTTCACCGCCGATTCAGGCCGGCTCTATTAGCAGGCCCGATGCCATTATTGTTTTTGACGGGCGTTTTCGAGCCTCGTCTGTTTCAATGCTGGCTGTTCGCTTTATGAACAGAGGATTTGGACATGCAGATTTCACTGAACAACACGCTGTATCCGGGCCTGAGTGCAATTCAGGTCGGGCAGAACCGTGTCGATCAGGCCGCCACCCAGTTGGCCAGCCCGGCCACGGAAGTGTCAGGTCGCAGCCAGTCTTCGGATTTCCAGCTTGAGCGCTTGCGCTCGGTGGATCGCCCGCAGCGTTCGGACATGGCGACCAACGTCGTGGAGCTGACCCAGGGCAAGATTCAGGTCCAGGCGGGCGTCAAGGTCGAGAAGGCCAGCGACGAAATGCTCGGCACCTTGATCGATACCTACGCCTGATCACCCGATTTCCCTCGCGACACCTCTGTTGAACGTGCGCTGTGGCGCACGTCATATCCTGCAACACCCTTCCTGAATAACGCCCTATCACGCGACCGAATCGCGGCCTTCCCGCGCCCGTTCCAGACGCCTCACTCAACTAGACTCAACCTGGCTGCCCGATGCTTTTTTTCGAGCTGGCGGGCATGCAGCTGGATGACGTTTTGTGCACCCCGGATGAAAGGTTTACGACGCACCCTTGACAAGGTTTGGGCGTAAACGTATGTTTCAAACACCTGTTTGACCCTCGGACAAAATCAAATCTCGAGGGCCGGGGCGAGCCCCCCACAGTGACCGGACGGTCATCCAATTCCAGGATTCATCAGCAGAGGTTTATCGCTATGCCGGACTACAAGGCCCCCTTGCGTGATATTCGCTTCGTTCGTGACGAACTGCTCGGCTACGAAGCGCACTATCAGAGTCTGCCAGCTTGCCAGGACGCCACGCCTGACATGGTCGACGCCATTCTCGAGGAAGGCGCCAAGTTCTGTGAGCAGGTGCTGGCCCCGCTGAACCGCGTCGGTGACACCGAAGGCTGCACCTGGAGCGAGTCCGGCGTCAAAACCCCGACCGGTTTCAAGGAAGCCTACAAACAGTTCGTCGAAGGCGGCTGGCCAAGCCTGGCCCACGACGTCGCCCATGGCGGTCAGGGCCTGCCTGAGTCGCTGGGTCTGGCGGTCAGCGAAATGGTCGGCGAGGCGAACTGGTCGTGGGGCATGTACCCGGGCCTGTCCCATGGCGCGATGAACACCATCTCCGAGCACGGCACCCCTGAGCAGCAAGAGGCTTACCTGACCAAGCTGGTGTCGGGCGAGTGGACCGGCACCATGTGCCTGACCGAACCTCACTGCGGTACTGACCTGGGCATGCTGCGCACCAAGGCCGAGCCTCAGGCTGATGGCTCGTACAAGGTTTCCGGCACCAAGATCTTCATTTCCGCTGGCGAACACGACATGGCCGATAACATCGTCCACATCGTGCTGGCCCGCCTGCCCGATGCACCTGCGGGCACCAAAGGCATCTCGCTGTTCATCGTTCCGAAATTCCTGCCGGCCGCCGATGGCAGCGCGGGCGAGCGCAACGCAGTGAGCTGCGGTTCGCTGGAACACAAGATGGGCATCCACGGCAACGCCACTTGCGTGATGAACTTCGACAGCGCCACTGGCTTCCTGATCGGCCCGCCGAACAAGGGCCTGAACTGCATGTTCACCTTCATGAACACCGCACGCCTGGGCACCGCGCTGCAAGGCCTGGCCCACGCCGAGATCGGCTTCCAGGGTGGTCTGAAATACGCTCGCGAGCGTCTGCAGATGCGCTCTCTGACTGGCCCGAAAGCGCCGGACAAAGCCGCTGACCCGATCATCGTTCACCCGGACGTGCGTCGCATGCTGCTGACCATGAAGGCCTTCGCCGAGGGTACTCGTGCGATGGTGTACTTCACCGCCAAGCAGGTCGATATCGTCAAGTACAGCGAAGACGCCGAAGCCAAGAAGCAAGCCGATGGCCTGCTGGCCTTCATGACCCCGATCGCCAAGGCTTTCATGACTGAAGTCGGCTTCGAGTCCGCCAACCACGGCGTGCAGATCTATGGCGGCCACGGCTTCATCGCTGAGTGGGGCATGGAGCAGAACGTTCGCGACAGCCGTATTTCGATGCTGTACGAAGGCACCACCGGCGTTCAGGCGCTGGACCTGCTGGGCCGTAAAGTGCTGATGACTCAAGGCGAAGCGCTCAAGGGCTTCACCAAGATCGTGCACAAGTTCTGCCAGGCGCAGGAAGGCAACGAAGCGGTCAGCGAGTTCGTTGCACCCTTGGCTGCACTGAACAAGGAGTGGGGCGAACTGACCATGAAGGTCGGCATGGCTGCCATGAAGGATCGTGAAGAAGTGGGTGCCGCCTCGGTGGATTACCTGATGTTCTCGGGTTACGCCTGCCTGGCTTACTTCTGGGCTGACATGGCGCGCCTGGCTGCCGAGAAACTGGCCGCCGGTACCACCGAAGAAGCCTTCTACACCGCCAAGTTGCAGACCGCGCGCTTCTACTTCCAGCGCATCCTGCCACGCACCCGCACCCACGTTGCGGCCATGCTGTCGGGTGCCAATAACCTGATGGACATGAACGAAGAGCACTTCGGCCTGGCTTACTAAGCCACCGCCGGCTTTTACCTCAAGGCCGCCAGTCCTCCGGGACCGGCGGCTTTTTTGTGCCCGCAAGATCGCTCCCGCCGGCAAGCCGTGCTGCTACGGATTCGGAGTGGTCCCGATCTTGTGAACGACCGGATTCCCCGTAGCAGCACGGCTTGCCGGCGGGTCGCCCTCGAGCCTGCCTCCGATGCCGTGATCGACACCTCCCGCTGTAGGAGCGCGCTTGGTCTGGGCCGCATCCGGACGATCGCGGTGTGTCATCAAACATCGTGGTGGCTGACACACCGCAGTCGTCCGGATGCGGCCCAGACCAAGCGCGCTCCTACAGGTGAGGCTGGAACGCAAAAAACAGTGACCCAAATCACAATTTCTCCTCATCAAATCTGCCGGGCGGCCGATACAGGCACAATGCCATTTGATTTGAACTCGCTTCACACGGGTAGGAGATAGTCCTCTTGCAGCGCCCATCCGCCGCACGTCTCAGCCATTTTTTACCGTCATTGGGGTTGCTGCTCGCCGGCCTCGCGGCTGCCTACGTGAAAGACCTGAACGTGTTCTTCACCTCGCTCTTCAACGTACTGCCCACCCTGGTGCTTCTGCTCGGCGGTGCGTACTGCGGCGTGTACAAACGCCAGCGCGAGCTGTTCCTGATGATTACGGTGTACGTCGCCTACTATCTGCTCGACACCCAGACCGATTTCTACCGCGACAACGGCAAGGTGCGTGAAGACGCCGCCGTGATCTTCCACCTCTGTTGCCTGTTGCTGCCGGTGATGTACGCGCTGTACGCCGCCTGGGAAGAACGCACCCATCTGTTCCAGGATCTGGTGGCCCGCCTAGCGGTATTCGTCGCCGTTGGCAGCGTGGCTCTGGGCCTTGAGCAGAGCTTCCCGGAAAGCCTGCTGGCGTGGCTCGCCGATATCCGCTGGCCAGCGCTGCATGGCGAGTGGATGAGCCTGATCCAGTTGTCCTACGCGACCTTCATGATTGCCTTCGGTGTGCTGATCTTCCAGTACGTGCGCAAGCCGCGTCCGCTGCATGCCGCGCAACTGGTGGGCTTGCTCGGCCTGTTCTGGGCATTGCCCAAAACCTTCATCCTGCCGTTCACCCTGAACATCATGTGCAGCCAGGTGATGTTGATGCTCGCTTCTGCGGTGGCTCACGAGGCCTACCAGATGGCCTTCCGCGATGAGCTGACCGGCCTGCCGGGACGCCGCGCGCTCAACGAGCGAATGCAGCGCCTGGGTCGCAACTATGTGCTGGCGATGAGCGACGTCGACCACTTCAAGAAATTCAACGACACCCACGGCCATGACGTCGGCGACCAGGTGCTGCGGCTGGTGGCCAGCAAGCTGTCGAAGATCACCAACGGCGGCGGGCGCGCCTACCGCTACGGCGGTGAGGAATTCGCCATCGTATTCGCGGGCAAGACGCTGGAAGAGTGCATGCCGCACCTGGAAGCGATTCGCGAAACCATTGCGGTGTACGCGATCCATCTGCGTAATCAGGAAAGCCGCCCGCAGGATGACCAGCAAGGCCGTCAGCGCCGCGCCGGGTCCCAGGCCTCGACCGTGTCGGTCACCGTAAGCATGGGCGTGGCCGAGCGTCAGCCCGAACACCGCAACCCCGAAGAAGTGCTCAAGGCCGCCGACCAGGCGCTCTATGCCGCCAAAGGCGCAGGCCGCAACTGCGTGGTCGCCCACGGCCAGACCAACAAGCGCGGCGCCGTGCGAATGGCTGCCGCCAGCTGATTTTCCACCGCTGCTGATCCTCAGGTCTTTGCCTCAAAGTGAAGACCTGCCGGGATCTGCTTGTAGCTTGCAGTTTGTGACTTAAAACTGATTTTTGGTCATGACTTGACCCTATGTGTCGCAAATGGTGTTCCTGTACACTCGGGATCAACTGACACATTGACGTCGCAAGATGAGCGCGATGTCTTTTCCCGGGTTATCTGCTGCTGTTTGCGAGGTTTGCCATGGCTGACTACAAAGCGCCGCTGCGCGATATGCGCTTCGTCCTCAATGAAGTATTCGACATCTCCTCCCTCTGGGCCACGCTGCCTGAGTTGGCCGAGGTGGTGGATGCCGAAACCGTCGAGGCCATTCTCGAGGAAGCGGGCAAGGTCACCAGCAAGTCTGTCGCGCCCCTGAGCCGCGCCGCCGATGAAGAAGGCTGCCACTGGAAGGACACCGCCGTGACCACGCCGGCCGGTTTCGTCCAGGCCTACAAGACCTATGCCGAAGGCGGCTGGGTCGGTGTGGGCGGCAATCCCGAGTTCGGTGGCATGGGCATGCCCAAGGCCGTTTCGGCGCAGGTCGAGGAGATGGTCAACTCGTCGAGCCTGGCTTTCGGCCTGTACCCGATGCTGACCTCCGGCGCCTGCGTGTCGATCAACACCCATGCCAGCGAAGCGCTCAAAACCAAGTTCCTGCCCAACATGTATGCCGGCATCTGGGCCGGCTCCATGTGCCTGACCGAAGCCCACGCCGGCACGGACCTGGGCATCATCCGCACCAAGGCCGAGCCGCAGACCGACGGCGCCTACAAGATCAGCGGCACCAAGATTTTCATCACCGGCGGCGAGCACGACCTCACCGAAAACATCATCCACCTGGTGCTGGCAAAACTGCCGGACGCGCCGGCGGGCCCGAAAGGTATTTCGCTGTTCCTGGTGCCGAAATTCCTGGTCAATGACGACGGCAGCCTGGGCGCGCGCAACACCGTCTCTTGCGGCTCCATCGAACACAAGATGGGCATCCAGGCCTCTGCCACCTGCGTGATGAACTTCGATCAGGCAGAAGGCTACCTGATCGGCGAGCCGAACAAAGGCCTGGCGGCAATGTTCACCATGATGAACTACGAGCGTCTGGGCGTCGGCATCCAGGGGCTGGCCTCGGGCGAGCGTTCGTACCAGAACGCCATCGAATACGCCCGCGACCGCCTGCAAAGCCGTGCGCCTACCGGTGCCCAGTCCAAAGACACCATCGCCGACCCGATCATCGTGCACCCCGACGTGCGCCGTATGCTGCTGACCATGAAGGCGCTGAACGAAGGCGGCCGTGCGTTCTCGACCTACGTGGCGATGCAACTCGACACCGCCAAGTACAGCGATGACGCCGATACCCGTCAGCGCGCCGATTCGCTGGTGGCGCTGCTGACGCCGGTGGCCAAGGCGTTCTTGACCGATGTCGGGCTGGAAACCACCGTTCACGGCCAGCAGGTGTTCGGCGGCCACGGCTACATTCGTGAATGGGGCCAGGAGCAACTGGTGCGCGATGTGCGCATCACCCAGATCTACGAAGGCACCAACGGCATTCAGGCGCTGGATCTGATGGGG
>Ga0207655_1003316_pt1 | contig 12061 bp, 10 predicted proteins | sample KBSM44metaG_FD_184398 | JGI IMG/M metagenome (GOLD analysis project Ga0207655, IMG submission 184398) | Miscanthus rhizosphere microbial communities from Kellogg Biological Station, Michigan, USA - KBS M4-4 metaG (SPAdes) (version 2) | ecosystem: Host-associated > Plants > Roots > Rhizosphere >...
CCAGGTGCTCGGCATCCGCTTTCCGGAGGAGCTGCCGCATCTGCGCGGCATCCCTCCGACAGCCAACGCCGCCGTCAGCGAGTACGACGACCGTCCCGCGATCGAACGCCAGTGGCGCGCCTACTGGGACCTCACCATCGAGCCGCAGGCCAACCCGTCTCCGGTTCCGCTCGAGCTCATCGACGGCTTCGACACGCTCGTGGCCCTCCCGGTGGAGGGATTCGGCGAGCTCACCGCGGCGATCGCTCCGCTCGGGCCGGATGCCGTGGCCTACGCACGCGACGAGCACGAACGCTACCGCTCCCGCCTCGGCGGCGGAGCTTCCTACCGCGCCTATGCGAGCGCGATCGCCGAGCACGAGCGGGTGGTGGGGCGCCGCGCGCACTCGTTCGAACTCAATGTGCAGGTGCTGCCGTTCACCCAGCGCGGCCTGTGGTGGGTCGGCGCCCTGACGATCGCGGTCACCGATGGGCTGCGCGGCGACATCGCCGCCTTCGATGCCGCCGTCGGGCCGATCATCGCCGACATCGCGTAGCCGCGGCATCCGCCGCTTCGCGCCGCACCTGCCGCGCCTGCCGCGCGCCGCGCCGCGCCGACCGCAGGCAATCAGCCCGGCACAGGCGATTCTCCGTGGCAGGCGCCTTCCCCCGGCCGCACGCCTGTCCCGGGCGCGCCAGCCACCGCCGTTTCGCGCTCCGGGCCGACGCCGTAGGCTCGCGCCATGGCCCGCTCCGTCTCCGTGTCTCCCGGTCAGGTCGTCTCGCTCGTCGAGCGCTGGTCGGATCCGACGCCGCCGGTCGAGCTGCCCGGCCGCGCGCCGATGCGCCGCCGCACCCGCATCCTGCTCGTCGCGCTGCTCGTGCTCGCCACCGCCGTCGGCGCAGGGACCGCGGTGCCGCTGTGGACCACTCCCACACCGGGACTGTGGTTCTCGCTCCTGTTCACCGTTTTCATCGCCGTCATCGTCGTCACGCTCTGGGTCGCGTACGCCGGGGCCGTCGCGCACAGCGCCGCACGGGAGCGCGCACGCGCGCGGTGGAGAAGCGCCGCGCCACTCATCGAGCGGGTGGACGGCTTCGTCGTCGCCCGCACGGTATCGACGATCGAGGACGGTACGGTCGAGAGCTTCGATCTCACCGTCGCGATCCCGCCCCACCGGCTGACAGCGGCCTGGGAGCGACCGACCGCACGATCCCGGATGCTGCTGCAGACGCAGGTTCCGGGGGTCGGTGCGCCCGTCAGGGTGTGGCGCATCCGCGAGGGGCAGGACGACGATCCCGTCGTCGTCGAGGTGCAGGACGCCTCGGTGCACCCCGTCGTGCCCGTCGCCGACTGAGGCCACTCGCGGCATGGCCACCCGCACCGTTCCGCCCGGGGACGGGCGATCGGCTGAGCGCAGGCAATCAGCCCGCAGATCCGCCTGTCTTCGGCGGGCTGCCTGCCCTCAGCGGCGCCCGGCGACCACCGCGCACGCGCTGCGGGTCACTCCGCGTCGTCGACGACGGTGATGACTTCGCGGTCGACGCGCACCTCGTGCGCGCGGCGAGCCAGCATCCGGTCGAGGATCAGGGCGACGATCCCGCCGATGGCGACGCCGATCGGGATCGCGAACAGGCAGACGAACCCGAACACCTGCGTGGTCGAGTACGTGACTCCCGTCGTCGCACTCTCGTTGTCCGAGCCGTCGAAGGCGAACGTGAGCACCAGAGCGACCAGGATGCCGAGGGCCGCGCCGGCCACCAGGAACACCGTGTACCGCGGGCTGCGGCGCACCTGCGCGGTTTCGATGCGGTGCTCGGCGGAAGGGCTCATCCGTCCATTCTCCCACCCCCGCCCGTGACGTGCATGACACGGAGCGTGCAGGTGGGCGAGGTAATCTGCGGCTATGACGGCATCCTCCTCAGCGGCTTTTGACGGCTCGACGCGACCCGCCGACGGCGGCCTCCCTCATGTCGTCATCGTCGGCGGCGGCTTCGCCGGCGTCAGCGCCGCGCGGGCGCTCCGCCGCGCCGCCGTGCGGGTGACGCTCATCGATCGGCGCGTGTACAACACCTTCCAGCCGCTGCTGTACCAGGTCGCCACCGGCGGCCTGAACCCGGGCGATGTCACCCACTTCCTGCGCAGCCTGCGTGCACATCAGCCCAATCTCGACGTCGTGCACGAGCACCTCATGGAGATCGATCCCGAGGCGCGGACGATCCGACTCCTCGACGGGCAAGAGCTCGCGTACGACTATCTGCTCGTCGCCAACGGCGTGACGACGGCGTATCACGGGACGCCGGGGGCGAAGGAGAACTCGTTCGCGGTGTACTCGCGCTCGCAGGCCATCGCGATCCGCGACACGCTCTTCACCCGCTTGGAGCGTGCGGCCGTGCGCTCCGATCGCAGCAAGGGCCTTTCCGTCGTCGTGATCGGCGGCGGTCCGACCGGCATCGAGATGGCGGGCGCTCTCGCAGAGTTGCGCGACCAAGGCCTCGAGCCGGCCTACCCCGAGCTGGAGGGCGACGCCTTCCGCATCACGCTCGTGCAGCGCAGCGAGATCCTGAAGCCCTTCGTGCCCAAGCTGCGGGATTACGCCGCGGCCCAACTGCGGCGGCGGGATGTCGAGCTGCGGCTCGGCGCGGGTGTCGACGAAGTGCGCCCGGATGCCGTCGTCCTCTCCGACGGAAGCGTGCTGCCGTCGGACCTCACCGTGTGGGCGACCGGTGTCGCGCCGCACGAGGAGGTGCGCGACTGGTGCCTTCCGCTCGACAAGGGCGACCGCATCCGCGTCGGCGAAGACCTGCAGGTCGAGGGGCTGCCGGGCGTCTTCGCCGCCGGCGACGTCGCCATTGCGCCGCAGGATCTTCCGCAGCTCGCCCAGCCCGCGATCCAGGGCGGCGAGCACGTCGCGCGACAGATCGTCCGGCTGATCGCGGGACAGCCCACCGAGCCGTTCTCGTATTACGACAAGGGCCAGCTCGCGATCATCGGCCGCCGCGCCGCCATCGGCGAGCTGCCCGGCATCGCGAACGTTCCGGGGCTGCACGGCCTCCGCTTCCTCGCGAAGATCCCCCTGCTGCGCAAGACGGTCACGCTCACCGGCTGGTTCGGGTGGATGACGTGGCTCTTCGTGCACATCACGAGCCTGCTCGGCCCCCGCAACAAGCTGATGGTGCTCATCGGGCTCGTCGCGCGCTACGGCGTGCACCTCTACCGCACTCCGGTGCCGATCGTCGGCGACGTTCCGGCGATCCGCCCGTCGAAGGCGCAGCGCCGCCGGCTCACGCCCGAGCAGCGCGCCGCCGCGGATGCCGACGCGGGTATCCCCGCCGCCCCCGACGCCGACTGAGCCGCGCCCGGCTCGCCGCCGGGGCCGCGGCCGGTGGCCGGGTCGGCGCCGCGGGCCGGGTGCCCGTGCCGGGTGCCGAAGTGCAAGGGATGCCGGGCGACGCGCCGCGGCATCCCCCTGCGGAGACGGCGTGTCGGACAGCGCGCCTTGCAGTTGAGGGGCGGGCGCGGGCGTTTCGACTCGGCGCTACGCGCCTCGCTCAACGACCGGGAGCGCCGCACCGCACCGCAAGGGATGCCGGGCGACACGCCGCGGCATCCCTCGCGGAGACGGCGTGTCGTGGCAAGGCCCTTGCAGTTCGGTCCGCCCGTCCGCCCGACAACCCCCGGTCATGGAGCCCGCGAGTCGGGATCAGCGGTGCCTCTCCCAGGCGCTCCAGAGGGCGGCATAGGGCCCGCCCGCGGCGCGCAGGTCGTCGTGCCGACCCTCTTCCCGCACCCGTCCGGCATCGAGCAGCACCACACGGTCGGCCGCTGCCGCCTGACTGAGCCGGTGCGCGACCACCAACGCCGTACGTCCATCCACGGCCACGAGCGCGGCATCCTCCAGACGGCCCGCCTCGGTCGATCCGGCTTCGGCGGTGGCTTCGTCCAGCACGACGAACGCCGGATCGGCGAGCAGCACGCGCGCGAGCGCGAGATACTGCGCCTCGGCGGGCGACAGGGGCGTGCCGGACGCGCCGACCGGCTCGTCGAGCCCGTGCGTCAGGCGGGCCACGATGCCCGCCGCCCCCACCCGCGACAGCGCGGCGAGGATGTCGTCATCGCGCGCGTCCGGGGCGGCGAGGGTGAGGTTCTCGCGTAGCTCGGCGTCGAAGACGTGCACGTCCTGCGTCACGAGTGCAACGGACCGCGGACGACGCACCTCCCCGGCGGTGGGCTCGTGCGCACCGGCGGCGACCGCCGCGAGCGTGGACTTGCCCGCACCGGAGGCGCCGACGAGGGCGACGGTCTCGCCGGCGTCGATGCGCATCGTCACGGCGCGCAGCACGGGGTGACCCGCGGCGTACTCGTGCGTGATGTCCCTCAGAAGCACGGCGTGGTCCCGGTGCACAGCGTGGTCGGTCCCGGCGCCGGAGTTCGCGGCACCTCTCCGCGGCTGGTCCGCGCGGATCACGCCGACGATCCGCGCGAGCGAGGCGAGCGCCGACTGCAGATCGTCCACGACGAACAGCAGCTGATTGATCGGCCCGAACAGCCGCAGGAAGAGCAGCATGGCCGCCGTGGTGCCTCCGACCGTCCCGTGACCGGCGCCGACCAGCACGAAGCCGACGACCAGAAGCCCGGCCATGCCCAGGAACTCCGCCGCGTTGAGCCGGGCGAAGAAGAGGTTCTGGATGCCGCGCGCTTTCATGCTCCATTGCACGACCGTCCACGAGGCCGCGGCGATGCGGGACAGGTGCGTGGATGCCGCGTCGTAGGCGCGCACGGTCTCCAGCCCCCGCAACGTGTCGAGGATGTGCTGTGCGCGATCGGCCATCGCGGCGCGCTCCGCGGCATAGACCTCGGGCGCGACGCGCAGATAGCGCCGGACCGCGGAGACGTGGAGGGGGACGATGGCGACGAGCGCGACGGCGTACCAGGGGTCGAGGACCGCCATACCGACGAGCGTCACGGCGATGGTGAACGCGGCTCCGACGAGGGCGGGCAGGACACGAGGCACGGCATCGGACACTTCGGCGACGTCATCGCCGGATCGCGCGATGAGATCTCCCGTCCCCGCGCGCTCGACGCGGTCGAGAGGCAGCTGCAGGGCGGTGTGGACCATCCGTTCGCGCAGCTCGGCGAGGGCCCCCTCGAAAAGCCGGGATGCGGAGATCATGCCGATCGCGGTGAGCACGGCGCCGATCACGACGGCGCCGGCCATCACCGAGGCCAGTACCCAGATCAGGTGCGGAGCGCTCTGGCCGGTCCCGATCGCATCGACGATCGCCCCCAGCGCGAGCGGCCCGACCACGCCCGCGACAGCAGCCGCCAGCACCACGACGACGAGGCCGATCAGTCGCCATCCGTGCCCCGGGAGCGCGCGCCACATCTCGCTCGCGACGTCGCGAGCGGCGGCGAGGGGAAGAGGCGCGCTCATGCGCACGCCCCGCTCGGACCCACGGCGCCCGCCTGCTCTCCGCCCGGCGCATGGATCACGCGATCGGCCACCGCCGCGAAGGCGGGCGCGCGCGTGACGACGAGTGTGCGGCGATGCCGGCGAGCCTCACGAAGCCGGTGCGCGATGCGGGACTCGGTCACCGCATCGACCGCGGTCGTCGGGTCGTGCAGCACCAGCATCTCCGGATCGTGCGCGATCGCGCGGGCCAGGGCGACCCGCTGACGCTGACCCCCGGACAATGCCGTGCCGTTCTCCCCGACGCGACTGTCGAGACCCTCGGGGAGGATGTCGATCAGCTCGTCGCAGGCGGCGGCGTGCAACGCGGCCGCGACGATCGCGGCATCCGGCTGTGACGGGGCGACGTTCTCGGTGACCGTTCCGGGGAACAGGTGCGCGGCGTGCGGAAGGTGCAGCGCATCGGGATGCCGGATGCGCGCGGCCGCGAGCACGTCGACGGCGTGTTCCCCGTTGCACGAGACGACCACGAACTCACCCGCGCGCACCTCGGGCGCCGATGCCTGCGGGGCGCATCGATCGACCTTCTCGGCACCGGCGGTGCGGGGCTCTGCGTCGCGGAGGACGTCGAGGACGCGCCTGGCCGAAGCCGTCGCCGATGCCCACCACGAACCGGTGTACAACGCGAGGCTCTGCAGCGGTTCGAGGAGGAACTGGGCGAGGCCGACCACCGCGACGAACGCGCCGAGGCCGAGCGATCCGGAGACGGCGAGCGCGGCCGCGGCGACGGCGACCGCGGTGAGGAAGAGTCCGGCGGCGATGCTCATCGCGCCTCCGAACACACCCTCGGCGCGACGTGCGCGCAGCGTGTTGTGCAGTACGTCGCGGCTCGTGCGGCGGTACCGACGCGTGGCCTCGGCCTCGGCTCCGATCCCGCGGATGACGCGATACCCGCTCATGAGGTCGGCAGCACGCCCGGCGGCCGTCGCCGCCGCCTCCTGCTGCTCGCCGCTGCGGTCGCGCAGCGAGCGCCCGGCGCGTTCGGTGAGCCACAGCAGAAGCGGAGCGCCGAGGATGACGGCGAGTCCGAGCGGCCAGGAGATCGTCAGCAGGACCGCACCGCCGAAGAGCACTGCAGCGAGTTGACCCACCGGGTAGACGCCGATCTCGACGGCCTCCGCCAGGCGGTTCGCGTCGGACGTCGCAATCGACAGAGCGACGCCCGGCTGCTCCGACGGCCGCCCGGGGGCGGCCGGACGATGCAGCAGTTGAGCGGTGACGGTCATGCGGAGACGATGCTGCACCGCCAGCATGCCGAGTTCGGCGAGTCGTGAGCCGAACCGCCACGAGAACGACAGCATCAAGAAGTCGGCGGCGAGGACACCGAGCCACAGGGCGAGTTGCACCGGGTCGCCCGTGGTGACGGCGCGTTCGATCGCGACGCCCATCACGATGGGCACGAGCGCCTCGCCCACCTGGTGCGTGATCGAGAGGGCGGCTGCGGGCACCGTGTACCGGGGCGCGGCGAGCATGACCCGCAGCGCGAGCCGCCGGGGCGTGGTGCCCGCGGTGATCGAGAGCGCCCGTGTCGCGAGGGGCTCGGCGGGCGCCTGCACCAGCATCCTCATGACCGAGCGGCGCGTGCGCGACCGAGTGCGGAGACCGACGGTGTTCCCGATACGGGGTCGGGGGTCACGACGCAACGCAGACCGAAGACCTCCTCGACCATCGCAGCCGTGACGATGTCGTCGGGAGCGCCCTCGGACACGATGCGGCCCTCCTTCACGGCGATGAGGTGACTCCCGTACCGGGCGGCCTGGTTGAGATCGTGCAGCACCGCGACGAGCGTGCGCCCCTGCGCGTTGAGGTCGGTGAGCAGCTCCATGAGCTCGATCTGGTGCGCGATGTCCAGGAAGGTCGTCGGCTCGTCCAGCAGCAGGATCGGCGTCTGCTGCGCGAGCGCCATCGCGATCCAGACGCGCTGCCGTTGGCCGCCCGACAGCTCGGACACGAGACGTTCCGCCAGATCGGCGGTGCCCGTGGCTTCCATCGCCTGCGTCACCGCCGCCTCGTCGTCGGCGGACCATTGCCGGAGGAACCCCTGATGGGGATAGCGACCGCGCGCGACGAGATCGACCACGGTGATGCCGTCCGGCGCGATGGAGGTCTGGGGCAGGAGTCCCACGACGCGCGCCAGCTCCTTGGGCTGGTAGTCGCCCAACGGGCGTCCGTCGAGCCTCACCGTGCCGGACGTCGGCGTCAGGAGGCGGGCGAGGGCGCGCAGCAGAGTCGACTTGCCGCTGGCGTTGGCCCCGACGATGACGGTGAACGATCCGTCGGGGATCGCGACCGACAGGTCCTCCGAGATGACGCGACGGTCGTAGCCGATCGTGAGGCCTTCGGCGGTGAGGCGGGCGGAAGCAGTCATGCGCGTCTCCGGGTTTCGTGGATGAGGAGCCAGACGAGGTACGCACCGCCGACCACGACGGTGACCAGCCCCACCGGCAGCGGGGTCGGCATCGCGTGCTGCGCGACGACGTCGGCCGCGACCAGGACGAGGGCGCCGACTGCGGCGGAGGGAAGGATGGCGATGCCCGCGGTGCGGGTGAGGCGGTGCGCGATCTGCGGTGCCGCCAGCGCCACGAAGGCGATCGGACCCGCCGCCGCCGTGACCACCGCCGTCAACGCAACCGCAGAGACGACGAGTCCCAGCCTCGCGCCCTCGACGCGCACGCCGAGGGCCCGCGCCGCGTCGTCGCCCAATTCCATCCGCGTCAGCGACCCGGAGAACGCGCTCAACGCCGCGAAGGCGAGCACGATGAACGCGGCGGCGGGCAGGAACTGCGCCCACCCGACCGCGGACAGGGAGCCCGCGCCCCACACCGCGGCGACCATCGCGACTTCGACCTTCGCCCGCAGCAACAGATAGGTGCTCAGCGCCTGCAGCATGGCCGAGACACCGATACCGACGACGATGAGCCGAAAACCCTGGATGCCACGGCGGTACGACAGCGCGTAGACGAGCGCCGCCGCAGCGAGACCGCCGACGATCGCACCCGCCGACACCGGGACGCTGCCCGCTCCGGCGCCGAGCACGATGATCGCGCCGAGACCGCCCACGTAGGAGCCGGCGGAGAGACCGATGACGTCGGGACTCGCGAGCGGGTTGCGGGTCAGCGACTGGAACACGGCGCCCGAGGCCCCGAGGGCGGCTCCGAAGAGGACGGCGGCGAGAACGCGCGGCAGCCGCCACTCCCGGACGACGGTCGCGGTGAAGCCGCCGTCGACGCCGAGGAGTGCGCCGAGCACCTGCGTGGGGGTGAGCGGCAGATCGCCGAGACTCAGGGCGAGGACCGCGACCATCGCGGTGACAGCGGCGATGACGGCGGTGACGACGACCGTGCGCACACGCACGCGCAGGGAGAAGCGTCCGCGGCGCAGGACGAGTGCGCGTGGCGCGAGAGAGGGGAAGGTCATAGGCTGCTCGCCTTCGCGCGGCGTACGAGGAGAATCAGCACCGGAGCGCCCACGAAGGCGGTGACGATGCCGACCGGCACTTCGCTCGGCCAGAGGACGACTCGGCCGATGACATCGGCCGAGAGCAGAACGCTCGGCGCGATCACCATCGTGTACGGCACGATCCACCGCTGATCGGGGCCGACGATCCATCGGGCCACGTGGGGAGCCATGAGCCCTACGAACGCGATCGGGCCGGCGATCGCCGTCGCCGAGCCGGCGAGCAGGGTGATCGCCACGACGGAAAGCACCCGGGTACGCATCAGACGTGTGCCGAGCGCGGCGGCGAGGTCATCGCCGAGCCCCAGCGCGTTCAGCGAGCGGCTGCAGGAGAGAGCGATGACGGCACCTCCCGCGATGAAGGGCACGACAGGCAGAATGACGTCCCACCCCCGCTCGACGAACGAGCCGGCGTTCCAGCCGCGCATACGCGCGAACGTGACGGGACTCAGCAGCATCAGCGCGCTGGTGATGCCCATCAGAACCGCACCGACGGCGACGCCCGCAAGGGTGAGTCGGACGGGGTCGGGGCCGCTGCGACCGGCGGCGCCGATCACGTAGACCCCGATGGTCACCACGAGCGCCCCGCCGAAGGCCCACGGAAGGAACTGCAGCGCGGTGACGGCGCCCAGCGCGACGCCGATCGCAACGAACAGCGCGGCGCCCGCATCGACACCGACGATGCCCGGGTCGCCCAGCGGGTTGCGGGTGAACGCCTGGATCAGCGCCCCGGACAGTCCGAGCGCGACGCCCGCGACCACGGCGGCGACAGTCCGCGGCAGCCGGAGTTCGAGGACGACCCGGTCGACGACCGAGCCGTCCGGCGCGGTGAGTGCGCGCAGCACCTCGCCGGGGGTCAACGCGTTCGACCCGACCGCGATGCTCAGGACGCACACGACCGCGAGTGCCGTCACGGCGACCACGAGGCCGAGTGCACGGCGTCGCAGAGCCGTCGAGGTGGAGGAGGTGCGGTCGCGTCGCACGGGGGAGCGCGACGCGACCGCGGAGGGAGTCAGCACCGAGGGTCAGCCCTCGACGCTCTGAGGGGACGTTCCGGCTACGGCCTTCGAGAGGCGTGGCACGAGATGCTCGAGGACGTACTTCTGGCTGAGCGGGGTGAGGAAGTAGATCGCTCCCGCGAGTTCGGCGTCGGTGTAGACCGCGTGACCGTCGGCGACCGCCTTCAGCGAGCGCGTCGTCCCGAAGTCCAGCAGCGGCGCGATCGCGTCGGCGCTCTCGGTCGCGAAGACGATGACATCGGCGTCGATGAGCGACATGTTCTCACCCGAGATGAGGGCCTGCGCCCCCGTCTGCTGCACGTAGTCCTCGAGACCGGGCGTGATGACGAAGCCCAGGTCGGTGAGGAAGTCGGTGTTCAGTCCGTCGGGGTACACGTAGATGCTGCCCTCGTACGGACCTCCCTGCGAGAAGGTGGCGGTGAGACCGGCGAACTCGGGATGCGCGGCGGCGGCGGCCGCGTAGGCGTCCTCGACGCCCGAGATGAGCGCGTCGCCCTCGGCGGATCGACCCATCGCCTTGGCGATGAGGCGTGTCTGGTCCTTCCAGGAGGAGAAGTACCAGTCCGCACCCTCCGCGCTGGTGATGGTCGGGGCGATGGCGCTGAGCTTCGTGTAGTCGTCCGCGGTCATGCTCGCGTTGGTCCCCACGATGAGGTCGGGCTTGAGCGAGGCGATCTTCTCGAACTCGAAGCCGTCGGTGGACGTGAGCACCGTCGGCTGGGCTCCGTTGAGCAGGCCGGTGGCCCACGGCCAGACCGCGTACGGCTGCGACCCGTACCACTCCGTGGTGGCGACGGGCGGAGTGCCGAGCTCGAGCAGGACATCCTGCTCGGTGATGCCGACGACCACGACACGCTGCGGTTCGGCGGGCACGGTGGTCGCGCCGAACTTGTGCTCCACGGTGACGGGGAACGTGTCGCTCGGCACGGTCGAGTACGTCGGGTTCTTCTCGGTCGTCGCAGCGGTGCTGCCGCAGCCGGTCAGCAGGGCCGTGGCGACGGCGACGACGGCACCGACGACGGCGAGGCGTCGGGACAGGGAAAGGGAAAAGGTCATGAGTGCTCTCGAATCTGCGGTGTGGGCGAGCGATAGGTTAGCCTGCCCTTACCTCGCGCACCATCGCCGCGAGGAGACACTTCAGCCCGATGGAGGACAACGCGATGTCTGACGACGAACACGCTTCCCGCCTAAGTTCGACGATCGACGCCCCCGATGATCGCGAGTGGACATCGGCGGGCGTCGAAGTGATCTCCACCGCGGTGCATCCGGGGAGCACCTTCGAGCCGCACCGACACGCCGAGGACCAGCTCGCGTGGATGGCTGCAGGCTCGATGGAACTGTCCGTCGAGGCCGATCGCTGGCATCTGCGCCACGACCACGCGGCGTGGATCCCCGCCGGCGTGCTCCACGAGATGCGATTCGCTGAGCCGGGCACACTGATCAGCGCGTACGTCCCGCGACGGGGGCGCTCTGACGCGTGGGACGGGGGCCGAGCGCGTGTCCTCGCGCTGGATCCCTTGGGCGGCGCGCTGCTCCAGTACCTCTCCGAGCCGGGCCGGAGCGGGTCACGGCGGCAGACCTGTGCGAGCATGCTCCTCGATCTCGTCGCCGAGGCTCCCGTGTCGCACGACGTCGTCGCACTGCCGCAGGATCCGCGGGCCCGATCCGTCGCGCTCGCGCTCATGTCCGCGCCCGAGGACGATCGCGACCTCGCGACATGGGCGGAGCAGGCAGGCGTCAGCTCCAAGACGATCGCCCGGGCGTTCATCGCCGACACGGGACACACCTTCCGGGAGTGGCGGGTGCGCGCGCGCCTGCACGTCGCCGCCGGACTCCTGCTGCAGGGTGATCCGGTGCACGCTGCCGCTCACGCCGTGGGGTACGAATCGGTGAGCAGCTTCGTGGCCGCGTTCCGGGAGCGTTTCGACGTGACCCCCGCCGCCTACGCGGGACGGAGGCGGCGGGGGTCACGCTGACTGCGGTCGCTGAGCGCCGCAGCGGGTCGAGATTCCGTAGCGCCCCGTCGAAGCCAGACGGGGCGCTACGGGGTCGGTGCCTCAGGCGGCGCGGGCCATCTCCCGACGGCGCAGCACGAACAGGCCGGCGCCGAGCAGGAGCATTCCGAGCCCCAGCCACG
>Ga0207655_1003317_pt1 | contig 12060 bp, 7 predicted proteins | sample KBSM44metaG_FD_184398 | JGI IMG/M metagenome (GOLD analysis project Ga0207655, IMG submission 184398) | Miscanthus rhizosphere microbial communities from Kellogg Biological Station, Michigan, USA - KBS M4-4 metaG (SPAdes) (version 2) | ecosystem: Host-associated > Plants > Roots > Rhizosphere >...
TTCTCGCCAAGTCCCACAGCCGGACGCAAGATCCGGGTGTACGTTTTGAAGGCTGGCGCGGTTTACCAAAAATGAACCAAGCCAGTCCCCGAGAAGCCGGCCACAAGCCGGCTTTTTAATGCCTGCGTTTTGAGTCAAGGTCACCCTTCATGCAATCGGGCAGCAAGCTGCTGCCCAATTCAATTGTGCAAGAGCTACTTGCACAATCCCCCTCATGGATAACTAAACCCCTTAACCAACGTCAACTCCCCCACCGCCCGCATCGGCACCAGGAACGTCTCCATTTTCTCGTTCGGCGTCCCTTCCTCCGTGATCACCGTCACCTGTGCGGTCGTCAGCGGCTGTACCGCCTCCTCCTGCCCCTCATCATCACTGCGATACCCGCCCCCGAAGTAGTTCACATAGACGAGGTATTGGCCTTTGATCGGCACCGGCATGGCGAAGATTTCCGGGCCGTAGCCGGTCGTCACGTCGACATCGAGCGCAGCACCATTGGGAGCAACGCGGTCGCCGTACCAGATGTGGGCGCCGTCGGGGGTGATGAGGTGCAAATCCAGATCCGTACCATCGCTGTCCCAGGCCAATAACACCCGCAACTTGGCTGGAGTGGCGCCGCCACTAGCATTCAGGAACTGCGTGCGATGCCGTTGCTGGCCATCGGGGCTGCGGACTTCGACGCTGTTGCTGCCATTGGGGAATGAGAACGGGCGATCAAAGCGGCCAGCGGGGTCAATCTTCAGTGGCATGCTGACGCCGTTGACGATCAACCGGCCCGGCACACCAGACTTGGGCGTCGCGTTGATCTGACCGGTGATGCGTGCAGTGTTGGCCTGCCCCACCGGGGTGTTTACCGAGGAGGCGGGGTAGTTGACGATCTGGCGAAAGTTTTCGCCTTCACCTTCAGGTGCGCCAGTGCGCCAGCCGCCAACGGGTGTGTCGAGTTTGGCGGCGCTTTCAGCAGCGAATGTCGTCGGCCATACGCAAAAGGAGCAAAGGAACAGGAGGACCTGTGGATAACGGAGTTTCATGGCCTATTCCAGCAAGAGGTGGCGGGCGAGCCCTTCGATGTAGGTTTCATCCTGGCCGTTGGGGTGTGCTTCGAAGGCCAGGTGCAAGTATTCGTGGGTCAGGTCGAGGCGGTCTTGCAGCGACAGCACACCGCGCACGTAAATGCGTTGGCGTTCGCGGTCGACGTAGGGGCGGCCGAAGGCCAGGCGGCAGACGGCGAAGGTGCTGACTTCGTTGTAGCCAACCTCGTTTTCCAGCCGCGGACGCCAGCCGCGGCGTTGGTTCAGCAGCCAGTCTTGCGCGGCGGGGAGTGCTTCGCAGGAGGCGACGGGGTTGTCCCAGCGGCTGAGGCTGGCGCGGGGGTAGGCGTGGAGCAGGATGGCGTCGTAGCGTTGGCCTGCGTTGGCTTGTTCAACGGCTTGCTGCCAGGAGAGCTTGTCCGGGCCGGGCTGGTCGGAGTGGTAGGTGACGGTGCTGCCGGCGAGGACCAGGTCGCTGGTCCAGGCGGCGATGTCGCGTGATTCAGCGGTGGCAGGGCGTGGGGCGACGCGTTGCCGGCTGCTGCTGTCGTCGATGCTCAGGCATTCGCCGTTGCGGGTGGCGTTTTGCAGCAGGTACGTGCGGATGGCGACGGCCAGGGCTTTGGCGGCTTCGGCGGGTTCGGGTTTGGCTTCGCGTTGGAGGACTCGGGCGACGTATTCCTCGCGGTCCAGACGGGCGATCAGTTTGTCTTGCACCAAAAACAGTTCGCCGTCGCTGTGGATATCGAGTTGATTGCCCTTGGTGAATTCGACGCGGTAATCGCCCAGCAAGGGCCCGGACGCAACAACACGATCCCCCGCCAGAACGCGCCCGATGGGATAGCGTGAAAACAGCCCCACCTCGACACAGCGTCCTGCATCCAAAGGCCAATCCACCGGCAACACCGAAGCCAACGCCCCACCGTAGTGACGCAAGACCATTTGACTGGTCCCACGCCCACCCGCCCAAACCGGCGTGCCATCCACCGTCCACCCGGCAAAACCACCCTGACGCGACGAAGGGTCCTGGTCCCCCAACCAGCTCCAGGTTTTCACCCGCAACCGGCCACCGAGTTCGCCCACGACATTGCCGTCAGCCGCATTCAACACCACATCCAGCAACACCCGCCGCGTTTGATCCTGCGCCGGCATCACGGCCAGCATTCGCAGCAACTCAGTCACTGAAACGCGCGTGGAAGCCTGCAACGAAGCCAAATCCAGCAACCACTCCGGTGCCTGCCGCGCCTGCCAATACCTGCGCCAGTCAGCGCCAGCAATGCCCAGCCGCTGCGGTTCAAAGTACAAACCGCACGACTTCGCCAAGGCCTGATCGCGCTCAATCTTGCCGCCCGCCGTGCAGCAATAAATTTCCTCTTTCGACTGCCCGCGACATTCGTAAGGCGATTCATGTGCGTTGGTATCCACTAGCCAGCCATAGACAAACAACTTCCACACACTGCCCAGCGGAGTCTGCACATCAGCAGGCAACGGCTCGCGAGCGATCACCTGAGTCCGGCTCAACGACAGCAACTCATCTTTAAACGCCAGCCGCAACGGCTCCTCCTGCGCTGTCGCCAGCGCAGGGATCAAGCACAGCAGTAACCAGACCAGAGGTCGGGTCATGTCAGTTGACCGTGACCTGGCCGAGAGCCGATTTCTGTTCCTGAGCCTGATGCTGCGGCGCGTAGACCTGAGTGAAACGCACTGGCGGCAGGTTGAACTGACCTTTCTGCGAGAAACGCACCAGATGACGCAGACGCAATTCGCCACTCAAGGCATCGACCGGAATCGCGTAGGCCATTTGCCCCGGTTCGAAACGCGCCTTCTCCAACGCGGACGGTTCGGTGCCAGCCTTGCCCATGAGCTTGATGCCCCACGTGGTGCGCTCGACATCGGCACCCGGTGGCAGCGGCACTTCGAGCATGCCGTAGCGCAGCGGTTTGGCGGCTTTGCTGGTGATGATCACTTCGTCCAGATACAGGCTGTCGCTGGACAGCGGCTTGGTACCGACCGCTTCCAGTTTGAAGGTGAAGGCTTCGTCGCCCGGCACCAGACGCGACAGGCGACGGGTGATGGTCACGGCCATCGGATCAACCAGCGGTTGTTTGGTCTGGAAGCTCAAAGCCGCTCGCAACGGACGCTCTTGCGCACCGGTCAGCGACAGCACTGCGGGCACAGGCGCAGCACCCTGCCACGTCCAATAAGTCTCCCCGGTATTACCGTATTTTTTCTTCCAGCCTTCACCCGGTGCCAGTGCGATGGTGGGCGATGCCTGCTCGATGCTGCGCTGCAACCAGGTCAATGCCAACGCACGTTCCAGGGTCGATTGCTGTGGCAACAGTCGTTGCAACAACGCTTGCGCGTGAGCCTGATCGAAGGCTTGCAACGACAGGTTTAACGCTTCGGCAAACGGCTGAGAGCTGACGGCCAAACGCTGTTGCGCATCCGCCAGTTGACGATTGAAGGCGTCAGGCAGAGTCACCTTCGATTGCTTCGCCAACAAGGCCGTCAGCGCACGAGCGGCCGCCAGACCCAGCGCCGAATCCGGATCGCTCATGACGATGCTGTCTTCGCCATCGTCCATCAGGTTCGCCGCATTGCCTTCGCCCGCTTTCGACAGATCATCCATCAAACCGCTGAGCAAGGTGTTCACCGGCAATTGCATCTGTTTGGCGAACGACAGAATCAGCGCGCGCTGCAACAGCGGCGTGTTTTTGGCCTGCTTCGAATAGACCTCCAGCACTCGCTGCCAATGCTCCGGCGGCAGGCTAAGTTCCAACACTTTGCTGGCGTGCCAGTCGGCGTAGTAAGCGTAAGCCGTGAGGAACGCATCCGGTTCACCGTCCATGCCCCACCAGGTGAAGCTTGCCGAAGGCCCGGCCATTTGCACCAGCCGCAGGCGGCTGTTCTGCATGATCAGGCGCAAGCGATCTCGGATCTGCGGGTTCGACGACAAGGTCGGATACGCGATGCTCAGCGGCAGCAAACGACTGGCCGTTTGTTCGACGCCGCCGTACGGATAGCTCAACAGATCGTCGAGTGCCGAGCGGAACAGCGCTTGTGGACTGTCATCCAGACGCAGGCGAATATCCGTCGCGTCCGCTGGCAAGGTCAGCGGCGTATCACCGCTGACCACGTCCAGGCTTTGGCTCTGGGTCACCTGCCAGCCTTCGCCGGTCGCGGTCAGTCGCACAGCCAAGGCATCAGCCGTTTTACCGTCCTGCACCAGCTCAGCCGTCCACTCGCCACTGGCCAACGCAAACGCCGGCAGCGCGATGTAGTTGATGCCGTTATTCAGCGTCACGGGGACGCGTTGTTCGGTACCGCCGAAATGAATCACCAACTCAGCCTTGGCCGGTTTTTCCGCTTGGCTGAAAGCAAACACACCGAGATCCGGTTTGTCGCCGTTGCGGAATTTGGTCGGGCCGCTCCACTTCAGGTACAGCGGTTTCTCCGAGCGTACGAATTGCTTCTTCTGCCCGACCTGACCGTCATCGGCGATGGCCCGGGCGGTGATGCGCCAGCGGGTCAGCGAGTCCGGCATCTTGAAGGTGAAACGGGTTTTGCCGTTGGCGTCGGTGATCAATTCCGGTTGCCACGCGGCCGTGTCGACGTCTTCACGACGCGGCCGCTCCAGCACTTTCACGCCCCGCTCGCTACGGTTAGCTTTGCCCGGCGCGCCAGGGCTGCCCGGCAACGCGACGTCGTAACTGATGAACGACAGACTGGCGCTGGTGCGCACGTTGTTGCGGCGCGGGTGGTAGAAAAACTGGTCGATGGTCGGCGCGACTTCCGGTTGCAGCGCGTAGACCATTTCGTCCACCACGCTAACCGTCAGGTGCGCCGGGACAGGCTTGCCAGCGAACTGCGTGGTCAAGTCCACCGACACGGTATCGCCCGGCTGATACGCCTCTTTATCGGTGGCGATGACCACGTCGATTTGCGGCGCGATCACCTTGATACCGGCGTTCTGGAAGCTGTACTGACCGCCCTTGGTGTAGAGCACCGAGAACGTCAGGTTAGGTGCGAAATTGTCCTTCACCGGAATCCGCGCGCGGTATTGGGTCTCGCTGAGTTTTTCCATCTTCAGCCAGTCGCCGCCCTTGGACAGCAGCGCTGTGGCCTCGACCTTGTCGCGCTCCAGCGACAGCAGCGCATCGCTGATCGGCTCAGGGAACGTGATCAATGCGAGGGCTTCGTCGCCAGACTTGTACTCGGGTTTATCGAGGACAATTTCCACGGTGCCCGGCACGGCTTTGACGCCGTCGCCAGTGACCGAATGACCGGTGGCGCCCACCACGCGGCCATGGTCATCCTTCAGCGTCAGGTTGTAAGTACCCGGACGGTCGAAGGCCAAAGTGAAGCCTTTGTCTTTCGCGGCCAGTTTGCCTTCGCCAACCGTCTGATCTTCCAGACGCACCCAGCTGTAGCTGCTCGGCGTAACCGATTTGCTTTGCTCGCTGCCGCCTTCATTCAAATAACTGAATGCAACCTTGTCGCCCACCGCGCTAAAACGCTGCGGCGCGCGCAGGCTGAAACTCGCGGCGCCGCGGTCGATGAGGATTTCCTTGGTGGTCTTGACCCGATACGCCGCGCCGTCGCTGGCGAACACGGTGAGCATGTAGCGGCTCGGCTTCTCGGCGGCCGGCAGATCCAGTGTAGCGTTGCCCTTGGAATCGGTGGTCAGTTCGGTGCTGGTCAACTCCACCGGGAATTGCCCGAGGTATTGCAGTTCGTTGTCGACCATCGACAGTTGTTGGGCGCGCAGGCTCAGGCTCAACTTCGCGTTGGCCACCGGTTTGCCGTCCGGGTACAGCAGCACGAGGCTGCCTTTCACCGGTTCGCCAGTGCGGTAATCCTGCTTGGCCAGGTTCAGCGAGATTTCGAAGTGCGGCTTGATGTATTCAGCGACACGGAAGGCGCTGCTGTAGGCCTGATCCTTGTAGCTGAAACGCAGCTCATAACCGCCCGCCACAGCGTTGTCCGGCAACTGGAAGCGGCCTTGAGTGCCAGCCTTGGAATCGAGTTTCAGCGCCAGCGATTGCAGCGCCGTGCCGGTGGCATCGAGCACGGTCACGTTGACGTCGGCAGCGGTCGGCAAGACCGAGTCACGGGCATTCTTGAACTCTCGACCGACGATTTTCAGCGACACCCAATCCCCCGGCCGATATAGCGGCCGGTCGGTGAAGGCGTAGAGTTTGGTGTCGTAGATTTCGCTGTCGTAATAGAAGTTTTCGGAGACAAACACCCCGCCCTCTTCGTCTTCGCCGATCACGAACGAACGCTCCGGGCTGACGTGTTTCAAGCGAAGCAAACCATCGGCATCGGTGGCGCCACTGCTCATCACGCCCAGCCCATCGGTCCACAGCACATTCACCTTCGGCACCGAACTGCCTTCGTGTTTGCGCGCGGCCCACACCAGTAATTCATCACCGGCAATCTTGCTCACGGCCACGGTGTTGGAGACGAAGACCATGGTGGTCGCACGGTACTTGCCGATCAGCGCTTCCACCAGGTACAGGCCCGGCTTCAGGTTGCCCAACGGGATGTACACATTGCCCGGTGCAACGCTGACGAACTCGCTGGAAGAACCGGCGAGGTTGACGCCTTCAGGCGGCTGGATCGGTTTGGCTTGCCACAGCGGATAACGGAATTGGCTGACCACCGGCAAACCCGGAATCAGCGCAAATTGCGGCTGAGCGTCGTAAGGCGTTGGCGCGGCAATGGCGGCGCCCATCTTCAGTTCCGGCACTTCCTCGGTGACTTGTTTACGCGATTCGTAGGAGAACGCCCGCTGCATCACGCGACGGGATTTGCGATACCAGTTGTCCCACAGGTACGCGAGGGTGTTCGACAGGCCTTCGCCCTTGAACTGGCCGTCGCTGACCACACGGTGCAGGTTCTTCTGGCGCTTGAGGAAGTCCAGCGGCTTGTCGATGCGGTACACGCGAATGTCGGCGCCGCCGTAAGGCTCCATGCGGAACCGACGATAGTCACGGCCCGGCGCTTCGAGGCGAACCATCGCCTGTTCGTCGCTGGCAAAACTGCTGTCGGCCAGCAGGAAAAAGCTTTCACCGGCCACCGGCGTGTAACCGCTTGGCTCGACGGTGTCTTCGGCGTTGACCGCCGAAAAAGGCAGCACCAATACCAACAGTAGAGACAGAAAACGCAGCATGCGGGCACCGATCATTGGGAGAGAAAGTTCAGTCGATAGACGCCGATGAAGTTGGGGTTGGCTGCGTCGGGTATCCATCGGGTGTCCTTCCATGTCATGAGTTGCTGCAGGCTTGCGGAGCGCATGCCGTTGTCAGTCGGGGTGGTGGTGCCGGTGTGATAGGCGATGTAGCGGCCCATCCAGATCATCAGGTGCTGGTCGTCGCCCTGATCGAAAAACATCAGGTCGCCGGGCCGGGCTTGCGCCAGATCGCGACCGACCAGATGGCTGTTGAACTGAATCAGTTTGATCGCGTTGACATACGGCCCGACCTTGCCGCCGCCCTGCTGCCATTGCTGGGCGAGACCGCGTTGGGCCTCGCTCAGTTGCAGCTCCGGCGGCAGGTAACGGTTGGACAGGCCATTGCTGCGCAGCCATTTATCGTCATGGACTTTCAGCGCTTCGTTGGCGGCGAAACGGACCAGGCCGGCGCAATCCTGCTGATACCAACGCGGGCTCGGACCTTGGGTCAGTTGTTCCTGGGCGATGCGCACGAACCAGGCACGGAATACCTGGGATTGCTGCACGTCCAGCGGCGGCGCCTCAGTGGCAAATGCCCGGGTGCCCAGCAGCAACGCCAGCAGGCCGAGGCCTCGGATAAGTGCTGTCACAGGGCTTTCCATTCCAGCGGCAGCCATTGCCAGTGGCCGTCGGGTTCGCTGCCTTCCGGCAAGGTCAGGGCGTACTTGCCGTAACCGCCGAGCTTGCGCAGTTTCGGGATCAGGTAGGTTTGCGCGGCGTTGAAGAACACCGGCTCCATGTCTTGCGGCAGGCTGTCGAGGGTTTCCTGCTGCATCAGTTGCGCCATCGAATCCGGGCCGAAGTAGACCGGCATCAGCAGGTCTTTTGGTACCACGTCGGCCATCGGCGGGAAGCGTTTGTCGAGAGTACCGAGGGCCTTGTCCACCAGCTTGTCGTCGAGGGAGAACAGCAGCGTCGAACCGTGGCGTGCCAGGCTGACTTTCATGAAAGCCTTGCCGGTGATCGCGTCCGGTTGCTCGGCATCCTTGGCTTTGTAAGGACCAAAGTTGGAGCTGACCTGACGCTGCCATTGATGGGATTGGCCTTCCTGTTTCTCGACCACCGGGAACGCGTGTTCTTCGACGTTGCCTTCGTAGGCACCGACCATCGAGCCGAACAGGTTGCCCAAGTCACCGTCGAGTTTGGCGCTGTCATCATCGTTCAGGCTGGCCACCAACAGCGGCGTGTACAACCGCGAATCGGCGTACCAGCACAGGCCGGCGGCACCGGCCATGTGCTCGGTCAGGGCCTGAGCCACCGACTCTTCGGCACCGAGTTTCACCAGCAGCGGTTTTTGTTGTTCCGCAGCGAGCGGCAAGGCGACACAGGCACTGGCGCCCATCGGCATGGCTTGCCAGATCGGTTTGAAATCGAAGTCCGGCTGGTTCTCCAGTTCGTCCATGGCCAGGAAGCTGTGCCAGCCCTTGTCGTCCATGTCGAAACGCAGCCCGGCGAAGTTCGGGATGAAGCGCTGATACCCCATGGCCAGAACGCTGGAATTGACCGAGAGGCGTTGTTTCACCTCAGGCGTGCGCGGTTGCAGGCCGAAGGCTTCGGGGAACAGTTTGTCGCCGTTGAGCAAGGCGGCGATGGCCTTGGTCGACACGCTGCCTGACTCTTGCGACGAGCCGCCTTCCGGATCGTAGAGTTTGGTCGGGTTGGACAGCACCACCAGTTTGTCGCCGTGGGAGGCGAACACCAGCGCTTTGCTGGCGTTGTAGTTGAGCTGATAAAGCGCCACATCGTCGGCGCCGACTTTCACGTCACCGAGTTTGGTCAGCTGCGAATCATCCAGCGCCACTTTCGCCAGCGGCTCCAGCACCTTGGCCAGACCACCGCGATCCATCACCAACAAAAAGTCTTTGAGACGACCGTCCGCTCCGCGCCACAGCGCCACGTCTGCCGGTTGATCGAAAAGCTGTTCGATCAAACTGTCCTGCAACTTCAGGTCATGCTCGTAAATGATCCGCCGCAGACTGCCGATCAAACCGAGACGATCCGCATGCGCTTCGTAATAGAAGACAAAATCTTCAGTCAGGGTTTCCTTGAGGAACGGCACCGCCAGCAAGTCCTTGGGCAATTGGCTCAAGGAGTGGGTTTCGAGCAGACCGTCCGGCCGGCTCATGCCCAGTTTGTCGCTGGCCAATTCCGCCGGCGGCGCCTTGGGTTTGTGCATGAACCAGCCCAAACCGGCCGCAACACCGGCCACCAGGCACAGCCCGATCAGCACGGCTGGCCAGCGACGGGAAGGTTTGGCTGCAGGCGTGTCGGCGGCCGGAGAAACAGTGTTATCGCTCATGTTCACAAAACCCGATGTCATCCGTGGAGCGGGATGCTTAATAGTTGAAAGTCTTGACCAGCAGCAGGTCACCGATGGCCCGCAGGGGCACGATGAAGGTCTCGCGTTTTTCGTCGACGGTGTTTTCGTTGAGCACCAGGTTGATCTGCGAGGTGATCACCTCGTTCTGGTTGCTGGTCTCATCGAAGTTATAGCCGCCACTGCCGAAGTTGCCCCAATAGTTCACGTAAACCAGATAGGTGCCATGCATCGGCGCGGTCATGGTGAACATTTCCGGGCCAGGGCCATCGACGCCGTCAGGGTCCAGACCGCCGCCATTGGTCAGCGCCGAGTGAGCCCAGAACGCGTGCTGGCCGTCGGGGGTAATGATGTGCAGATCGAGTTCGGCTTTCGGGTCATCCCAACCCAGCACCACGCGAATCCGCGCCGGGGTGCGCAGGTTGTTGGCTTCATAGAATTGAACGCGCTTGAGCGACTGGCCTTCGGAGCTGCGCACTTCGACGCTGTTGGAGCCAGCGCCAAACGCATACGGCCGGGCGAAACGCCCTTGGTCGTCGGTATACAGATTCAGTGGATTGCCGTTGACCGCCAGCGTGTGCGGCCCTCGTTGGGTGCCGATAGCCTTGAGCTGGCCCTGGATCATGGTGCGATTGCGCTGCACACCGCGATCGATGGGTGGCGTGGGATAGGCGACTTGAGGATTTTCACTGCGGTCCAGCAGGCCGGAATAACGCCAGCCACCCACGGGTTCCGACACCTCGGCCGAAGGCTCGGCCAACGCTGCGGTAGCGCAGACGAGCCCTATCAGCAATAGAAGAAATGAACGCATGTGACGCCTCCTGCCATGCATAACGAAACCTTGCGCCCGATCCTCGGCGCGTTACAGATCCAAAAACTGCGTTTCGTCAGAAAGACCCGTGACTATCGGGCCCTTGAAGGCGCGAAGATTAGCCATTCGGCGGTTTTTTAACAATCGGATACATCTTAATTTGCGGTGGCAATCACGCATATTTTGGGGCGTGAGCCGAATAGCGCTGTTATTCGGCTCACCAAATGAGCCGAATACGGCTATTATTCGGCTCATTCACCTTGGAGACCCCAAATCCATGGCACCCCACTGGATCTGGCAAAAGCCCGATTGGCCAAACTTCAACTGGCAAGCCGAGCGCCTGACGCCGCTTTTGCGCGAGTGCGTGCAGGCCCAAGGTCGGCTGATGGGCATGGTCAGTTCCGTGGGCAGCTCACTCAGCGCACAGAACGAACTGGATGCGTTGTTGCAGAACATCGTGACGTCGTCGGCTATCGAGGGTGAACAACTGAATGTTGGCTCGGTGCGCTCTTCGCTGGCTCGGCGCCTGGGCCTGGAAGCGGTCGATGGCGATCAAGTCAGCCAACGCAGCGAAGGGCTGGCGCAGTTGATGCTCGATGCCACCCAGCATTTCTCACAGCCCCTGACATTGACGCGCTTGCTGGCATGGCATGAATGGCTGTTCCCGGCTCAGGAAACAGACTTCGCCGCCCGCTCGATCCATGTCGGTGCATTGCGCGGCGATGAGCCGATGCAAGTGGTTTCCGGGCGTCTCGACAGACCCACCGTTCACTTCGAAGCACCGCCTCGCCAAGGTCTTGAGCAACAACTGGATACCTTCCTCTCCTGGTTTGAATCCAGCCGCAGTCAGATCGGACTCGATCCACTGCTGCGGGCCGGCATCGCACACTTCTGGTTTGTCACCCTGCACCCCTTCGATGACGGCAACGGTCGTCTGACGCGAACGATCACCGATCTGGCATTGGCTCAGGGCGAGGCGCAGGCCATCCGCTTCTATGCGATGTCAGCGAGCATCCTCGAAGATCGGTCCGGCTATTACCGGGTGCTTGAAACCAGCCAGAAAGCTACCGTGGATATCACTGATTGGCTGGAGTGGTTCCTGAAAACCCTGCTGCGCAGCTTGCAACAAGCTATGGCTCGGATCGAAAGCGTGCTGGGCAAGGCGCGTTTTTGGCAGGCACATCGCGAGTCCGCTTTGACGGCGGAGCAGATCAAGGTATTGAATCGATTGCTTGATGGCGGGGAACGGGGTTTCGAGGAAGGTATCAGCGCGGCGCAGTATCAAGCCGTGGCGAAGGTGTCCAAGGCCACTGCCACTCGCCATCTGGCTGAATTGCTGGAGAAAGGCTACTTGAAGCGGCTTCCGGGTGGCGGGCGCAACACTCGATACCAGCTCAGTCATCCCGAAAGCAGTGGCTGAAATGCCACCCTCATTTGCCCATAACCCCCATGTCTGCTAGTGTCGCGCCGGTTTAACGTCAACCGGAAATAGCCGCCATGGCCCGCAAAAAAGCTGCACTGGATTTCGAACAATCTCTCGCTGACCTGCAAACGCTGGTAGAGCGTCTGGAGAACGGCGAATTGTCGCTGGAAGACTCGCTGACGGCTTTCGAGCAAGGCATCGGTCTGACCCGCGATTGCCAGGCGGCGCTGGCCCAGGCCGAGCAAA
>Ga0207655_1003318_pt1 | contig 12058 bp, 6 predicted proteins | sample KBSM44metaG_FD_184398 | JGI IMG/M metagenome (GOLD analysis project Ga0207655, IMG submission 184398) | Miscanthus rhizosphere microbial communities from Kellogg Biological Station, Michigan, USA - KBS M4-4 metaG (SPAdes) (version 2) | ecosystem: Host-associated > Plants > Roots > Rhizosphere >...
CACGATATAACCCCTTTCTTAATACAGATAAGATGCTATATCCTATGAATTTTCTTCAAAAAAGACACACAGTTTAAAGGGAGGAAAAAGAGAATAGAAAACTTACTGGAGGGGTTCAGGATAAGTGTGCTAATTTATTTTTAACGTATTTTAAATGACGCCACTATGTGTAAATTACTTCCTAAGTATAAACATAGCAATCTATCATGTGCAAAAATCAATTTATATCATTTACTTGATATCTAGCGGGTCCTCTAAACACTTCTCTAACATGCCACCCAAGAAAATCTTCACTCGGCTGGTATGCCGGATGAATCGGATCTCTAAGCTTTTGTCCATGATACTTCATAAGCCACTCTTCAAATCCATTTGTGCCGTGCGCTTGAGTTGCAACTAACAGCTCATTATGATCTGAAAAGGTAAAAACTCCTCGATCAAATAATTTATGATGCATTGAACATAAAGCGATTCCGTTACTTTCAATATCTGGCCCTCCCGCTTGATGCCACTTAATATGAGCGGCCTCTACACCAACTAAATTATGTCCAAGACGAACGTTAAACCCACAAACAGCGCAGCTATATCCGTAAGCTTGAAGGATTTTCTCTCGAAACTTTGGATCTCTTCTTCTCTTTAACTGTGTTTCAAAATCCAACCCTACCGCTCTTAATATATCTTCATGGATCGTATCGGGAAAATGCTCATTTAATAAAAATTGCGCTGCATCTTGAAGTAGCGTAGGATCATTTGCAAAAAGGTTATAAACATCCTGTCTAAAACCGCCTACTATATTTGTACTCAGCAAATATTTATCTGTAAAGCTACGCTTATCAACTTCTTCACTTAGCTCCCATATTCCATCTCCTGTCAAACGAACAAAAGGATGCTCCGGATGATAGGAACTCCGAGAAGGTCCAAACTCCATAAGCAGCTCTTTTAAAGGGATTTTCACCTCGCTATACGGCAGGTGCATTCGTTGCTTGGCCTGCAGCTGACCTAGGGCATACAGTATCAACAATGGTTTGTGCGGAGCTCTTTGATCCCTTTTTTTCCAGATGTTTAAGTTCTTCATTTTTTGTAGTACTTCTTCTCTGTTCATAAGCTTGCTTTAACTCCCATCTATAAAACTATTTAAAACTTTAGAGCTAAGACCGTTTTTGAAAAAGTATTAATAAATGTAAGTATAATAGCTAATTCTATTATATGACAGCACCAGATAAGCAAGGGAACTTTATTTGCAGACACGTTTACAAAACGCTACTTTAAGCTTTCTTATCCAAATTGTTTTATTCAAAGAATTCTTTTTTCATATCTTCTCTGCTTTTAAAACTTACTCGTTCTGTGCCTTTAATACCTACATTAAATAATCTCTCACAAAGAAAAAAGCTCTCCAAGAAACATATAGGAGAGCTTTTAAAGGTTGCATACATTTTTTTATCGTTGGGATTTTCTATACCCAGCTGCCTGTGCATCCGCTTCTGAACAGAACCAAACAATATTATCTTGAGTTCTATCATAATAAGCTCCGCCAGGTACGTGGTAAATTTTTGAATTTTTGTTACCTTTGATTTGTCCCGAACAAGACATATTAGACTGTTGATCATCACTCGGATCATTTTCAAATGGCTTATAATTTCCACTGCTGCTAGTAGAACTGCTAGGTGTAGCGTGTTGACTAGCTGCTTGTTGTTGAGCTTTTCGTTCCGCTTCTTCTTTTGCCGCTTGCTCCTGAGCTTTTCGTTCCGCTTCTTCTTTTGCAGCTTGCTCCTGAGCTTTCCGTTCTGCCTCTTCTTTTGCCGCTTGCTCTTCAACTTTTTGTTTTGCTTCTTCTTTTGCTGCTTGCTCCTCGGCTTTTTGTTTTGCTTCTTCTTTGGCCGCTTGCTCTTCAGCTTTTTGTTTTGCTTCTTCTTTGGCCGCTTGCTCTTCAGCTTTTTGTTTTGCTTCTTCTTTTGCTGCTTGCTCTTCAGCTTTTTGTTTTGCTTCTTCTTTTGCTGCTTGCTCTTCAGCTTTTTGTTTTGCTTCTTCTTTGGCCGCTTGCTCTTCAGCTTTTTGTTTTGCTTCTTCTTTGGCCGCTTGCTCTTCAGCTTTTTGTTTTTTCTTTTCTTTTACTGCTTTATCACTATCATTCTTTTCAATTTTTTGCTCGCTGCTATCAGCACCATCTTTTTTAGATGCAACAGTGACACTGTTTTGCGAAGAACTTACTTGCGTTGAGGCAGGGGTAGAAGTTGATTCTCCATCACTAAAGACTCCGGCAATAAAAAAACAACTAAGAATTAAATATAGATAAGAAAATAATACACGTTTTCTTGTTTTGATTTTAAATTTAGGCAATACCCACTTTGGCTTTATTAATCCAATAAATAAGCCTATGATGCTTAAAAACAGAATCAGTAAAGCTAGTCCCATAATAAAATTATGAGTAGCTGCTGGTAATAAGGCATGTAATATGAATAAAAGAATTAAGGTGTAAACAGTAGAAGCCATAAACATTTTCCAAGTTGTCTGTGAACGATATCCTAATACCTTAGTCCAGACAGGTCTTTTTACTACGTTAACTTCCATAGAAGAGTGGTTACGAATAACTTGCTCTACTTCCTTCCCTTTTCCTTCTATTGTAATATCCCTATTTTCACCATGACCTACAAATGTAAATACTGATTTTGTAACGCTATGGTCAATTGTAACACTAGAGAAATCAGCCCATTCATACCGCTCAATTAACATTAAATTTCGTTCAGCGTTGTTGTTAAATTCATAAAGATTCATACCTCTATCGTCTATTGACGAGTAGTATTCCTTTGAATTTATTTTCCCGTAATTAACTTTTGATACTAGCAACAGCTTATTCTGACTATTTGTATAATCGTTCTCTATATAAGCTTTTGCAATTGCTTCATTGGATTCTTTTTGGTTCTTATACCTTGTCTTAGACATTTTGACCTTTCCCTCACTCTTTCTTGATTCCTTACACTAAAAATAGATAAGTTAGTGTGGACCTACTAATATTCGATTCATATGCAACTAATCTATCTTACAATAAAATGTTGTATAAACGGGTATTGTATTTCCTTTAATTTCTTTAAAAGGACTATTTTAGATTTGACCTGCACTTATAAAGGGAATGAAAAGATTAAAAGAAGGAACGAAATGTTATGAGTATAATATTTTCAGCTTCATTTCCATTTTCATACTCTTTCTTGTTCTCATTTTTGTAATTAAGCAAGGAAATGTTCCTTATTAACAACATCTACTCAAATAAAACCATCGGCTAAGATTTAGCCAATGGTTTTATTTGTTGGGGTCTTTATTTTTTTTTAAAGAATGTTCATCTGCATAACCCGGCTCCTAAAGGATCAATAAAAGAGATATTCATACCTCTCCAGTACATCAAATAAACATATACAGAATGATACCTCTGATGGGATTCGAAAGGAGAAATCACCTTTGACAAAATATCGGATTATGACCTTTGATGGAGGCGGCACTTTAGGTGCTTTAAGTTTACAACTTTTGAATAGATTGGCTTATCAAAACCCTAAGTTAATTAGTGAAACCAATGTTTTTTCAGGAAATTCAATTGGTTCATTTACTGCTCTTGCGTTAGCAAGCGGAAGATCACCAGAAGAGACGTTTCAGTTTTTCAAAGATCACATCTTACCGGCGTTCAGCGTTTCCCGACCGGGCGGACCTGTTTTTAACCAACAACTACCCTATTCTGGTTTTATTAAAGCCATACGAACGTTTTTCCCCCGAGACCTTCACCTTAGAGACTTAAAGAAACGAATTGTTGTGCCATCCTTTCACTTATTTTCACCGGAGCTGAATCGTTGGAATCCTGTGTTATTTCATAATTTTCCTGGTTCTCCTTATCTTAATGAAAAAGTAAGTGACGTAATACTTAGGAGCAGCGCTGCTCCCGCAACGCAAAGAGCTTATCAAAACTATGTTGATGGTTATACAGTAGCAACTAATACCAGTACAGCTAGTATCGCGTTTGCAGTAGGGAAAGCCAAACAGCCGCTAGATCAAATTGCCGTATTATCCATCGGAACAGGTGAGCAGCCAACTCAATTAAGAAGAGATACAAAGGGATGGGGAATGGTAAGTGCTGATAACATACGTCCTGAAGATATGGAGGACCTGCCGCCAAATTGGGGAGTGCTTTTAGACCGTTCTCCTAATGAGCCGTTACTGCCGTTTCTTCAGATTATCTCAGGTGGATCGAGCTACTATGAATCAATGGTCAGCTCTGAGCTTTTAGGCGATCAGTTTTTCCGGTTAAATCCGCGGATTCCTAATTTCTCTAAAACGGATCCTTCTGTGGTGCCCGCTCTTATTTCAATTGCTAATAAAACGAATTTACGACCGGCATTTCAATTTACAGAGAGAAACTGGAATTAATATGACCGTACTTTAGATTAATTTCTTGTTTCTATTTGAAGTATTTAAAACTTTATATAACAAGATATCCACGCTGGCAGCGTAGCGGTCATCCTAAGCTCAAGCAATTCAACTAAACCTCTTCTCTCCGCCCAACCACAACAACCGCTAGTCCCCAAAAGGAACTAGCGGTTATTCATAACCTCCCAGAAACCGTTCACTCTTCCACCGGCTTCTGCTCATCTGTTAATGTATCAATTTTAGTAATTTGAAGTTTGTCTTTGCCAGCAGTTTTCACATGGTAAATTCGTTCTTTTTTGAACTGCGTGCTCGCGTCATATGAATCAGTGAACGTGTACACTTCGTTTGTATAAATGCTGTAGGTTCCGTCATCATGTGACTCTGTTTTTGTCACTAAAAATTGATCGTTAGCAAACGATACGTTTTTGCCGGCAAGTGATGTGATATAGCTTTTTAGCTGTTTATAAACTGGCTGATTCGAGTCGATGTAAGGCGCCATCCCACTAAAGTCTCCGCTGTTTAAACTTGAAAAGTAAGCGGCTTTATAGGAGATAAAAAAGTTTTCAAGCTCTGTTTTGCTTACGGCAGCTGGTTTAGTCTGTTCATTTTTTAACGACGTCGTGCTGGTCGTTTCTTTTATATCTGAGCTTGTTTCTGCCGTTTGATTGTCACGATTCATATATACAATCGTCAGTAACAAGACAAGGACGATAGCTCCTCCTATTAAAATAGGAAAAGTGCGCCGTGATGCTTGCTGCTTTTTGAGCACGGGAAAGTCTGCGTAGGATGGCAGCGTAACAGGGTTTATCTCTACCTTTAACCGAGCTAATGGCCTTGGTATTTCCGTGCTTTTTACACTACCAAGCGGCTGAAGTGCTAAAAATTCTTCGTAGGTAACAATAAACTCGTTTACTGCTATTCCTTTATACATGCCGTAAATTCGATTCCACAGTTCTCGACACCGAGTATCCTTTATATCTTCACTCAGTTCGTTAAAAAATGGTCGTGATTTTTTAATAAAAGCCGCTAACCACGTTTGATGAACGTCGACTTTGTGGACTGCATGTAGGTCGTTAAGTGATTGCTTTAACTTGGCGTGTTCATGTGCATCGTTTTGGATAATGGCTTCCATGCTGCGTTGCGTTTCTCCCAGCACAGTAGAAAGACTCTTACTCATTTTTTCTTGCAGCGCATCAAACTGACTGCGAACATCAGGCCAGTGCAGTTCGAGTAACTGTTTTTGTGCAGTTGTGGCTTTTCGAATACTTTCATTTAGCTCATGCTGCTTTGTGCGAAAGGCGGTCGCTTTTTGTTTGGTCACTACTTTATTTTTGCTTAGCTGATGCCATTCTTGCTTCAAGCTCTTGTCTTCTTCGAGTACTGTGGCTATCGCTTGTTTTACATGTTCATGCTTTTTTTGAAAGTCAACGAACGCTGACAAATACGTATTCCAGTTTTCCTTCATTTCTTTTAACGATGACGCGTTAGCGTGTTTTTCTGTTAGTTGAAAAAAGTCGTTTCTAAACGCTATCATATCCGCTTCAGAAAAAAGTTCTTTTCCGAAAACCTCTGTCACATTCCTATGTATGCTTGTTAACTGTTCAATCTGTCTCATATTGCTTTGACGCTTTTTTATGTACTCTGGATAATCGTTTGAAAGAAACGTTAACATCGTATATTCAATGTTATTTATGTTGTACTCTGTACGTTCTTTTTCCAGTTCGTCATACACTTTCTGCAGATGACGTTCTACTATGGAGAGAAATTTTTCTTTATCCATCCCATCTACTTCTTCTTTTAGCATGTTTAAAGATTCCGTTTCTCCAATAAGAAATTCCTTTTCTTGGTATAGCTGTATCCATGCTTCTAGCAGCTGCGCTGCTGATTCATTCCAATGGCTTGTATTCATCGTTTGCTTCACCTGTTGTTTTTATTTTTATCCTTTTTTAACTATACAGGAATTTAACAAAAATTTTATTACAGTTTTATTACTCTTGAAAAATGAGGTTTAAGCTTTCTAGAGCCGCTTCTAACGTTTGTTTGTCTCCTTGATCGTAGCTGTGCGCCACAAGTACTACGGTTGTAAATACAGCTTTCCATTTTGCCAGTCTGTACGTTTCTTCGTCTACTTTTCCGTATTCTTTAAAAAAACATGCTCTTCCTTTAGGAGGTAAAAAGCTGTAGGCAATCGCTAGGTCAACTGCCGGGTGACCAATATGAACATCTCCCCAGTCAATGATGCCTGAAACCATATTGGTTTGATCAACAATCATGTTTTTAATATGAAGATCTCCGTGAACCAGTACGTTTTTTTCTTGATAGTGAATTTCTTGTATGCCATTTACATAGTCTTCAAGAATCTCTTGTTTTGAATAAAGATTACGCTCCTTCATTTGCTTGACATACTTTTCTAACGCCGGCTTTCGCTTCATCATATCAAGTCGATTCAGCTCATCAAACGGCACGCCGAGCTCTTGCGCTTTTAAATGAGGATAGTAATGCACCGCGCGAAGAAATCTTGCTAGTACAGAAGCAGATTGTATGCGCTCTTCTTCTGTTAATCTTGCAGGCGGAGTTCCTTGCACGTAGTGATAGCCCGTAAAAGGCCAAGGATAGCCTCCATTCGGCTTACCTAAAAAAATGGGCTCTGCAATCGATAGAGGCAATTGAGAAGCAAGACTTGGTAAAAGCTGATTTTCTGTTTTTAATAGTCCTACTGCCAGTTCTCGTCTAGGAAACCGAAACACAAAGCGGTCGTTTACTTGATAAACCGTATTGTCAAAGCCGTAGCCAAGCAGTGAAATCGCAGCGGGCGCAAGTTCTGGAAACTGCGTCTCGATTAACGTTTTGGCAAGCGGTGCTGATACGATTTGTTCTGCATCCCATGCATTTGGCACTGTGATCACCTCTTTTATTTGAAATCTACTAAGTAGTATACATTAAAATGAATGTCAAAATAAAAAGGCTGAATCCAAAAAATTCAGCCTTTTTCACTTACCTCATTCTATATATTCTTTAATTAACCGTTATTTTTCTTGTTACAACTGCTTTATTGCCAGACGTATCTACCACGCTATATGTCAATGTATATACACCTTTTTTCTTTGTATTAACACTACCACTTACTTGGATGCTATTTGTTAAATTACCGTCTACGTTATCTGTTGCTGTTACTCCTGCTTTTGAATTAAAAGTTGAATTCACCTTAACCGTTTTGTTTATAGCTCCTGTAATGACAGGTTTTATCGTGTCTGCTGCTGTTACGAACGTATACGTGTACGGACTATAGTTTCCAGCTTTATCTTTCGCTACCACCCCTATTTTGGTATTCGCTTTTTGTTTGGCAATTGGTACGGAAAATGCTCCTTTGCTGTCAGCTGCTTTTTCTCCAATCACTTTAGTGCCGACTTTTACATAAACCATACTATTGGCTTCTGCTTTTCCCGTTACTTTTGTATCGTTAGTTGTTACTTTGTTGATATTCGGAGCAGATGGAGCCGTTTTATCTTGGACGGTCACCGTTGTTGTTTTACTGATATTACCGGCTTTATCTTTGGCTGTAACATTTAGCACTGTTCCTGCTTTTTGAACATCAATTGTTACGGTAAACTTACCGTCTGCTTTTACGACATTGGTATACACTTTGCTTCCTGCTTTTACTGTAACCGTCGCATTTGCTTCTGCTGTACCCGTAACCACTTTATCTTTATCACTTACTGCGTTTACTTTTGGGGCCGATGGCGGAACTTTGTCTGTTTCAGTAACGGTTACGGACGTGTACGGACTATAGTTTCCAGCCTTGTCTTTCGCTACTACCCCTATTTTGGTATTCGCTTTTTGTTTGGCAATTGGTACGGAAAATGCTCCTTTGCTGTCAGCTGCTTTTTCTCCAATCACTTTAGTGCCGACTTTTACATAAACCATGCTATTGGCTTCTGCTTTTCCCGTTATTTTTGTATCGCTAGTCGTTACTTTGTTGACATTTGGAGCAGGTGGAGCCGTTTTATCTTGAACGGTCACAGTTGTGGCTTTACTAATATTCCCTGCTTTATCTTTGGCCGTAACACTTAGCTCTGTCCCTGCTTTTTGAGTATCAATTGTTACGGTGAATTTACCGTCTGTTTTCGTTACGGTTGTATATGTTTTATTTCCTGCTTTTACTGTCACTGTTGCCTCTGCTTCTGCTGTTCCTGTCACAATTTTGTCTTTATCACTTACCCCATTTACTTTTGGAGCAGATGGAGCTGTTTTATCTTGAACACTTACTTTCGTCGTTTCACTGATATTTCCTGCTTTATCTTTGGCCGTAACATTTAGCACTGTTCCTGCTTTTTGAGCATCAATGGTTATGGAAAATTTCCCATCCGCTTTCGTTACGCTTGTATATGTTTTATCCCCTGCTTTTACTGTCACTGTTGCCTCTGCTTCTGCTGTTCCTGTCACAACTTTGTCTTTATCACTTACCATATTTACTTTTGGGGCTGCTGGAGCCGTTTTATCCGTTATGGAAGTATCGATTTCTAGAAATGATGGGTTTGACTTTCCATTGACTACACTGAATGAATAGTCGTAAGGAAATGTTTCTTCTACTTCAAATCCGTATTCATAATAGTGATCCATTTGATATTTTCCATCTGGTAAATAGGCACTAAATTCGCCATTTCTAATTAATATGTTAAACTCGTTATCTTTATTTCCCTCTTCATAGAATGTCACGGATCCTTCATCTATTTTCTTCCCGTCTCGCTGTATGAATCCTTTTACATTTTCTTTAGGCGTTGTCACGGAAAGTGAAGCTGGATTTGTTTTCCCACCTTGAACTTTGAATTTGTAGTATACAAAATAGTGGTTGTTCACCCTCCAATCTTTATAACCCTCTATTGTATATGAACCATCTGGAAGATACGTATTAAATTCACCGTTTTCAATAATAATGACATATGTGTCATTATCTTTACCATCTGATTTAACTCTAACACTGGCACTGTCTACTTTTAATCCATCTCTTTGGATTGTTCCTGTGACATTATTTTTAGGAACATCAATCACAATAGTAGAAGGTGTTGTTTTACCATTAACTACTTTAAATTCATATTCTTTAAAAACAAATTGTCCTTTGTAGTTATCATAGTAGCTATTTGTTTTATACGTTCCATCCGGTAGATACGCGCTAAATTGACCATCTTTAATGTACGCTTCGTACGCTACTTCCTTTTGGCCATCTTTGTAAAAATCTATATATCCGCTAGCTACTTTTTCACCGTCCTTTTTTATCACTCCAACTACATTATCTTTTGGAATATCAATTAAAAGTGGTGAAGGATTTGCTTTTCCATTTGTAACTTTAAAAGAGTATTCTTTATCAAAATATGTTTCTAGTTCTGAATCAAAATAACCTGTCACTTTGTACGAACCGTCCGTCAAATATGTGCTAAATTGACTGTCTCTTATTAGAATGGTATAGTCTTTTTTATCTTTTTCATTGTAAAAATCTATATATCCGTTTTTTACTTTGACTTCACCTTTTTGAATAGAGCCTGTCACATTATCTTTTGGTGTGTCGATTTGAATCAGTTGAGGATTTGCTTTTCCACTAGTGATTGTAAAAGCAGAGTCTACGTAAATGTATCGCTCTTTTTGTCTGTCGTAATATCCATCTGAACGATATGTTCCATCAGGTAGATAATCACTAAATTTTCCGTCTTTAATATCCATACTGTAAGATTTATCAATTTCTTCCTTTTTGAAATATTCAATGGATCCTTCTTTTACCTTCTCACCACCTTTTGTTACTGTACCTTTTACATTATCTTGAGGTACATCGATAACTAGAGAAGCAGGATTCGATTTTCCATTTGTAACTTTAAATGAATAATCGAGTAAAATATATTTTCTTAGAGTCTCATCATAATAAACCTTCGTGTAATAAGTACCATCTGGTAAATATGTTTGAAACTCTCCATCTTTCATCTCTACTTGATAAGGAGTGTTATTTTCTTCATTTGTCAAAAAAGTAATTTCACCGTTACCAACCTTACTACCATTTTTCTGTACAACTCCATGTATGTTATCTGATGGAATACTAATCACTAAAGGAGATGGGTTACTTTTACCATCAGTCACTTTAAAAGCGTAATGTATCCTTTCTGAACGGTCATTTCTATAATCATAATAATCCTTCACAACATAATCCCCGTCAGGTAAATCCACACTGAACGTACCGTCTTGAATACCACCAATGTAATAATCTTTACTTGGTCCGTTCTGATAAAATGTCAGATCACCACTTTCAACCGCAACTCCACCCTTAGTTATCGTACCGGTAATCGTGTTACTTTCTGTTTGACTGGCCTTCTTCTGACTATTTTGAGATTTAACTGTGTTTGCTGCAGAAGCTTGTTGCGTATTAACAGACCAGAATAAAATTATTGTTAAGGCTAAGAGAGCAAAAAAACCAAACTTTTGTTTTGTGAACATACCCATCCTTTATTTTCACCCTTTTTACTAAGATTAGAAAATCATTGACCTTATTAATCAAACATAACTAAAATTAAAAATATCTCTTCACTACTTTTACCCCTCCTATAAATCAGTCTTTAAAGATCATTCAAATCCAAATTAAACCAACTTAACATTACTATTTTACTATTTATTCTGAATTTTTCAATATATAAAATTACAATAATGTAAAATTCACCTACGTTCTATACGATGTAATTAACTACACTCTCAAAAAACAAAATAAACCAATGACTTTTACATTTAGTAATCACGTAAAAGTCATTGGCATCTTAGCTAACTATCAGTCTAAAGTCTTTTAATCATTTAGTTACATTAATACTTATTTTCACTGAGTCACCATAAGCTTCAGGTTCTAAAGTCCAAGTGGATTTACCAGGCTTTGTTGCTACCGCGGTATATTCCTTACTATAATCTAAATTATTGCCATCTACGAATAAACGATAACCGTATTCAGAGGAGTCTTTTGTATTTTTTCTAACAATAGAAATTTTTTCTCCAACTTTCATTTTAATACTTCTGTTTCCAGAAAGAACAACTTCTCCTTTTTTATTTTCTAGATAAAGAAAGTATTTAGCACCTTGAGCAAGTTTTCTATCCTCAGTACCTGTACCTTTAATACTTATAAATTTATTTTTTTGCCATTTCCACTTTTGCATTACAATTGAACTACTGTTTACGAAAAATAGTTCCTTATTTTTTATTATTGCATTACCCATAAAAAATGCATCTTCATCTTTAGCATTGAGTAACTTTTTAATAGTTTTACCATCTACGGAGCCGTACACTTTGGGTGTTAAAAAACAGCCGCTACCTTCCACTGTACCTAAAACGAACTGATCTTTCACATTATCTACTAATCTTCCTTTACTAAAAAAGAACAAAGGTGATCCTTGTTCATTCTCATACATTGTCTTTGTAACATTCCACTTTTTACTTTTAGTGTTATATGTATAGATATTAATTTTATTGTTATACATATAATATTCAGGATTTATTTTATAAAAAATTGCAATTACTTCTGGCGTGGATTTTCCTGTAACTTTTGCGGAGAAAACATCGCCTCGATCCCAATCACCGTATTTACTCTTGGATTTGAGTGTTTTGACATAGTCATTAGCAATTTTGTCTCCGT
>Ga0207655_1003319_pt1 | contig 12057 bp, 10 predicted proteins | sample KBSM44metaG_FD_184398 | JGI IMG/M metagenome (GOLD analysis project Ga0207655, IMG submission 184398) | Miscanthus rhizosphere microbial communities from Kellogg Biological Station, Michigan, USA - KBS M4-4 metaG (SPAdes) (version 2) | ecosystem: Host-associated > Plants > Roots > Rhizosphere >...
CTTGTGCGCCTTCGACCAGAGCATCGATCGAGGTGGACATTGTGGGTCTCCTACCCGGCGCGGACACGGTGTCCGCGTCATCGCTTTCCGGGTCCGAGGGCTCTCGGGCCTGTCTGAGATCAGTATGGCACATGTGGTCTGACCACACAAGATTCCCACGTTCATCAGGTATCCCCCGCGCCGTGAATAACGCCTTCCCGATGCGGGGAGGGGCGCTCAGCCCGAGAAGCCGCAGGTCGAGGCCACGGCGTCGTAGAGCCGCGCGCGCTGCTCGTCGGTCGCGACGAGGGTGACGGTGCCGCTGTCGACGGGGTCCGACAGCACCGACACCGTCGCGTCGAAGCGCGTTCCGACCTTGTCCTCGGCGATGGCGTGCATGTCGCAGCGAGCGGGCACGGCGTCGAGCTCCACCGTCGACGTCTGCCCGGCGTCCACGGTCAGCGCCGGGTTCCCGTGGTTGGCGATACACACCGTGAGGGCGGCCACCGACCCGCCGCCGCGGGTCGCGGCGACCACGTCGGCGAGGGTGATCTCGGCGGTCTGTGCGAGCCGCGAGGCGAAGCAGCCCTGCTGCACCGCGCGCGGCACGAAGCCGAACGGATCGTCGACGGCGTAGTCGGCGGATGCCGCACCCCCGTCCGTCTCGAAGACGAGATGCGCCCGTCCGCCCGCTGTCGACGGCGCCCCGCCGCACACAGGCGGCAGAAGCTCGACACCCAGCGAGCGCGCGCGGCCGGCCGGTACCTCGAGCAGTCCCGACCAGTCGACGACGGAGCCCCACCGCGGATCCGCATAGGCGATCGCCGTGAGCCGCAGGGGGGCTGCGCCGGCGTGGGCGCGCATGCCACGAGCGCGGCCGTGGCCGCCACGACCAGGGACAGGAGCGCCCCGGCGCGCCGCGTCCCTGGCGGGTCGCCCGTCGTCATGCCGTCAGTGTAGGACTCGGCGGGGCGCCGACGACCTCCCACCGTTCGTGAGGTCCGCGGGGAAGGCGTCGAACAGCCGGAGCGCGAGTCCCAGCTCAAGCGGATCGTAGCCCTCGGAACGACCGTCGAGACATCGCGACACCCGCGCCCGCACCGTGTTGCGGTGCAGGCCGAGCGCGTCGGCCGTGCGCATGACGTTCTCCCCGCTGGCGAAGTACGCGGCGAGCGTCGCGCGCAGGGTCGCGTTCTGCTCCCCCGACTCGGCGAGGTCGCCGAGGACGGCCGTGGCCCACTCCCGCGCCGTCCCGGGGTCGGGCGCGAACAGCCCCAGCAGGACGACACCCGGATCGCTGTACGCCACGACGGAACGATCGCGGCCGTGGGCCGTCGAGAGCGCCACCAGACGGGCGGCGGCGGCGTTCTCGTGCGAGACGGTGAAACCCCGTGCGCCCGCTTGCGGATCTCCGATCGCGATCCGCAGGCGCGGCACATCCGCACCCGCACGCTCGGCCGCGGCCCGGACGTCGGCCGCGGGGGCGCGCGTCGCGATCCACGCCCAGGCGGTCCCCCGATCGGCGGCGACCGACAGGGGCGCTCGCGCGGAGCCCGTTTCGGCGGCGATGCGCCGGAGCGCCTGTTCGATGCGCTGCTGATCGCTGTCGTCGGTCGCGCCGTCGATCCAGGCGATCACCGCGACGTGCGTCTGCGCCAAGGCGTACCCGGTCTCTGCTTCCAGAGCTGCCGCCGCTCGCGGGTCGCCGTGGAGGATCTTCATCACGACGGCCGCGTTCATCGTCGCTCTCGCGCTCCACCAGCGCCGACGCTCCGCTTCGTGCACGGTCGACACGTACTGCAGGATCCAGTCGATGTAGCGGTGCACGACGTCGGCCACGCCGCGGACCAGCTCGATGCGCTGGTCGTCGCGAACGGGGAGCTTCTCGACGGCGTCGATGCCCAGGCGCAGGAACATGCTCTGCCCGAGGTAATAGGCCCGGGTCAGAGCCGAGACCGGGACGTCGTGCTGGGCAAGGCGGGCCGCATACTCGACCGCGGCGGTGGTGGGCTGGAGATTCTCGAGGCTGATGTCGTTGGCGAGGATGTGGCAGATCGTCGACACGTTCCCCTCGATGCTCGCCTGCAGCATCTCGACGAGTTGGGGATCGGCGCCGAGCGGATCAATGCTCGTCGCAAGAAGATCGCGCATCTCGCGCACGATCTCCGGCAGACGCTCGTCGAGCTGCGAGGCGACCTGCGTCAGATAGAAGTGAGTGCTGTCGTCGGCGGTCGCGCTGCGCACGTCGGCAGAGGTCACCGCGCGCCCACCTGACGCAACGCACGACGCGCGGCATTCGCCCCGCTGATCCCATGGATGCCGGGTCCGGGCGGCGTTGCCGCCGAGCAGAGATAGCTGCCGGGCACGCCCGTATCGTACGGGAACGGCGACAGCCGTGGGCCGAGCAGGAACTGCAGCGGGCTCTTCGCGCCGGTGAGGATGTCGCCGCCGACGAAGTTGGGGTTGCGTCGGGCCATCTCCGTCGCAGAGATGACACCGGTCGCGACAATGCGCTCACGGAACCCCGGCGCGAAGCGTTCGATCTGGTCGATGACGGCTTCGGTGGCGTCGCCGGCGTAGCCGGCCGGCACGTGCGCATAGGCGTAAACGGGCTTGATGGGCCCCGCGGCGCGCTCGGGGTCGGCGACGAACTGCTGGCCGACGAGGACGAAGGGACGCTGCGGCATGCGTCCGCGCGCGATCTCTCCCTCGGCGACGGCGACCTCGCGTGCCGTCCCGCCGAGGTGGACGGTGCCGGCGCGGGCCACCTCTTCGTTCTTCCACGGGATGCCGCCGTCGACGGCGAAGTCGACCTTGAAGGCGGCCGGTCCCGGGCGGAACCGTCGGTACGCGCCACGCACCCGAGGCGGCATGGCGTCGGCGAGGAGCGACGCCGCCTCGTGCGGGTGGACGTCGAGCATCGCGATGTCGTGGCGTGGGAGTTCGCGCAGGCTCCGCACGCGGGTTCCCACCTCGAACCGCACGCCGAGGTCCCGTAGTCCGGTGATGATCGCCTCGGTCAGCGCACCCGTTCCCCCGGCGACGACCGGCCATCCCACCGCGTGCCCCGCGGTGATGATCCCCGCACCGATCCCGCCGACGAGGGGAACGTCGATGCGGTTGATGGCGTGTGCGGCGACGCCCGTGAAGAGCGCGCGCGCCTTCTCACCGCGGAACGCCCGCGATGCCCAGGTCGGCGGAAGAGCGGCGACGGCTCCGAATCGTGCGAGGAGCAGCGGGTGCCGCGGCACCCGGAGCAGGGGGCGGAAGATGTCCTCGGCGAGGTCCTCGAAGCGACGCGACGGTACCCCGAACATCGCCCGCCAGCGCGCTCCGTCACGTCCCAGACGCGCCGCCGTCTCCTCGATCGATTGACTCAGGAACGCCGCGTCACCATCGTCGAACGGGTGGGCCGCGTCGTAGGGCGCGCGCGCCCACCGCACGCCGCGTTCCTCGAGGCGCCACGAGGCGATGTAGTCGGATGCCGCGGCCATCGGATGCACCGCCGAGCAGTGGTCCTGGATCAGTCCCGGCAGCAGGGACGGCCCGGAGCGCGCTCCCCCACCGAGCTCGTCATCGGCTTCGAACACCGTCACCTCGACGCCGGCGCGCGCGAGGACGGTGGCGGCCGCAAGCCCGTTGGGCCCGCTGCCGACCACCACCGCGCTGGTCATCGCTGCACGACCCCCGCATCAGGTACGCCGCGCTCCGCCCGGGCCGCCACCCGCGTGGTGTTCGTCGCGGACGTCGCCGGAAGGGTCTGGGCGCGCCACTGCACGTCGACGGGAATGGGACCGTTCGGCAGCCAGGGCTGCTCGGCGACGGCATCGGCGACCTTCCAGGTGCCGCGCTCGATCACTCCGAGAGCGGCATCGATGATCTGATACGCCTGGGTCTTCTTGTGGATGGGCTGCGACTCGACCCAGAAGACCACGAACTCGCCGGGCGCGAAATGACAGCGGGCCTGAAGTGCGCGGATGAGATCGATGTTGTGCAGGTGTCCGTCGCCGAAGTTGAAGCCGATGAGGGAGTTGCAGGCGAACTCCGCCTCACGGATCGTCCGCGTCTCGATGTCCGGCAGAGTGCGATAGGCCAGCGAGAACAGGCCGCGGCCCTGGCTGTGCATCGAACGCCAGGCGATGGTCTGCTGCATGGTGATCTCCGCCACCGGCTGGGGATAGCCCATGGCCTGCAGCTGGTCGACCTGGTTGCGCGTGGGCCGCACGACGGCATCCAGCTTCGCCTCCGCTCCCGGCGCGAAGGCCCAAATGGCCGATGCCCAGTTGCCGGCGTACTGACGAAGCGACGGCAGGAACGACACCTTGTCGGGGCGGAGGTTCCCCAGCACCGGGAAGAACAGCAGCGCCGCGGCCACCGCGACACCCACCCCTACCGTGGAGAAGTCGAACACCCCGTAACCCTGCCACGCCGGGAAGCCGAGGAACAACGTCACCGCCCCGAAGGCGAACAGCAGATTCCATTCCAGCGGCACGGCCAGCGGGAAGGTCGAGACGATGAAGAAGCAGAATCCGACCATCACGATGACGGCGCCGAGCGTGATCCACGGGTTGGTCGAGAACAGGAGGACCAGCGGAACGACGAGTTCGACGGTCGTGCCCATCACGTGGGCCATGAACGACGCGAGCTTCGACGGGCGCAGGTCGCGCGGAAAGTCCCGGTAGTGCGCACGCTTGAGCCAGGTCGGGGGCCAGAACGGCGTGTTGGAGAGCATCGGCGGAATGACGTTGACGAAGTGCCTGCCGAACTTGGAGATGGCGGCACCGACCCAGACGAGCACGATGAGCATCTTCAGCGCGATGATCATGTCGGTGAACGGCAGCACGACGAACATCACGAGGGCGGGAAGGTACTGCTCGATGCGGGCGGCGAGTGCGATCGTCTTGTCACGCACCCCGACGAGCACGAGCAGAACGATCGCAGCGATCACGGGAATCGGCTGCACCAGCCCCGTGGTGTTGTCCGGGAGCACCGCCGACAGCGACGCCGACGGCATGCCCGGCAGGGCGACGGCGGCGGCGAGCGCGGCAAGGAAGCCCAGGTAGAGCACGACGTCGAACACCGTGCGGGCGTCGCCCGCGGTGCCCGGCACCCACCGCCACGGCCGGAGCCGGATCGTTCCTGGTCGCGCCCAGAACAAGATGCCGCCGGTCATGGGCTTGAACTTGCCGGCCATGGGACCCCACGACCCGGCGAGACCGATCGCCTCCAGCAGCATCGTCCAGACGATGGCCTTCTGGTAGAAGATCGGCTGGTTCCACCAGAGATCGACCTGCCAGAACCATCCCAGGCCGCTCGTGGCGGTGATGATCACGGTGCCCAGGAACGCCCAGAGGCAGATCACCTTGGCGACATACGTGGTGGCGATGATGCGGGGTGAGCCGAATCCGTACTCCGCCCAGTGCAGGGCGAGCGTGCGCACGCGGTCGCGCAGCGGCCGGTGCAAGAACGTGTCGAGGTCTACAGGCGGAAAGTCGCCGGTCTTGAATCCCATGTCAACTCCTTCGGTGATGGGGATGGATGTGTGGTCGTCGGGGTGAGGTCAGGCGTGCGTGAGCAACGCGCGGCGGAGGGCAGGCTTGTCGATCTTGCCGACGGGGTTTCGCGGCAGGGCCTCGACGATGTCGAGCGCAACCGGGATCTTGATCTTCGTGAGACCGGTGGCGCAGTGCGCGAGGAGGTCATCGGCGGTGATCGCTCCGGCATCCGGGCTCACGACGACCTGCGCCACGGGTACCTCGCCGAGGCGCGCATCGGGTCGACCGACGACGGCCGCCTCGACGACGGCGGGGTGCAGGGCGAGGAACGCCTCGATCTCCTTCGGGTAGATGTTCTCGCCGCCGCGGATGATCATGTCCTTGATGCGATCGACGATGGCCAGGTAGCCGTCGGCGTCCAGCACACCGATGTCACCCGTATGCAGCCAGCCGTCGCGGACCGCTTCTGCCGTCGCATCGGGACGCCCGAGGTAGCCGCGCATCACGGTCGGGCCGGACACGACGATCTCGCCGCGGTCACCGGTCGGGACCTCCCCACCCTCCGCGTCGATGATGCGAATGGTCTGTCCGGGAAGGGCCGGGCCGACGGTGCCCGGCTTCCTGGGCCCCTCGAGAGGATTGCAGGCCGACGCGCACGTGGCCTCGGTGAGTCCGTATCCCTCCGCGATCACGATGCCGAATCGCTCTTCGCAGCGGGCGAGAAGCGCGGCAGAGGCCGGGGCCGCGCCGCACACCGCGAAGCGCAGGCTGGACGCGTCGAACTCGACCTCGGGAGGGAGCACGGAGAGGTGGGCGAAGATCGCCGGCACGGCGGAGAAGTACGTGGGCCGATGGCGACGGACGGCATCGACGAAGGATGCCGGCGCGAAGCGTTCCAGCACGGTGATCTGCGCACCGACGCTGAGCGGGGCGAGGAAGGTCACGCAGATGGAGTTGACATGGAACAGCGGCAGGACGAGCAGCGCGTGGTCGTCCGCGGTGAGGTGGAAGTGCCCCGCCATCTGCGCCGCCATCGCCTCGAGGTTGCGGTGATCGAGCAGGACGCCCTTGGGCTGCCCGGTGGATCCGCTCGTGTAGACGATGAGGGCGATCCGGTGCGGGTCGACGTGGCCGTCGCGGATGTCCTCACGCGGCTCCCGCTGGAGATCATCGGGCCCGAGTCGAGCGATCCCGGTCCCCTCGATTTCGGGGCCGATGAGCAGACGCGCCCCGGAGTCGGCGAGCTGGTATCGCGCTTCTCGTGCCGTGAAGGTGGGGTTCAGCGGCGTGACCGCTGCACCCACGCGCCACGCACCGAGAAGGGCCACGAGCAGTTCGATCGAGTTCGGCAGCATCACCGCGATCACGTCACCGTCGCCGACCCCGAGCGCGCGCAACTGCTCGGCGACGGCCGCTGATTCCTGTTCGAGTCCTCGGTAGCTGAGTTCACGGCGCACGTCGCGCACAGCAGGGGCCTCCGTTCCGGCAGCGGGCCCTTCCCACGGGAGCTGGGGCAGGCGCGGGGCAGGGCGCTGCGTCACAGCAGGGCTCCGCGGAAGCCGCCGTCGAGGATCAGGCTGCTGCCGTTGCACCAGGCCGACTGGTCCGACGCGAAGAAGACGGCGGCCGCGGCCACCTCCTCGACGCGGCCGTAGCGGGTCTGCTTCGCGGCGATGAGCTCATCGAACCCGCCGGCCTGCAGGCCGAGCGCCGCCTCGAAATCGCCCTGGTGCGAGGTGACGAGTTCCGTGTCGATGAAGCCCGGCAAGAGAGCGTTGGCGCGGATGCCGTGCGCACGCAGCTCTGCGGACACCGTCTCGGTGAGGTTGCGCACCGCTGCCTTCGCCGCGGCGTAGCTGGAGACCAGGGCGGACCCTGCCGTGGAGGTGATCGACGAGATCGTCACGATCGATCCGCCCCCCGAGGCCAGGAGGGCGGGAAGCGAGTGTCGGATCGTCAAGAACACGCCGTCGAGATTGACCGACATCACGTCGCGCCACTGCGCGAACGTCAGCTCGGTGAGGGGCACCGTCGTCGCGATGCCGGCGTTCGGGACGACGACGTCGAGCCGCCCGTACTCGGCGACCGTTCGCTCGACGAGCGCCTGAACCTGAGCTTCGTCGCGGACGTCTGCGCCGACGGCGAGGGCGCCCGGGAGAGTGGCCGCGACCTTCTCGGCGCGCGCGAGATCGATGTCGGAGACGACGACGCGGGCGCCTTCGGCGCTGAACGCCCGTGCGATGGCCTCGCCTATCCCCGCGCCGGCGCCGGTGATGATCGCGATCTTGTCGTGCAGAAGTGCGGACATGTGTTCCTCCTCGGGGCGGTCGCCGCACGCAGGGCGGCGCCGGACAGTGGGTCGTCTGTGACCTTTCTCGTCACCTCTGACGAGCAGTCGTGAGCCACAGTAGGCGGCCGTGAAAAAGCAGCCATCGGCAGAAACGACCCAATCCGCGTCGGCTCCTGTGCACTGTGCACAAGCCCCGTGGCCGGCTGATCTGGTTTGTCACGCCGATGCCGCCAGCGGCACAGAGGAGTGCCCGAACATACTGACGGCATGCGGAAGATCCCCGTGTACTACTACTCCTCCTCGTCGAACCTCACCGGCCGGTTCGCGGAGGCCCTGGCGCGGATCGACGGCCGCCGGGTGCTCAACCTCGCCCGCTCCGATGTCCGCCGCGGCGAGCCGAGCGGACCGTGGGTGCTGCTGACGCCCTCGTACAAGGCAGGCAACGCCGAGGAGGTGACACTCCCCGCGGGGGTGCGCGCCTTCCTGCGCTCGCCCATGACCCGGCGCCGGATGGTCGGCATCATCGGCTCGGGCAATCGCAACTTCGGCGACTACTACCAAGCCGCCGCTCGACAGCTGGCGCACACCTCGGGCCGCCCGGTGCTGTTCGAATTCGAGCTGTCGGGCACCCGAGAAGACGTGGAGCGGTGCGCGGCGATCCTCGCGACGCTCGACGAGGCCCTCGACGAAGTCCGTAATACCGGCTGAGGCCCCGGCAGCGCTAACGTTCGGGGAGAGCACCGAGGAGGGCGCCGTGGCGACATTCGACACGATCGTGATCGGCGCCGGGATCTCCGGCCTCACCGCAGCTCGTCTTCTGACGGATGCCGGCAGGCGGACCGTGGTCCTCGAGGCGCGAGATCGGATCGGCGGCCGCGTGTGGAGCGACCGCTCCGACGGACGCGTGACCGACCGCGGGGCATCGTGGATCCACGGGATCACCGACAGCCCGGTCGCCGCCGCAGCCGAGGCGTTCGGCATGTGCACGGTCGAGTTCACGGTGGGCGGGTATCAGCCCGACAGCCGTCCGATCGCCCACTACGCGCCCGACGGCACGCGACTGAGCGCGGAGGCGGCGGCCGCGTATGTCGCGGACATCTACACGGCGGATGCCGCGCTGGTCGCGGTGATCGCGGCATCCGCCCCGGAGGCCTCGTATCGGGATGTGACGGAGGCGGCACTCGCCGCCCAGGAATGGGATGCCGACCGCACCCAGCGCGTGCGCGAGTATCTGGAACACCGCAGCGAAGAGCAGTACGGCGTCGAGATCTCGGCGTTGGCCGCCCACGGCCTGGATGACGACCAGATCGACGGCGACGAGGTCGTGTTCCCCGATGGGTATGACCGGCTCGCGTCGGGTATCGCCGCCGGCGTCGACATCAGGCTGGCGCACGTCGTGTCCGCCGTACGATGGGGACCGGACGGCGTCAGCGTGGAGACGGACCGGGGAGAGTTCACGGCGCGGGACGCCGTGGTGACCGTTCCCGTCGGGGTGCTGCAGTCGGCGGCGTTCTCCCTCGTTCCGGCCCTCCCCGAGCCGATTGCCGGAGCCCTCGGCAGGTTGCGGATGAACGCCTTCGAGAAGGTCTTCCTGCGCTTCACTGACCGGTTCTGGGATGCCGATGTGTACGCGATCCGCCAGCAGGGACCCGCCGGCCGCTGGTGGCACTCCTGGTACGACCTGACCGCTCTGCACGGCGAGCCGACGCTCCTCACGTTCGCGGCAGGGCCGGCAGCGGTGCAGACCCGAGGGTGGAGCGACATCGACGTCGCCGGGTCGGTGATGGCCGCGCTCCGCCGCCTCTACGGTGACGATGTGCCCGATCCGGTCGCGGTCCAGCGGACGACGTGGCAGGACGACCCCTTCGCACGCGGCTCGTACGCCTACATGCGACCGGGTGCCTCAACCGACGATCACGATGCCCTCGCGACACCCGTGGGCGGAGTGCTGCATCTCGCGGGCGAGGCGACGTGGACCGACGATCCGGCGACGGTCACCGCGGCGCTCTGCTCCGGCCACCGTGCCGCCGAGAACGTGCTCGGCGTCTCCATCCCGATCGAGCGGATCTGGGGCGGCTGATCATTACGCCCCCGGGGCGAGGCGTCAGCGCAGCGCGAGCTCGTGCAACGCGCCCACGATGGGGGCGAGCTCCGGCTGGGATGCTGCATCGTCCAGCGCCCGTTCGAGCGCCTCCTCGTGGACGGGGCGAGCGCGCTCGTAGAGCGCGCGTCCTGTGGCGGTCAACTCGGTGTAGATGCCGCGCCGGTCATCGGCGCAGAGCACCCGCGTCAACAGCCCGCGATCCTCCAGCCGGGTGACGAGCCGCGTCGTCGCGCTGGGACTGAGTGCCGCGGCGCGAGCGAGCTGCTGCATCCGCATGTGCCAGCCATCCTGGCGCTCGAGCGCATCGAGCACGGTGTATTCCACGACGGACAGGCCCACCGCAGCCGAGAGCTCGCGCTCCAGCGCGGTGTCGATCACCGCGTGCAGCGCGGCGAGCGTGCGCCACCCGCGAGCTCGGATCTCGACGGCGTCGTCTGCGATCCCCATGCGGCATCGTCCTTCCCGGATAGTTGCTTGCGCGGTTTACTTGCGCGTGCAATGATATCAACCGCTTGCGCAATATCACGCGTCTGCAAATAACTCGTCCCAGCATAACAGGAGACCCTCATGCCTCTCGGATTGATCGCACTCGCCCTCGGCGCCTTCGGCATCGGGCTGACCGAGTTCGTCATCATGGGGCTGCTCCCCGAGGTGGCCGCGGACTTCGCGGTCACCGAGGCCACCGCCGGCTGGCTCATCTCGGGCTATGCGCTGAGCGTGGTCGTCGGCGCGCTGGTTCTCACGGCTGCGACCACGCGGCTCCCGCGAAAGCCCGTACTGCTGGCCCTGATCGTGCTCTTCATCATCGGCAACGCCCTCACCGCTCTCGCGCCCGACTACGGCATCGCGATGACGGGGCGGATCATCGCCGCGCTGTGTCACGGCGCCTTCTTCGGCATCGGGTCGGTCGTCGCGTCCGACCTGGTCGCCCCGGAGAAGAAGGCCGGCGCCATCGCGATCATGTTCACCGGACTCACCGCCGCGAACGTCTTCGGCGTGCCTTTCGGCACCTTCCTGGGGCAGCAGTTCGGGTGGCGCTCGACGTTCGCCGTCATCGCCGGCGTCGGCGTGGTCGCGTTCATCGGCATAGCCGCACTCGTGCCCGCACTCCCCCGGCCGGCCGCCCACGTGCGCCTGCGCAGCGAACTGGCCGCGTTCCGCTCGGGTCAGGTGTGGCTGTCGCTGCTCGTGACGATCCTCGCGTACGGGGGCATGTTCGGCGCTTTCACGTACATCGCGTACACGCTCACCGAAGTCAGCGGGTTCGCGTCCTCCGCGGTGCCGTGGCTGCTGGTGCTGTTCGGCGTCGGGCTCGTCATCGGCAACGGCCTCGGCGGTCGCCTTGCCGACCGGTCGATCGACCGCACGCTGGTGATTTTCGTGGCCGCGCTCGCCGTGATCCTCGTCGCCTTCGCGCTGCTGGCAGCGTCGTCCGTGGCGACCGTCGTGCTGCTGTTCCTCATGGGCGGCTTCGGGTTCGGCACGGTTCCGGCGCTGCAGAGCCGCATCATGCGCTACGCCGGGCAGGCGCCCACGCTCGCGTCCGGCGCGAACATCGGCGCGTTCAACGTGGGCAACGCGCTCGGCGCGTGGGCGGGCGGCGTCGGCATCGCCGCCGGCCTCGGCTACACCTCACCGATCTGGATCGGTGCGGCCATCACGATCGCCGCGCTCGGCGTGACGATCCTCGCCGCGACGAGGGCGCGCCGTCAGCGCGCCGCCGCCGCGGACGAGGACGATCAGTTGGCCGCTGCGGCGCCCCGCTGGGGAAGCACCCAGCCGGCGCGCGGGAAGTGACACGTGTACCCGTTCGGGTAGCGCAGCAGGTAGTCCTGGTGCTCCGGCTCCGCCTCCCAGAACGGGCCCGACGGCTCGATCGTGGTGACCGCGGGGGCGGGCCACAGGCCGGACGCGTCCACGTCGGCGATCGTCTCGCGGGCGACGAGCTCCTGCTCGGGGGTGAGCGGGAAGATCGCCGACCGGTAGCTCGATCCGATGTCGTTGCCCTGACGGTTCAGCGTCGACGGGTCGTGGATCTGGAAGAAGAACGCCAGGATGTCGCGGTACGAGGTCGCGTTCGGGTCGAACACGATCTCGACGGCCTCCGCATGACCGGGGTGGTTGCGGTACGTGGCGTGGTCGTTCTGACCCCCGCTGTAACCGACACGAGTGCTGATGACGCCGGGCTG
>Ga0207655_1003323_pt1 | contig 12051 bp, 6 predicted proteins | sample KBSM44metaG_FD_184398 | JGI IMG/M metagenome (GOLD analysis project Ga0207655, IMG submission 184398) | Miscanthus rhizosphere microbial communities from Kellogg Biological Station, Michigan, USA - KBS M4-4 metaG (SPAdes) (version 2) | ecosystem: Host-associated > Plants > Roots > Rhizosphere >...
GCACCCAGCTGTCGTACACCTACCTGCGCGAGCTGTGGAACAAGGCCACCCCGGATGCCGAGCGTAACAACGACGTCGGCGAAGTCACCTCCGCCAACGTCAACGCGCCACGCAACAAGGCTGTGCTGAACACCGCGTACAAGTGGGGCAATCTGGGCGTGACCTGGACCGCAAGCTACACCGGTCCGGTGGCGCTGGATGACCAATTCCTGAAGAGCCTGAGCATTGCGCCTGGTTCGGTGGGCGTGGGTTCGCGTACCTACAACGACTTCCAGTTCACCTATGACGTGAAGAAAGCGTGGCAGCTGTACTTCGGTATCAACAACGCGTTTGATGCCAAGGCGCCACCGATCATCACCGGCCTGCCAGGCAGCACCACCGGTACCGAGACCGACGCATCGACCTATGATGCCATCGGTCGCCGCTACTACCTGGGCATGCGTGTGACGCTGTAATCTGAGCGAGGCAGCAGCCTGAAGGCCCGCCGGGTTCACTCCCGGCGGGCTTTTTTCATGGCTGCCCGGCTGGCGACCCAGTGCTTGATGCGCGCCAGCAGTGATGGCTGGCATAGCTGCTCGATGCCGGCGGCCGAACCGTAATAGAAATAGTCGGCCGGCATACCCAGATTGCGCAGCAGTTGTCGCTGCTGTTCCGCGCCTGCCGGATACCAGTATGATTCAATCCCCTGAACGCCCATGTCTTGCCACTGTTGACGGTCCAGCGCCCACATCTGCACAGGAGGACAATCGAACGCCCGCTGCGCTCCGTCGATCATGTCGCTGCCAAACAATGCCTTGCGATGCGCCAGATAGCGTGCAAAGCTCGCGTGCGCGTCCGGCCGCAAGCCTATGTCGTAATAAAACGCGCCCTGCCGTTGCATGCGCTGCTGAAAAGCCTGCCGGTCCGAGCTTCGTGAAGCGGAACGGAACAAGTCCCTGGCCTGTGATTCAGTCGCCCATTTGGCCTTGCCATCTTCGTAGTAGAGTGTACTCAGGCCGTGTATCGCCACCACCGATCCGGGCAGCACGGCTTTGCGGATAGCGGCGGGAAACAGATAGTTGGCGCAGGCCGACAGGCAGCGGCCATCGACCACCAGCCGCAGCTTGCGCTGCCGGATCAATGTCGCGATATCCATGGCGCTATCGATATTGCCGCCATAGGAATCCACCATCACAGTATGGATGCCTGGATCTGCCGCCAACGTATCTTGGAAACCCTTGCTCATCGCTTCGTCGATGGTGCCGATCAAAAGAACTTGTTGTGCGCCCGGCGCACCGACGATGCTAAAGGATAAATTGTTTCCAAGAACTTTCCTTACCTCGGCTGGTGTATTAAGTCGTCCTGCAGCGTTGGCCGACAACGCGCCAGCCAGCAAGACACTCGCGAGATACGTAGGGCGCATAGATTAAAATTATCTTATTGATAATTCATCATATAATAAAAAACCCTCCTCGGCTTGCGCCGGGAGGGTTTTGTTTGAAGACACCTTGGATTACTTGGCGTTCATCAGTGCCACGGTGGTGTCCAGCATGCGGTTCGAGAAGCCCCACTCGTTGTCGTACCACGACGATACTTTCACCAGACGGCCCGACACTTTGGTCAGGGTCGAATCGAAGTTCGACGACGCCGGGTTGTGGTTGAAGTCCACCGAGACCAGCGGTTCGGTCTGGTAGGTCAGCACTTCTTTCAGCGCGCCTTCAGCAGCGGCCTTCATCAGCGCGTTGACTTCATCAACGGTGGTATCGCGCTTGGCGATGAACGACAGGTCGACCAGCGACACGTTGATGGTCGGCACGCGGATGGCGAAGCCGTCCAGCTTGCCGTTCAGCTCAGGCAGCACCAGGCCAACCGCGGCGGCAGCGCCGGTCTTGGTCGGGATCATGCTCATGGTGGCCGAACGGGCACGGCGCAGGTCTTCGTGCATCACGTCCGACAGCACCTGGTCGTTGGTGTAAGCGTGTACGGTGGTCATCAGGCCGGTTTCCACGCCGATGGCGTCGTTCAGCGGCTTGACCAGCGGTGCCAGGCAGTTGGTGGTGCACGATGCGTTCGAGATCACGGTGTCGGTGGCTTTCAGCACGTGCTGGTTGACGCCGTACACGATGGTCGCGTCCACGTCCTTGCCGCCTGGTGCCGAGATGATGACTTTCTTGGCGCCGCCCTTCAGGTGAGCCGAAGCTTTCTCTTTGGTGGTGAAGAAGCCGGTGCATTCCAGCACCACGTCCACACCCAGGTCGCCCCAAGGGATTTCCGCTGGATTGCGCTGTGCGAACACGCGGATCACATCGCCGTTCACGATCATGTTGTCGCCGTCTACGGTCACGGTGCCTGGGAACTTGCCGTGGGCGGTGTCGTAGCGGGTCAGGTGGGCATTCGACTTGGCGTCGCCCAGATCGTTAATTGCCACGATCTGGATGTCTTGTTTCTTGCCGCCTTCGTAGAAAGCGCGAAGTACATTACGGCCGATACGGCCATAGCCATTGATTGCAACTTTGATCGTCATACTTTGCTCCTGATTAAAAATATTGTTAATGCAACCAGCAATTATAGATTAAGCAATGACAGCTTTGACTTTCGCCACCACGTTTTCTACCGTGAAGCCGAAGTGCTTGAACAGCACGCCTGCCGGAGCCGACTCACCGAAGGTATCGATGCCGACAACAGCGCCTTCCAGACCGACGTATTTGTACCAGAAATCGGTCACGCCGGCTTCGATTGCCACACGTGGCACGCCTTTGGTCAACACGCTGGCCTTGTAAGCGGCGTCTTGACGGTCAAATACATCAGTCGACGGCATCGACACCACGCGCGCCACGATGCCTTCCGCGGCCAGCGCGGTAGCAGCGGCTTGCGCCAGTTCGATTTCCGAGCCGGTGGCGATCAGGGTCACCTTGGCGCCGGCGGCTTCGCGCAGCACGTAGCCACCGCGAGCGATGTCGGCGATCTGCGCCGGAGTACGCTCCTGGTACGGCAGGTTCTGGCGCGAGAAGATCAGGGTCGCAGGGCCGTCTTTGCGTTTCACCGCTTCGCCCCATGCCACCATCGATTCGGTGGTGTCGCATGGACGCCAGTTGTCGAGGTTAGGGATCAGGCGCAGCGACGAGACGTGCTCAACCGACTGGTGGGTCGGGCCGTCTTCGCCCAGGCCGATCGAGTCGTGGGTGAACACGAACAGCGAACGCTGCTTCATCAGCGCAGCCATGCGCAGTGCATTGCGGCTGTAGTCGGCGAAGGTCAGGAAGGTGGCGCCGAACGGGATGTAGCCGCCATGCAGGGCCACGCCGTTCATGATCGCCGACATGCCGAACTCGCGCACGCCGTAGTTGATGTGGTTGCCTGGCTTGCCGGAACGGACGGCCACGCACTCTTTCCAGTTGGTCAGGTTCGAGCCGGTCAGGTCAGCCGAGCCGCCCAGGAATTCCGGCAGCACTGGCGCCAGCGCCTGGATCGCGTTCTGGCTGGCCTTGCGGGTAGCGATGTTTTCTTTTTTCTCGACGGTCGAGGCGATGCCGGCGGCCAGTGCGGCGTCAAACGCGCCCGGCAGTTCGCCAGCCATACGGCGGGTCAGTTCAGCGGCTTCGGCCGGGAACTTGGCGCTGTACTCAGCGAACTTGGCGTTCCACTCGGCTTCGGCCTTGGCGCCGGTCGCTTTGGCGTCCCAGGCGGCGTACACGTCGGCAGGTACTTCGAACGGCGCGTATGGCCAGCCGATGTATTCGCGCACAGCTGCAACTTCCTTGTCGCCCAGCGCGGCGCCGTGCACCTTGTCGCCGCCTTGCAGGCTAGGCGAGCCCTTGCCGATCACGGTCTTGCAGCAGATCAGGGTTGGCTTGTCGGCCTTCTTGGCGGCAGCGATGGCGGCCGAGACGGCAGCCACGTCGTGGCCATCGACGGCGCGGATCACGTTCCAGCCGTAGGCTTCGAAACGGGCCGGAGTGTCGTCGGTGAACCAGCCTTCAACTTTACCGTCGATCGAAATGCCGTTGTCGTCGTACAGGGCGATCAGTTTTTTCAGGCCCAGGGTGCCGGCCAGTGCGCATACTTCGTGCGAGATGCCTTCCATCAGGCAGCCGTCGCCGATGAAGGCGTAGGTGTAGTGGTCAACCACGTCCAGGCCCGGCTTGTTGAATTCGCTCGCCAGCAGCCATTCCGCCAGCGCCATGCCGACCGCGTTGGCGATACCCTGGCCCAGCGGGCCGGTGGTGGTTTCCACGCCATCGGTGTAACCGACTTCCGGGTGGCCCGGGGTCTTCGAGTGCAGCTGGCGGAAGTTCTTGATGTCATCCATCGACACGTTGTAGCCAGCCAGGTGCAGCAGCGCGTAGTGCAGCATCGAGCCGTGGCCGTTCGACAGCAGGAAGCGGTCGCGGTTCACCCATTTCGGATTGGCCGGGTTGTGGCTGTAATGGCCAGACCACAGGGCCACGGCGATTTCCGCCATGCCCATCGGCATGCCTGGGTGGCCGGAATTGGCCTTCTGGACGGCGTCCATTGCCAGCGCGCGGATCGCGTTAGCCATTTGGGTGGTTGGGAGCGTAGAAGTCATCGTAGATATCACGGAAGTATGGAAACTGGGCGCAAGGGCGGTGCTTGCAGAGCCCATTATTTTACCAGACGATGACAGCCACCATTTAAAATTGCAGCTCTACTTATCCGGATACCACGTTTATGCCGCGCTTCTTTTGCCCCCAGCCCTTGGCCATCGGCCAGATCGTCACCCTGCCCGAGGCGGTCGCCCACCATGTGCAGGTGCTGCGCATGGCGCAGGGCGACCTGATCACCCTGTTCAATGGCGAGGGCGGCGAATACACCGCCAGCCTGAGCGAGATCGCCCGCCGCAGCGCCAGTGCCGAGATCAAGGCGCATACGCCGCGCGAGATCGAGTTGCCGTTTGCCGTGACCTTGGCGCAGGCGCTGCCCGAGGGCAGCAAGATGGACTGGATTATCGAAAAGGCAATCGAACTGGGCGTGTCCGGCTTCCAGCCGCTGGCGGCGCAGCGCTGCGTGGTCAGGCTGTCGGCCGAGCGCGCGGAGAAAAAACTCGAGCACTGGGGCGGCATCATCGTCTCGGCCTCCGAGCAATGCGGCCGCAACCGGTTGGCCCAGCTGGCGCCGCCACAAGACTATAAGAACTGGATCACCCAGCAAGACCTGCATCGCCGCATCATCCTGACGCCGCGCGCCGAGCAGTCGCTGGCCGACTGGGCGCGCCATCAGGCGCCGCAGGCGGTGACGCTGGTGGTCGGCCCCGAGGGCGGCCTGAGCGAGCAGGAAGAGGATCTGGCGCTGCGTCATGGCGCCCTGCCCCTGGCCATGGGACCGCGCATCCTGCGCACCGAGACGGCGGCGCTGGCGGCGGTCTCCATATTAAGTGCAGCCTGGGGCGGCCTCTAATATAGAGCAGCAAAAAAAATCCCGCCAAAGCGGGATTTTTTGTTGCGACGCGAACTAAAGCTTAGAACTTCAGGTTTGCACCGAAGGTAACAAAGCGGCCAACGGCATCGTACGATTGCGGGAAGGTATTACCGCTATCCATCGTGGTGGTGCCAATGGTGCCACCGACGATAGGTGGTTTCTTGTTTGCCGCGTTGTTGACGCTCAGGTTGAAGCGCAGGTTCTTCGAGTAGTTATACACGCCGGACAGGTCGACATAGCTGTAGGCCGGGATGTGCGAGTACTGTGGCAGGAACTTTACTTTGGCGGCTTGCTGCGCCAGCGGCTCGATGTCCACCGCGCTGACATAACGCCAGTTGTAGCCAAACGCGAAGTCACCCACATTCCAGGTGGTGCGCTGGTTGAACTTGCGCTTGTACACCGGTGCATTGGTGACGTTGCCGCAGGCGATCGAGTAGTAGCCCAGACAGTCGCGGTTGACCGAGTTCGGGCTGCCCTGGAACAGGAAGCTGTTTACCTGGGTGAAGTTCCAGCTCAGGTCGAAGTTACCGTACTTCGGATCCAGGTTCAGGGTTTTGGCCTGCAACTTGTAATTCACGCCCACGTCAAAGCCACTGGTGCTCTGCTTGCCCGAGTTCGACAGCGGAGTTTGCACGCCCTTGGAGCCAACACCGTTGAAGGTGCCGTTCGACGGGTCACGGCCCACCACCGCACAGTACGAGTTCAGCGCGAAAGTCGGGTTCAGCTTAGGATCGTAGCAACCGTCCAGCACGTCCGAGGTACTCAGGCTCGAGATCGCATCGTTGATGGAGATCTTGTAGTAGTCCACCGATACTGCCAGTTTCGGCAGTGGCTCCCAAACGAAACCGAGGGTCTTGGTTTTCGCGACCTCAGGGCCCAGCTTCGGATTGCCGCCGGTCAAATTGTTGATCTGGCCCGACGATGGCGCTACCAGCGAACCGATTTTCTCAACCGGCACACCGGTCAGGCGGCACAGGTTGGACAGGGTGCCCGGCGTGTTGGCTTCCGACTGCTTGATCAGGTCTTTCTGGCAAGGGTCGGTGGCCAAGTTCGACAAGTTGGTCACTTGCGGGGCGAACAGTTCATTCACGTTAGGCGCGCGGGTTGCCTGTTGCAGCATCGCACGGATACGGAACGATTTGACCGGTTCCCACTCGCCGCCGACTTTCCAGCTGCTGTAGTTGGTCGACGAATCGCCCGACTTGAACTGCGTTTCACGGTAGCCCAGGTCAGCATTCAGCGCGCGGATGAATGGCTTGTTCTTGACCAAAGGAATCTGGCTCTCGATCGCCAGTTCGCGCAGGCTGAAGTGACCCGAACGGTCAGGAGTTGGCGCCCCCGAACCGAGTACTTCGCCTTGCAGCTGCGAAGCCGCGTCCGACTGCGTACCTGCAGTGACCTTGCGCTCTTCAGCGGTGATTGCCATCGAGATCGGCGTGCCAGCCCACGGCGACACAAATTTCTCGCCGAAGTCACCAGCCAGCGACAGCGAGGCCACGTCCTGCGTCACGCTCTGATTCAGGATAGCCGACGCGTTGACAAAGCCCAGCATGGCTGGCGTGATGCTGCCGGCGGCGCCGAATACGTTCAGTGGTACGCAACCGTTGGCGTTGTTCACGCAAGTGGTGGTGTTCAGCGCGTTCAGCGCTTGCTGCACTTTCGCGTACGAACCCCAGTTGCCGCGCACCTGGGTCTGGTCAGCCTGGCCACGGGTCCACGACGCATCATAGGTCCAGTCCCATGCCAAGTCGCCGCGCGCGCCGACCGTATACTGCAGGGTCTTGTTGTCGAAGCTATTCAGGCGTGGGCCGAGCTCAACAAAGCGGCGGCCGATTTGCATCGACACCAGTGTCGGATCGCCGACGACGCAATTGGCCGCCGGGATATTGCTCTGTGCGCACAGTTGCTGACGCATGCCGGCAGGCATGTACGGGTTACCGATCGGCACATTGTAGGTGTTCAAGAAGGTGCCGGATTCGGCCAGCGTCGAGGACACTTTGCTGCTGGTGTAGAACACTTCAGCATAAGCTTCAACGTGATCATTGACCTTGTAGTTGGCCAGCGACGTCGCTTGCGTACGATCCAGACCTGTCTGATAGTAGTTCAGCGGGTTGGTGTTGTACAGGGTGACATTTTTGCTCAGCAGGCCAGTGGCCGGGTCAATCTGGTAGGTGTCATTGAGGTCGTTGGAGCCGCCCTTCACCGCTGGAATCGACTGGAACACCGCTGGAATCGCGGTGCCGGAGCCGGTCGGCTTGCCGGTGGTCGAGCTCAGGCTGGTCACGCCGTAGGCGCGCGAGCCTTGGGTCAGCGGATCAACACTGGTCTTGCCGATGCTCAGTACCACGTTGCCGCGGCCGTCATCGAGACTGGCGCCCATGGTCAGGTCGGTACGCTTTTTCTTTGCGTCGTGGTCGTTGGCGGTGCCGCCGTAGGAGGTGCCGATATCGATACCGGTAAAGTTCTTCTTCAGGTTGAAGTTGACCACACCCGCCACAGCGTCGGCGCCGTAGGCCACCGACGCGCCACCGGTCAGCAGGTCAACGCGGCTCAGCAGGGCGATAGGAATGGAGTTGGTGTCGACCGTGCCGTTCAGGTTGAACGGCACCATGCGACGGCCATTGATCAGCACCAGGGTACGGTTGGCACCGAGGCCGCGCAGGTCGATGGTGGCCGCGCCGGAAGTGCCGTTGTTGGTGCCAGGGCCAATCGAAGGCAGTGCCGCCGGGACACCCTTGATGAATTCCTCAACCGCTACCGGCTGCGAGGATTTGATTTCTTCCGCCGTCACCGACGTGATCGGGCTGGTCGAAGTGGTGCCCGGCGTGGTGATGCGGGTACCGGTGATCTGCACCGATTCAATTTTCTGTGGCGCGGCTTCTTGTGCAATGGCGTTGTGCATCATTGCAGTCATGCCCACCAGCATCGAGCTGGCGAACACGGTACGCACGGTGCGCGACATCATCTTTTCTTGAATCATTGTAAAACTCCCATTATTGAACTCCCTGCGACGGGGAGAAACCCAACCCACCCAAGCGCAGATTTGATTTAAAAATCTGTGCTTATTAAATGTGGTCAGCCTGAAGGATTCGTTTAACCTGTAAATGATATGTGCCTGGGGCGCTTGGCCGCCGGGGTGATTATCAGGGTGCTGAATCTCGCTTATTAACACCTGGCAAAATCGTGATTTGCAGGCGCATTGCATGAAACCATTGCCCTGCCAAAACTGTCAACCGTGAAGGGCCAATGTTTCAAGAACACAACGAAAACCATTCTCATCAACAATGCAAGTACTTTACGCAAAGTTTTATGCTGCACAGCAGCAATTTTCGTTATCCCTACACCAATTCAATGTGTAACAATGCTTTTATTCGAGTAAAAAATTGAAAAAATGAATTTAGTACTGCAATTTTTTTTAAAAAGTTATTTTTGTACTGCGGTTACCGGATTGCCTAAAGCGCAATTTTTGTGCGTCGCATCATTACCTGTGTGTCATAATGGTTACAAAAGCATAGTTGGCAGTCGGCTTGCGTCGTAAAAACGCTCGCCGAAGAAAGTTTCCGCAAAGCACTGTCGTTGTATTCCTGCAACGCCCTTTTTTAGTGCGGCCGAGGCTAATTTGGTGCATATCATTATGCAGTTTTCATTTTATAAATTAAATTCTCGTTTTATTTAATGACTATTTAAAGCTGAATTAATTCCCGGCGCGTGATCGGGAGAATAAGTGCGGCCGTCAAACATATTAAAACCGCCCCATTAGACCGGCCCCGGCAGCAAAGGGTAAAATAGCGCCTGCGGCCGCTTCCCGAGGGGATGGCCGCCCCGCTCTCCGCTAGCTACGGAGCCCTGTCACCTGCTGGAAATCCACCATGTTGAGATTGAACGAACTCAAGCTTCCGCTGAACCACACGGAAGACGAACTGCCGGCCGCCATCATCGCGCGCCTGGGCATTGCCGCCGCCGACCTGCTCGGCTTTACCATCTACAAGCGCAGCTACGACGCCCGCAAGAAAACCGCCATCGTGCTGATCTACTCGGTCGATATCGAGCTCAAGAACGAAGCCGCGGTGCTGCAGCGCCACCAGCACGACGTGCACATCATGCCGTCGCCGGACACCAGCTACCAATTCGTTGCCGACGGCGCGGCGCTGGCCGCCCGTCCCGGCTTCCAGCGCCCGGTGGTGATCGGCATCGGCCCGTGCGGCCTGCTGGCCGCGCTGATCCTGGCGCAGATGGGCCTGCGCCCGATCATCGTCGAGCGCGGCAAGATCGTGCGCGAACGCACGGTCGACACCTTTGGCTTCTGGCGCCAGCGCAAATTGAATCCGGAATCGAACGTGCAGTTTGGCGAAGGCGGCGCCGGCACCTTCTCGGACGGCAAGCTGTACAGCCAGATCAAGGACCCGAAACACTACGGCCGCAAGGTGCTGACCGAGTTCGTCAAGGCGGGCGCGCCGGAAGAAATCATTTACGTCAGCAAGCCGCACATCGGCACCTTCCGCCTGGTGAAGATGGTGGAATCGATGCGTGAAACGATTGAAGCGCTGGGCGGCGAGTACCGCTTCGAGAGCAAGGTCACCGACATCGACGTCGAGGAGACCGCCGACGGCCGCCAGATCCGCGGCATCATGCTGGAAAGCGGCGAGAAAATCGTCACCAACCACGTGGTGCTGGCCATCGGCCACAGCGCGCGCGACACTTTCGAGATGTTGTATGAGCGCGGCGTCTACATCGAAGCCAAGCCGTTCTCGATCGGCTTCCGGGTCGAGCACCCGCAATCGCTGATCGACGCCTGCCGTTTCGGCCCCAACGCCGGCCACCCGATCCTGGGTGCGGCCGACTACAAGCTGGTGCACCACGCCTCCAACGGCCGCGCGGTGTACAGCTTCTGCATGTGCCCGGGCGGCACGGTGGTGGCGGCGGCGTCCGAGCCGGGCCGCGTGGTCACCAACGGCATGAGCCAGTACTCGCGCAACGAGCGCAACGCCAACAGCGCCATCGTGGTCAGCATCTCGCCGGAAGTCGATTATCCGGGCCACCCGCTGGCCGGTGTTGCCTTCCAGCGCGACCTCGAGGAGAAAGCCTTCAAGCTGGGCGGCAGCACCTACAATGCGCCGGGCCAGTTGATGGGCGACTTCGTGGCCGGCAAAGCCTCGACCGATTTCGGCGCGGTGGTGCCATCGTACAAGCCGGGCATTACCCTGACGGACCTGGCGCAAATCCTGCCGGAGTTTGCGGTGACCGCGCTGCGCGAAGCCTTCCCGGCTTTCGACAAGCAGATCAAGGGCTACTTCAAGCATGACGCTGTACTGACCGGGCTGGAGACGCGCACCTCGTCGCCGATCCGCATCAAGCGCCGCGACGACACGCTGCAAAGCCTGAACACCAAGGGCTTGTTCCCGGCCGGCGAAGGCGCCGGCTACGCGGGCGGCATCCTGTCGGCCGGCGTGGACGGCATCAAGGTAGCGGAAGCGGTCGCCTTGTCACTGGCCGCGCAATTGGCTTAACCCTTGGCATCCCGCACCGGCAGCCGCAGCTTGAGGCGGCAGCCGGTGCCGGGGCCGTTGCTGGCCACTGCGACCTGGCCGCCCATCTGGTGCACGATCGTGTAGACGATGTGCATGCCCAATCCCGAACCACCCTGCCCGCGCTTAGTCGTGAAGAACGGCTCGAATAACCGTTCGCGCGCTTCCGGCGTCAGGCCGACACCGTCGTCGGCAAACTCCACCAGCAGCCAGTCGGCCCCGCATTCGAACGCCATCTGCGCGCTCATGGTCACCTTGCCGGGGCCGCCGTTCGGATAGGCGTGCTTGGCCGCGTTCATCAGCAGGTTGGACAACACCTGCGACCAGCGCCCGGCGTCGAGCCGCGTGCGCAAGTCATCGGCAATGTCGACCTCCACCGTAATGCCGACCTTGCGCAGCTCCGGCCCGTGCGCCGACACCACGCCCAGCGCATGCTCGCGCAAGGCCACGTCCGACACGTGCTCGCTGCCCTGGTCCACCGCCAGCTGCTTGAAGTTGCCGATCAGGTCGGCGGCGCGCGCCAGGTTGCGCTCGATCAGCTGGGCGCCTTCACTCAGCCGCTTCGCCAGCACCTGCAGCTCGGAACGGCTGACGCGTTCGCCGCTCACGCATTTCAGCAAATCATCGGCATAGCTGGTCATCGTCGAGGCGGCGGTCACCGCCACCCCGATCGGGGTGTTGACCTCGTGCGCCACGCCAGCCACCAGCGCGCCCAGCGCCACCATTTTTTCCTGCTCGACCAGGGTCGCCTGCGCCGCCAGCAAGGCTTCGGTGCGGCGCTGGACCTTGGCTTCCAGCTGCTGTTCGCGATCTTGGTGCTGCAGCTCGGCCGAGCCGCGCGCGGCAAAGATCGACAGCAGCGACAGCGCCAGCAGGCGCTTGTCTTCGGAGATCGGTTTGGTGTCGATGGCCGACAGAATGCCCAGCGTCTGCCCCTGGGTGTCAACCATCGGCATGCCGATGTAGCTTTCGGCGCCCATCTCGACCAGCAGTGTGTCTTGCGGGTAGTCGGCCTGGATGCCGCTGGCGTGGAAGCACATGCATTGTTCGGTCACGTCCTGGCAGGGGGTGTGGCGCAGGCTGTAGTCCATATTGGGCAGGTAATCCTTGC
>Ga0207655_1003324_pt1 | contig 12051 bp, 13 predicted proteins | sample KBSM44metaG_FD_184398 | JGI IMG/M metagenome (GOLD analysis project Ga0207655, IMG submission 184398) | Miscanthus rhizosphere microbial communities from Kellogg Biological Station, Michigan, USA - KBS M4-4 metaG (SPAdes) (version 2) | ecosystem: Host-associated > Plants > Roots > Rhizosphere >...
ATACAAAAATGGTCTGTCCTAATTATAAAGGAGAGAAGTTGTATGAGATTGGACCTGTAGTATCCGATAATAACATGATTACTGCTTCAGGAGTAGCACCTCTAGAATTCGCGAGGGACGTATTAAAGAAATTAGATGTATTTGCATCAAATACATTAGATTCATGGTATAGCTTAAATAAAACTCAGAAGTCCGAATACTTTTTTCAGTTAATGAGTTCAATATAGATTCCTAATTATATACAAGGTCGATTACAATAATTTTCTTTTTTATTTTTGTAGATACCTATAATCCATTTTATGTTAATAAGAAATGAATATCATATACAGCCTAAAATAGAAAAAACTACCGTTCCCCGCCAACGGTAGTTTTTTCTCATAAAGGTCATTTATTTAAGTACTGTTTTATAACTTTCTCTCTCAAAAGATATAAAGCGATACCTAAGCATCTTCGTTAGTAAAAAGACTACGAGCCGTTTGGATAAAGGCATCTGTTGCTTTTGATGTATCTTTCCTATCTAGCACTGCTATATTAATGTCTCTGAACGTGTTCGGCTCTAATTCTCGAAAAACTACTTGTTCTGGCAGCGACAAAATATTTTTTTTGGTTGTAATGGTAATGCCTAATCCTTCTTGTACCATACTTAGCGCTGTGTCGATGTAATCAACTTCAAATCGTACTTGAGGCTTTAAGTTAAAATCTTTAAATAAGTCATGGACTTGTACTTCATAACCGCCTCTTCCAAGTATGATATCTTCATCTTGTAAGTCAGGAATGCCTATTGTTTCTTTCTCGTATAAAGGATGACTTGAGTGCATAATGACAATCAATTGATCTTTCATTAAGAGTACGATATCAAAATCTTTATCAGGAGGAATAATAATTCCTACATCGATGGATTTAGAACGCAACCACTCTTTCACTTGGTCTACACTTCCTTCTGAAAGATTGATTTCTAGACCAGGATACTTATCTTCCATTTTACGTATAATTTTGGGAATCAACCTCGTACAAGCAGTTGGGTAAGCGCCAATATGAACCTTTCCAATTTCTAATCCTTTTTCGGCGGCAATTAATTCATCTACTTTTTGAAATTCACATAGGATATTTCTAAAAATAACTAATATACGCTCGCCTACGTCCGTGAAAAATAATCCATTCTTCTTATTTCTCTTAATTAACGTCGTTCCTAATTCTGATTCAATAGCTGCTACGGCACGACTTACCGCAGGCTGTGTCATATGCAGTTCTTCACCAGCTTTTGTAAAACTTCCGGTTTCCGATATCTGAACAATAAGTTGAATTTGTGATTTATTCATATCAATTTTGTTATCTCCTATATAATTAATATGCATTTTATTTATGTTGAAACCTAATGTACCATAAAAGAGAATTAAACTTCAAGAAATCAACCGGAGGTAAGTAGTATGGTCAATCGTAATATATTGTTTCTATTTGCACTTATACTAGCTGCATTTAATCTTAGACCAGGTATAACATCAGTTAGCCCAGTTTTACATGGAATAACGAAGGAACTAGGCATGAGTTCTACTTCAGCTAGTTTACTCACTTCTATTCCTTTATTATGTTTTGGTTTTTGTTCGTTATTTGCTGGCCGTTTAGCAAATCGCTATCAATCAGAGAAAGTGATCACTTTCTTTATAGCTTGTATAGGTATTGCAACGTTTCTACGTGTTTTTACAAATTCGTCACTATACCTGTTAATAACGGCTTTATTAATTGGGGCAGGAATTGGTGTTGTAAGTCCTTTACTTTCTGGCTTCATCAAAAGCTACTTTCCAGAGAAGGCAGCATCGATGATAGGCATATATTCGACTTCAATGGTAGTGGGTGCATCCATTTCCATCGGGCTAACGACACCGCTTCAGCACTGGCTCAATAACTCATGGAAAAATGGATTAGCATTCTGGAGTATTTTTGCTTTATTCGCCATTCCACTTTGGTTGATGGTAACAAAACAATCTCATACTCCTAGAAGCAAATTTGTACAAAAGAGGAAGGCTTCCTTGCCATTAAAAAATAAAGAAGCGTGGTTATTAACGTCGTTTGTCGGGCTTGTAACTCTATTATTTTATTGTTTTGCGGCATGGCTGCCAGCCATTGTAGAGGAAAAAGGGTGGACGCCAGCATTTGGTGGTCTTGCAGGTACAATCGCTATGATTGCACAGCTGCCAGCTACTCTTTTATTGCCTAGTCTCCTGAGAGTACTGCCAAATAAAAGATTTTGGATTACATTCTTTACACTCAGTGTGATTGTTGGTTTATCTCTTTTATGTTTTACAAACGTAACGCCGATTATTGCAAGCATATGTTTAGGAATTGGTGGCGGCGGTCTTGTTTCGCTAACCTTATTGTTACCAATAGATAAGACAGCTTCACCTATAGAAGCAAGTAACTGGTCAGCAATGACTCAAGCAATTGGATATATGATTGGTGCGGTTGGCCCATTTATAATTGGATTTCTTCATGATTATCTAGGAAGTTTTGTTCCTACATTATATCTTCTTATAATTATGGGTTTCATTGTGATCCTGCTAGGTTGGAAAATCACGAAACCAGCTAAGGTTAAAGTAGAGAGGATACCTGCTAAATAAAAACCACGATCTACTTCGTGGTTTTTATGTTAGCTGTTAAAAAGATCATCTAACAACTTTTAACGTATAGAGAACTATTTGAATGGGGAAGGGGAGGTTCGTTATCATGAATATTTTAATCTTAGGTGCAACTGGACGAGTTGGAAGTCAAATAGTGAAGCTTGCTCTTCATGACGGACATCACGTTACTGTATTAGTTCGCACTCCAGAAAAAATTCAAATAACTAATGGAAAGTTAACGATTATTCAAGGAAGTGTTTTAAACGAAGATGATATTGTCCGTTCAATAGGTGGGATTGACGTAGTTATTAGTGCCCTAAATACGGATGGGACTACTACTTTATCAGACAGTATGCCACTGATTATCGAAGCAATGAAAAGGGAAGGCATACAGCGGATTATCACTATAGGAACTGCTGGTATTTTACAAAGCAGAAGCACTCCACAATCAATGCGTTATCAGTTAAGAAAATCAAAGGACAGGTCAGTACGTGCAGCAAAAGAACATCATAAAGTTTACACTATGCTAAAGCAATCCACACTCGAATGGACGATTGTCTGCCCTACGTATTTGCCGGATGGAGAACGTATAGGTAAATATCGAGTGGACGATGATTTTTTGCCAGAGGGAGGAACTGAAATATCCGTATCAGATACAGCAGAATTTACATTTAGCCAGATAAAAAGTAGCGATTATATAAAATCACGTGTGGGTATCGCCTACTAATAAACCTTATATCTTTCTATTTTTCAGAGGTGATGTTATGGATTTACATGATTTAACAAGCCATCTTATTCATCGTACAGATGTAAAAGTAATGAATTATTTTAAGAAAAAACTCAAACCTTATGGCATGACTCCAGTGCGATGGAGCATTATTAACGTTCTAGACACTCAAACAGGGCTAACTCAAACAGAACTAGCAGAAGCCGTTGATAAGAAACAAACAACTATCGTAGAAATGATTTATGCGATGGAAGAAAAAGGACTCATAAAAAGAACGTTCAGTGAACGAGATCGTCGCTTACATTATCTGTTTCTTACAGAAAAAGGGGAAGAGTTAAAGAAGACCCTCGCACCTTTAGTTAAAGACGCTCATCTCTTTGTTACTCGTCAATTAAGTGATGAAGAGAATGATCAACTTAAAACATTGTTGAATAAGGTATATGATACTTCTTATAAAAGGAGAGTAACTTTTGAATAACAAGATTTAACCAAAAGCTACGTAGGAAAACGATGACTGTAAAGTGAAATTGACCATTCATTACTGTATATGATAACATCTTTGTTACCATATACAGTAATGAATGGTCATGATCTGTTTTAGTTTATTTACTTTATTGCAAAACCATGCAGTTAATACGGAAAAGTAAACTTAAAATAAGTTGTTACATTAAAAAAATTCTACACTTTTTAAAGTGGGAATTAGAGTAAGGACAATGGTGGGGAAACGTATATAAATATAGAAGTGTTTTCTAAAGATGATTTATTATATTGATTAATTTACTTTTATATTTTATTTGGAAGGAGAATTGTTCATGCCTAACCAAAAGAGCAATATGTCTGACTTGTTTGGTGAAATCCCTAAAGATTATAAAATAATTGAGGTTCCCAAAATAGTTATTTCTAATGCTATAAGAGACGGTTTAAGAGAAAAACAACTATCACTAAGAAAAGCAGCAGAATTGATTGAAAATACGAGTTATACTCAAATTTCACGAATAACAAGAGGTGAAAATTATAATATAGACACCCTATTAAAGATTTTATCTGTACTTGATATTGAAATATATATAAAAAATAACGAGAAGCTTTTTGATCAAGTACTTAAAGGATATAACACAAGTGAAAGTTCCAAGACTGCTATTGCTGAAATTGTAAGAGATGGCTTGAAGAAAAAAAAGTTATCATTAAAAAAAGCAGCAGAATTAGTTGGAAACATGAGTTTCACTCAAGTTTCACGTATAACGAATGAAGGAAACTATAATATAAGCACTTTATTAAGAGTTTTAGACATTCTCAACATGGAACTACAAATAAAGAAAAAAGAATAATTGTGTTATGTAAAGATTCGAACAAAAGAGACACTCACTATTATTGGAATATTTACTAGAATTAGATTAGTATGGTAGAATATTTATACTTGATTTTTGACGAAAAGTTCTGTTCATTGAAAATTTCATATTCAGGGGGAGATATTTATGAAGAATAACCAAGTGGTTGAGTTTCCTAATATTTGTTTTACAGAGGGATCGATTTCAATTATTACCAAACTTAATCCTACCTTAAAAACGTTTGTTCTCAGTAAAATTAACCGATTAGATACTTTTGGTTTTGATTTAGAGTATATAGACGGACTTAAAATTGAAGGAGATATGGGTGTTATCAAATCTAATGTTGATTCTAACTGTATAGAAATTATAGTTAAGCTTTTGACAACATCACAGATCCAAGTGCTTAAGGTAAGTTCTATACCGACAAGTAATTTAATTGGTTTTTAAAATTAGGGGCTGGGCTTCCCAGCCACCTCCAAACAATGCTCCAAAACCCTTGATATGAACATGAAAAATGAAACAGAATAACAAATAATTAGTATAAAAGGAGGAGTGAAAGAAATAATCACAAAAAACTGGTAGATATTATTTTTTGTGATTTTAAAAAGCTGATTTAGAATCACTAATTTAGAAACAAAGATTAAAGATAAGTAGTAAATAATAATTTTGTCATCAGCCATAACAAGAGTTTAAACACACCTAATAACATTAAAAACAATACATTTATTTTTAACTTGTACAGTATAATTTTATAATATTAAATATAACTATTAACAATTTTTGTCAAAATAATAGAACGGCTTATAAAAAAAGACCTAATTTTTAAGAAATGAATATTCTATTGGTACTATTGATAGATAAAAAAACACTGGATTGAGTTCGATTCAGTGTTTTTTTGTGCTGCATAACTTTACTATAAATTAGAATTTCCACGTTGAAAATTAACTTATTATAATAACATATTGACATAGTGTAAGGTATCAATTAAGATATTAATTACAGAAAAATTAATCTCCTTTGGTAACAAAGTTATTTTGGATAATTATTAAATGCACTATTAATTGGCGATGATGCTACATAAGCATCTTTTCAAATTAAAGTGTTTACATAACATAAATAGCAAGAAATGGAAGTGGATATATGAGTAGATTACAGATTGAATCAGCAATAGAAACTTTGTTGCAAAGCTTACAAAGTAATACCTTGATGGATAAAACTTTTTTTTGGAATGATTTAAAAGTTTTTTGTAAAGAAGGATTTCTAGTTGATTTGCAAACTCTTAGTATTGCTTTAGTTGAAAAACAGGCTGTTTCTCTAATTGATTCAATCGCATGTTTAGATTATCAAGTAGCTCAACAGCTAGACATTTTAGTTCTAAGTTAGTGAATGCTGTAAATAAACGATATGAAATAGAAGCCATCTTTTATGAAAAAAATATGGCCAATTAGGAGGAGTTAAAATGTGCGAAAATAGAGGACTTAAGAATATTTATAAAAAAACTTTAGCAATGTCTTTGATACGTCTGGGTCATGACTTACATCATACAATGAGGAACCGAAATAACCCCAAATATCAAGTGTATACATTTGTGCAAACAGAAGCACTGATACATGACTTGCTATACCTAACGGAAAGAGAACGAATTAATAAGGAGATGTTTAAATGACAATCGCAAACTATGCCAAGTTCCATCAATTTAAAGAAATAATCCAATCCCTGCCCTCTGTATCAGAATCATCTATAGTAAGTGAACAATTTCTACTTGAAAAAGATGAAAAGAAACAACTAGAAATTTATTACGCACCTTTTGAATATATAAATGAACGTGCTAAAGTGGTAATCGTAGGAATTACTCCAGGATTAAACCAAATGGAACAGTCCTATCAGACTGTCTTCAACGATAAAGATAAAGATGCTGAGTTGATTCTCAGTCAAGTAAAAAACAATTCCAGCTTTGAAGGGCCCATGAGAAAGAATTTAGTTAGTATGTTAGATGAACTTGGACTACACCAACACCTTGGTCTTTCTTCTACAATTGAGTTATTTAACAAAGCAAGTGATCTGGTACATACTACTTCAGTCATTACCTATCCTGTATTTCACAAAGGAAAAAATTACGGAGGAACTACACCTGATATGCTTAAAACGAACATTTTAAAAAAGTATGTTACGGAACGATTAGTTGCAGAGCTACAGCAACTGGACAGACCTCTTATTATTCCTTTGGGAGTAAAAGTTGAAAAGGCAATTAATTATTTAGTAGACCAAAAGATTTTGGATCCTACCCTTATTCTTAGTGGCTTTCCCCACCCTTCAGGTCAAAACGGATGGAGAAAACGACACTTCGAAGCAGCAAAAGAGAAAATGCTAGAAAAACTCCGAACTCATTTTCAGAGTGACAATTAAGAGTAAATATTTTAATCTTACCAACAGGTAGCATTAGCTGAACAACAACTTGGGGCACATAAGAAATAGTATTAAAAAGTAAACATATTTCATAGAAGCTCTTCCTTTTAAACTACCTTTTAATGTAAAATTGTCCTGATGTTTCATTTTTAGATATAGAAAGGGAGTTCTATGAAATCTTTAATAAAAATAACATGTACAGCATTTATACTTACAGGCTTACTGGCAGCTTGTAGTGAGAAAACTTCAACACCAAAGCAAGAAACAACGCAACTTAAAGTAGAAGCATCTAGTCAACAGAAAAAATCAAAAGAAATGTCTGAGGAAGAAAGATTAGAAAAAGGAATTTTGCTGTACGGTGAAGGTGCAAAAGGTGGATATTATGGGTCCACAGTTGAGAATGCAAAATATGAAAAAGCCGATAACATGGGATACATCACGGCTCGTGTTACAATCAACAACGTTCGAGAAGATGGAAAAACAATTGACCTTTCAGAGATAAAGTATTCTGTTAAAGATGAGAAGACAGGCAAAATGTATAAAGGTCAATCTATGCCTATATACGAGGACAAGTTTAAAACTGTTCCAGCTGGTTATTCTTTAACTTTTGAAGTGTCATTTATGATGGAACAACCACCAAAAGATTTAAATAATATGTATTTATATATGGAGAGTAAAATTGATCCATTTGTTGATACACATTGGAAACTTGATAATTTAGGCTAATATTTAAAAAGGAAGACAAAAATAAAAGTGAAGCAGAATAACACAGGGGGTTTTTGTATTTATATAAATAATAAACCTTTAATGGTATAATGTATTTCGTAATGACACACCATGTCATTGTGTGGTCACATTTGTGCCCATCCCTATATATGCAGTTAGAGATCAAAACTCTTTATCTCTCAAAAAAGGCTGCCCCTTAGTTTGCGGTCTTTTTTTAGTGAAAAATAAAATACAAGGGGTTTGTTATGAAAAAGAAATGGCTTTACACATCAATAGCATGTGCTTTCGTTCTCCTTAGTGGATGTTCTTCAGACATTCAACTAGAATCTATTAAGCGAGTTACGGATTCAACAATCAAAAATTCTATTCTTGATGACTATTTATCAAAGGGAACAAAAAGCTTATCATACTCGTATGATGGAGAAGGAGAAGGCAAGTACAAAATAAATATAGCTGCTGATGTTGATAGCGCATTTTATGACAACAACCCTTTAGGCATATTTAATATTCTTTCTAGAACTACTGAGGGAATAGGTAGTGATCTCAGTAACTATTGCGGAAATACTAAATGTGAATTTGGTACGCTCACTGTATCATCATCTAAGGGTGACTCATATTCAATGAATATCAATAATGAGGATGGCGACGAAACGTTAGTACATAATAATGAAAACATTAAAAGGGAGGATCTGCTAGAATACAAAGATCCTGAAAGTCTTACTGTACCGCCCGATGAAGAATATAGTGAGAATGAAGATGTTCCCTTTTCCGAAGATGCTGTTTATGAGTTTATGGAAAATCAACTTGATCAGATGACAAATGGCGGCCAGAATTATGTACCTGAAGTACATTGTATAAAAGCAATAAAGGCTACTACTAAACGATTTAACCTTACTGTGGAAGAAGTAGCTAATATTTACATGAGTAAGGCAAGTCTACAGGGCTCTCCTTATATAAATAACTTTTATCAAGGCGACGAAGCTTTTTATTAATACATAAACTTTAAAAGCAGCTTTCACTTAATAATCTAAGTAGAGGCTGTTTTTTATGATGGTATTTTAGTTGATACAAATGTCTATAATTGAATTTAGAGGAAGGTTGTAACTCATATTAAATACTTGAGCTATGTAGTAAAGAGACTGTTGCCTGTGATTTATATGGGTGATAACACCAAGGCCCGTCACAAGTTCACCATCTTTGTGATGTATTATCTTTGATGATTTATTTTTTCATTAATACATTGAAGCAATGTGAGCGAACACTTTGGAAGAATGTATTACTGTCTTTCACCAAGATGAGCAACACCAAGCTTAGAGGGATAGATTAGACACAATAAATTATAAATTAAATCATATAGATAATGAAACATACGATACGAATAAGCGAGTAAGAACTTTATAAGCTACTGATAAAGAAACAAAGATTATCTATCACTTCTTATTAAACTCTTTCTTCCTTTTCAACTTCTTTCTATTCCCTACTCATTTGAGTGGGGGGGTATTTCTTCTCACTCAAAAATATGAAAATGTGCCGGTTATATACGGGCATATGGGCGGAATTCATTGGCTACAAACGATAGAAATGATAAAAGACACCAAAAATGCTTACTTAGATATATCTGCATTTTATACAACATACGCCTTGTCTTTGGCTATAAAAGAAATACCTGAAAGAACGTTATTTAGTTCAGATTTTCCATATGGAGATCCATACTTAAATCTACAGGCGGTTAAGCGGTATACATCTAGTGGAGAAGTTGTAGACAGAGTGTTAGGTGGGAATATCTCGAACCTGCTACATCTATAAATTCAGCGTTTTTGTTTGATGTTGTGTTGTATGGGATAATGAGCAGTGAATGTTAAAATTATTTTCTGCCTTGAAATAAAAAAGGCAGCCAAATAGAGGGCTGCCTTTTAAACAAGATTGAACAACTAGAATTACGTTTTATCACTACATATGATGAATTCCGTTTAAAATATATCATATTCTGTAGTCCTCCAGTTTCTTAATTCCTCTCTCGGGGATAACTTTAAAGACTCACATTATAAAATCTACTTACTTAATTTTGTTTATTGCTAACGAGAGTGACATGCGGAATTTTCCCTTTTGATTTCCTAGATGAAAGATAAACGCCAGTAAAGATAATAAGTAGTCCAACGATTACGTTTGGAGTAATTGTCTCTCCCAGTAGTACATAACCCCATACCATGGCCGAGGCAGGGATCAGGTATGTAACCGTCGCTGCTAATTCAGGGCCACCATTTTTATTAATATAAAAATAGATTAACTGACCCAATCCTGAACCAAAGCAGCCGAGACCCACAATTGCTAGAATCGGAAGTGGGTGAATCAACAAATCTGATTTGAATGGTTCGGTAATCAGCATCCCAACTAAACCAATGATAGCACCTGTTAGTAAGGTAAAGGTTGTTATAGTTAGCACGCTCACCTCAGACAGAAACCGTTTTGTTAACTGCCCAGCAAGCCCATAGCAGATACAAGCAACAAGCATTGTTCCAATTCCAACAAACCCTTTCCCGAAAATCTGACCAAATTGAAAATCCATAAGGACGAGTATCCCGAAAAAACCGATAAGAATACCAATCCACTGACGTCCGGTAAGTCGATAAGAAAAAAGAATAAATCCGATAAGACCTGTCCAGATTGGAGTGGTCGCATTCAGAATGGAGGCAGTTGTACTGTTTATCTCAGTTTCGCTTAAGGAAATTAATCCCCACGCCAAACCACAGTTAAATATACCAACAACAATCAACGCCTTCCAGGGTAGTTTCTCTTTAACTTTTCTACGCTTCCACCATAGAAACGGGAGCAAAATGATTGCACCTGCTAGACAACGAAAAAATACAATTCCCCATATACCAGCTGAGGGAAGCAGCCACTTCATAAATACAAAAGATAAACCCCAAATGAAACTAAGCCCAATTAAGGCTCCATACAATCGAAACATAATACACCTCCTTACTTCACTTATTATGGAAAATTTTGTTGATTATTTCACTCCGAAATTTTGCTTTGTAGAACATTTTCTCATGTTTTTTTGTTTTCGTTATCTCGACAACTTTCTCTAGGTATATAAGGTATTTCTTTTTTTATAAAATAATAAATTCGACGTTATTCATGGGAATAATTCGGAAAACTTTAGATTTTTTATTGAAAAGGGAACGTTTGTTCTTGTATAATATAGAGAACGAATGTTCTTTTTGATAGGTTCTTTGGATCGATTATGAGCAGCTACCAAACAGAGTCATTAGGTGTATCGACATGAAGGCATTCTTTGCTTTGTTTTTTTCTATATTAAATGCAAACGTTGAAGAAGAGGAGAAAATGAGCTTGTTGGAGGATGTTGTAATCAGCGTGAAAGAAGCCTATGCCCTTGCCAAAACGATTGATTAAATTGGGCTTTCTCTTTAAGAGCACCCAACTATACCATCATCTTAAAGGGAAAAGATAACCAATATATAAATTATATAAAATTAGTTTTCTAAGGAGAAATAACATTGAACTCTACACTCAATAATTCAGAAGATATAAAAAGGGAAGAAGGACAAAAGCAGCTGCTTGAAAAAAGTCTTCAAGCTCATAGAAATAAAAAATGGATAATCAACTTTACTTGTACTATATCTTTTCTTTTAGCAATATTATGTTTTTGCTTTCAAGTGCCAGACGCTATAATTATTACTGTTATCTTACTGTTCATATGTGTAACTTTCCAAACCGCACATAAAATGTTAGATAGAAAAATAGAGCTGCGCTTGAAACGTATAAAGCAGGATCATAGAAAGATCATATTCAAGATAAGATAAATCCTAACTTCCTGCCTATATTTTTCTAAAGCTTAGACAATCTTGCCGCGAACCAATAACGCGTCATTTTTTTGCCTGTTAGTTTAAAGTTAAAGGTTTTTGAATAGATGTAATCCAAGAATGAACGCTTTTTTACTTGTTATTGAACTCACTCGATGCTTTAGTTTAAAAAAGGAGGGTTTTATGAATTACTCTAAACTGCTTCAATATCAAGGCTGTATTTATTTAAACTCTATATTTGAACCTGAGGATAACGCGTTAATAGTGGATATTGAACGTTGCAAAATTAGTGGAAATGCAGCTGAAGAGATAACAGGAGAAAGCACTTCTTCTTCGTATGCCTCTATTGATGTGGATTACGCACTCCCTATAATTCGACTTACATTTGATTGGTACATTGCATACTCTGTTAGAAACGAAAGTTT
>Ga0207655_1003325_pt1 | contig 12048 bp, 8 predicted proteins | sample KBSM44metaG_FD_184398 | JGI IMG/M metagenome (GOLD analysis project Ga0207655, IMG submission 184398) | Miscanthus rhizosphere microbial communities from Kellogg Biological Station, Michigan, USA - KBS M4-4 metaG (SPAdes) (version 2) | ecosystem: Host-associated > Plants > Roots > Rhizosphere >...
CACTTTCATTTCGCTCAAGGTCCGCAACTTCCGCATCTTCGCGATCGGGCACTTCGTCGCCGTCATCGCGCTCTGGATGCAGCGGATCGCCCAGGACTGGCTGGTGCTCCAGCTCTCCGGTTCCGTCACCGCCGTCGGCATCACCGTGGCCCTGCAGTTCCTGCCGTCGCTGTTCCTCGGCCCGTGGGCCGGCATGATGGCGGACCGCTTCGCGAAGCGGAAGATCCTCATGCTGTGCCAGTCGGTGGCCGCCGCGTTGGCCGCGGTCCTTGCCGTCCTGGCGCTCAGCCACCGGATTGAGGTGGGGCACGTCTACGCGATCGCGCTGGTTCTGGGCCTCGTGACCGTGCTGGACCAGCCGGCCCGCCAGGTGTTCGTCAACGAGCTCGTGGGCCCCGGCTATCTGCGAAACGCGATCAGCGTGAACTCCACGATCTTCCAGCTGGGCGGGCTGATCGGTCCTGCGATCGCCGGGATCCTGCTGACCGCCGTGGGGGCCGGCTGGGCCTTTGCCGCCAATGCGGTGGCGTGCTGTTTCACGGTGGCCATGCTCCTGAGCCTGCGCAAGGACCAGCTGCATGTCAGCACCCCGGCCGCCAAGCGCCCGGGCATGCTGCGGGAAGGGCTGGACTATGCGCTCAGCAAGCCCACCATCTACTGGCCCTGGCTGATGGCCGGGTTCATCGCGGTGTTCGCGATGAGTCTGCCGGTGCTGCTGGCCGCGTTCGCGGACCACGTGTACGACGCCGGTGCCGGCGGCTATGGGCTGCTCAACACGCTCGTGGCCCTCGGCGCCCTGGCCGGCGCGATCACCTCGGCCCGGCGGCGCGCCCTGCGGCTGCGCTCCGTGGTGCTCGGCGCCGGAATGTACGGGCTCATGCTGTGCCTGGCTTCCCTGGCGCCGTCCATGGCGTGGTTCGGCGTGGCCATGGTGCTGGCCGGATTCTGGTGCCTGATGTTCCTGACCGCCGCGAACCAGCTGGTCCAGGTCAGCGCGAACCTGGCCATCCGCGGGCGGGTCATGAGCCTGTACATCATGGTGCTGATCGGCGGCCAGGCGATCGGCGGCCCGATGATGGGCTGGCTGGCCGAGCACGCGGACCCGCACACCGCCGTCCTCGTCTCCGGCGGCGTCCCGGTGCTGGCTGCCGCGACCGTCGCCGTCGTCCTCGCCCGGCGCGGGCAGCTCATGCTCAAAGTGGACCTGAAGGACCGGCGCCGGCTGCTGCGGATCGTCCGGACCGATTTCCGCACCGAAAAAGGACAGCCGCTACGTGGATCCACGCAGCGGCCGTCCTAATTCGTCGCGGAAAACCGGGAGGCGTGCAATAACCCCTTAGAGCGCCAAGGGGCGGTGCGGGAACTCGGCCTCCCGCTGCTGGAACTGCAGCACATCCGGGTTCAGGACCACGCCGTCGCGGATTTCGATCGCGCGGCGGATGGTCTCGTTTCCCGCCCAGGCCTCGGGGCCGGACACCACGGTCTCGAGGAACGGCAGCAGCGCCTCGCTGATTTCCCAGCTGGCGGAATTCCACAGATAGGACGGGCTGTGGTCCACGGCGTAGTAGTCGATGTGGTCACCCACTTTGAACATCGGCTCGGCGAAGGTGGTGGTTTTCGCCCAGCTGAAGCCCATGCCCTCGTCGCAGGAAACGTCCACGATCAGGCTGCCGGGCCGGAAGGCGGCCAGGTCCCCGGTGCGCAGGTAGGTCAGCGGCGCGTTGGGGTCCTGCAGCGTGCAGTTGACCACGATGTCGCTCGCGGCCAGGAACGGCGCCAGCGGCACGCGCCCGCGCTCGGTGATGACCTCGCTCAGGAACGGCGCCTCGCTGTCATGGTCGAACTGCGCGATGCGGACCGAGTGGATGGGAGAGCCAACAGCGGCAACACCGCGGTTGGTCAGCACCTGCACGTCATGGACACCGTGGGCATTCAGCGCCGTCACGGCGCCGCGGGCGGTGGCCCCGAAGCCGATCACGACGGCGCTCAGCCGGCGGCCGTAGTCTCCGGTGGAACCGGTCAGCGCCAGGGCATGCAGCACGGAACAGTAGCCGGCGAGCTCGTTGTTCTTGTGGAAGACATGCAGGCCGAAGCCGCCGTCGCTGGCCCAGTGGTTCATGGCCTCGAAGGCGATCAGCGTGAGTTTCTTGTCGATCGCCAGCTGGGTGATGGCCCGGTCCTGGACGCAGTGCGGCCAGCCCCACAGGACCTGCCCGTCCCGGAGCTCGGCCAGGTCCTCGGGCTGAGGCTTGGGCAGGAGGACGACGTCGGCTTCCGCCAGCAGCTGCTGTCGGGGCGCGATGCGCCCCACGAGGGGTGCAAGATCGGCGTCGGACCGGCCGAAGCGCTCGCCGTAGCCTTCCTCGAGGATCAACCGGTCCCGGATCTCCGGCGCGATGCGGTCCAGGTGCAGGGCGTGGATCGGGAGGCGCCGCTCGTCCGGTTTGCGTGTGCCGGCGAGGATACCGAGCGTGAGGTAATTCGGTGAACGGGTCACTTCTTTTTGGGGCTCGCCGTCTTTGCGGCGGTCACTTTATCGAGGGAGCTGGCCGGCGCTGAAGCGGCCCTCTTGTCAGCGCGCTTTTCCTTAATGGATTTGCCGGATTTTTTGGATGCTGCTTGACGGGGGGATTTGTCAGCCATGATTGCTCCTGTAGCGGAACCGAAGAGGTTCCTGACTTCCGACGATACAGGTAGCAACCTAATAAGAGCCCGGGATCCTGTGGGGGCATGTGGAGCGGCTGACGGGAATCGAACCCGCGTATCAAGCTTGGGAAGCTAGCGCTCTACCATTGAGCTACAGCCGCAGAGGGACCGGCCTGAATTCCAGCCGTGAGTCCCGATCAACGAGGTTTACATTACCTCAGTCTGAGTTCAAGGTTGTACACCCCGCGCTCGCCTGGCCGGTACCGCGCCAGGGTTGCGCGATTGTGACCGGATGGCGCGCCTGCGGTGTCCCTCGCTCTGAAGATCGCTGATCCCGGCATCCGGGCCCGTCATTTCCCCGAAACGCTGTGGGAACGCCTCGTTCATGTGCACAGAAAGCGAGCCGAAACCGCACCCCGAAATGGGTAGTGCTGTCTCGAATCCGGGTAATGAGCGCAAGTAGTCCGCCGGTGGCGGCGAATTTGACGAGTGGTCCACCAACTCAAGAGGGGTAGGCCACACTCGTGTGCAGCAGAAAGCCATCGAATTTACTGGAGGAGACCACAGCCAACCGAGTCGCTAGAAGGTCTCACATGTACGACCAAAAGTGGATGGTGGCCCGTCCTTTGTTGCCAACGGGTGGGTTTGCCCAGCCAAACGTGCCGGATCAAGGCCACCCGCGGGCCAGGCAATTGGCGCGGCATCAGGGCCGCCGGACGGCCGGGTTCAGCGGTCCGGTTGGCGCCATTGGCGGCAAGCATGAGTGAGCTCAAGCAGCGCGTTCCGGTCCATACGGGGTATCGATCCCCGGATCATGTCCGGGTCACCCCACGAACGCAAGATTCACCGAGGTCTGCTGCCGGCGCGGCCGCTTTAGCCCCGCCCATCCCATTTCCCGACTTCAGGTCGGCGAAACTCCGGCTTGCGAGCAGCTCCCGTCACGAGGGCATTCGTTGGGCAAACCGTTATCGGCATCTGCTGATAGCCGCAGACGCCCTGGTCATTGCGGCGGTGACCGCGGCGGCCCACATCACCCGGTTCGGGTTGAGCACAGTGAGTTCGGTGCAAGTGGGCGAGCTCCGAGTGGATTACCTCTACATTTCCGTGGTCATCGCGGCCGCCTGGATGCTTGCGTTGGGGCTGTACAAGAGCAGGGACACGCGGATCGTCGGAATCGGAATCGACGAATACAGGCGGGTCGTCAGCGCAAGCGCAATGCTTCTGGGCCTCATCGCTCTGGTTTGCTTTGTCCTGAATATCGACGTGGCCCGGGGATTCTTCGCGCTGGCCCTGCCCGCCGGGCTGACCGGCCTGCTCGCGGCACGCTGGAGCATGCGTCAGTGGCTGTCCAGGCAGCGGGTTCACGGCCATTACCTTTCGCGCGTGATCGTGTTGGGCCGGCCGAATGACGTCCGGTACGTCGTCAGCCAGATCGAAAAGAAGTCCGGTGCGGCGTACAAGGTCGTGGGTGTCGCACTTTCCGGGTCCACCGGCGCCGGCACCTTCACCCAGGGCAGCCATGTCCTCAACGTCATTGGAGACGAGCGGAGCGTCGTGGAAGCAGTGGCTTCCGTGGACGCCGATGCTGTCATCGTGGCCGGACCCATGAAGGGCGGCAGCCGTTACATACAACGACTCGGATGGAAGCTGGAACAGTCGTCCACCCAGTTGATCCTCACCACCGGACTGACCAACGTCGCCGGTCCCCGGATCCACTCCCGTCCCGTGGAGGGTCTGCCCCTCATGCACGTGGAACTGCCGCAGTACGCCGGCGCCAAGCATGCTCTGAAGAGGCTGTTCGACATCACGTTGGCCGCCGCGGCCCTGGTGGCGCTCATCCCTGTGTTTCTGGTCCTCGGGGTGATGATCAAGCGGGACAGCCCCGGGCCCGTGATCTTCAGGCAGGAACGGGTAGGTCGCGGCGGTGAGAAATTCAACATGCTGAAATTTCGGTCGATGGTCGAAACCGCGGAGGACGATCTCGCCGGGCTCCTGGAACACAACGAGGGCGCGGGTGTGCTCTTCAAGATGCACAACGATCCGCGGGTCACCGGGGTCGGCCGCTGGATGCGCAAGCACTCCCTCGACGAACTGCCGCAGTTCTGGAACGTCCTTAAGGGCGACATGAGCCTGGTCGGTCCACGGCCCCCGCTGCAGCGCGAGGTCGACAACTACCACCACAAGGTGCTCCGGCGGCTCTACATCAAACCGGGCCTGACAGGCATGTGGCAGATCAATGGGAGATCGGAGCTGAACTGGCGTGACAGCGTCCGACTGGATTTGTACTACGTCGAAAACTGGTCGCTGGCCGGAGACCTGATCATCCTTTGGCGCACAGCAAAGATGCTCATCAATCCAGTCGGGGCCTACTGACAAACCGAGGTTTTCTGTTCTACAAAATTGAGAAAGGCAAGGCAATGACCACACTTGTTTCGGGGGCTGGTGGATTCATCGGAGGCCATTTGGTGGCCCAACTCCTCAAAGAGGGACAATCAGTCCGGGCAGTAGACCGCAAGCCTTTTGCAGAGTGGTACCAGGTGCACCCGGAGGCGGAGAACATCCAGGGCGACTGCTCGCTGCTGGAGACGGCCCGCGAGGTTAACCGGGGCGTGCAGTACGTCTACAACCTCGCCGCCGACATGGGCGGCATGGGCTTCATTGAAAACAACAAGGCGGCCTGCATGCTGACTGTGCTCACCAGCACTCACATGCTCATGGCAGCGCAGGAAGCAGGCGTTGAGCGGTTCTTCTACAGCAGCTCTGCCTGCGTTTATGCTGCCGGACATCAAACGTCGTCTAACGTCATCGCACTGCGTGAAGAAGACGCGTACCCCGCACAGCCGGAAGACGGCTACGGATGGGAGAAGCTCTTTACCGAGCGTATGGCCCGGCATTACCGCGAGGACTTCGGGCTGCAGACCAGGATCGCCCGGTATCACAACGTCTATGGCCCGCACGGCACTTGGGACGGTGGGCGGGAGAAGGCGCCGGCCGCACTCTCGCGCAAGTTCGCACGGGCGGCACTGACAGGCGACACCAATCTTGAGATCTGGGGCGACGGGGAACAGACCCGCAGCTTCATGTACATTGACGACTGCATCCAGGGCACTAAAGACGTCCTGCACGGCGATTTGACCGAGCCCGTCAACCTCGGATCCTCTGAGCTGGTCTCGATCAACCAGATGGTGGATCTCCTCGAGCAGATCTCCGGCACCGTGGTGACCAGGCACTACAAGCTCGACGCCCCGCAGGGAGTCCGCGGGCGGAACAGCGACAACACTCTCTTCCATGCCACGTACGGCTGGGAGCCGTCCATCACGCTCAGGACGGGACTGGAAAAGACCTACGAGTGGATCTTCGACCAGCTCAAGGCGCAGGGGTGAACCCCCGTGCGCATCCATATTCACGACTTCGCCGGGCACCCGTTCCAGGCGGAGCTCTCCCGGGAACTCGCCGCGCGGGGACACGACGTCGAACACGCCTACGCGACCCAGTACCCCAGTGGCAAGGGAAAGCTGGAGCGCCTGGACGGTGACCCGGACGCGCTGACTTTCCGCGGAATCACCGCCGTGAGGACCTTCGAGAAGTATTCGCCGCTGGGACGGATGCGGTTCGAGAAGTCATTTGCCCAAGCTTGGGTCAGTCACCTCGAGCAGGCCCGTCCCGATTGCGTCGTGGCATGCAACGTTCCGTTGTTCGTCCTGAACAGATTCAGCTCAACGATGGCCAAGTCGGGGCAGCCCTGGGTGTTGTGGCATCAGGACCTCTTCAGCAGAGCCATCGGAGAAGAGATCAGGAAGCGGCTGCCTGCGGCTGTCGGTCCGGCAGCGCAGCGATGGGTCACCAGCACGGAGAAGAACCTGGTCCGCAGTGCCAGCCAGGTCGTCGCAATCGGCGAGGAATTCCGCCGGGCGTACCGGCGCTGGGGCCTCGATGTGCGCCACGTTTCTGTCATTCCAAACTGGGCGCCGCTCGGTGAGATCCTGCCCGGGCCAAGGGACAACGGGTGGGCGCGCTCCCATCTCCCGCAGGGCCGGGAGATACGTCTGCTCTATGCCGGAACGCTCGGCCGGAAGCACAACCCGCTGCTGTTGATTGACCTCCTGCGCGCCGCCCTGGGCAAGGGCATCCCGGCGCGCCTCGTGGTCGCCTCGGAGGGGGAAGGGATTGAAGCCGTGCGCCAGATCGCTGAACGGCAGCCGGAATTGCCGATCACCCTGCTGCCGTTCCAGCCTGCTTCCGAACTCTCTGAAATGCTCAGCTCCGCTGATGTGCTCCTGGCCCTCCTTGAGCCCGGGGCGTCAAAGTTTTCGATACCCAGCAAGGTGCTCTCGTCCCTGGCGGCCGGCCGTCCCGTCCTGGGACTCATGCCGCGGGACAATCCAGCGGCCGTGGACATCGGGGCGGCCGGCGGGTATGTCGGGACTCCGGACGCTCAGGGTGTGGTGGGTGCCTCCGATTGGCTCCAGGGGATGGTCCAGTCGCCAGGGGCACTTGTCTCCGCCGGAGAGCGAAGCCGCCAGCTTTCCGTCGAGCGGTTTGGTATTGGTCCGATCGCCACCCGATTCGAAGAAGTGCTGGCCAAAGCCGTTGCGGACCGCCGTCTGGCACCACAAGGGTCCGCGCAGACTGCCGAGGCGGTGTCCTGATGCCAGCACAATCATCGCCCGACGCCGGACCAGGGCGGCAGACGCCTGTCATTGACCTGGCTCAGGCGCCGGGCGCCGGTGAAGCCTGGGACCGGCCACGGGCGATTGTCTATCTGTGGGGGGCCTGCGAGCTATTGTTCGTGAGCAACCCTTGGCAGATAAGTTCACGGCTTCGGGTCGCCGTGCTGCGGGCTTTCGGCGCCGAGATCGGTCCGGGCGTCACATTCCGGCCCCGCACCCGCGTCAAGTTTCCGTGGAAGCTGCACATCGGGGCCGGCTGCTGGATTGGTGAGGGCGTCTGGTTCCACAACCAGGACGATGTCTACATCGGCGCCAACGCTGTGGTTTCACAGGAATGCTTCATCACCACGGGAAGCCACCGGGCCCGCAGCGACATGGGCCTGATAACCAGCCCCGTTTACATTGACGATGGTGCATGGGTCACCTCGCGTTGCATGGTGCTCGGCGGAGCCCACATTGGCCAGTCAGCCGTCGTGGAGCCGCTCACCGTGGTCCGAGGTGACATCCCGCCGAATGCTGTCTACGGGCGGGTGCCGGGCCCCTCAGTGATCAGGGAACGGTTCCGGGGAAATGATGTCCTGTGATGGCACAATGCATCCTAGGGGGTAGCCATGGTGGCCAGGGTCTTGGAAATCAACGCATACATCTTGTCGGCGAGGTACTGATGGCCGGCGTCGGTCGGGTGGACGCCGTCGGCGCCGATGAGCTTGGAATCGGCGCCGAAGAACCAGCGCTCGCTCAACGGGTCGACGAACTGAATGCCTCCGGCAGACGCTGCCCCGGCGATCGCCTTGCTGTCACTGGTGATGAAGTCCGGCACCCGCTCGTTGACCCAGGCCGGCCCGACGACGATCAGCTTCGCGTGGGGCGCCCGCTCGTGGATCTTTGTGTAGAGGTCCGTCGCAGCCGCGGCCATTGTTGCAGGGTCCTGCTTACCGTCGTTCCTGCTCCCGAAGACGAGAACCAGATCTGCCGTCGAGCGCAGGCTGGTGGTGGCGGCTTCGGCGAACGTGACTTTCTCGGTTCCCCTGACGATGTACCCGGCGCCGGGATGGCCGATGACGTTCATGTCGACCGGGTGGGATTCCGAGTAAAAGCGGGACCCGACGATCTTTGCCCAGTTGGCTGCTCCGTAGCCACCCTGGTCGGAGCCAACAACGTAGGAGTCGCCGATGATGTCAACGTTCGGTACCGCGGCACGGCTCGATTCCGGCGTGCTGGCAGCTGGAGCCGGCGAGGGACCGGCCCCGTTGCCCCGCGCGGTGAATGCCAGCACAGCAATCATGACCGCCACGACGGCCAGCAGGCCAAATCCAACTTCTTTCACGTGACGGAACCGGAAGGATGATCTGGTCCTGTTTGTGCTCTTCAGAAAATCCATTCGCAAAGACTATCGGCAATCCACTCTCGAGGGGGAAGTGAATGCAGAAGATACCAGCTTCGGTCCTGATTCAGACGAAAAATGAAGAGGCGAGCATCGAGAGGTGCCTGGCGGCACTGAGCGACTTCGACGAGGTCATCGTGGTCGATTCAAACAGCGCCGATCGGACCGCGGAACTTGCCGCCGCCGGCGGTGCGACCGTTATCAACTTCACCTGGAACGGAGCCTACCCGCAGAAGAAGCAGTGGCAGCTTGAACATGCGCCGACGCGCCACCCCTGGATCCTGTTTCTTGACGCCGACGAATTTCCGAGCCGGGAATTGATCGAGGAAATCGCCGTCATCGTCTCGGATCCACTGGAACGCCGTGTGGCTTTCGACATCCCCATCTCCTATCACTTCGCCGGCAAGGTTCTCAAACACGGCCACCGGGTGGTCAAGCGTTCGCTGTTAAAGCGGGGCTTCAACCGCTATGAGGACACTGGTTTGGTGAATCTCCCGGTGATGACAGAGCTGGAAGTGCACTACCAGCCAGAGGCGACGGGTGAGGTGGGACGCACAGCGGGCCTGCTGGCACACCACGATCTGGATCCGGTCCGCACCTGGTTCGACAGGCACAACAAGTACTCCGACTGGGAGGCCTACATCCATGCCGACCCGGCCATGCGGCGCTCGGTGCGCTCGTCGAAAAGCCAGCAAGGCCAGCGCTTTGATGTCGTCCCGTTCAAACCAGTTGCCTTCTGGGTCTACAGCTACATCGTCCGGGGCGGCTTCCTGGACGGACGGGCCGGCCTGGACTACGCCGTCGCCCTGGCTACGTACTACTGGCAGATCGGCCTGAAAACCCGCGAACTACAGCAAAACGGCAATCGGCTGGCTGAGCATGTCTGAAAATCGCGCATCGTCGAGGCCGCCCCTGAGCGTGCTGCAGATCGGCGGCCTGGCCGGCCCGGGGGCCGTCGCGGGCGGCGTCTGGGCGGTCGCGCGCATGCAGAGTGCAGCGCTGGTGCGCCACGGTGCCGCTGTTGAACTCGTCGGCGGCTGGCTCGGCGGCCGGCCGGCCACTCGACCGGAACCGCATGAAAGAATCTTTCGCGTCCGGCGCCCTTTCCGGGGCGCGCGTCTCAGGGGCCTGATTGGGGTTGGCCTCGTCAGGCATGTTTGGGACCGGAGCCGCCAGGTCGACGTCGTCCAGCTGCACCTCTGCCGCGACTTCATCACGACCTTCAGCGCCCTGGTGCTCCGCGGTGCTGCCATTCCCGTCATCGCGCAGGCCCACGGCATGCTTGCAGCGCCGCGTTCGCGCGGGTTGCGGGTGTTCGATGCGCTGATCTTCCGGCGGGCGATGCGGACGCCGCAAATATGGCTGACCCTGACGGAGGCCGAAGAAAAGAACCTTGAGTCCCTCGGCGTGCCGAGGACAAAGATGCGCAGGGTGGTGAACGCTACAGCCGACCCCGGCACCGTGTGGGAAGACCCGCAGACCCCCACCTTTCTGTTTGTTTCGCGGCTGGCGGCGCGCAAGCAGCCCACGGTGTTCGTCGAGGCAGCAATTGCCCTCCTGCGGGAGGGATCGGAAGCCCGGTTCGTGGTTGCCGGACCTGATCAAGGCGAACTGGAGAGCGTGCACCGTTTGATCGATGCATCAGGCTTCCGGGACCGGTTCGATCTTCCGGGGGAGTTGACGGAACCTCAGGTGCTGGAGGCGCTGTCCCATGCGACCGCCGTCGTTTTGCCCGCCCGCCACGAGCCTTACCCGATGGTGATCATCGAGGCGGCGGCTGTGGGTACGCCCATCATCCTGACCTCGGAATGTGGACTGGCCGCGCCCTTGCAGAAAGCGGGAGCGGCGGTTGTCGCCGCCCCCACGGCCGGGGCCTTCCAGGCAGCCATGGCCACGGTGGCGGCCAGCCAGGATCTGCGGCTCCGGCTGAGTGCGCGGGCCCGTGAGCTGCACCTGGGTCTCTGGTCTGCCGAATCCCTCGCGGAAAGTCTCCTGGGATTGTATGCGGAGGCGATAGATGCTGGCCGGCAGTGACCTCCGGAGCCCGGTCAGCCTGCCGGGCGAGAGGAAGTCAGGAATCGGCGCGGCGCTGGCGATCCTGACTTTCTTGTGTTTTGCCGTCGCCATACCGCTCATCCTGCGGTCGACGTCGGAAGCCACCTACAGCGACACTGACTTCCTCATCCGATATTCGGTGCTCCTCTACGCGGCTTTCCGCATGAGTGCCATTCTGTGGAAAGACCAGGTGCGCCCGGTAGCCGGTGTCTTCTGGATGTTCGTCTACATCTGCCTGGGCGTGGTTCCACTGGCCCAATTGTCAACCGGTGCGTCAACCATCCTTGCCGTCCAGGTCGACGACTCGACCTTGTACGCGGCAACCGCCATCACTCTTCTTGGCTGCGTCAGCTTCGACCTGGCCTATCACCTCAGACTCTTCAAGAACTTGGGCGGCCCGGCGCCCGTGCGCAAGCTGCGGAGCATGGAAACCCTGAGGATCTTTGCGGCAGCCGCGATCCTGGGCGGGTTGATATACGTGGCTCAGGTCGGCGGAATCAGCGTGTTCTTTGCCAGCCGGCAGGAGGCGAGCCAGGCCCTGGACCAGGTGAGCCCCGACAGCGGGCAAGCCGCCCGGGCGATTATCTCCGCCTTCGGCTCCGTAACCTGCCTGGTGGCGCTCATTTTCTACATCCACATATTCCGGGTCCTCCGAAGTTCCCTCAACCTGCTTGACTCCGTATTAATAGTCGGCCTGGTGGTGCTCAACGTCGTCGTCAACAATCCGATCTCCAACTCCCGTTACTGGACGCTGGCCGTGCTTTTCGGCTTGGTCATGCCGCTCATCGGGTCACGCAAAGCCCTCTTCAACGTGGCAATCGTCGGCGGCGTGGTGGCGGCGATCTTCCTTTTTCCGCTAAGCGACATCACCCGCCGGGCGGCGGGGACCGGCGTCATGCTCCAGACGGACTCGGTGTGGCGGATGATCTCGACCAAGGACTATGACCAGTTCAGCATGCTCGCCAATACCCTTGGGTTCACCCGGGATGAGGGACTGACCTGGGGGTACCAGTTCCTCGGCGCCGTGCTGTTTTGGGTGCCGCGAGTCGTCTGGCCGACCAAACCGCTCGACAGCGGTGTTGAGGTCGGCCAGTGGATGAGCAGTGCCAACGTCAACCTGTCGTCCCCGCTGTGGGCAGAGGCCTGGATCAATTTCGGAGTCCTCGGGGTGGCGGTCACATTCGCCCTGCTGGGACTGCTGAGCAGAAGGCTCGACGTCGGTTTCGGCGCGGGTGCCTTGTCCGCCGGATCGGTGGGCTATCTGGGCGTCGCCATCTTCTCCGGGTACATGTT
>Ga0207655_1003329_pt1 | contig 12035 bp, 9 predicted proteins | sample KBSM44metaG_FD_184398 | JGI IMG/M metagenome (GOLD analysis project Ga0207655, IMG submission 184398) | Miscanthus rhizosphere microbial communities from Kellogg Biological Station, Michigan, USA - KBS M4-4 metaG (SPAdes) (version 2) | ecosystem: Host-associated > Plants > Roots > Rhizosphere >...
CTAGAAAATCAGCACATTATCGTAAATCCGCGTACAAAAGAAACAAATGTTTCAAACGTGTGGGCAGCAGGAGACATTGTGGCTCATTCTGAACAAGTTACGGTAGCGATGGGAGAAGGTTTACAAGCCGCTATTTGGATACACAAACGCTTGTTAGAGCTTTATGAAAAATAATTGGTTTTTTATCCGTTTCTGAACACGCTACATTCTAAGTGGGAAAAGTCGATTTTTAGTATTTTGTTTGTAATAAAACTCTGTACAGTATTCTGTGTTCAATAACCTTTCTTAGTCTATTTTATATTACAATCGGATAAGACAAAAATAAGAAAAGTGATAATAGGTGTTTATTGGATATGCACGTGTATCAACAGGATTATAAAAATAAAAGGTATTTTCTACAAATAGAAAATACCCCCCGTTGGTTGCTACATTAAAAAGGTTAGGTTTGTTATAGCGTGACTTTATTTACCTGATAGCATGGATGATTTAGGACAATAAAAAGGGTTAGATTTTCTCAATGACCATTTAAAAGATGAACTATGTATAAATTTGAGAATAGAAACTTTGCAAAAACGAATAGAAGAAAGTATTAGAGCTTTTGATTTACGAAAAGTTGGATTTATTGTAAATGAATTGGCTAAAGACTCCAAATCTGACGTTAGTAAATATTCTGCACGTTCATTTGCCCAAGCCATAGCAACAGGACATATGAGAAGACAGGCAATGGTTAGCAGTGACTACGCAATAAAGGTAACAAATCTTTTAACACATAACTCCTTAGATTCCTCAACAAAGGAAAGGGTAAGGCAATTAAAGATAATAGATGAATTGTTAGAATCACCAAGCTGATAATCAACAATAAGAAACAAGGACACTATGTTTTATTCAATATAGTGTTTTTCTTTATTCAAAAAATCAACAATAAAGTTTAACAGAGCCTTATAAAACTATTATTTTTATAAATTAATTTGTTATTTTACTCCTTTACATAGAAGATGTGATCTTTTTATTTCTAATAAATTTTATCTTATTTAAAGTATATTAACATTAGATACTTTATTATTTACTTAATGTAACGTACTTTCTGGGAAGATAGGAAGGTAATAAAAGTAATGACCATCTTTTGAAATAAATGGGTATGATATATAATAAATCTTTAATCAAAACATTTTGAAGGGAAATGTAATATGATAATTTCTAAGCCGCGTAAAAAACATAAAGTGAAGCATCTGGAACCTGCAAGTATCTTGTTCGTGGGGTTTTTAGGATTAATATTGCTCGGCACCGGCTTATTAATGATTCCTGCTGCTACAAGCGATAGACATCATCTAAGCTTTATTGATGCTCTTTTTGAAGCCACTTCTGCTGTATGTGTAACAGGCCTAGCCGTGGTAGATACGGGGACAACATTTACTTTATTTGGACAGCTCATTTTGCTTGTGCTCATTCAAGTTGGTGGCTGGGGATTCATGACTATTGGTATACTCATGTTTATTGTACTGGGTAAAAAAATAGGATTACAACAAAGATTAATACTTAAGGAATCTCTAAATGCTTTTTCGCTACAAGGCGTTATTGCATTAGTCCAACGTGTTGTGCTAATTACATTGGCTGTGGAAGGTATAGGAGCGCTTATCCTAGCTATTCGTTGGTCCCGAGAAATGAGCTGGGGAAAGGCTATTTATTATGGCATATTCCATTCTATCTCTGCTTTTAATAATGCAGGATTTGGTTTGGAACCAGATAATTTAAGCAAATGGGTAGGAGATCCAACCGTAAATATTATGATTACGTTACTTTTCATAATAGGAGGGACTGGATTTTTTGTCATTGCAGACATTTTTCAGAAACGAAACATAAGAAAGTTTTCTCTTCACACTAAAATTGTATTAGTTTCAACTATCCTACTAAATGCCGTGAGTACACTCATTATTTTTACTCTAGAATATCATAACTCTCATACTTTAGGTCAATTAAGCATGGGGGATAAATGGTGGGCAGCTTACTTTCAGGGTGTAGTTCCTCGTACTGCTGGTTTTAATACCTTGGATATCGGGGCGCTCACATTGCCTTCAAAAGTGTATATGATGGGTCTTATGTTTATTGGAGCGGCTCCAGGTTCAACAGGCGGTGGAATTAAAATAACTACGTTTGTCTTAATATTGTTTGCTTTATGGTCAGTATTGACAAATAAAGAAGAGATTAATGTTTTTCGACGCCGAATTCCTAAATCGCTTGTGTATAGAGCTTTTTCTATTGCTACTTCTGGCATTATTTTTGTTTCTATTATTTTCTTTCTACTCACAATTACAGAAAAAGGTATAGACATGTCTACCCTTTTGTTTGAAACGTTCTCTGCTTCTGGAACAGTTGGATTAAGTGCTAACTTTACAGGAGATTTAAGTCCTATAGGCCGAATTCTGATTACAATTATGATGTTTATTGGCAGAGTGGGACCTCTTACCATTGGCTTTGTACTTGCGATTCGTTCAAACAAACAATCTAAAATTAGGTATGCAGAAGAAAAGATTCTTATTGGTTAAAAATTTATTTTAAATATATAATTTGGTCAACATATTCATGATTTAGGCACAAGTAGCCTAAATCACGAATATCTTTTTTTATTATAAACAAACTACTCAAGGTGCTGAGAATTATCTTCGATCTAAATCTCATTAACCTGTAGAAAAACTCCCTATTTATTGGAGGGAGTTTTTTCTAATTTTAAACTGTATATGATTTTAGTTAACATAAAACTTATTATCGGAAATAAACAAAGGATTTTCAGTTTGATATTATTTACTTTCATATATTAAACAATAAACTTATTAAAATGAATCTTTAAGTTCGGATGAAGTAGAATAGAATTTAGCTTTTGATGATTGAACACTGCTAATAAATAGGGCAATAGATACCAAAAACATTATAGATGCTCCTGAAACTACAACAAATCGTATAGATATAAGCTCTGAAGAAATACCAAAGATTGCAGTAACGACAATAATTAAAAAAGCCTCAATAAACCCGTAAATACTTACAACTCTCGCCATCATATCAACAGGTATATTGTTTTGATAAAACGTGTAAAAACCAGTGTTAGCAAAAGCAGTAGCAAATGACGCAACAAAAAATCCTACAGCTGCTATAAAGAAGGTATTAGAAGATGTAAAAACCATATAACCTACTGCAGTTATTAAGGAGCCCATACCAATAAGCCATGAAGTAGGCGTTTTTTCAATAATTATTGCATTGGATACAGAACCTGCTAATACTCCTGCTCCAGCAATACTGACTAAGACTCCATATTCACCTTCAGATAAGGAAAGTATCCTAGTTGCAAAAGCAGCTTCCAATGAATCTGTAGCTGTCATCATGACCATCATCGTACTAAACAAAAGATAAATCATCATGATATATAGATATTTTCGGCTAAATCCAATAACAAGCTTCCAATCATCTTTTAATACCTTAAGAGATAGTTTTGATGTCGATGTCTCTGATATTTTTTCTACTTGTGCGGAGGATTCAACATTAGGCATTCCTACCGTAATTAATGCAGATAAAAATAAAGCTGCAGCATTGATATAAATAGCCATATTAGGTGTACCAATTGTAAACATCATTCCTGCTATTGCTGGTCCAGTCAAAAAGGCTCCGGAATCAAGTAGACTACGCAAAGAATTGAAACGTTTTCTTTGTCCCATTGGTATTAACTTCGTGATATAAGTTACTGATGTTGAGTGATACATAGAGCTTGCTATTGTAATAAGAAAGACCATACCATATATGGATCCTAAAGAAGAGAAGAAAGGTAATAATGCAATTAGTACAGTCTGAAAGACATTTAGTGCTATCATGAGATGTTTTTTATTTAAACGATCTACAAGACTGCCTGACCAAATATTAGTAAACAATGTTGATAAAGCCCTAATAATATATAAACCAGAGACAGCAATAGCCGACTCTGTTATGTTAAGAACGATAAGGTTTAGAGCGATAAAGTAAACCCAATTTCCAACACTTGAAACACCAATGCTAAATAATAAGATAGATGGATACCGCCAAGTTTCCAATGTTTTTTTAAAACTCAATTGAATTCCTCCTAAAATATAATCAGATAGAACGCAAAATTTGAAACAAAATAAAAAAATCCCACCCCCAAGACTAAAATGTCTTGGGGACGAGATTATAGATCGCGGTACCACCCCAGTTTATTAATATGTCGCCATATTAACCTTATCAGGTACAACGAAAATGCTTATACCCTAGCTCTGTAACGGGAGCACCCGTCACACTATCCCCCTATAGTGGGTTCCAATGTGCTGCTCAGAGTCTTGGTTCAATAAAAAAATTCTAACCCTTTTTCAGCTACCAGGGTTCTCTGTATAGAATTTACTTTATTTACTCTTCTCTTCGTCGCGTTTAATTTCATATATATTAGCATTATTGGTTATATATTGTAAATATCTTTTTGTTGTATATCCTATACAACCTTAGTTAACATAATGTCTCTTTCCGGAACACATCACAAAAAAGAACCCTTGTCACAGAACGGTTCTGCCCAGGGCTCTTTTTCCGGAGTATGCAGCTTTTTATACATCGTTGATAGACCAACGTTTTTTCAGTAAGCGATTAGTGAAAGAATGAATAAAAAGTGCACCTTTTATTCATATGCTTGTACGGTAAAATATAGTCTATATGGCGACTGAACCCCGAAAAGAATTGATATTTAACATAAGTTTCATTAAAAGAAATACTTACTCATGCCATTTTTAAATATAGGTAGGGTCTTAGTCACTAGCTCTTCTGGTGAAATAGGTCTTCCATCCTTATTCCATGAGTATGTAGCTCCGTATATACTCCAACTCAGTATAGTAGATAGGGTCGTTACCAATTGTTTATCCTCTAATACAATGGTATTTTTAGTGCCTTTTAGCGCAAGATCAGCTATTAGCTTTTGTAACTCTTCTTTAATTTTACTTTCTATAATAGTTCCTAAAGAATTGTAACCTTTAGGACATAAGTCGCTTAACTCTTTATGGTGATCACACATAGCTAGAAAAATATTTGTAATGACTTCTTCATTGAATCCCTCGTGACCATTTAGTCCTTTTTTCAATTTGTCTGTAAAAGTATTGGTGATGGTGGAATGTAATAAATCAAATTTATCGTCAAAATGCGCATAAAATGTAGCGCGGTTAATAGTAGCCTTTTCAGTGATATCACGTACCGTTATATTGTTGAAATCTTTTTCACTAGCTAACGAAATAAAAGAGTCTACAATCAATTGTCTTGTACGAAGTATTCTCGGATCTTTTTTTGGCATAATCAATTTTTTCTTCTCCTTTTTAGGCTACACAATGGTGTTTAAAAACGACAATACAATAGAAGTGTTGTGTAAACAACATATTAGCCATTTTGGTGGTTGTTAATAGTTCTTTTTCATCTTATCATCAACTATACAACGCGCGTTGCTTAAATAACACATGTTTTTGTGGGGTGGTTTTGATCAAGCAAATTGTTGTGATCATTCAGAATCATACCCAAAAGATTGAAAGTGCGATTGGTTCTTAATAAATAAAGTAGTACCTATTGTAACAAATGAACTCTCTTAGAAAAAAGAATTAGCTAAGAAGTTATGGAGGGAATTATATTATGGGAAATATTGTAATTGTTGGGGCAGGACCAGGATTAGGAATGTCTATTGCGAAGAAGTTCGGAAAAAACGGATTTCGTGTAGCGCTTATAGCCCGTAATGAAGAAAAGTTGAACCAACTGGTTATTGAACTAGAACAATTAGGCATTGAAGCAGCATCATTTCAAGCTGATATATTAAATAAAGATCAAATTAGTTTAGCTTTCACAACGATCAAAGAGAAATACGGATTTATTGATGTGGTTGAATACAGTCCAACTCCAAGTATCGATACAGTAACAAACGCATTAGATGTAACAGAAGAAAATGCGCTATACCAATTTCAATTCAACGTTTTAGGTGCGATATCGAGTATTCGAGAAGTGCTCCCGGATATGTTGGATAAACAAAGTGGAGCTCTGTTATTTACGACAGGTGGAGCCGCAGTCAATCCAGTACCAATGATGGGCAATGTCGGAATTGCAGTTTCCGGTCTTCGTAATTATATCTTCAATTTGAATAGTGAATTAAAGGACAAAGGTATTTATGCAGGGCATATTTCGATCGGAATCTGGATGCAGCCGAATTCGGGAGTTCAAGACAAAATCGCCGACATTTGGTATGACATGTACACCAAAAGAGATCGAGTCGAAGAATTTATTACGGAAGATAAAGTATGAATGGGGTAGATTAAAAATCAATCATCTCGGGTATAACTTCGGCATCTATCACCAAAAACGCATTAACCCCAACTCTACATGTAGAGTTGGGGTTAATGCGTTTTTATGTGTCTGTACATTTATTTTATTTACTATGATAATTACTTTAACGTCTTGTAATAGGTTTCAATGTCTCGTTCCTAAAAGTATGCATTTAGTAAAAGCATGTTTTGATAAATTTAGTTGTAATTCCACGAACCACGTAATGCATCCTCAATTAATTAGAAGCTTAATAAAATATTGAATTAAATCTAAGATTGAAGAGCTTTTTTTAATGATTTCTTCATTGTTTCTACAAATGTATGGCTTGTTTCAGTTGAGACTTCCAAGAGAGAAAGGAAGGGGTTTAAATCTTCTAATTCGACTAACAAAAGTGCTCCTTCTTCAGTTCGACAAGCATCAACTCGCTGAATTCCCCAATTAAGACCGTTCCATTTAATAAAACGTTCTGCAAAGGCTAAGTCTTCTTTAGTAGGAATGTACTCTTTTAGACTCCAACGTTTACTCTTATCTGGAGCGTAAAGGGCATATTGAAATTCATGGTCAATGAAATAGAAAGAAACCTCATAATTAAAGTTTATAAAGGGCTGTACTAAAATGTTTTTATTGTTTGAGTTTATTTTTAAAGGTAATTCACTTTTAGAGACAAGTTCCATACCGATTGAATCTGCACCATCTTTCGGTTTTACAATGTAAGTTTCTACATTAGGTAATTTGTCTAAAAAATTGAGATTATCAATTGTTGGAATGACAGGGAATTTAGAATTTGTTAACTCAATCAAATATTCTTTTCCATTCATATCGGCCTTTCCGTCAAATGAATTGTATGTTTTCAAACCATTTGAAACTACTCTATTTCGAAATGCCTGATACTTGTCCTTAAATTTCGCTATTGGGCCTGCATTCCGAAATACAATTAAATCAAAATCGTTTTCGAAGGTTTCTGTATCTTCAGGATGACAAATTACCAATTGAAACTCTTCTCTAAGCTTTGAAGTGAGGAACAAGTCTTCCTCATAGTATGCACGATCCTTTGCTTCATAGTATAAGTCTGTTACGAATAATAGTGTCTTCATTACACACATCCACCTACTTTAATTTTTTATAAATAATTAATACATGTGTTATGAAACAAATTATAGGGTTAAAATACAAATAAATAAAATTCAATTTTTAAATAGTAGTATGAATAAATTTTATGGATAGGAAGGATAAAAGTGAGTTTAATAAAATATGAGGTTTTTAACGCAGTTATTGAGTATGGTAGCTTAACTAAAGCTGCAGAGGCTTTAAATTTAACCCAGTCTGCGATTAGTTATTCTATTTCAAATCTAGAATCCGAACTAGGCTTCTCTTTACTGATTAGGCATCGATCTGGTGTCAGTTTGACCAGCGATGGAGAAAGAATATTAAAATATATAAGAGCAATTCTACATGCAGAAGAGAAAATGAAACAAGAAGCTGCTTCTATCACTGGGCTTGAAGTTGGTACAATTCGGATAGGCGCATTTACAAGTGTTTGTATTAAATGGTTACCTGGACTAATGAAGAGATTTAAACAAGACCATCCCTCTATAGAAATTAAAATTCTACAAGGAGGATATCGCGACATCGAACAGTGGATTACTAATGGTTCCATAGATTTTGGTTTTGTTTCTTTACCTACAGCAGAATCTTTTACAATTACACCCTTAAAAGAAGACAGATTAGTTTGTATAGTTCCATCCAATCATCCTCTTTCTAATAAGGGGCGAATCCGTTTTGAGCAACTAGAAGAAGAATCCTTTATTGTTCAAAAATCCGGTTATGATAATGATATAAACCGTCTATTTAAAGAGACTGGTATTACTTTGAAAAATAAATTTGAAATGTCAGACGATCAAGCTATTATAGCCATGGTGGAAAATAACTTAGGTGTAAGCATCATTCCCGAACTAGTGCTCCAAGGATTATCGCCCAAATGTAGCATACTTAGGTTAGAACCAGAACAGTATCGTACTATCGCAATTGCTACACCAAATTCAACAGAAATTTCTCCTGTTTCAAAAAAATTTATTGAATACGTAAAAACAGAGTTAAGGTAGATCAACATACCTGAAAGTTACCATAATAGATTTTTTAGGAAGAAAAAAAGGATTTCTAGATAAAAATCTTTGACTTTATTCTTTTAACGTTGTGAGACAGAATCAAATACATCGTTCGAAAAAGTATACCTTTACGGACTTTTCTTTTATATAAGGAATCTATCACTTTGATCGTTCGTTTTAGTTTTAAAGCAAATTACGAGCGTCTTCATATGTTTATGCACTTTTATGAACGTTTTTGATGAAATAAAAGGAGTTTGATATTTGAATAAATAAGTTAGATTGGAAAAGCTGGCGCAGGGAAAGCAATTTCAATACCTCAAGTAGTATTGGACGGTCCTAAAGAAATTGTTGATAGAAGATGCATCTATGTTATTATGTATACTAATGCTCTAAGAGACCGTATAAAAAATTATCAAATTAAATAAGAAGATACCTAAGCAGTTAGATACTAAAACCTTGCAGTTCCTCTTATTAAGAAAGTTTATCCCTCCATTGCACCACCTTTTTTATAAACAGCAATTTATAAAAGGAGCACAGATGAAATTGTTACTTAATTAAACGTAGCGAAGTCTTATATAGCTGTTATATCAAATGATCCAAGGGAATACATGTTAATTATACGAATGATTCATCACCTACTATAAGTAAGTATTAAAACGTTGAATTATGTAGTTTGACTTAGAGTGCAAGCGGCAAATATCTTACAAGGTGGTATATCTATTGAAAGTTGAAACACGTAGCGTTGAATTTGTTCCAGTAGACGAACGTCATGGAAAAGCAAAAGGTTTGTTCCCCATTTGGTTTGGAGCAAACATGCACATTACAACTCTTGTAACAGGTGCATTACCAATTAGTTTAGGTCTTAATTTATTTTGGAGTTTCGCAGCTATTATACTTGGAACCTTATTGGGTGCTATTTTCATGGCTTCACATTCTGCTCAGGGACCTAAACTTGGAATTCCTCAAATGATTCAAAGTCGAGCACAGTTTGGAGTAATCGGAGCTATTTTTCCGTTATTTCTTGTAATGTTTGTGTATTTAGGTTTTTTCGCAAGTAGCAGTGTGCTTGCAGCACAAACATTAAACAGTTTAATACCCATTAATCAAAGCTGGGCTATAATAATCTTAAATATTCTTTGTTTTATTGTTGCAATTTTTGGCCATGATTTAATTCATAAAATGCAGAAAGTATTATCATGGTCTTCATTTGTTGTGTATCTAGCAGCAACAATCATTATATTTCAGTTACCACTTCCGACAGGAAGTTTTTCATTAAGCGGTTTGGATTTACCTGTATTTTTACTCGCTATCAGCATTGTAGCAACATGGCAATTAGCATATGCACCATACGTAGCAGACTATTCACGCTATCTGCCCGTTAATACATCAACTGCACAAACCTTTTGGTATAGTTACCTGGGTACATTTGTAGGAACTGTATGGATGATGATTTTAGGAGCAACTTTAACAACTACTATTCCTAATTTCCTTGATCATTCTGGTGGGAATTTAGCTCACTTATTCGGAAGTTTTGCTATCTTTATGTATTTGATCATTATTTTTGGTCAACTAGCTATTAATGTTTTTAATTTATATGGTGCTTTCATGTCAACCATTACAACTATAGAGCCCTTTTGGAAGCTGAAAGTAACACAAAAAGTTAGAGTAGGGATGATGTTTTGTGTTACATTGGCAGGTACTATCCTATGTTTATTAGGCCAAAGTAATTTTCTATCATTTTTCTTAAATTTTATCTTTTTCATTAGTTATTTCTTGATTCCTTGGACGTCTATCAATCTTGTGGACTACTACTTATTACGCCGTGGTCAATATAATGTAAAAGATATCTTCGATGTAAATGGTCAATACGGAAAAATAAACGGAATCACTTGCATGGCATTTGCTGTATCAATTATTGCAGAGGTTCCTTTTATTAACACATCATTCTACATTGGTCCTATAGCAAAGGCATTTGGTGGCGCAGATATTGCGTGGCTAATTGGAATAATAGTTCCTGCAATCTTATATTATTTTCCGATGAAACAAAAGTTAAATAAAGAGGTTTGTGGTAACTGAACTCGAAAGAAAGGCCTGTATCTAAACAGATACAGGCCTTTCTTTAACCCATGAAAAGAGAATAAACATTCTTTTTTTATGTAACAAAAACGAGATGCAAACGATTATGCATCCCGTCATGTGAAGAAGGAAAAAAATAGCTTTTAATGCAGCATATGATCTTTAAGGAACACCTCATTTACGTAATTACATTGCCTAATGAAACAGTAACTTGAAAAAGTATATTCTCTTTAACAAACACCTCATTTAAGCATTGAGCTAAAAAAATATACAATGTGAACGAAATCGTTCTTGGTCTGGGACAAACACCTCATTTGCATAGTTATAAATGAACGTTATTGTCTACCCATTATATATATTCTTACTACGCTCATGACTACCATCCCCTTATGAATCAAACATACATCGATTTACAATAAGGTTTTCTGAAATATGCCTGCTGTAGACACCTCATCCAAAATGTAAGAAGCTTTGTAATGATTAGTTGTAATCAATAACTTGTTTTCCTTCTTCCTTAAATAGAATGTCCCAATAGCCTATTTATAATTCAGTAAAGCCAACAGGGGTTTTTTGGATTACATGCACCCTTTATTTATAACAAAGATTAAATAAAGAAGCTTTATTATGAATAGCTATAATAAATAGAGATATGTATGTACTTATTCATTTTATTTGATATGTTGGAGCATCAAATAGCTATGCCACTTATGCCCTATCATAAATTTTTGATAGGGGAAAGGTGAGTAGATAGAATTTGTTAAAGGTATTGTTTTCCTTATTTGCTATCAACTCTACTATATGTTACACTACAGATAACTTATTTTTGTTCGGTATATTGAGAAAAGAAAAAACCTAATTAGAAGTTTTTATCTTGAAATAGTATGTTTGGGCAAGATTGGTAATACATTTGTGGAGTATTCCACAGCAGGAGGCAACATTATGACACAAGGTACAGTAAAATGGTTTAATGCAGACAAAGGTTTCGGTTTCATTGAAATCGAAGGCGGAGACGATGTATTCGTTCATTTCAGTGCTATTCAAGGTGAAGGTTTCAAATCATTAGAAGAAGGTCAAAAAGTTACTTTTGATATCGAAGAAGGTCAACGTGGAGCACAAGCTGCTAACGTTCACAAAGCATAATTAAAAGTGATAACAAAAAAGGCTCCTTATAAAGGAGCCTTTTTTTATGGTCTTATAATTAGCAAACTATGATTTATCTACTATTAGTTCAATGGAAATAAAAAAAGAATGTTTTTTTAGAAAAACTATTGACGTTTCATTTGATATGTTTTATTATTATTAAGCGTCGTTGAAACGACAACTTATGATTTGAACATTGAACTTTGAAAACTGAACAAAGCGACAAACGTCAACGTTAAATTTTATTTTTTAATTGAGCAAGTCAAACATTTCTTCGGAGAGTTTGATCCTGGCTCAGGATGAACGCTGGCGGCGTGCCTAATACATGCAAGTCGAGCGAACTGATTAGAAGCTTGCTTCTATGACGTTAGCGGCGGA
>Ga0207655_1003337_pt1 | contig 12019 bp, 4 predicted proteins | sample KBSM44metaG_FD_184398 | JGI IMG/M metagenome (GOLD analysis project Ga0207655, IMG submission 184398) | Miscanthus rhizosphere microbial communities from Kellogg Biological Station, Michigan, USA - KBS M4-4 metaG (SPAdes) (version 2) | ecosystem: Host-associated > Plants > Roots > Rhizosphere >...
GCCGATCGTGGCGCATATTTGGGGAGACAAGCCGGAGTTTTTCCGTGAGATGAGCATTGGCATGGCGAAGGAAGGTTTCAAAGGCATCGATATTAATATGGGCTGTCCTGTAGCGAATGTAGCGGAGAATGGCAAAGGGAGCGGCTTGATCTGCCGACCAGCTCTTGCTGCAGAGATTATCCAGGCGGCAAAAGCCGGAGGCTTGCCGGTCAGCGTCAAAACAAGACTTGGTTTCACCGAGGTCGATGAATGGCGCGACTGGTTAACTCATATTTTGCAGCAAGACATCGTAAATCTGTCCATTCACCTGCGCACAAGAGAGGAAATGAGCAAGGTGGATGCCCACTGGGAATTGATTCCCGAGATCAAAAAACTGCGGGATGAAATCGCACCGAATACACTGCTAACCATTAATGGGGATATTCTCGACCGTGAAGCTGGACTGAAGCTGGCAGAGCAATATGGTGTGGACGGCATAATGATTGGACGGGGCATATTCCAAAATCCGTTTGCATTTGAGAAGGAGCCGCGTGAGCACACGACGGAAGAGTTCCTTCATCTGCTTCGGCTGCATCTGGATCTGCATGATCAATACTCGGAGCTGGAACCTCGTTCGTTCAGTCCTTTGGCGCGTTTTTTCAAAATATACGTTCGTGGATTCCGCGGTGCAAGTGAGCTAAGAGGTAACCTGATGAATGCTAAAACAACCGCTAAAGTACGTGATTTGTTGGACGAATTTGCAAGGAATGATCAGTCAGTTACAGAGGGGAACAGCATATAAAATAGTTGCATGATCACAGTAAAGTTCTGTTAAGTGAATCCTCGATACAAAATGGAACTGCTTGATCGCTATTTCAGAATGATGATGGCTGCTTGTATGCAAGATAACCATGTCTAAATGAACAGATATCTAACTTCTATAAGCTCTATAAATCGCTCAAGTGGAACCATCGCTTGGGCTTTTTATATGGTTTAACCATTTGACATGAGACCTTACATCTGCCTTCTGCAGCTTGGAATAAGCTGATATAATGAACCGGATAGGCTGATCCCACGTGCCTTTACGCTAGGATATGAAACGGAGTAGATGGTTAGATGAGAAGAATGCTCGTGGCATTGGTTGCGGTTAGTCTTGGTTGTTATCTTTTGTTATTTGGATTACAGGAAGCAACGGAGAATAAAGGCATGAAGCCAGAGCCATCCAAGAATGGAATTCTGGATATGACCACATGGAATTTTAATTCCGATGAAGTAGCACCACTGGACGGGCAATGGGAATTTTACTGGAATGAACTACTGAGTCCAGGAGTTCACCCCGTTTCAAGTGCACAATTCATTCATGTACCCGGATTTTGGAGACATACAGCACAAGATGGGACTCTTCAGGCCAAGGGTGGTGGAACCTACCGTTTGAAGGTGAAGCTGGAGCCTTCTTCGAGGGTATATGGTCTAAGAATTTCGAACATCCGAATGGCGAGTACCGTTTATGTAAATGGCGAGAAGGTGGGAGAGAGCGGTGTCCCGACTTTAGATCAACATACATATGAATATGTGAACAGGCCGTATAATGCCTTTTTTACAGTACAAGGGGATACGGCAGAGATTTTGATTCATGTAGCCAATTTTGAAAATACGCAAGGCGGCATTCCCTATAGCCTTTACTTTGGAAGTGCGCAGGGCATTCAAGCTTTTAACATCAATACAACGGTCCTTAATTTAACGCTAATTGTATCCCTGCTGATGCTGGGATGTTATCAATTAAGTGTATACATTATTCGCAAAAAAGAACAAGGTCTTCTCTATTTCGGGTTAAGCTGTATTGTAATCGCATGGTCCTTTGCCAGTAACGGCGAACGGATTATCGTAGAATACTTTGATCTGCCCACCGAGTTTTATTATAAAATTCAGGCCATATCGTTATATCTTTCTTTAATTACGATGGTGATGTTTATCCAATCCATGTGCGAAGGACTGATTGCTCGCTGGTTTACCAGAAGCCTTGTATATGGGATGGCGTTGTATATCGCCTTTGTTCTTGTTACCCCGTTTCAATGGTATTCCGACTTCAATATCATCGCCAGCACCTTTCAACTTGGGGCTTACGTCATTATAATTGGTGTTCTGCTCTATTCCTACCGGAAGGGACGATATGGCGAGTTCAGAAAAAAAAGTCTGGCGCTCTTTATCATGGCCTTATGTAGCTACCTGGTGGGTCTATTCGATTACGCTCTATATTTGAGCAGCCTGACGACAAGTTACCAATTGGGGTATTACGCGATTTTAGCTTTTTGTTTCTTGGCATCCTTCATTATGTCTTACCGCTTTTCTGAAGCGTATAACACTATCGAGAATATGGCAGCCAAGCTTCAAAAGGCGGACAAGCAGAAGGATGAGTTTCTGCTTCAGACTTCGCACGAGTTCCAAACACCACTGCACGGCATCATCAATTTGTCCCAGAACATGCTGGAGGCAGGCGCAGAAGAGCTGAACGACATTCAGATGCAAAATCTGTCCTTAATCCGGGATACGTCCAGAAGGTTGTCCGCGCTGGTTCATGATATTTTGGATATGGAGAAAATTAAACGTAACGAATTGACTGTCCTTCCTGCAAAAGTGGATGTACGCGTCACGGTATCTCTCGTGTTCCATTTGTTCGAATATCTCATTACAGGGAAAAAAATTAGGCTGGTTAACGCCGTACCGGATAGGCTGCCTCTCGTTTCTGCAGATGAGAACAGGTTGAAACAGATCATCTACAACCTGGTGGGCAATGCGGCCAAGTTCACTCAGGAAGGCGTCATCACCGTGAGTGCCCGGGTAACAGCAGATCGAGTGACCATTTTGATTGAGGACAGCGGTGTGGGAATTGCCAGGTCGGAATGGGATACGATCTTTCAACCTTTCGAGCAAGCCCACTCCCCGTATGAGTATAGTGGAACGGGCTTGGGATTGTTTATTTGCAAGAAGCTGCTGCATCTGATGGATGGAGACATTTATATTGATTGGTCCGAGCAGGGCAAAGGAACAGGGATTGCTTTTACACTCCCGCTAGCGGATGAGAATGGGGATGGCAGTACGGAAGCTGCTGCGACTTATGAGAATGATATACTAGAGCAGAAGCAGATCTCAGCAGTTACATCCATTCCAGAACATTCGGTTAATCAGTCTCCGTCTGTTGAAAGTAGGTTCACTATATTGGCAGTGGATGATGAAACCTCGAATCTCCATGTTTTGTCCCGGTTGTTCGCGAGTGAACCTTATCATATATTATGGGCAAATAACGGAGTAGAGGCACTGGAGTTGCTTCATAGCCGCTCGGATATCGACTTAGTTCTACTGGATGTGATGATGCCCAGAATGTCCGGGTTTGAGGTCTGCAGAGAGATACGAAAGCAGTTCAGTCTGTTTGAGCTTCCAATTATTTTACTGACGGTGCTTCATTCTTCCAGCGATATTGAGGGAGGGTTAAAGGCGGGAGCGAACGATTTTATAGTCAAACCCTTTGACGCTTCCGAAATAAGAGCCAGAACAGAAACGCTACTACGGTTAAAGACGTCCGTTGAGGATGCCATGAGGTCAGAGCTTGATTTTCTCCAGTCACAGATTAAGCCGCACTTTTTGTTTAATTCATTGAATTCCATTATGGCTTTATGCCGTATAGATCCGATACAAGCAGAGAATCTCATTACACATCTTAGTCATTATTTAAGAAGGAGCTTTGATCCCAGACCGGATCGTTATGTGTCGCTACGAGACGAGCTTCAGCTGGTTGAGGCCTATGTGGCGATTGAACAAGCCCGATTCGAGGATCGACTGACGGTTATATATGATGTACAGCCAGCAACGCTGGAGAAAAAAATCCTTCCGTTAACGATACAGCCTTTGGTGGAGAATGCGATCCGGCACGGTGTCATGAGAAGGGTCGTTGGAGGAACGGTTCGTTTGTCCATTACTCTGCATGAGGATACGGTTCAGATCGAAGTATGGGATGATGGCGTCGGCATGACCCCGGATCAATTACAACAATTATGGGTAGCGAGTAACTCTTCATCTCAACGAAGGGGAGTAGGTCTGATGAATATCCGCCGGAGATTGGCACACTTCTGTAAAGAAGAAATAAAGGTGACGAGTGTAGAAGGAGAATGGACTAGCGTCAGATTCCAGTTCAAAATATAAACTCGTGTACTGTGAAGAGAGGGGAATGATATTCATGAGAGTTGTCATCGTGGATGATGAGCGACTGGCTATTATGCGGCTGCAACACATCCTGGAGGGCATCGAGGAAGTGGAGGTCGTCGGCACATACACGAATTATATGGAGTTGCTGAATGATTTCCCCCGTCTGCAACCGGATGCAGCTTTTTTGGATATTGATATGCCCGGTATGAACGGTCTGGAACTGGCTGCTAACTTGCAGGGGATGGAGCTGGATACGGAGATTGTATTTATTACAGCTTACGATCAGTATGCACTGGATGCATTCCGGGTGAATGCGCTGGACTATCTTTTGAAACCTGTAGATGAAGTAGCGCTGCGTGATACCATTCATCGAATTCTCAAGCGTAAAAGACGGGCTCCTATGAGGAAAAAAGAAACGCATGCCCGTATCCAATGTTTCGGTCAGTATATTGTCTCTCGTTTAAACGATGGGAGCCCGGTCGATTTCCCGACGGCAAAGACAGAAGAGCTTCTCGCATATTTTCTGATTCACAGGGATACGAGTCTTTCTAAATGGAGCATATGTGAAAGTCTATGGCCGGAGCATGAGCCGCAGAAAGCAGAACAAAATCTGCATACAACCGTATTTCGCATGAAGAAAACCTTGCTGGATAACGGCATCCATATTCAATTAAGCTCCAAAAAGGGTTTTTATCATTTTCAACTCCTCGAATCCTGTGATTATGTGCGCTTCGAAGAGCTGAGGAGGGGAGGATCTGCCCAGATTGATAGATATCCTGCGGATGCAGAAGAGGTTTTAAGGCAGTATAAGGGGGCACTTTTTGGCTGGAAAGATTACGCCTGGTGTGAAGCGGATAAGGAACGGGCTAATCAAAGCTTTCGAGATATGTCCAAAACGCTGGCTCGCTTATATATGAAAAGAGGAGAGTATCGGCAAGCACAGGATTTTCTGCAATTCTTTCTCTCCATCGTTCCTTACGATGAAGAAGGTCATGAAATGATGCTAAGGATCTTTATGCACCGGCAGGATCGAACTTCCTTTTCCATGCATTTTAACAAAATGAAAGAGGTGTTCCAGCAGGAAATGGGAATGGAACCGCCTGCCTTCATGGAGCAGATGTATGTGGAAATGATGGGAAAATCATAGTTAGAAGAAGCTTTGCGGTACTCCCTGATAAATGGGATTCTGCGGAGCTTTTTTTGTGGCGTTTTCTGAGGTTCTTTGTAAGTGTTTTGTAAGCGTACGTAAGTAAAATTAGTTCTCGGGACCCACGAATGTCGAAAGAAGGGGAATTACGCGACTTATTGGTGTTGAGGTGAATACAGCGATATTGAGAGGAGAGCACCTGCGGTGAGAGCAGGGAAAGGCCGGAGAAGGACGGGCTTGAGATGTTTGACTGTGTACCTGTACATAGATGGCACCGGAAAAATTAGATAGTAATGATATGAAGAAGATTACGAATGTTTAATCAGGGAGGAATACAGAATGATGCAACATGTTATGGGCAGGAACAAGCTTCGATCCTTGTTTTCTGTTGTTCTTGTTTTCAGTTTACTTTTGAGTTCGTTTCCATCCATTGCTTTTGCGGATGATCCAGCATCACTTGAGATCGGAACTGCTTCCGGATCTCCTGGTGATATAGTAGACGTTCCTGTATATATCTATCCGGGGGATTATAGTATATATGGCTATCAGCTTAATTTTACCTATAATCCTAATAAACTTGAGCCGATGCCAGGGGTAGCAAGTACGAAATGGAACACATCTACCTTTGATAAAGGTGAAATTCCAGCCAGTACTGAAGTTTATGTGAACTCCAGTTTCGGAGAAGAACACCCCATTAAGGATGGGAAGCAAGAGATATTTGTTTTACATTTTAGAATAAAGGAAACAGCGAGTGAGGGTTCAGCCCATGTGATTTGGAATTCAGGTACATACATTGGATCTAATGAATCCATAGTAGGTATTGACCATAATACTCCGGGTTCTGTCACAATAAATCCTGCCTCTGGAACAGGCACGGGGGACGTGGAACCAAAGGATGCACAATCACCTCAAATTAACCAGCAACCTTTGGATAAAGAAGTGAATTTGAATGATAGTGTGCAGTTGAGTGTAAATGCAACGGTAAGTGACGGCGGAGTGTTAAGCTATCAATGGTACAGTTTAATTACGACTGGAGAGAGGGCCATTGATGGGGCTACGGATAGTAGCTTTGATGTGCCGACAACGACGGCAGGAACAACGTTTTATTTCGTTAAGGTAAAGAACACACTCGGTGCCAGTTCCAAGATAGACTCTAGCCAAGTAGTCAGTGTAACGGTGAAACCCCCATTGGCTGAAGGGCATTGGCAAGATATAACGGGGCCAGAGATACCTGTTAATGGACCAATTGATATCGCAGTTGATCCGAATGGTACGGTGTACGTGGCTAGTTCCACAACAATTAAGATGCGGTCCAACAATGGTAACTGGATCGATATAACACCAGAAGAAGGTCTCGAATATATCTCGGGTATGGCTGCAGATAGCACAGGGGCAATCTATGTGTCGCGGAGCCGCAGTAGTTCTATTTTGAAATATATGGATGGTACTTGGGAAGTTGTTAATGGCACTAATGAAGGTCTCTCCACGCCAGTTGATGTGGCAGTGGATGAGAATAACCAGATTTTTGTAGCAGATAGAGAGTTCAGAAACGTTAAAAGACTGGTCGATGGAACCTGGGAAAGTATCAGTGAATTCAATGTCTCTACTCCTGTTGGATTAGCAGTAGGTAATGGGAATGTTTATGTAACATATGATAACTTTGTTGAATTTGGAGTTAAAACATTAATGGATGGTAGCTGGGAAGGTATCACAGCTGGCACAAAATTTAATATGCCACAAGGAATTGCAGCCGATGCAAGTGGGGATGTGTATGTAGCAGACTCATATAATCATGTTGTAAGGAAGCGGTCTGCAGGCGTATGGACAACGGTCAGTGAAGTAAGTGATTTCAGCCTTCCATATGGTGTAGCCATAAGTCACAATGGAGACGTGTATGTCACAGATTATGAGAGCGGACATATTAAAAGGCTGATTGTTAATGCAGCAATTCCGGTTATTCATGCACAGCCCATTGGCGATACGGTAGATCAGGGAGCTGAGCAACCGAAATTGAGCATTAATGCCACAGTTAACGATGGTGGTACATTGAGCTATCAATGGTACAGCAACACGAAAAATAGCGTGGAAGGAGCCTCATTGATTGAGGGTGCAACGGAGAGCAGTTATTCCGCACCGACAACTCAACCTGGCATTCTCTACTATTATGTGAATGTGAAAAATATGAATACTTCTGCTGCCCAAAATCAAGCCGCATCAGTCAATAGTTCCCTTGCGCTAGTGACGGTGAGTAGCGGCGGCAACACTGGTGGTGGAACAGGACCAGTGATTACGGAACCAGCAAAGGCACAATCCCCTCAGATTTCCCGACAACCTGCGGACAGAAGTGTAAGCCTGAATGATCCAAGTCCACAGTTGAAAGTCGTTGCATCCGTAAATGATGGGGGTCAGCTATCCTATCAATGGTATCGCAATACAAAGAAAAGTGTCGAGAGTGGAAACATTGAAAAGATCGCAGGAGCAACGGAAAGCAGGTATGATGCGCCCGCATCAACTGTGGGAATAACGTATTATTTTGTTGAGGTAACCAATACGCTAGGTGAAACTTCCACAACAACGCCGAGCACTGTAGCTACAGTACTTGTAAGTAAGGGGAGCTGGCAAGATATCACGGGGCCAGAGGCATCTTTTGTTGGTGCAAATGGTATTGCAGTCGATCCGAATGGTACGGTGTACGTAATAAGTGGAATGAAAATTGTTAAGCGTACTATAGACAGTGACTGGCAGGATATCACTCCTGCTGATGGAGAGGAAAGAGAAGATTTTTATACAGGGATTGCAGCAGATAGCAAAGGTACAATTTATGTGTCTAGGAGCAGTGACAGCTCTATCTTGAAATACGCTAATAATATTTGGGATACTGTTCCTGGTAATGGACTTATCAATCCATCGCATTTGGCAGTTGATGAGCAAGATCAGATCTATGTGGTAGATCGAGGCGACGTAATTAAAAAACTGGTTAATGGTACTTGGGAGAACTTCGGTTCAATTAATAGTTACATTTCTAGTTTAGTAGTGACTGGTGGGAAAATGTATGCTAGTCATAGTAATGGAGTTACGGTCAAAACGTTGTGGAACGATAGTTCGGAGGAAGTCGTATCTGGCGTACAGTTTGTCATGTTAATAGGAATGACAGCGGATGCGAACGGTAATGTGTATGTTGCAGACAGTGAAGGCGTGAAAAAACTGTCAAATGGTGAAGCGACGCCAATTAGTACAAAAGCCGATTTCAGTATTCCGTATGGGCTCGCTTTAGATTCCCTTGGTAATTTGTATGCTGTTGATAATCAGCTCGGCAAGGTTAAGAAGCTCATCATCAACGCAGCAACTCCGGTAATTCATACGGATCTGGTGGACTTAAAGGTAGATCAGGGAAGCGAGAGCCCGCAATTGAGTGTGAATGCCACGGTAAGTGACAGTGGTACATTGAGCTATCAATGGTACAGTAACACAAATGATAGCGTTGAAGGCGCTACATTGATTGAGGGTGCAACAGAGAGTAGTTTTTCCGTACCTACAGATCAAGCAGGTAAGGTGTACTATTATGTGAAAGTGAAGAACACAAACGATTTGGCTGCTCAGAATCAAACGTCAACGGTCAATAGTTTGGTTGTGGCGGTGACTGTCAATTCAGCTAATCTTCCGGCTTACAATGTATTCTTTAATCGGCAGGATGGAACTGCTCCATTCTCAATGGGGGTAACACAAGGCTCCAAGATTCCAGTAATGATTGTTAAGGAAAGAGCAGGTTACACCTTTGAAGGGTGGTACAAGGATGCAGCAGGAACATTAAAATGGAATAACGATACAGATGTTGTGAATAGCGATGTTACTTTATATGCAAAATGGACTGCCACTAGCAACGGCGGTGGAACAGATCAAGGTGGCAACACTGGCGGCAACGGTAGTGGAACTGGCAATGGCAACGCTGGTGGAAACAGTGGAAGTGCTGGCAATGCAGGAAGCAACAACAGTGTTAGCGCAGGAGCAACTCCTGCAGGCACGCCAGCCCCGACCAATGATGCGGTTGTAGTACTGGTGAATGGCAAAGAGGAGCGCATTGGTAAGTCTGTAGCTTCTAAAGAAGGTGAACGTACGGTAACGACGATCACTGTTGATCAGAAGCAACTCGATACCAAGCTGAATGCAGAAGGGCAAGGCGCTGTTGTAACAATCCCTGTTTCTGCTGAGTCCAATATCATTATAGGTGAACTCACTGGACAGATGATTAAGAAGATGGAAGACAAACAGGCGATTCTGGTTGTGAAAACAGGAAATGCAAGCTACTCGATTCCTGCGCAGCAGCTTGATATTGATTCGATCTCCAGGCAATTGGGTTCTACAGGGACGCTGGAGGACATCAAGCTGTCATTGCGTATCGCTTCTCCGGAAGCAACAATGATGAAGGTTGCCGAAGATACGGCGAAACAAAATGCATTTACACTGGTAGCACCTTCAATTGACTTTACAGTCAAAGCAGAGTATGCAGGAAAGTCAGTGGATATAAATAAGTTTAATGTGTATGTGGAACGGTCTATAGCTCTGCCCGAAGGCATTGATCCAAGCAAAATTACAACAGGGATCGTAACAGATCCAGATGGATCTGTACGTCATGTTCCAACCAAAGTAACACTGGAGAATGGTAAGTATTTTGCCCACATTAACAGTTTGACCAATAGCTTGTACTCGGTAGTTTGGCATCCGCTGACGTTCAAAGATGTAGAAAGTCACTGGGCCAAGGATGCTGTTAATGACATGGGTTCCCGTTTAATTGTAAATGGCAGTGGTAATGATCTTTACAATCCGAATGTGGATATGACACGTGCTGAATTCGCAGCTATCATGATGCGGGGCTTGGGATTGAAACCGATTGAAGGAAATTCACCTTTTGCAGATGTAAAAGCTTCCGATTGGTATCATTCCGCCGTGCTGACGGCTTATGATTACAAGCTGATCGATGGCTTCGAGGACGGAACTTTCCGTCCGCAAGAGAAGATTACCCGTGAACAAGCGATGGTGATTCTCTCCAAAGCGATGGTAATTACCGGGTTAACAGAGAAGCTTGCAGGTAAGGGCAGCGATGAAATGCTGAAACCTTACACGGATGCTTCACTTGTTGCGGCATGGGCGAAAGCTGGTGTAGAAGCAAGTTTGGAAGCAGGTGTCGTGAGCGGCAGAGGAGCAGAACAACTGGCTCCGAATGCGAATATTACCCGTGCTGAAGTTGCGACGATTGTACAACGGTTACTGAAGGTATCCGGTTTAATTTAATGAAATTCAAAGGGTTGCTCCGTGCAGAACTAACTGCATCAGGGGCAACCCTTTTTGTGTATTTTGCATAATAAAAAAGACGTTACCGGAATGGCTATGACGAAGCCAGCATGTATCCTGCTCCCCGAATCGTAATAATTCTCTCTGGATGGAGAGGGTCATCCTCTATCTTTTTGCGTAAATTACTGATGTGTACAGCGACCGTTCTCGTATCCTCCAGACTTTCCATGCCCCAGACAAGATTGAATAACGTATCGACCGAGATCACCCGATTCACATTCTGTGCCATATAGGACAGGAGACTGAATTCTTTTTTGGATAAAAAAATGGTTTTACTACCTATGTTGACGGACTGAGCATAGAAATCCAGTTGCAACCCTGGTAACTCCAGCAGTTGTTCCCGCCTGCTTGACGATACTCTGCGAAGATGAGCCTTGATTTTGGCCATGAGTACGCCTGGACTGAACGGCTTGGTCACATAATCGTCGCCGCCATCCGTTAATGCACTGATCTTCACCTCATCTTCCTCATGGCTGCTCAGAAACAAGATCGGCGCATCAGTGTAGCCTCTTGCGTTCCTGCACCAGTCAATGCCGTTTTCATTGGCTAGCATCACATCCAGTACAATCAAATCAGGATTAAACGATGTAAGCAGCTGCATGGCTTCTGTCCCGGTATGACTATAAGTGCAATTAAAACCTTCACGTTCGCAATACGCCTGAACAATCTCACATATATGGGGATCATCATCGACGATCATAATTTTGTACGAGTCCTTCATGTGGTCACCTTCCTGCTATTGAATAGAGCGGCAGCGATATATAAAATATCGATCCCGTCTCGCCGTCGCTGTCTGCATGAACGCTTCCCCCATGTGCCTGAACAATTTCCCTGCAAATCGCGAGTCCGAGTCCACTGCCCTCCACTTTCATGTCCGTGCTTGGCCGATCATATCGGTAATTGCGATCAAAGATTTGCTCGAGTTGATCCGGGGGAATACCCATGCCAGAGTCTTGTACACTAATGATCACATTAGAGGGATCTTCTGTCTCATCCACGGCTAGAGCAAGACGTATGATTCCACCAGTAGAGGTGAACTTCATCGCGTTGGATACGAGATTAAACAAAGCCTGCTCTAATCTTTGCTCATCAATCTCAATGTGCGGAAAGTCAGCCCGTTGATCTTCCCCTCTGCCGATGTCCAGTGTGAAATCCAATCCTGCGTCAAGCACAACCAACTCATATTGTTCAAAAAAACGATGTAAGAAGTCGGCTGCATGAACCGGCTCCATGTGGTATTCCACTTGTCCTGTCTCCAGATGAGACAAGAAGGACAACTCCCCGATCATATGATTAATCCGTATCGTGTTATCACGAATATATTTTAGGTACTGTTCATTGCGT
>Ga0207655_1003343_pt1 | contig 12013 bp, 12 predicted proteins | sample KBSM44metaG_FD_184398 | JGI IMG/M metagenome (GOLD analysis project Ga0207655, IMG submission 184398) | Miscanthus rhizosphere microbial communities from Kellogg Biological Station, Michigan, USA - KBS M4-4 metaG (SPAdes) (version 2) | ecosystem: Host-associated > Plants > Roots > Rhizosphere >...
CGCGGCAAGTGGGAAGGCACGCTCTACCTCGACCCCGCCACCGGCGCCGAACAGGGGCGGCGCGGCACGCACGAGGGCGCCTACAACATCCTGTTCGAGCTGCACAGCAGCCTGCTGCTGGACGACGCCGGCAAGGGCGTGCTCGCCTTCGCCGCGCTGGCCTACCTGTTCCTGCTGGTCACGGGCATCGTGCTGTGGTGGCCGGTGCGCTGGCCGCCCTCGCTGCGCATCGTGCTGAACCGCGGGCTGCTGCGCGGCTTGTTCGACCTGCACCGCACCGGCGGCGCGGTGCTCGGGCTGCTGATCGCGGTGTCGGTGGCCACGGGCGCGTACATGGCGTGGCGGCCGCTGGGCGATGCCATCTCCCGCGCGATGGGGCAGCAGCCGCTGAAGCCGCCGGTGATCGCCAAGGGTGCGGCGGCCGGCCCGCGCCTGCCGCTGGACGAGCTCGTGGCCCGCGCCCGGCAGGTGTACCCGGGCCAGCCCATCGGCTTCATCCAGGTGCCCGCCAAGACCAGCCGGCCGATGCGGGTGCGCTTCCGCCTCTCGGACGACCCGCATCCGAACGGCATCGGCTCGGTGTGGCTGAACCCTGTGACGGGCGAGGTGCTGGCCGCGCGCAAGTGGCAGGACCTCGACGCGGGCAACGGCGCGGTGGCGGTGATCTACCCACTGCACACCGGCGAGCTGGGCGGCCCGCTGCACGAGACGCTCACGGCGCTGCTGGGCCTGGCGCTCGGCGGCCTGGGCCTGAGCGGCGTCTGGCTGTGGTGGCGCCGGCGCGCCGTGGCGAGCGCCGCCCGCGACAACGACACGCTTGCCCGAGGCAGGACGGCGCCCTGAACGGCTCCACGCCGCGCGCGACCCACTTCTTCACCATCAAAAAACCGCAGGAGGAATCTCCCTTGTTGTTCACACGCAAACGCACAGCCATCGCGATGGCGCTGCTTCCCCTGAGCCTGCAGGGCTTCGCCGCCGAGGCCGAGCCCGCTGCCGCCGACGCGGCCAAGTCGCTGGAAACCGTCACCGTCACCGGCGACTGGCTCGGCAGCCCCAGCGAAACCAAGGTGCTCGAGCATCCCGGTGCCCGAAGCATCATCGAGCGCAAGCAGATCCAGGAAGGCGGCTCGTCCAACGTGCGCGACGTGCTGCGCCAGATGCCCGGCGTGCAGGTTCAGGAGAGCAACGGCACCGGCGGCAGCGACATCTCGCTCAACGTGGGCGTGCGCGGCCTGACCTCGCGGCTGTCGCCGCGCTCCACCGTGTTGCTCGACGGTGTGCCGCTGGCCTACGCGCCCTACGGCCAGCCGCAGCTGTCGCTGGCACCGCTGTCGCTGGGCAACCTGGAAGCGGTCGACGTGGTGCGCGGCGCGGGCTCGGTGCGCTACGGCCCCCAGAACGTGGGCGGCATCATCAACTTCGTGTCGCGCGCGATCCCGAAGCAGTTTTCGGGCGAGGTGAGCGTGGGCGTGGAAAGCGCCGGGCACGGCGGCGGCACCAAGACCACGCCCAACCTCTTCATCGGCGGCACCAACGAGAACGGCCTGGGCCTGGCGCTGCTGTATTCGGGCACGCACGGCGACGGCTTCCGCCAGAGCAACGACCACACCAGCATCGACGACCTGATGCTCAAGGGCGCCTACCGCATCTCGAAGACCGACGACGTCGCCGTCACGCTGCACCACTTCGAAGGCAAGGGCCGCATGCCCGGCGGCCTGACGACGGCGCAGTTCGCGGCCAACCCCTTCCAGTCGGACCGCCCCTTCGACGAGTTCACCGGCCGCCGCACCGACGGCTCGGTGAAGTACACGCACAACGACGGCATCAACAAGTTCGAGATGCTGACCTACTACACGGACTCGTACCGCAGCAGCTTTCTCGAGCAGGAAGGCACCGGCGCAAGCAGCGGCCGGCGCCGCCTCACCTCGGCGCCGCGCAACTACAAGACCTTCGCGGTCGAACCCCGCTACTCGCGCCTGATCGATTCGGGCAGCGTGGTGCAGGAAGTCAGCGTCGGCTACCGCTACCTGAAGGAGGAGGCCTCCGAAGTCGCGACGCGCAGCGCCTACTACCAGCCGCGCCCGGGCTTCGACGCCTTCGGCCTGGCCAACCCGGCCTATCAGACCAGCAAGGGGGGCACGACCGCGCACGCGTTCTACATCGACGACCGCATCGACTTCGGCAACTGGACGATCACGCCCGGCGTGCGCCACGAATCGATCCGCTCGTTCAACGACGTCTACAGCCTCACCAACGGCCGCGTCACCAACGCGATCTACCCGAAGATCGACTCCGACGAATGGCTGCCCACGCTGTCGGTGCTCCATCGCATGAGCGATCGCTGGTCGGTGTTCGCGAACGCGGGTGTCTCGTTCGGGCCGCAGCAGTACGCGCAACTCGCGCAGTCGACCACCGGGCTGCATCCCGAGAAGGCCAAGACGTACGAGATCGGCACGCACTACAAGGGCGAGGCCTGGAGCGGCGAGCTCACGCTGTTCAACATCAACTTCGACAAGGAGCTGCTGCTGGCGCGCTCCATCACCGGCGACGTCGGCCAGTGGACCGACCTGGGCGCGACGCGCCACCGCGGGCTGGAGTCGGCGCTGCGCTACGACCTCGGCACGCTGAGCGACTCGCTCAAGGGGCTGTCGGTGTCCGGCACCTACACGTACACGCAGGCCATCTCGAAGGCCGGCGCCTTCGCCGGGCGCGATCTGCCCTTCTATTCGCGCCAGGTGGCGACGCTGGGCGCGCGCTACGAGCGCGGGCCGTGGACCTTCAACGCCGACATCTACGCGCAGTCGAAGCAGCGCTCGCCGGGTTCGCCGGACGACGGTGCAAGGTACGTCACGCTGGAAGACGCGACCGGCCGGCTGGGCGACATCCCCGGCTACGCCACGATGAACCTGCGCGCGGCCTACGACTTCGGCCCATCGATGAGCAACCTGAAGCTCGCCGTGGGCGTGAAGAACCTCTTCGACCGCCGCTACTTCAACCGCTCGGTGGACAACAACGGCGGCAAGTACGTGGGACAGCCGCGCACGGTCTACCTGCAGGCTTCGGTGGCGTTCTGACGCACGCCGGGTGCGCGATCGGGCCCAACTAATACACTCGCGCACCCATGGCCCTCAAATCCACCATCTTCAAGGCCACCCTCGCGGTGGCCGACATCGACCACGGCTACTACGCCGACCATGCGCTGACCCTGGCGCGCCACCCCAGCGAGACCGACGAACGCATGATGATCCGGCTCGTCGCGCTCGCGCTCAACGCGCACCAGCTGCAGGACGTGTGCAACGGCGACGGCACGCTGGCCTTCGGCGCCGGTTTGTCGAACGTCGACGAGCCCGACGTCTGGCTGCGCGACTTCACGGGCGAAGTGAAGATCTGGATCGAGGTCGGCCAGCCGGAAGACAAGCCCATCATCAAGGCCTGCGGCAAGGCGGACGAGGTGATCGTCTACTGCTTCAACCACGCGGCCGAGATCTGGTGGCGCGGCATCGAGAACAAGCTCACGCGGCCGCAGAACCTGAAGGTCTATCGCGTGCCAACGAATGCCTCGCAGGCGCTGGCCGCGCTGGCGCAGCGCAGCATGCAGCTGCAGGCGACGATCCAGGAAAACACGCTGACGCTGGGCGACGGGGTGAACAGCATCGACGTCGAGTTGCTCAAGTGGAAGTAGGCCCGCGCGGCTAAGCCGCCGGCATCATCGCGCCGCACTGCCAGCACTGCTCGAAGCCGCCTTCGACCTGCTCGCCGCACACGCACCGCCAGCTGCGCTGCGGGCGGTGCTGCAGTTCATGCAGCAGGCGCCTGGCCAGGTCGAACTGGGTTTCGTCGTCGATCCAGATCTCGGGCAGGCACTGGTCGGGCGGCAGCTGGCCCATCACCGCCCCGAGGAATTCGCGCTGCACGGTGGCGGCCACGCCCTCTTCGCGCAAGGCGTGCACCCACACGGCCGCGATCGCGAGGTTGGGGGCTTGCGCGAGGCGGCGCATGGTCAGGGCGCCCAGTTCTTCTCGTCGTCGGGGTCGAATTCGGGCTCGGCCGCGGATGGCGGCGGGGGCTCGGCTTCGCGTGCGCGTTCGGCATAGCGGTTGAAGCGCCAGGCGGAATCTTCCATCGTGATGCGGCGCCACGTGGCGCGCTTCTCGACGGGCGTCATGGCGGGCCAATGCTGCACCTCGTCGAAGCTGCGGCCGCAGCCCTTGCATTCGTCGTCGCCCTGGCTGGTCGAGCAGATCGCGATGCAGGGCGTGTCGGGCGTGCTCTCGTACCAGGCCATCCACGCGGCCCAGGCCTTGGGCGGGAAACCGAGCTCATCGACCTCGTCCTCGTGATGGAAGACCATGAGCGCGTAGACCTCGGCCAGCGCGCGCAATTCAGGGCCGAGCGTGACGCCGTCGGGCGACGGCGTCTTCTCTCGCCAGTGGTTGATGGCGGCCTCGATGTCGGTGATGTGTATGGCGGCCATGGGGCATGAAAAAGCAGCGGACGGCGATCATAGTCCGGCAATGTCCCGAAGCGGCGAAGGGACAAGATTGCTACCAAAACAAGAGCGTCACCACCAATGTTCATGCGCCTCTTGAAGCGGTTCTCTTTAAATCCCTGAAAACTTTCGATTGCGCCGCCGCGAACTTCGATGCTCTAATTCCCCCACGAAGGGGAGTAGCTCCCGACCGCTGTCCACAGCAGCGCGAATCGTCAGGTCGTCAATACGAAGCAAAACACTTCCGGCCTGTCGGACAACGTACGTGCACTCGCACGCAGCGCTGTCGAGCGAGACCTTCGATTTGAACCTGTGCAGGTTTGGTCGAAGCGTCGCCAGTCTCTGGAGCCCCCGGTGTCACCCGGCCTTCATTCCTCGCTTTCGACCTTCCCTGCATGGGATGAATCGAAACGCATCTGCATGCGCCTCCGTCGTCGCCTCTGAAGGGAGAGACAGGGGCGCGAAGACAAAAGAGGAATCTATGGAAATGTTCATGACCCCGGAGTTCTGGGTCGCGGTCGGTCAGATCATCATGATCGACATCCTGCTGGGCGGCGACAACGCCGTCGTCATCGCGCTGGCCTGCCGCAAGCTGCCGCCGGCCCAACGCACCAAGGGCATCCTGTGGGGTACCGCCGGCGCCATCGTGCTGCGCGTGGTCCTGATCTTCTTCGCGCTGACCCTGCTGGCCATTCCGTTCCTGAAGCTGGTGGGCGCGATCCTGCTGCTGTGGATCGGCGTGAAGCTGCTGGCCCCCGATCATGACGACGCACACGGCAACATCACCGGCAGCGACAAGCTCTGGGGCGCGGTCAAGACCGTGATCGTGGCCGACCTCGTGATGAGCGTGGACAACGTGATTGCCATTGCCGGTGCCGCGCAAGGTGCAGGCGACAGCCACCAGATGCCGCTCGTGATCTTCGGCCTGCTCGTGAGCATCCCGATCATCGTCTGGGGCAGCCAGCTGGTCATCAAGCTGATGGACCGCTTCCCGATGATCATCACGCTGGGCGGCATGCTGCTGGGCTGGATCGCCGGCACGATGGCCGTGTCCGACCCCGCGCTGGCGAACAGCGCCGCCTGGACCTGGGTGCCGAAGGTGCCGCAGACCGACGTGGTCAAGTACGCCGCCGGTGTGGCCGGTGCGCTGCTGGTGCTGGCGATCGGCAAGTGGGTGGCCGCGCGGCATGCCCGCAACAAGTCCGAAGAACAGGCGGTGACGGCCGGCTGAACGCCGGTGGTCGCTCCCCTGCCCCGAACTTCGTGTCCGAACCAGTCTCTGTCACTCTAACTACCTGAAGGAGCACCCATGGAAAAGGTCATTCTTTATGTCGACGACGTCACCTACGCCTGTGAGCAGTTCGCCGAACTTGCGCCGGACGCGAACAGCGTCGTGGCACGCCATTGGGTGCTGGTGGCCTGTGCGCCGCGCATGACGCATCGCATCAGCAAGTGGGTGAGCCACAGCGCGCGCGAGAACTGGCGCGCCAAGTGGTTCAGCAAGGTGCAGGCGCAGATGCTGCCGCTGCTGGAGCGCAATGGCGGCCAGGTGACGCCGGTGCTGGCCAAGGGCCCGCTGGCCGAACTGACGGCACAGCTCAAGCGCGAGCATTCGGCCGTCCACGTGGTCGATGCGCGCCGCCCGAAGATCGGCGTCGACCTGGAACCGGTGACGCCGGAGCAGACACCGGCCCACCAATCGGGTTGGGCCTTTCCCGGCGCCGTGATGGGCATGGGTGCGCTGCTGGTGCTGGCGAACGAGCTGGCCGAGTAAGGCAGGACGCGACTCCCTCGGCGAGCCCCGGTACGGCAACGCACCGGGGCTCGTTGTTTTGCAGGCCCTGGGGTATCCTGCCTGCCATATGCGCATCATCCTCAAATGGCTGCTCAGCGCCGTCGCGCTGCTGGCGGTGGCTTATCTCTACAGCGGCGTCCAGGTCGCCAGCTTCGGCTCCGCGCTGATCGCGGCCGCGGTGATCGGCCTGCTCAACATGGTCGTGCGGCCGGTGCTGGTGGTGCTGACGCTGCCAGTCACCGTCGTCACGCTCGGGCTGTTCCTGTTCGTGATCAACGCGCTGCTTTTCTGGGCCGCGTCGGGGCTGCTCGGCGGCTTCCACGTCAACGGCTTCCTGGCCGCGCTGATCGGCTCGCTGCTGTATTCGCTGCTGGGGCTGCTGATCGAGGCCGCGCTGGGCGGGCTGGTACCCGGCAGGCGCTGAGCGGAGCCGCTACTTCAGCGGCGGCTCGGCCGCCTGCTCCTTCACCAGCACTTCCACGGCCCGTGCGCGGGTGTCGACGATCGACGCCTCGTAGTGATCGACCACCTTGGACTGGCGGATGATTTCCTGGGCCGCCTTGAAGCGGTCGCGCGCGGCCGGGTAGTCGAGGATCGCCACGTTCGCCTCGGCATCGGCGCGCACCGCGCGCAGCGTGTCGTTCTGCGCGCCGTAGAGGGTGGCGAGCGCATGCCACGCCCCCGCATCGCGCGGGTTCGCGGCGACCCAGTCGCGCAGCACGGGAACCATCGGTGCGGGCTGTCGCATTGCCGCCGCGGCTTCGGCCGCGAGCAGCATCTCGGGCCGCTCCTTCGACCTGGCATCGAGCAGAGCGGCCGCCTTCGGCGCTGCGCCCGCGGCCAGCTCGATCTCCGCACCGAGCCAGCGCGCCTGCTTCGCCGCGGCGGGATCGTCCGCCGTGCGCGCGGCCAAACGCTCGGCCATCGCGCGGGCCGTCTTGTAGTCGCGCATTTCCCTGGCCGACAACGCCGCCGCGTACAGCGTGCCGGCCTGCTGGGCCGGTGAACTCTTCGCGAACTCGCCGCTGGAGGCGGATTCGACCCAGAGCCGGAGCACGTCGACGCCCGGACGCGTCAGCACGCGGGCGCGCGAGGCGATCATGGCGTGGTCCATCGCCAGCGGCACCGGCGGCGCCGCGTCCATGCGGAACTGGAAGCGGCCCTGCATGTCGGAGATGCGCTCGGTGGTCAGTGGATGGCTGCGCAGGTAGGGGTACGAGCCGTTGTCGTTGAGGCGCGAGGCGTACTGCAGCTTCTCGAACATCGCGGCCGCGCCCTGCGGCGCGAAGCCGGCCTGTGTCATCACGCCGAAGCCGATGCGGTCGGCCTCGCGCTCCATGTCGCGCGAGAAGCTCAGCTGGTTTTGCGCAAAGAGCGCCTGGCTGCCCATCATCACGGCCTGGCCGGCATCGCCGTTGCGGCTCTTGCCGGCCGCGATCATCCCGAGGATCAGGCCGGCGAGCATCAACGGCATCTGCTTGCCCTGCCGGGTCATGATGCGCGAGATATGGCGCTGCGTGACGTGCGAAAGCTCGTGCCCCAGCACCGTGGCCAGCTCGTCGCGGCTGCCGACCGCGGCGACGAGGCCGAGGTTGAGCCCCAGGTAGCCGCCGGGCAGCGCGAAGGCATTGATGTTGCGGTCGCGGCCCAGCAGGATCGTCCAGGCGAAGCGCTCGTCGAGCTCGGGCGTGAGCTCGCCGCGCGCGCGGGCCGCCGCCAGCAGGCGCTGCCAGATGTCCTGCACGTAGGCGGCGATCACCGGGTCGTCGATGTAGTCGGTGTCGCGGTACAGCTCGCGGGCGATCTGGTCGCCGAGGTGGCGTTCGGCGCTGGCGGTCATCTCGCCGCCGTCGCCGAGGCCGGGCAGCACCTGCATCTGCGCCAGGGCCGAAGTTGGCAACAGCACCTGTGAAGCTATCAGGAACGTAGCGCACAGCGACCGCAGGGCGGGCTTCAGCTGGCGTTTTCTGGGGTGTCGTGGAGTCAAGCGCGGCATTCCTCGTCTGTGGCTCGGGCTCGTATGATGCACCTCCAACCCGATCGTTCACACATGAGCTCTCTCACCCATTTTGACGCCCAGGGGCAGGCCCACATGGTCGACGTGGCCGCCAAGCCCGCCACCCACCGCGTGGCCGTGGCCACCGGCCGCATCGAGATGCAACCGGCGACGCTGGCGCTGATCGAGTCCGGAACGGCCAAGAAAGGCGACGTGCTCGGCATCGCACGCATCGCGGGCATCCAGGCGGCGAAGAAGACGAGCGACCTGATCCCGCTGTGCCATCCGCTGGCATTGACGCGCGTGGCGGTGGCGTTTGCGATCGCCGATGCGGGGGCGGCGCCTCAGGTGGCCTGCACGGCGACCGTCGAGACCGTCGGGCCGACGGGGGTGGAGATGGAAGCGCTGACGGCGGTGCAGGTGGCGCTATTGACAATCTATGACATGTGCAAGGCGGTGGATCGGGGGATGCGGATTACCGATGTGCATGTGCTGGAGAAGCATGGGGGAAAGTCGGGGAGCTGGGTGGCGGGTTAAGTCACCGGGCAAGTCCCCGATGTTCAAGGCGCCGGCGCATCGCCCGCAGGCTCCTCGAGCCAGCGATTGAACGCCGCGGGAAAGGCGATCCTGAAACGCTCGGCCTGGGCCCGCGCTTCGTCTTCGCGCCCAAGCAACTCGGCGCTTTCGATCAGCTTGGTGATGACGCGCGGCTCCGGTGAAAAGTGCAGCGTGCGTTCGGCGAGTGCGTGCATCCCTGCCGCGTTGGCAGGAGTCACCGTCGTGAGCGTCAGTTCGGCAAAACCCACCTGGCGCCCGAAGAGCCACGAACCTCGCAGCTTGGCGAGCGTGTCGTCTTCGTACGCCGGCAGGCGTTCGCTGCGCGGCATATAGATCTGGCTGATGCGGATGTAGTCCCAGCCTGCGTACACGACGATCGCCATGAGCGCTGCCGCAGCGAAGGCAGACACCCCCCGCACCTTCGGGAATCGGGCAGGCGTCCGGCCCGGCCAGAGCATGCCGAGACACAGGCCGAACACCAACTGGAACGGCCCGTACCAAAGCGGGTACTCGAGCAGGCTGTGCAGCACGATCATGGCCAGCACGCCCCAGGCCATCAGGCGCGCCGGATCGCGCTCGCGCCACGGCCTGGCGGCAAGCACCATCCAGACGAAGCCGCCGCAGATCAGCACGGCCGCGGGAATGCCGAGCTCGACGGCCAGGTGCAGCGGCAGGTTGTGGGCGTTGTCCAGGATTTCGGAGAATCGCGGGCCCGGGTACAGCGTGCTGTAGTGGGCAAAACTCAGTTCGCCCCAGCCCCAGCCCGTCCAGGGACGTTCGGCAATCAGCGCAAGCACGTTGTGCCAGAGGATCAGGCGGCTGTGGTCATCGGGCGCACCCTTCTCGAGGCGCTGCAGCATTCCTTCCACCCCGCCGCCAGCCACCAGGTGCGGCAGCACCCAGCAGATGGCGAAATAGAGCGGAATCGCGGCCAGCAGCGCGGCCGGTGGCGGCAAGCTGAAAACACGAGGGCCGGCCGATGCAGGAACACTCCGGCGCTCCCTCCAGGCGATAACACTCGCGACGCCGATGATCGACAGCAGTTGCAGCAAACCCGTCCGGGAGGTTGATGCCGCCTGGGCTGCCAGCAACAGCAAGGCAGCAAGTACAAGCCCGCGCCGTTTGCGCGGCGAAGCCTGCACGGCGTAGAGCCACAGCGCCGCGACGAGCGCCATGCTGATCAGCGTGGCGAACTGGTTGCGCTGCCTCAGGTTGCCGTAGGCCTGGCCGAGCGGGGGTGAGGTGGTCCAGGGGCCCAAGGGTTCGGCGAGGCCGTAGTACTGGAGCAGGCCGAGGATGGCGCTGACCAGGCCGGCAACGAGCAAGCCCATTGCCAGCCCCCTCGAAGTGGCCGCCCCGCCGCGCGCCATACCCGCCCCCGCGCAAGCTGCCGCCGCCATGGCGGCGAGCACCACCATGGCGGGCAGCCACGAAGCAGCTGTGGCGTATGGAGAGGAGAAAAGCACGACCACCGCCGTTGCGATGCCGAGCCAGGCCCAGATGCCGCGCGCCGGCACTGCGGGAGGAATGGCCAGAAGCATCGCCGCGAGGCAGACCCAGGTGGCAAGCAACTGCCAGGCCTGGACCGAAGGACCGGCCACGAGCGGGCAGAGAAATGGAAACGCGACCAGCCCGGCGCGCACGGCGCCGATGGGTTTTGAAGAGAGAGCGACGGCCTCGGCAGGCGCTGCGCAGGAAGTCATTCCGCCGATTGTGCCGACCGGGCGAGCCGACGAATGGCCGTGGACGGGAGACGAGCGGCTTTGCGAAAAAGAGCCGCGAGAGACATTCTCTAACAATTGTCTTTAATTGTTGCGCCTCATGCGCGCCCGGCCATTTTGGCCCCCGGAAGGTGTCCCTTGATGAACAAAAAGCCCCCCTATCGAGTTGCCGCGCATCGCTTCCCTGCGAGCGGCTTCACGCTGATCGAAGTGATGATCACCGTGGCGATCATCGGGATCCTGGCTGCCATCGCGATCCCCAATTATCGGGACTACGTGCTTCGCGGGCAGCTCGTGGATGCCCAGAACGCCCTTTCGACGCTGCGCGCCAACATGGAACGGTTCTTCCAGGACAACCGGACCTACAGCTCCGTCGGCACCACGTTCATCTCGCCGTGCGCCGCGCCGCCTGCAGCAGGCAGCTTCACCATCTCCTGCCCGACGCTGACTGCCACGACGTTCACGGCTCAGGCCGTGGGCAGCGGTCCCACCAACGATTTCACGTTCACTGTGGACCAGCAGAACACCCGCGCCACGACTCATGTGGGTTCGGGCTGGACGCAGTGCACCACCGGCTGGACGACGAAGAAGTCGGGTTGCTGATGAAGACGCCCATCCATCCGCCGCACGGCGCGCGCGGCTTCACGCTGATCGAGATGATGGTGACGGTGGTGCTGTTGAGCATCCTGATGGCGCTGGCGTTCCCGGCGATGAATGAATGGATACGCAACAGCCGCATACGCACCGTCGCGGACGCGCTGCAGAACGGCCTTCGCCTTGCGCAGACCGAGGCCCTGCGGCGCAGCCGCCAGACCGTGTTCTCGCTGACGGCCGATACGAATCCCTCGGACGGTCTCACCGCCGTGGCCAACGGCGCCAATTGGTCGGTCAACTTCGTGCCGCTCCTCACGGGCGAGGAGAACGCCCCCACGTTCATCGAGGGCGGCGGCCTGACCGGCCTGGCTCCGAACGTGCGGATCACCGGCCCCGCGACGCTGTGCTTCAACTCCCTGGGACGCGTGGTCGACAACCCCACGCCCGGCACCGGCGTGGCATGCAGCGCCGCGGCTGCGGCCTACGACATCACGATCCCCAATGCCGATCGTCCGATGCGCGTGCTGGTCGCCCTTGGCGGGCAAGTGCGCCTGTGCGACCCGGCCAAGACACTTTCCAACACCCAGCCCGACGGATGTCCCGCGTGATGAAACACCAACACCCCACGCCCCCCTCCGCGCGCGCTTCGCAGTCCGGTGTCGCGCTGATCGAAGTCCTCATCTCGATCCTCCTGTTCTCGCTGGGCATCCTGGGCCTGATCGGCCTGCAGGCGCGCGCGATCAGCCTGTCGATCGATGCGGAAGACCGCAACCGCGCCGCCCTGATCGCCAACGATATCGCGACCACCATGTGGACCAAGCGCACAGTGTCGATCGACCCCACGGCCGGAAGCCCTTCGT
>Ga0207655_1003345_pt1 | contig 12006 bp, 24 predicted proteins | sample KBSM44metaG_FD_184398 | JGI IMG/M metagenome (GOLD analysis project Ga0207655, IMG submission 184398) | Miscanthus rhizosphere microbial communities from Kellogg Biological Station, Michigan, USA - KBS M4-4 metaG (SPAdes) (version 2) | ecosystem: Host-associated > Plants > Roots > Rhizosphere >...
TTCAATAAAAGAGCAATTTCATATTAATTTATTTAATTCTTTTCTCGTATGCATGATACAATTCGCTTAAACATTCATCGTGTTTAACTAAAAATTCAGCTACATTTTCATGATTTTTAGTCCAACCGGCTTTCATTTCTTCACCTATCTTATTAAGTAAACCGTCATATGTATATTGCTTCTTTTGATTTAAAGGAGTGTTACTCCATTCACCATATAAGTATTTTAATTTATCTACATTCTTTACAGCTACATACTTCAAATCATCTAATGCTTGGAATAGAACCTGTTTCTTATGTCTTTCTTTTCTTGTTAATCCTGCCATGACAGAAGGTTCTAATGATAAATAGTTGTAAATGTGCTGCTTCTTTTTAAATTCATATTCTTTAGCTTCCAGTGATCTTGTTTTAAACTGGACTAAATTTTCATCCTGTAGACTCAAACGACTCTTTTTCATTGGAATTTTTAAGCCGTTTGTACTAACTGCTAGTGCTACATTTCCGTTCGTAATGACGAATGCATATTTTTCAGTAGAAGAAAAGTATCCGGTTTTCACTTTAGCCTTATCTTCGATATCCTTTAACAATTCTTCTGGAATGTGTTCTAATGTGTTTTCAATGTGATTGAAAAGTTCATTTGTCACCTTTACAACTGGTAAGACTGTGTACAGTATCAATTTCTCATCTTCCATCCACTCAACAAAGTGAGGAACGTTATATCCATTCTTTTCATTTACAGTCCAGTTAACTTCTACTTGATTAAGATAGCTTTGATTACTCATCCTTTCTCATCTCCCTCATTATCATTTTTAGTGCATCTACTTGCTACAAAGGCTTCGTCACTAAGTAACAAGTAGATAGGAAGTTTGTTAGCTTCAAGTTCATTCTATGTAGTTATTATATTTATTAATTTAATTATTTAGAACCTTTTTCTTCTAGCTCTTCAAAATAAATAGCTAGTTCTGCCATTGGGAATGTATACATATTATTCACCTCCTTCAAGTTCGCTGATCTCAGCTTGTGTCAAATGAATCGCTGCAATCGTACTGTCTTTCGAGAAGTCTAGATGTTTAATTGAATCCCTAAGCTGTCCTTCTTCAATTAATCGTAATGCTTTATCTAGTTCTGCTTTTGCTCTATGTATTCTCTCTGTTGCTAAAATTTGATCCATATTCTTATCACCATCTTGCTTTTGTTTATTTCGTATTTCTTATTATCATAATAGCATCCTATTTTATAAGAGTCAACACATTTATTAATTTATTTTTATAAAATTTTCAAAAAGTTAAAATATGTACTAGCAAAGAGCTTTAACTCCTTGCCGTAGCAGCTTGTTATTATTAATTACCACCTTACACGCCCATGTTTTTCTTTTACTTTATCCGCATCTCTGAGTAACTTGTGATAATTCTCTATTATTTTCAACGCCTTTCTAGCACTCTTATCTTCCCCATTGGATATCTCCATCTTAACTAAAGCATACTCAACTATCTCTTGCTCTAATTGTTCGGCATAAAGCCCATATATCCTCATCCAATTCACCTTTTTCCATAATTTTTATAACACTCCAACATTATACAATATTAATAGGTAAAAAGATACATAATTTAAGTTTAAAAAAACCACTACTTTTGAAGTGGTTTTTGTTACATTAGTGTTAAGAAGAAACATAGTTGTAGAAATTTCTAGTCGATAATGTTATCATTGAATTAAGCCAAATGTGCAATATTCGGCTTAAAAAGTATCACTACATAGCTAGAAAAGAGCTAGTTTGGGTTTAACATGCGGATGGGGGAGTTCACTGTTGGGGCAGTGATCTTACTCCTCATCTTCTTCTGCGTCTTCCACTTCTTTCCACTCCACCCCGAAGTCTGTCACTTTGATTGTATGTACCTTACCCTCGTCATCTATTACATTGAAACTCTCAATTCTTGAAGTGTATGAATTCAGAATATTGTATACAGCTTCGAATGCGGAATGTTCATTTTTTGCTTCTACAACTTTTTCTACTGATAGTGTTACTGTGCCTGTCGCAAGTTTTTTCAAATTAATTACCCCTCATTATTTTTAAATTTAATCCTACCTATGTTGTTCGTATTAGAGAACTAATTTACGAACAAGCGTTCTTTTTCTGTATTTCCATTATACCCTTAATTTGAGATAAAAGCCAACGATATTGTGAAAATCTTAAAATTTCTTTCCTTTGTTGGGCATATTTGCTAAAATAGGAATGCGTCTTTAGCAATTCAAGTGGAAGGAAGCACCTAGATGAAGGAAATTTATTACGGTAGATGTCTCATCCAAGAGCATTTAGACAAAACAGGCATGACTCAAAGGCGCTTATCTGATCTTTCGGGAGTCAGTCATAAAGCTATTAGTGACTACATAAACGGCAGAAAAGGTATCCAACTTATCACCGCAGTCAAATTAGCTAAAGTATTAAAATGTCATGCTGACGAATTGTTTGAATGGATTGAGCGCTAATATGCCGCACATAGGGAGTTTAAGCCTATGTGTAATTTCCAGTCCCACTTAAAGTGGATTTTTAGGTACAATCTTCCTATTGATAATTCTAATTGTACCCCATAATATACGACATGTCACTGTCTGTTTTTGTCGAATATTATCATAGTTGTGAAAAGAATATGTATTTTATGTGTAGGCTTCTTTACACAAATATGATAATACCAATGATTATAATGATGTTTTTTATGTTATAGTTTTTATTAATTTAAGTATTATGTATACACCAATCTGTATTAAAATTACAGATCAATGTGTATATAGTGTATATTTAAGTGTATATTTTTGCGTATGTTAAGTATAAATTATGTTATAAATTAAAATTCTTCTGGATAATATTTCATGATATTGTCAATTGTTATAAACTTTTTCAAAAGAGTAAAAGCATAAACCATGCTATTTCCCATTTTCACTTTTTGTATCCCATATTGTTGCGCTATTTCTTCGAATTGCTTAGTTGTTAATTCTCCATCACGTTTATATAAATCTTTAGCCATTTTCAACATTCCACTATTACGAACATTCTTAGCATTAAAGTTATCCAAATTGAAAACACTCATTATTGAAGCAAATCGTCTTGTAACTAGAGCTTGTTTAGATGGTTCTGTTGAGTTCTTACTTCCTATGCTTCCAGCAAACACATTTCTAAACACATAATCAGATTCAATCAATTCTGATTCAGCTCTAACTCCTTTACCAGTACCATTTTTACCTCTATACTCAGTCTCTATTGAAGCTGATCTCAATAATCTAATTAATTCATCACTGACATTAAGCGTTCGTATCTCCCCTGTTTTTTCATTATGAAGAGTCAGTTCATTATTTTCATAATCAATGTCCTGTTTTCTTAAATTTAGAAGCTCGCTATAGCCTAAGTCAGTTCCAGAAATCCCCTCATAAAATCCTAATACCATTGCAGCATCTTGAGCATTGACTAAATCATGAACAATTTCTTCTACTTCTTTATGACTCCACAGTGTTTTAGTAGAAGTATTAATAAACTCATCCAACATATCATTAGTAATATTATTAGTTACCTTCAATTGACTGTTTACTTTCCCTTTTCCAGTTGCAAAGTCTAAGTAGTAATCTATAACACGGTAAGCCAATTCCACACTGTTCTTAGTTGAATAAGCAGCTCCCTTTAACACTTGGATAACTTCTTGTGTTGTGAAATTATATAAATCCTTCTCTAGTCTCTCTTCCATCGGAAAACTCTTATCAAACACGAAAGCGTAAGAGTATTGTGTGCTTTCAGGGTATTGCTCCAAGAACTGCTTTTTAAGGTCATCTTCATTATACAAACGTACATGTGGTGATATCTTCATTATTATTTAGCTCCTTCTTTTTCTCTATAGGGTGTTAAGTCTAATTTATCAAAAAACGATATCAAATTATCTTTAGCTTTTATATTAATGTCTTTTTTATCTAAAACTTTTAGTTTCTGCCATTGTTTATTGTCTCTTGAGAAATCAATGTTCGAGATTATGTTGTTTATTTCATCTATTGAAATGTCTTCTTGTTGCATTCTTTTTGCTAAAGTAACATATCCTGCGAAGATAGAAGGAATATTTATGATGCTTTCTTTTTTTATATCTAAGATGTTACCTAAAAATTCATCAGGGAATGAATAGAAAAGTTCCTTGAAAAATTTAAGTAGGTATCTAGCTGTTTGAATAGCATCTTTTTTATTCTTCATTTCAAACTCTTTATCAATTGCATCAGACAAAATATTGAATGTAGTTAAAGCTTCTTGACGAGGAGCAATTGATCCATGTGTAATCTTTTCCTTAAAATCATTAAACTCTCCCATGATGAATTTAACTACAAAGTCACTATAGTTAGATTCCCCTAATTCCCTTACTCGTGCTTTAGAAACTGGATTATAGGTATTTAACTGTGCAAAGTATTTTTGTGCCTGTGTCTTACTAAAGTTAAGTATGTTTAATTTAAAAGGTATTACTAAATCAGGATTTCTAGTTAAAGCTAATGCCGTTGCCTGTAGACGATGGAATCCATCTAATACATCTAACAATGTCCCTTTGGTAACTGTTAATGATAAGTTCTCTTCATCATAAATTAATTCTTCTCCACTTTCATCATCACTACTGCCTAATCTTGCATTCCATGTGATAAGAGACTCGATTAATTCACCTTTTTCAGCTAAGTCAGCCATTGTGTGTACACTTTTCATGCTCACTTTTGGAACAGTAATAATAGTGTCCGTATTCGCTTTCTTAATCTTTCTTCCTTCACGTTGAGTGTCTGGATTATATTGTAGTAGGTGGCTGTTCATGAATTGATACGCCAATTTACCATTTATAGCTAATAGATAACTCCCATCTCCAACTCTTATAGCTGGTTTAAATGTATAGGGAAATTCTATAACCTCTTCTATGTCTTGCTCAAAGTTAGTTTCTATTTCTTTTATTTCTCTCTTAGTAAAGTATTTATCAACCTGAAGTTCAGAATGTGCTTTTACCTTATTCAAGTGTAATGCAATATAGTATAAAGTTGATATATCTAAGTTGGGTATTGTTTCTTGAGGATTGATAATGTAGTCTTGCATATCTCCCATCATTACATAGTTAACAATACTCTCTTTTAGTTCTTTTTGACCCCTCTTATCCATTTGTAGTTTTTCTAAGTTGGATACAATTGCTTCGATTAAATTATTTTTATTATCCAATATAAACACCACCTATATTTATTTTATTATTAAAGTTGTACACGGTCAACACTTATCGTATAGTCTAAAAGGTATATTATTCCTACATGTTTTTTAATTTTTGCGCTAATAATATCTTCGTTGGAGCATCCATTTTATCAATAGCTTTCAGCAAATCCTCATGAGAAACTTGATTGATAATATCTAGGTCAAATTGCCCTTTTGTGCTTTCTGCTCCCAGTGCTCCGTAGTCTTCAACCTCTAAGTAAATTACTGTTGTCTTAGGGTCTTTATGTCCTAAAATCTTCTGTACATAAAGAATATCTTTTGTTTTCTTATAATGGTACATTGCTCCTGCTTTTCGAATAGAGTGGAAAACAATCTTTCTTTCCGAATCAATCTCCAAACTGTCTATTCCCCTTTTTACGAATCCCTTAAACTCATGATCGGAAATATTGAAGATTAATTCATCACCTTCTTTTCTAATTTGAGAAAGTTCATCATAGAATTCTTTAGATATTTTTCTTTTGAATCCTTTCTGACCTTTTCCAACACCTTTGAAAACAACTTCTCCGTCACCATTATCAATTAATTGACTCCATTTAAGAGTAAGTAATTCATTTCTTCTTAAGCATGTATCGTAAGCTAATCTAACTAAAAGTTGTTTTTCTAATCCTAACTTCTTTTCTGTTAGAGCGAATTTTTTAAGACTCTCAATTTCTCCATCAGTTAGAGCGTTATAGCTCTCTGTATTTCCCTGTAGGTTCTTGATTGCTGATATGAATTCAATATCATTAACTATTCCCCTTGGCTTAAGGAATCTTAGCAAACTTTTTACTCCGCTCAACTTTTTATTGATTGTAGAAGCTACAGCACCCTTATCATTAATGAGGTGAGAGATGTATTTGTCAAAATCATCTAATGTTAGTTGTAAGTCAGCAAATAGTAACTCTTCAATATCTTTATTCTTTACATATCCGAAAAAGTCCTTTATAGAAGAAAGATAATCTTTTCTTGTGTTGTCAGTGTTTAATTGATCGAAAAATCTTTGAATGTATCCGTTAACTTCCTTCATTTCATTGTTCATTTCAACTAACTTATTATCGATTCTAACCAATTCTCCCATTTTCATTCACTCCTCATTAATTTAATTATTTACTTTCATAATATGCAGATACCATTTTCATTAGACCTTTTCGATATTCTTTTGCTAGTTCTTTCTTAGTGAGTGTATGTTTTTGATTGTTATTATGTATGTATGTATTATCTAGGCTGAGATTAACTGAGCCGACCACTTGTGCATGTTTCTTATATCTTAGTTCATTCAAAGATACCAACATTTCCTTTAGTCTCCAATCAGTTTTTTATTATTTATATGTTTTATTATGTAATAAGTATACCACAACTATTTGTAATTTAACAATATTTATTAATTTAATTCTTAATTCTTAATTCAATTATAGCACTTTTAAAAGCAATGTCAACGTTTAATTTAACAAAGTTATAACATTGTGTTACAATGGATACAATAAGTTGACGGAGGTGTTCAACATGTCCGAATCAAAACTCAGGAAAATTGGGAATTCACTAGGTATTATTATTCCAAAGTCTATTGCAAACGAAGTTAATTGGAATGCAGGTGATGATCTGACTATAGAGTTTAATTCATCAACAAGACAACTTATTATAACAAAAAAAGAAGCATCCCTGTATGAGTCTGAAGAGTTCCAGAACGCAGTAAGAGATGCCGTAGAAAAGATTCTACAAGAAAATAGGATTAAATCTGATGAGGGGTAGCTATTTAGCTGCCTCTTATTATGGTGTTACAGTTTCAGCTTGCTCGCTTGTTGTAGGAGCTTCGTTATTTGTTGTAGGTGCTGGATTTTCAGGGTTCTCAGTAGAAGTTGCTGATTTCCCTTCTACATTTGTGTCAATAGAGTCAATTTCTTCTTGGCTTCGTGGTTGAGCATCCTTAGCTTGCTCTACAGCCTGATCAACTGCTTGAGTGTGCTCATCTGTATCTTTCTTAGCTTGAATGATTTGTGCTTCTAATTCAGCCACTTTACTATCAGCTTTTTTAAGTTCCTCTACCCCTTTAGCAATAGCTTTGTTTAATTGAGCAATTGTTGCATTCGCTTTATTCAATTCAGCTACTTTACTGTCATATTGAGCAGTTACTTTTTCCAATTGGTTTTTAGTTTCAGTTAAATTTCCATCTGATGTAGCAAGTTTGGCAGTTAAGTCTTCGATACTTGATTTTAATGAAGCAACTTCTTTCTCAAGTTCACCTTTAGAAGCTGTTAAACTTTGAATCTCTTTTTGTTGTTCTGCAATCTTTTTAGACTGATCTTCAATTTGTTGATTTTTGCCTGAAATAACCTCAGCAGCGTTTGCTTTTGTTTGACCTAGTTTTGCAAGCAAGTCTTCCACGTTATCTTCTAATCCTACTGCACGAGCACTTAAATCTACTACTTTTGCTGTTGAAGCTTTCAATGCATCACTCTTATCCCATGCTAGACCTAATCCTGCTAAACTTGCTGTTCCTACTGTACCTGCTAAAACTAACGCACCAATTTTTGATTTTAATAACATTCCTAACGACCCCTTTGTAATTTTATTTTAGTGTTGGGATATCTTCCCTACGAGATATATGTTATAACATTGTTAAACTATTTTCAACTGTTTTTCGCTAATTTTCTGATATTTTTTCAAAAATAATTTAACATAGAAAAATACAGCCTCAAAAGAAGCTGTATAAAAACTACAATTTATTGTATTTTCATTTATTAATTTAACTCATAACTATGTAATTCTTGAGCTGTTTCAATGTCTAATTCCACAATATCTTCTATCTCAACCGGCTCTTTTTCTAACAGCTCTCTTACATTCTTCTCACTGGTAGCTGCAACTACTTTTACATAAGGTCTACTATATACCCAACACTTAACATTGTATATCTTCAATGAGTTTTCCATTGTATTCTCCTTATCTTTGTATATGTTATGTATTAATTCTAATCTCTTCTCAGGACTAATGTTTTTCTCAAGATATCTAACCATCTTCTCATGTTCAACATTGTTAAACTTATAATTCAAATTATCAGCCCCTATTTAATCTCTTTACGATATGTATATACATATGTGGTTTTTCCATCTTCAAGTGGTAGTTTTATATCAATTTGAGTAAAATCCCATCCACTATCTTTCACTAAGCTAAGATGAGCTTCTGATCCACCTTTTTCATATTCAACAGTCATTTCTTCATATTGTTTATAAGATTTGATATTCATTTATTTCATTCCTTTCATAATTTTAATCGTATCATTAATCAATCCTCCGATAATACCTAACACTGCTGCAATCAAGTAATAGGAGGCTACAGTAACGTTAGCATGTAGCAGTTCTTCTATCCCTTTTGTTACTAAATGGTCAAATCCAAACCAACTAAGTACCCAAGCAAATAACAAAGCACTTAATAACCCGTCAGCCATTTATTTTGACTCCTTTTTAGCTGGAACATTTACATTAAACTTTCCCTTTGGGATTTCAAATGGAGTTCCATCTTTACAGAGATATTCAATATTGTTAATGTTGCTGTTATATATGTATGCTGAATTGCTTAAACATCTAATTTTGTAATTATCTATCTCATACCCAATTAAGACAGATTTCTTTTTCTTTCTTAAGTACCATATGGCTAATTTTATTAACATCTATTTCACTCCTTGTTTGATTTAATAAAGTATGAATTTTATACAGTCGCACAATTATCTATTCTTGGTAAAATAATTTCTTCTATGTATGTATTATTAATTTCACTCGCAATATAGTTTCTATTGTTATGTATGCAACTCACAATTTCACTTCCTGAGCCACCAAAAGGAATGAAAACTAAATCTCCTTCATCGCTAGACGCTTTTATAATTCTGTCACATAATTTCATTGCTTTTACTGTAGGGAACGATTTACCATTTAAAGTTTTAAATCTTTGTTTGCTGCTCTGACTTGCTTCGGCTATGTCTATCCAAACGTCAGAACAGCGTTTAAATTCATTCTTTCGTGGTTTACCATCAAACCCCAAATCTTTCCGAATAGATTTTTCCTCTGTGTATGCGGTATTCCATGTATATGTATTTGTTTTAGTCATAAAGATTAATTCTTCTCTGGCTTCCATGTAGCCTTTTTTTGTCCCTCTGCCTCTTACATTACGTTGAGTTATCCAGTTTCTAACTTTAAACACATCTTCATTTTCAATCCAATCAGCTAATTTAAATAGTGGGTATCCCTTATTAAATCCAATTTTACCCCATAAATAGAAACTTCCAGTTGATTTTAATACTCTGTTGCATTCAGATATCCATTGTTTACACCATTCTATGTATTCATCGACATTAGACCAAATAAAATCAAAGTCTCCATGAATCTCAAAGTAAGGTGGATCAGCTACAATCAAATCAACACTATCTGAACTCATCTTGGATAATGTTTCTAAACAGCTTTCATTATAAACTTTATTTACTTCTATCAAATTACCACTCTCCTATATTTTTAATTAACTTTGTTTAAAAAGTTAGTTTTATTCTAAATATCTTCTTTCTGATCCGTATTTACAAACCATTTCCAATCATTTAAATTAACCAAATTGAACCCTTCAGGTTGCTTTCCAGCTTTATTAACGTTGAACCTAGCACCTGTTTTCTTATGTATAACAATAACATCTTCGCCCTTTAGAAATAAGGACAATCCTTTTTGTTGAGTAATTGGAGTTTCGACTTGCCAGCCATCTTTTAATGCCGCAACATATTTAATTGGATTATTAACATAGTAGCTGTATAAAATATCTCCATAATCGCTGACTTCACTCAAAAACTTAAAGTTAATCAGTTCTTTAAAATAGCTCTCAGGATCAATATCATACGTATCTACAAAATACTGAATAGCAGTATCAATTTGCTTAGGTAAGATATGTTTAGTTTTTCCCATTTTATTTATCTCCTTTTGTTAATTTATTCACTATCAATTCTTTCAGCTAAATCCATTAAAAACGTACCTTCATTTGCGTGTCCATAAATACCAAGTACCAACTCTTTCACTTGAGAATCCAATTTCTTAATTTCATCTTTTAATTCCTCAACATAAGAACATTCTCCACATCTAAGTCTGTTATGTATTTCGCATATCTCGTTTTCTTTCTTATGTTTTTCTTTAATCTTACGTTTGTTTTCCTCAATAACTTGTTTGAAGTGTTCTCTTTTATTAGTTTCTGCATACTCAACTAACTTCTTAAAGTCCATGTTTCAACTCCTGTTCTGTATAAATTTATTAATTTAAGGACTTTCTACATATCTGAATATTCCATATAGCTAATTTCAATCTTCTCTCCTGTTACTGGTTCTTTTGTGTCTCTATAGCAAAGCATCTTCCAAAATCCTACGAAGTTGGTTTGAAATCCATCTCCATCTGAACTACTACCTTTCATCCAAAACGTTTTTCTCATTGTTATTCCTCCTGTTTGGAAATTAATTGTTCAAACGAATCTTCTATGTTTAAATTACCTGAAAAGTCATAACTCCCTATAGGTATCTCTCTATCCTTGTGATCCTTGATAAAATACTCTTCTGTTAGTTCATGTAGCTCCGCAATGTATATTTCACCTCCAAAAACTTGACCAGCTAATTCTGTTAAATCATGATTATAGAGTTCGAAGTCATCCTTAACTCTAATATGAATATTTTTTAGCACTTAAACCTCTCCTTTACCTGCAATCTTGCTTGCAATAAGCAATCCTTCTAAAATTCCTTTTTCTTTTTCAGTCATATCTTGATGATTTCTCGTTGCTATTTCTGCTGTAATTGCTTTGCGAATATACTCAATTTTCTCCATACCTCTAGACGTTTCAACATGCATTTTAAACATCATATTATCCATTTGATACGTATTCATTTACAACCTCCTAGTTACTGCCTCTCTTCAATAAAATAGTGATTGTGTGTTGTTGACTGCTGGACGAATACAAAGTAATCTGCCTCGTCCTTATCTTCAAAGGTTTCTACTAGCTCCACTCCTCCTAAATCCCTAAACTGACAATACACATCGTAAACTTTATCTTCCATGACTCTCCTCCACTTCACTATAAACTCTGCATTTTACAGACTCTTAGTCCTGATAAAACCTAATGATATCTTCCTTCAATGAGTTTATTTTATTTATGTTTTCATTCACTAAATCTACCCAGTCCATTAATTCATCTTCGCTGACAATCTCTTCATCATTTTTTATAATTGAGTTTAAATTTCTAACATTACATCCAAGTTGTATGAACTCCTTAAACATTTCCGAAGAATTTCTCTTCTCTCTACTCAAAATATACCTCCTCCTACTCTAAATTAGAATCACATTTAAATTAATCCCACCAGTTTTGACTATTCTCTTTTAAGCCATCAAACACAATACGTAAATCTCTTTCTGTTAAAGTTTGCTCTTTTACTATCGCAGCTCCAGTGCTGTTCATCACTTCCTCGTGTGTGACATACTCATCTTCCATTAGTCGATAAAGAGCATCTTTAACTTCTTTTATTTCATCCGCAACTTTCTCCCAATCTTCAATATGAGTATTATCACTTCTGAAGAATTTTTCTTTTAGTTCAAGTTTTCTATGCAACAATTTATACATATAGTCGTGATCCCAATGCTCATCCTTTACAATAACGGGTAACCAATCTTTTAAATTTCGTAAAACTCTTTTAATTTGATAAAACATTAAATCTCCTCCCATTCTAAGTAAATTCGGAATTTTCTTTAGTCTTCATTACTTTCT
>Ga0207655_1003346_pt1 | contig 12001 bp, 23 predicted proteins | sample KBSM44metaG_FD_184398 | JGI IMG/M metagenome (GOLD analysis project Ga0207655, IMG submission 184398) | Miscanthus rhizosphere microbial communities from Kellogg Biological Station, Michigan, USA - KBS M4-4 metaG (SPAdes) (version 2) | ecosystem: Host-associated > Plants > Roots > Rhizosphere >...
TCATCTCTATTAGAAAAGGAGTGACAAGACTATGTTTAAAAAAGATATGCCCATTAAAATAATTCTATCTACTAATACAAAACTTGCTTCTTATCTTTTGGAGGTGCAAGCATGAAGTGGTATCAAACTGAAGAGAAAGATTCTTTTATAGGAAAACAAGTTATTGCATGGGATAGCGTTCTCTACAAAAGAGGAAGACTTCTTACTATAACTGGCTGGCATGATAGATACCCTGGTGTTCTTTATGTAAAAGAGACAGAAAATCATCAACCTCAAACTCTTCATGCTTCTCGCGTTAAACTCCTAACAGAAGACAATAAGACTGCTGCTCTTCTATTGGAGGGAAACCAATGAAATGGTATCAAGGGTCTGCCCCTCGACATTCTTATGTAGGAAAGCAAGTAGTTATTCAAAATAGTAGTATTAACAAAAAAGGAACAATTGTTACTCTTGTGGAATGGGCAGATGAGTTCAGAGACGTAATTAAAATAAGAAATCCTGTTGGGATAGAGACGCTTATTCATGCTGGCCGCGTAAAGCCTATTGAAGATAATAAATCTGCTATTGCTCTTTTGGAGGTGCAAGAATGAAAGTAATAGGCACTGCTGATATGGACGATGAAAGATTCAAACCTACCCATCTTCTTAAAAGCGCAAAACCACCTTACAGATATGTACATGTAATGTTATATCGCGAACGTAATCCTTTTAATCATGAGATATTTGCAAAGAACAACAAAGGACTGTACAAACATCTCTTAGTTCCTTCCTTTCGTCTTATTCCGTTGCACAAATTGGAAACTAATAAACGCGCTAAAATGCTTTTAAAGGAGGATTAGTATGTCCAACCCTATCATTTATGAAGAAGGACAACCTTGTCTCTATATAGGCCACACTGAAAACATAAATAATCTTCATAAAAATAAAACCGTACTAACCTATCTTAGATGTACTGATGTAACAGGGAGAGCACATAAGCTTATGCATAGAAACAAGGAAATGTTCTTCTATAATGGAGAATTTAAACCTATTCATAATACGAATAATGCAGCTACTATTCTCTTAGATAAGGAAGATTCTCATGAGATGGTTTGAAAATAAAGACAAAGCCATAAGACAGTTCTACATTGGCAAGCAAGTTATAGCATGGGATAGTGCTACTCATAAAAGAGGCACTGTTCTTACTATTCTAGACTGGGATACTTCATATTCTAAAGTACTTAAAGTTCAATGCCCTCAAGGCAAGATAGACCGTATTCATGCTTCTCGTGTTGAACTTACAAAGCTTACTGCAAATAACAATAAGGAGGCTACTTCTTTTCTACTGAAAGGAGAATTCTCATGAAATGGTATGAATCTAATTATGAGCCTGAAGAGGGTGATGAGTTCATTTATCTAGGCGACTATGAAAAAGAATATGATTTGCACCCTGGAGACCTCCTCTATTTTTTGAAGCCATGGCGTGATAGCTATGAGCTTGCTCATAAAGGAGAAGACTTAACTTTTCAACCTATGGAAATTCTCCCCGCCAATAATTCGGAACTATGGAACAATAATACAGCTGCTATTATACTTGAGAAGGGAGTAGAAATATGAGCAGAGTAAAATTAAAAGGCTCTTATCAAGCTTGGGCCGATCACCTTGTTGACCCTGATTATTGGTATGGTCATGTATTAGAAATAGACGAAACTCGAACAGAATCTTATTTAACCGATTACTATGTTCTTCGTCGAATCGGGGAAGGTGCTGATGAAGACCGCCACTTGCCTGTAAAAGAAAAAGAAGTTGAATTAATTAGTCCATCTAGCAATAAAGAAGCTTCTTTTAGTTTAAGCCAGGACGATATTTAATGGATAAATTCAAACCTACTCACATATTTATAGGAGAAACTCCTTCTCTAAGAGGAAATCCATGTCAGATTGGAGAAACTATCCGCCATACACCTAGCTTGGAGCCTATTATTAGTGTAAAGATTATGGTAAAAGGCACTTTATTTACTATGGCTACTTCTCCTCGCCTTCTTAAGCCCATGCAAACAATAAATAATCAAGAATGGTCTAATTTGATATTTAAGGAGGGACTTTAATGATCGTTAAATTAGCTGGGTCACCTTCCATATGGCATAACAGATTATTTTATCCAGACTATTGGATAGACCAGCCTCTGAAAGTAGTTAATACTTACACTACTTTGTCTGGTTCTACTTACCATAGAGTACAAAAAATAGGTGGAGACTCTACTCGTAAGCTTAATCTTCGTTATGAAGAATTGATAGTTCTAGATGTTAATAATAAAAATGCTTCTACCCTTCTATCGAAGGAGCAACATTCATGATTGTCCGAATTAAAAGGTTTATCCATGAAAAACTGTTTCAAATATTCAAAGACAATACATCTTATTGGATTAATCAAGACCTGATTGTTATCAAAACTAGAGAAGGTATTGGGTATAGTGGCGATAAAAATTTAGTCTATACAGTTGCCCGTCCTGAGAACTTAGAAAGAACAATCACTTTAAATCATCGAAACTTTGTAGATGTAGGTGCGCCCAACAAAGAATTAACTAATCTCTTGGAGGAGTATTAAAAAATGCAATATGCTGATTTTGTACGTGGTCAGTTCTATGTTGATGAAAATGGCCATATACACAAATTTAATGGTCGTTTCAAGCCTGGTTCTGGTTTCTTTCGCCGCATGTTCGACAAGCGGGTAACCGTACGAAAATATGCAGATTTACGCCCGTATTACCCTTCCAACAATACAAAAGCTTCTATCTATTTAGATGAGGAGGAGTAATAGATGGCAATGGAAGAATTCAAAGTCGGAAATCTATATACAAGCAAGGAAGGAACCATATACAGATACGATTCTCAATTCAATTCTATTGTGGGCTTTTTTATACGAGTTGCTGATAACCAAATGACACTTACTCACTACAATCATTTGCATCCTTTTCACCCTAATAACAATGGAGATGCTACTTTCTTTTTATTAGATAAAAAATAAATATTATTTTCCTGCAAATCGAGCGGGATGATTGTCATATTAGAATTCCAAGTGATAGGAAAATAGATGAGGTACTCAAGTCTGGCTGAAGAGGCCCTCGTGAAAGAGGGTAGGCGGGGCCATCCCCCGCGCGTGGGTTCAAATCCCACTCTTATTGACCTTCCACACATCACTGATATTCTATATGAGAAAAGGCCTCCAGGAATTGATAAAGGATTATCGAATATGTAGTAATTCTCTCGTCTATAAACGAGAAAAGCGGGTGCAAGTCCCGACAGCCTTTTGATTTTCCGAAAGCTTTTTTTTATCATCCTGCTCGATTTGCAGGAAACGAAAGGAGACCTACTCATGCGTTTTGAAGCTCCAATTAAGTTTGATGTAACAAAGCATAAACTTGAATCTTTTCCATGGTATGCTGCTAGAGCTCTTCAAGGATTCCAATTGCAATTTAGGATAAAACCTAGCGCTCATAGAGACTTGTTTTATCTTGATTCTGGTTATGACAATCACCTAAGGTTAATGGAAATCAGAGAACACCTTAGCAATCGCTTTAAAAGCGCGGTTGAGTCTCATTCTTATTATGAATATGCAATCCCTGCATTTCATCTTGACCTTACACAGGTTACTAATCGTTCGTTCACACGCCACGTATTAGATGATAAACTCTACGGAGAACAAATAAGAACCGAAGAAGCATTTTCTATATTTGAATCTCCTGCCTACGCACAGCCTGTTGCTAGACTAAACGTTCAGCGCCCTATTCAAGTACCTACAGTAAATATTGTCCAAGCTTTAGCTCCTGCTAATCCATTTATTGATGCTGAAGATAATGACGAGTTCTTGCCATTCTAAGAAGGAGTTGTTTTTATGCCAAAAAAGAAAAGACCGAAACGTGATATCACACGGTTAACGTGGGAACGCAAGCCTATGACTCAAGTAAAACAAAGTGACAAACGTTATAACCGTAAGAAAACAAAACAGAACTGGAAGCACGAAGAGTGACTTCTAGTTTTTTTATTATGCGCATGTAAAGCTCAATGGAAGAGCTAATTTCACTCGGTAAATTGGTAACTGGGTTCGATTCCCAGCATTGCGCGCACCCGTAATACAACTGATATTAGGTGTAACATAATAGCCGAATTCAGGGTATTTACTTTGATTTAGGGTAAAGACAAGCAGTCCAGTGTATGCCAACGATTGGCTCTGCTAGTCCTTGCCCTGCAATCATAAAGGAGGATTATCCATGGCAGACAAATTTGCTATAGGAGATACTGTACGAATAAACCCAAATAGCTTCTATCGTGACCAAATCGAGCAAACAGATGATACCTCTGGTACTATTTATGATTATGGTTATGGATGGTATGATGTAAAATTTGAAAATGGATATGAAAATTCCTATAAAGTTGAACATTTGATTCCAGTTAAACCTCTGACAAACAAAGAGGGAGTGCGCCTATTACAAAAGGAGGATTGAATATGAGACCTTTTTCTCTTGGTGATAAAGTTCATATAGTGGAAAACTCCACGTATGCTTGGCAAATAGATCATACTGAAGGTAATGATGGCACTATCTATCGTTTAGATGGTAGCTGGCATCTTGTAGAATTCCCCAATGGCTATAGAAATGGCTATCTGGAAGCAGACCTTGTTCATCAATCTGCAAAAAATAATAAGGAAGCAGCACTTCGCTTTCTTAAATGATATCCTGGGTATATCTTATGTGAGTAGGCGGTATTATCGTGCCGCGTCCTGACATAAGATTCTCAGGATAGTGCTCTCAGAGACACTTAGGACTAGCGTTTTATACACACCGCTTGGTGCCTAGCTTTGGCTTTTGCCAATGGAGGTTTTATGTAGCAATGGACTAAGTGCCACAGAAGGTGGCTTGGAGAGAACGCTCTGGAGTATGAACCGAATTCTTAGTCAGAGAGAGAGTGCCAAATGAGTACGGGGAAGCCTGGTAGCTAAGTACCTAGACCAGACGCTTCTGATATGTCCATATGTAAGTCCTAGCCCCCGTGGCAGGCGTTCCCTGGCTTGTTCATCGTCCCTGTGCGGGAAAATGTTTCGATGGCAGTACCAATACCAAGTCTTGTGCTTGGGCTCATTGAATCTCTGTCTATTTATTAATCATGTCTAGTCTAGTCTCTGGCAGGCAGTCATGATAGAGGAGGAATTCCCATTGAAAAGGAAACAAGAAAAACACAAAGTCTTTATCGACAGCGTGTTTGCTAATGAAGCAAAGCAAAAAGAAGTCATAAAACATTCACAGGCCCAGATGTCTATTGACCTGGCGGCTAATCCTAAAGTTAACTTCTTACGCTTTGTAGAATTTCCTGTTCCTAAGTCACAAGAGACTTCTTACAGATTCCGACTATCAGAAGCAGCAGAGCAATCTACTACGTTGACTCCTGCTCAAATCAAAGGAATAGTAAATGTCCTACTTAATACAGAACAGCTTCTATTTAAGCTTGTATCTGATTATTATGGGCAACAACAACTCGATGCCGTTTCGCATCATCTTATTGAAACAACACTATCTTATGAGCAAGTTATTGTAAAAATAATGGATGACTCATTTGAGATGACAAAAGCCTTTCGGGATGTTTCTCATTCCGCGGGCGTTAATCTTATTACAAATCAACTAAACCATACGTACGGCCAGACAGTACCATCCGAAGTCTTGACTATTCATTACATTCTTCAAGACATGATGCAGTTTTATATTGATCAGATTACCGATTCCAGTCTTCGAACAGATATGATTTCGTTTTCTCAGTTTTCTTATCAGCTTGCTCTTTTAGCTAAAAACGCATCGGAGGTGCTTTGTGTGCTGTATCGTAAATTTAAACGGTCAGACTGACGAAAGGAGTAAAGCCTATGGATTACAAGATAAGCTACGACATGGCAATAGAACTGCTCAGAAGTTATCTTGAAAAAATCTATCTCTTGGATAAGCATAGAGGCACATCTCCTATTAAGGTACAACAATTGTATGATTTAAATTCGGAGTTACGTAGCCTTATTCAGCAGTTGCAAGAAGATGGGCATAACACAGATGAAATTATTCGCACATTAAAAGAAAAGCTTGAAAAGAAATACACGTACCAAAAACTAAATGTATATGTGGACGGGGCCGCCCGTGGCAATAACGACCCTAGTATTCCTAATATTAGTGGCATTGGATTTGTTGTCATTGGAGATAGCCAGATGCTTTATAAAGGCAGTCGGTATCTTGGTTCTGAAATTATACTTCCGCACTTGCGCCATCAATCACCAGAGACACCGAATGAGGTGGCAGCTGCTACAAATAACACAGCAGAGTACATTGCGCTCATTGAGGCACTTGAATACCTGCTCGCAAACGAATTGACAGCCAGCCAGATAGAAATATTCAGTGATTCGACTATGGTTGTACAGCAAGTAACGATGACTTCTACAACAAAAGCACCGCACTTGATTCGTCTTCGATGTTGCGCACAGCAACTTCTAGATGAATTCGATAACATCGTCTTGACTCATATTCCACGTGAGTACAATACGGTTGCAGATGGACTGGTAAATGAGTTATTAGATCAGCATGAGGCACAAAATGAAGCAAATGCTGGATAATTTACTTGCAAATTTCCAGAATAGAGCTTACATTTTAAAAAACTAATCAGGGGGACTAGGTATTATGACTACAGTCGATTTGGTGCAAAAGTTAAAGCCTCATGTTACTACGTTCAGTGCAGCTATCTCTTCCCAGTATGAGCATGGCGATCAAATCGTAGTTGGCGGGGCTATTACAGATATGTTTGATATGACTGCTCTTCACGGCTCTGTTGAAGAAGAAGGAGCAGATGAAGCAGGCGTTTACCTTACACTGGATGATGGTGTTGGTGAAACAAAAGTCGTATTACCGCAAATGGCATTTCATGAAGCTCAAGAAAGCCATGGTTCATTAGATGTTGGTAAAGTTGTTTTGGTAACTGGCCGCATCTATCGTTTGGATACAACACACACATATGAGAGCAAAACAGGAAAAACAACTACAACAGACAACCATGAACAAGAAACACTTCGAATTGTAGCATGGGAGATTTCCCCGCTACCTGAAGAAGAAAAACGAGTTGTCAAATCTGTTGTAAAACCAAAAGAGTGACCATAACGGTTGCTCTTTTTTTATTTAAAGGAGGAATCGTTATGAAAAAGATATCAGAGAGAGAACTTCTGCCTGGAATGCTTGTCTTTATATCTCCTGATTCTGAATTTAGTGACCAAATAACAAGAACACACGGACAAGCAGGTACTATAGGAAAGCCCTTCAGAGATGGAGGAGAATGGTGGCATTATGTTAGATTTCCTTCAGGATATCAAAACTGTTACCCTGAAAGAGATTTGGTTCATGCCAACTCTACAAACAGAGCTTACTCTTTGATTCTGAAAAAAGAATAAATCTATAACAGCAGACGAGTTCTGCTATTTTTTGTACGCGGTACTCCCCCAAAGGGGGTAGTGTATAACTATACTGAAAGGAGGTGAATTCCGATTTATCCCGAACACTTTGAAGAATGGATTGATTTAGTCTTTCCATCTGATGTAGAAGATTTGCTAGCATTAGATTTTCCCCATTCCATCGAAAATTGTGGTGACACCCCGAAGGCTTGATGGTAAAATATTGCTAGTAAACCAATCACGAGACGAGTATATCGCCATCAGGCGTTTACTATATATGAATAATACTAGGGGGCGATTAAGTGACGCACGATTTATCGTTTGCTGTTGATACCAAACAGGAAGTCACTGAACAACCGTATAATGTTATGAATACGGTGAAATTTACTCATTTGCATCTACACACGCCGTGGAGTTTGCTTGATGGGTTCTGTCGAATTGATGATTTAATCGAGTTGGCAAAAGAGTATGGAATGAAGCACATTGGAGTTTCTGAACATGGAAACTGTCACAGTCATGTGGAGTTCTATACAAAAGCAAAAGAAGCTGGGCTCAAGCCTATTCTTGGTTGTGAGGTTTATGTAACGCCGAATAACCAGTGGAAGAAAGAAGAATATGACAAGCACCCTGATTTCTGGTTGAATAAGAAGCAGGAAACAGGGTGGCGGCCGAATATGGCACACCTTCTGCTTATTGCACGCACTAATGAAGGTTATCAGAACTTGCTTGAATTAACTTCTCGTGCATATCTTGAAGGCTTCTATCGTAAGCCACGTGCTGATTACAAGCTTCTTAAGAAGTATGGCAAGGGAATCATCGCCACAACAGCTTGCTTGGGCGGAGAAGTTCCACAGTTGATTATGCAAAATCGACATAAGGAAGCTAAGACAATCATTCGCTTTTATCAACGCTGCTTCGATGAGCTGTACCTTGAAATACAGCCTAGTACCATGCCAGAACAAATCCTTGTTAATGAAGTATTGAAACAATGGAGCGTCGAGATGGCCATCCCATTAGTTGCTACTAGTGATGCACACATGCTTCGCAAGGAAGAGAAGCCGATTCACGCGGCGCTTACTACAATTGGGAAATCAGAAGACACATCTGACATTTCTGTATATGAACATTGCTATTTCATGGATGCACAAGAAATGATGAGCTTTGATATTCCACAAGAAGCCCTGGAGAATGCATATGCAATTGCAGAGAAGTGTACTGTAGATTTGGAACTAGGTGACATTAAGTATCCACAGTTTCATGTTCCAGAAGGATACAACTACGACACTTATCTTGCACAATTATCAAATACAGCTTTGTTTGAGCTTGCAATGAATGAAGACATTGATATCGCTCATTATCAGGCACGAATGAATTATGAGCTATCCGTTATTGCAGACAAAGGCATTTCTGCCTACATGCTTATTGTATGGGATTATATCAAGTTTGCAAAAGACAATGACATATTGGTTGGTCCTGGGCGGGGTTCTGCCGCAGGTTCTCTTGTTGCGTATCTCTTGAGAATTACCAACTTAGACCCAATCAAGTATGATCTTCTCTTCGAAAGATTTTTAAATCCAGAGAGAAATGCTTTACCCGATGTAGACACTGACTTCGATTATGAGCGTCGTCATGAGGTTATCGACTATATCACACAGAAGTATGGAGCAGACCAGGTTGCACAAATTGGAACCTTTACTACGCTCTCTACAAAAGCAGCATTTAAGGATATTGGCCGCGGCCTAGGTATCGACCACAATCTAATCAATGAAATGAATAAGCTTATCCCAGCTAAGTTTGGTAAGGTTTATTCTATTGAAGAATCTCTTGCTGAAGTACCACAACTTCGTGAATACCAGCAAAGATATCCACAACTGTTTGAACTTGGACAAAAGGTAGAAAAATTACCACGTTCCTCTTCCATACATGCGTGTGGTATCCTTATAACGCCAGACCCAGTCTTTAAGGCTGCACCAATCATGCGTGGTAAAAACGGAGAGACTGTTACCCAGTACGAAGGGCCTACTCTTGAAAAACTAGGTTACATCAAATTTGACTTCCTAGGTCTCAAGAACTTATCTGTTATCAATATTGCCCGTAATCTGGTTAAACAAAACCATGGCAAAGATATCGACCCAGATAAATTGGTTCCAGATGACCCGAAAGTATTCCGCCTGATAAAAGACGGACATACAGACGGTATCTTCCAGTTAGAGTCAGACGGCATGAAGAAAGTCTTCAAAGGCTTGAACAAGGTAGACTTTGAGTCAATGATAGCTGGTGTTTCCTTGTATCGTCCTGGTCCGATGGCGTTCATTCCACAGTATCAGAATAGAGCAAATGGAATTGAAGAAGTTAGCTACTCTATTCCAGAGCTTCAGGATATCTTGGAAAACACATTCGGTATTGCAGTTTATCAAGAACAAATCATGCAGATGACACGAGTACTTGGCGGATATTCTGCTGGTGAAGCCGACGGATTCCGTAAAGCCATTGGTAAGAAAAGCGATGAAGTTATGCAAAAGGTTCTTCCAGAACTACACGGACGTATCCTAGAGAACGGATATCCTGAGACTGTTGCAGATGAAGTAGTAGCTATCATCGAGCCGTTTGTAGGTTATGGGTTAATTATACGGCCCCTCTGCTGAGCAATCAGTAGAGCAAACTCCGAATATGCTGGAACACCCTCAGAGTCTTCAGTACGAGCGAAAGCCGTAACAATCTGAAGGATTGGGCAATCAGCAGGGATAACTCGAAAGAGGAGCCCTCAGAGACTACCAAGGAGCGTGTGAATCGTAGTGGATTCACCTAACTGGATTAGCCTTCTAGTTCAGCTCAAGCGAGACGATGGTATAGTCCACTCCCCTGAATAATAAACGCCGAAAAAGGGTTTACAGTAGGCAAGTCCGCAAACCAGAAACCCTGACGCCTCATTAGAGGATAGACCCACAGCCTGATTCATTCAGGTAGTTGAAGCTGTTAGGCGGACTGTTATTCAATCATAATATCGGGAAACCGAGGGTACGAAGGTCAACAGATCACATGCGGCGTGTTACGCATATATCGCTTATCAGACTGCTTACTTCAAAGCTCATTATCCAGTTGAGTTTATGGCGGCATTGCTTACTATCTTCTCTGGAGATGCAGACCGCGTAACCAACTACATCAATGAAGGACAACGTATGGGTATTGGTATTCTACCACCAGACGTTAATCTTTCTGAACGAGGATTCAGCATTGAACAAAGAGCAATTCGCTTTGGTCTTTCTGCAATCAAAGGTCTTGGAGACACAGTGGTTGAAAATATCATTGCTGCTCGTCCATTCGAGTCTCTAACAAGCATGATAGAAACGATGCCAAAACGTCAGTTAAACAAGCGTTCCATCACAGTTCTTGCACGTTCAGGAGCATTGGATGAACTTGTGCCTGATGCAGCAAACCGTATGCAAATCCTTCATCATATGTTCATGATTCGTGGAGACAAAGATGATATCTCTGCTGAAGTAAATAGCTTTGACGAAAAGAAAAAGCTAGAAGCAGAAAAAGAATTGCTTGGTTTATATCTCAGCGGCCATCCACTTCAAGGTATTGGGAAACCAGTAACCTGGGATTATCTAGGAGACTTTGAAACTGTCGATACAGGGGGCGTCATCACTTCCTTCAAAGTTATTAACACAAAGAAGGGTGACGAAATGTGCTTCTTGAATGTGGATACGCTGGAGGGCAATAAGCGCCTTGTCTTATTCCCAGATGTATATGCACCGCTTGCTGGTCAATTCAAGAAAGATTTAACTGTTAAGTTTACTTGTTACACAAAATATGATGCGCAATATGATGAACGTTCGATTATCGTTAAGAAAATCAACATTCCAAAACGTATCAATAAACATTTGCTTGTAGCAGAATGATACAGGTCGGGGTTCGCCCCGACTTTACTTTTTAATTCATAATTAATAAAAAAATGGGAGTGGATTTATTTGAAACAAGATGTACTCGAACTTATGAAAAATCAATTAGAGCAAGTTGCACACAGATTAACGGTTGATAATTACAAAGAAATGCATGAAGAAGTCACCCGTATATTTACCGTTCTTGAATCTCTTTCATCTATGATGGATTTGAAAGAAGAAAAGCCAGAAATACCAGCTATGCCACCGCTAGAACCTGACATTGACCTAGATGCTATTCCTGATTTCGATGCTCTTAAGACATTGGAAAACGCACCTGTTGTTACTTATCCTCAGAAATCTAAAACAGAAGAGGAAACAGCTGCCGTTGCTGAACTTGAACTACCTGAAAAAGAATATACAGAAGAAGACAAGAAGAATGGCCGTGTCCCTCTCTTGTTCGAACGTCGTGTTAAAGGTGGAGTTGTTCCAGAAATAGCTGCATTTGTTCCAGAGAAGGTTGTACGTAACCTTGATTTGCAACACGGAGACAAAGTATATGCAAAGCATGAATTCACTCCACATGGCGCTCCTACGCATTATGAGTATGAACTAGCACAGCGGGCAAACCCACCACAAGAAAATGATTCTATCTTTGAAGTGAATATGGGTA
>Ga0207655_1003347_pt1 | contig 11999 bp, 9 predicted proteins | sample KBSM44metaG_FD_184398 | JGI IMG/M metagenome (GOLD analysis project Ga0207655, IMG submission 184398) | Miscanthus rhizosphere microbial communities from Kellogg Biological Station, Michigan, USA - KBS M4-4 metaG (SPAdes) (version 2) | ecosystem: Host-associated > Plants > Roots > Rhizosphere >...
TCAGCATTTGATTGTAGCCACGTTCTTTTAAACGAGCAGTAGAAATTGGCATAGGAACAATGGCTTGAATTTTAGGTAGGCTTAAATTCAATAAACTTTGTGCCAATAGTGTCTGATATTGCAGTTGTTGTTCATATTTATAGACTTGGATGATGCGATCAATTGGGAAGTCGTAACGGTGAGCACAAACAATCTGGTGTTGATGCCGTTCTATATGCTGCTTATACCAAGGAAGTTCGTTCCAACACGTGTTACAAAGGGAATGCTGTTGTTGTCGATCTATTCCACAAAGCAGGCAAGGGGAAAGGCTTTGTACGCTTTTATGGAGAAGTTGATTGATAAATTGGAGCATGCTCTGTTCTATTTTTTATTTGGGATTAATTTCGCATAGTGTGCTGAATAGATCAATAGCAGATTTTTATTAAGCTTCATATCACCATGTTATGACAACCTCCATGTTATCATTTGTGGGCATAGATTTTGATAAGCGTCGTTAGACTGAATGAATCAAACATCTGAGCTATGATGTCTATGCATGGATATTCTAAATAAATGTTTAGACATAGGCATATCTCGGTGCTTCTGGTAGCCAGCGTTTTAATAAAGCTTCAGCATTTTCTGGATCATCTTTTAGTACTTGACTGGCAACATAATGTGCTTGATTAAGTAAATGATCATCTCGTTCTAGCTTGGCGACACGGAAACCCAAATCTCCTGTTTGCTTGGTACCCAGTAATTCACCCGGTCCTCGGATTTCTAAGTCTTTTTCTGCAATGATAAAACCGTCATTGGTTTCACGCATGATGCGTAAACGTTCTTGGCCATTTTGTGATAAAGGATGTTTATAGAGTAGGGCGCAGAAACTTGCGGTTGCACCACGACCGACCCGACCACGTAATTGATGCAACTGAGACAGACCTAAGCGTTCAGCATTTTCAATCACCATAATGGAAGCGTTTGGAACATCGACCCCGACTTCAATCACTGTCGTTGCAATCAGCAGTTGCAACTCATTGTCTTTGAATTGTTGCATGACCCGTTGCTTCTCATCGGCTTTCATTTTTCCATGGACTAAGCCAATATTAATCTGTGGAAAGCGATCTTTAATCTCTTGATAGGTGGCTTCTGCGGCCTGAGCATCGAGAGTTTCTGATTGTTCGACCAATGTACAGACCCAATATGCCTGTTTACCCTCAGCACAGTTGCTGGTGATACGATTCAGCACTTCTTCGCGTCTATCAAGTGGAATCGTGACTGTTTGAATGGGAGTACGTCCAGGGGGTAATTCATCAATCACTGAGGTATCTAGGTCACCATAGGCAGACATTGCCAGTGTGCGAGGGATTGGTGTTGCCGTCATGACCAGTTGGTGTGGCGTGGTGTTATCCACGCCTTTATTACGTAAAGCTAGCCGTTGATCTACCCCGAAACGGTGTTGTTCATCAATAATCACGAGACCAAGTTTGGAAAATTCAACATTGTCCTGAAATAAAGCATGGGTACCCACCACAATATTGGCAGTTCCATCCTTGATGGTTTGTTCAGCCGCAGCGCGTGCCTTGCCTTTTTGTTTGCCTGAAAGCCATGACACATTTAAACCGAGTGGCTCGAACCATTTCTTAAAATTGATATAGTGCTGTTCAGCTAAAATTTCAGTCGGTGCCATCAGTGCGACTTGCCAGCCTTCTTCCAAAATATGACAAGCCGCAACACCTGCAACCAATGTTTTACCTGCACCTACATCGCCCTGAACCAGTCGCAACATGGGTTTGTTTTGTTTTAAATCTTTGGCAATTTCATTTGATACACGTTTTTGTGCATTGGTCATTTCAAAAGGTAAGCTTGCCAATAAGGCTTTTGCAAATTTTTTACTGGTTGAAAATGCTGGCGCTGCAATTTGTTGAATATAAGCACGTCGGGTTAATAGGCTGATTTGATGTGCAACCAATTCTTCAAAAATTAAACGTTGTTGAGCAGGGTGAGAACCTTGTGAAAGTTGTAGCATATTGGCATTTACAGGAGGGTGATGAATATACTCCAGCGCCTGTTTAAGCGCATAACCATTGGTGAATTTTTCAGGTAATAACTCAGGTAAAGCATCAGCGTGTTGGTTTAAAGCTTGCTTAACGTATTCACGTAATTTGGGTTGAGTTAGGCCTTCGGTAGCAGGGTAAATTGCTGTCAGTTGGGTTTTAGGGAGTGCTGTATGTTCAGTAATTAACTGGATCTCAGGATGGTAAAGTTCAAGGCCACGAGCGCCAACACGGACTTCCCCAAAAATTCTTAAACGATTACCCGCTTTAGCACGATCTGTGAGTGCTTTATAGATATGATAGAAGCGTAAAGTAACCTTGCCAAAATCATCCTGCAATAAAATCGCCATCGATTTGCGTTTACCAGGTGGCATATCGATTGATCTGACCACGCCTTCCATGAGATAACTACGACCGACTTGTAATTGGTTCATCGGAATGATCGTGCTACGATCTTCATAATCACGTGGCAAATGAAACAGCAAATCATCAGTGGTGAAAATATTTAGTTTTTCAAGTAAAGCAGCGGCGGCATTGCCAACCCCTTGCAATTGATGGACGGCAGCCATGTCCCCTCAACTTAAGTTTGATTGATTTTGAAAATCGGTTTCGAAGAATAGGTCGTGTAATGCATATTCTATTTATTGGTTATGGTAAAACATCGCAACGTGTTGCCAAACAATTATTTCAGCAAGATCACCAAATTACCACAGTTAGCCGCAGTGCGAAAGATGATGATTTCGCACAACATTTGATTCAAGACATTCAACAACTCGATTTAACGCAAATTCAGCCTGTCGATGTGGTGTATGTATTGCTTGCACCATCTCGAAACTCTTCGCTAAGTGCTATTGAAAATTATCAACAAACCTATGTCGACTCGGTGCAGCCGATTGTTAAGGCGCTAAGAAATCATCCAGTAAAACGCATCATCGTGGTGTCATCGACACGTGTTTATGGGGAAAACCGTGGTGAGCGTATTGATGATGAGTCAGTGCCTGTCCCAAGTGATCAACAGGGCCAGTTGTTGTTGGCAATGGAGCAGCAATGGCAACAGGCTTATCCATCTAAATGTGTGATTGTGCGCCCAACTGGGATTTATGGTACATCCGTTGCTCGTATGATTAAACTTGCAGAAACCATACCAAGCTATCCCAATATTCATTGGTCAAATCGAATCCATATAAATGAACTTGCACATTTCTTAGCGCATTTGCTTCACGTGGAACATCCAGAAAAATCATATATTTGTACAAATAATCAACCACAACCTTTGCATGAGAAAATTTTAAATCTTCAGCGCGAGTTGAATTTACCCGAGTTAGCTTTAGAAAGTGATAAAGAGACAGGAAAGAAAATTTTTGCGGAGAGGATGAGGGAGAGTGGATTTGAGTTGAAGAATAACGCTCATTAAATAGACATCAGATTTATTGGATTTAAAATATAAGATTTTCGAATTATTACTTGTATTTTTAAGAGTATTGGAACTATAGATTCTTTAAATTAATACTTTGTTTTAAACAAAATTAATGTTTTATTGAAATAACTTTAGAAGTTAAGAATTTCAATTTTTATGATTCAACTAAAAGACATAACTAATATAGTTTGTTTAAATATTAAATTTATTGATTACTTTTACGAGAAAAAAATTAGTGAAAACTTGATTCAAATAGACTTTGAGCTAATAACGCCAAACCGTATTTTTAAGTATTCGGCAAATGAAGTACTCACTTTGTGGCCAGTGGTAATAATTACATTTATTCAAAACCTTAAACTATTGATAGATGGAACGGTTAAGGAGGTAAACTTTTATCATCATGATATGTTTATGCTTTTTGATATTAAACGTTTTGATGAGCCTGATGAAGATGGTATTGAGTTTATGATCAAGTTTCCTTCTGGGGTATATTATGGTGCTGAGAGTGCAGGGTATATAGAAGCAATTATTTTTACTGTAAACAACAAAATATTAGTAGAGTTCTTGATTGCTTTAGAAGCTGAGTTAACTCAACTTCTAAATTAGTCCTTCTTATATATGAGAAGATTAAACAAAAATTACTTCTTCTTCCGTTTTAAACGCTTCTTGGCTTGTTGAGCGGCTAAAGCATCTAAAGCTTCTTTTAACTCCTCATCTGTAAATGAGGTGATATGGTGTAGCATTTGCAAAGTTACATCATCAAGCACCAAATTGGCATATTGCGCAACATTTCTAAACTGCTCATCAAAAACAATGGCATGGTCTTCATTGGTTTTGATATAGCCTTGTTCAGTTAAGACTTTCATAAAACTTTGGAATAACGCTTTATCAAAGAACTCAGGTGAGTTGAACTCATACAATACAGATAAACGTTGTCCAACCAAGTGACTTAATTCTTCAACTTGGCGAATAGAGATATTCCCAGAGCCACGTTGAGTAATTAAAGCCAGCGTCATGTAATAACGTTCAAGACTTTGACGTACTGGAGCAGCCAAAACAGCCAATTGATTATGGTCTTCTGAGTTTGGCGCAGGGCTGAAAATAAAATCTTCATCATCGACAAAAATTAAATTCGCTTGAGCCAAAGCATCGACATATTCAGTCACTTGAGCCTTGATTTCACTATCTTTCCATTTTAAGAACAACTCTGCTTTTAAGAATGGATAAAGGGTGCGAATCACATTGAGTAAATCAGACTTACTGATCTTGCCATTATGTTCGACCAATGCCGCAACCAACGACGGTAAAACAAAGGCATGCAAAATGTTATTGCGGAAGTAAGTCAGTAAAATGGCTTGATTATCTTCAATGGCAATAATATCGCCAAGGACGTGTTGAACACGTTTAATCAATTTCAGCTTCATACCATAAGCAATGATTTCTTTGCCTGACAATGGTGTGACCTGAGTACGGCTGTCATAAGGATTTGCAGTTAATAACTTGCGATATGTATCAAGCTGTTTAATGCAGATTTCTTCATCAAGTGTGTGTTTTGGAGTTGCCAATAAAATCAGTGACAATAAAGAAACAGGGTTGATCACCACAGCACGGTTGATATTTTCCAGAATCGCATTTGCCGAACTGGTTACTGCATCTGAGACTTCTTGAGGAATTGGATCATCATTATGTTCAATGGTGATTTGATCAGCGCCATGTGCTTTGAGTAAGTCATCTAAGAAAACAGGCTCACCAAAATTAACATGCACTTTACCAAAAATACGCTCAATTTTTTTCAGGGTTTGCAAGATTCCCCAAATGGATTCAGCTTCTTTTGGCTTACCATTCATTTCGCCAACATAAGTTGCGCCTTCCATCAAGCGCTCATAACCGACATAGGTTGGGATAAAGACAATCGGTTTGGCACGGCCGCGCAAATGACCATGTACTGTCATTGCGAGCATGCCAGTTTTCGGGGGTAATAAACGTCCAGTTCGAGAACGACCACCTTCAATAAAGTATTCAAGAGGTGTGTTTCTAGACAGGATACTAAATAAATATTCTTTAAATACTGATGTATAAAGTGCATTGCCGCGGAATGAACGACGGATAAAGAATGCACCGCCTCCACGCAGTAATTGACCGACAAATGGCATGTTAAGGTTATCGCCTGCAGCAATATACGGCACCATCAAACCACGTTTATAAATCACATAAGACAATAACAAGTAATCGATATGGCTACGGTGACAAGGCGTATAAATCACTTCATAGTCTTTGACTAACTCGCGCACAGTATTGAAGTTATGTACTTCAACGCCGTCATAAAGCTGTGTCCATAGACGAGTCAAGGCCATATCTGCAAAGCGTACAGCCGATGCAGAATAGTCGGATGCAATTTCGTTTACAAAACCAATCGCTTTATGTTCAGCATCAATCATGCTGATTTTTGAGCGAATACTTTCTTTACGAATTGCATCCTGTACATCAGGGGCTTTAATCAGTGATTGCATGACATTACGGCGATCAGATAAATCTGGGCCGAGAATGACCTCACGCTGACGATCTAAGTAGTCATTTAATTGATTGACAATATAAGTGGCTGGTGAAATATTGGGATGAGCAATTTTTGCATGATCCACTAAAGCTCTAAGTGATTGCGCTTCATGGAATTCAAGGAATGACTGTCGACCATGTAAACCAATGTTCATCAACTGTTTAACTTTACTTGGCGTTGCCCAAGTGTCAGTAAATAACAGCTTAAACCAAGAGTCTTCTTTATCTGGTGAACGTCCCCACAGTACTGTAACAGGGATTAATTCAATATCTAAATCAGCATTTTGATCAAGTGATTCAATCAGTCTAACTAAACGCGGCGGATAAGCATGCGTAGGCGGATTAAAATAATTGTTTTCATCTTGGTGTTGTAAAAATAAAATCGCAGCCTTTTCGCGACTATTGCCAATCATTAATGGGTCAAGTGCAGGAGGAAGCTGCAAACGACGTGTTTCACCATCAACAACTAAAGCGTTACTTCGTGAGTAATTCTGTAGAACATAGCAGACAACTTTTTGAGTTGTGGGCTGAATGAGCTCAGAATTTTCAGTTGAAGGGTCTAAAGGTTGAGCTTCTGTAGGAACCTCTCCAAGAACATGTGGTGTTACCACAAGGTCAAGTATTTTACTCGAAAGTCGACGATACATTTGACCAAAGCCACTCTTGGACATAAATACTCCTAGCCAATGGTGAATCACGCAATAAAGCGGATAAAAAATATTTTCTGTAATTAAAGCACAGAACAGTATGTCATTTTCTGACAAACTGCGGGTCGCTTGTCAGATTTTATCGTTAAAAAACGTATTTTAAACAATCCATCAGCACAAGAGAAGTGACAATACAGTTTATGAAAATTTAATGTTTCTCTCAGGACTTATGGCAAAATAGAGTTAAATCTCTAAAATATGGATACTTTATTCTATCCATTGGAATAAAGTCAGTATTCAGTATATAGAAAGGTCACTTATGAATGCTTTAACCCAAGAGCTTGTAGAGCTTTTAACCCTTGAAAAACTTGAAGAACATATTTTTCGTGGTCAAAGTCGAAATTTAGTTGGTAAGCGTGTTTTTGGTGGGCAAGTTTTAGGACAAGCACTGCGGGCAGCATCATATACCGCTGATCGCCCCGTACATTCTTTACATGCATACTTCCTATATGGCGGGGATATCAATGCTCCAATCATTTATGAGGTTGATCGGTTACGTGATGGCAAAAGCTTCTTAAGTCGCCAAGTACGTGCAATCCAGCATGGGCGTACCATTTTTTCTGCAATGGTGTCATTTGCAACACCTGAAGAAGGCTTGAATTATCAAATTGCTGAACCAGAATATCCAGCACCTGATGAATTAAAAGCTGAGCAAGAGCTTAAAGAAAATTTAATCAGTTTTATCCCAGAAAATATTCGCGCTGCGTTTATGCGTCCACGTCAGGTAGAAATTCGTCCGATCAATGTAACCAATCCATTTCAGCCACAGCCTGAAGCACCATCTTATGCACATTACTTGCGTACTCATGAGCCATTAGCCACAGAGCAGGCGGATGATATCTCGTTAAATCAGGCAATTGTTGCGTTTTATTCGGACTATACCTTAATGATGACTGCTTTGCGTCCGCATGGTCTCAATTACCTCTCGCCAAGTTTACAATGTGCCAGTATTGATCATACGATCTATTTTCATAAGCCAGTGAAGGCAGATGATTGGATGCTTTACGATATGGATGCAACAGTCAGTGCAAATTCACGCGGTCTGAATTTTGGTCGTATGTGGCAAAATGGCGAATTGGTTTGTAGTACGGTGCAAGAAGGCTTGATGCGGGTACGTGAAATCGAAAACCAATAAGACTTTATACTGATACTCAAATCCTAGAAATAAGCCATCATCTATGATGGCTTTTCTATTTTTTAGCAGAGCTTGTGACAAAAAAATGCTCGATTCTAAATAACTTCAATGGCATAGTTCAACGTGTAAATATTTATAATAGTCAGCGAAGATGAGTTTAAACACCCAAATTTTTATTGCAGCCATTCTTGGTGTGGCATTTGGATTTTTATTAAACCAATTCCCCAATACTCAATTTTTAGATGCCAGTATTTATGGTTTGAGCATCGCCAGTAGTATTTTTATTGGTTTATTGAAAATGCTTTTGGTTCCACTTATTTTTAGTTCAATCTTGGTGGGTGTTTCAAACTTAGAAGCGGGTAGTCAACTCAGTCGAGTTTGGAAAATAACCTTGGCTTGTTGTGTGACCACAACGACATTGGCACTTATTCTTGGTTTAGCGTCGACACATCTATTCAATGTTGGACAAGGTGTGGATATTGCAATGTTTCAAGATGCAATGAATCAACATAAAAGCCCAGATTCATTGACCCCCAGTTCGTTTTTAACCAATTTTATTCAAAATACCCTCATCAATCCATTTAAAGCATTTAGTGATGGTAATGTTTTGGCAGTCGTGCTGTTTGCTTTGTTATTGGGCTTGGCATTGGTACATGGCGGAGAGCGGTTTAATTCAATCAAACAACTGGCACGTCAGTTTTTTGACATTATGATGATGTTAGTTGGTTGGGTGATGAAAGTTGCGCCGATTGGTATTTTTGCTTTGATGGCAAAGCTGATTGCAACAGAAGACATCTCTATTTTAAGCCGTCTTGCTGAGTTTGCTATTGTTGTTACGGGAACCACTATATTTCATGGTGTCGTAGTTCTGCCATTGTTGTTATGGATCTTTGGAAAAATGGATCCGATTACCTTTTTTAAAGGAACGCGTGCAGCATTAATTACAGCATTTGCAACCAGTTCAAGTTCTGCAACCATGCCTTTGAGTTTAAAGTGTACTCAAGAAAATTTAGGTGTGCGTCCGCAAATTGCAGGCTTTGTGATTCCTTTCGGTTCTCAGTTGAACATGGATGGAACAGCACTTTATGAAGCAGCAGCAGCGCTTTTTATTGCCAATTTAATGGGTTTAGAGTTATCCATTACCCAACAAGTGATTGTCTGTCTGACTGCGATGATTGCTTCATTGGGTGCACCGGGTATTCCAAGTGCAGGCATGGTCACCATGATCATGGTGCTACAATCTGTGGGATTACCAGCTGAGGCAATTGCGATTCTTCTACCAATTGATCGTATTCTCGATACTGTACGTACCGTAGTGAATGTACAGGGGGATATGATGATTAGTGTGGTGGTTGACCGAAACACCAAAGATATGGAAAGTACAACTTAGTGTATGGTTAGGATCTTGTTCTAAAAGATTGATCCAAAAAAAGCAGGATTGAGATCCTGCTTTTTTATTTAATTTCACTATTGATTAGTTTTAACAATCATTATGCTGCAACTCTAGGCAATGCACGTTTTGCCGCAGGGGATTGATCCAAATAAGCAATTGCATCTTCTGTTTTAGCTTCATGTACTGGATCATACCAAGGCATTAAATAGCCCAATTGCTGTGAAACCAACCATAATGGATGTGGCATTAAGCGATTATCTGATTGTGCGATACTCGCCCATTCACGCCAAATCCAAGGCTTATAGAAAGCAGGTTTTTTATCTGCATAACGTGGGTCTTGCCCCATGATATGTGCAGCACCATCAACCCATAAGCCTAATACAGCGGCAATCACGATAACACTTTGATAATAACGGGAAATATAACCGCCACCCAAATGACGATACAGATCAAAAGCCACTGTACGGTGTTCAATCTCTTCGGCACCATGCCATTTGACTAAATCAAGCATATTTGGATCTGCACCCAATTCCGCCCATTTTTTATTATAAAGCGCATATTTACCCAAGACACAAGTCATATGTTCAACAGTGGCGACGATACCTAAGCGGAACAAATCCCATTGATGATCGAGGACTTTGGGTACTTTAAAGCCGAGTGGTTGATCTGCAAGTAATTTGCCAAACAAGAAATCCATAATCTCAAGATTACGTTGAATATCAATATTACGCACAGTTAAGTATTCTTTATTTGCCGAAGCATGTGCTTGAGCATGCATGGCTTCTTGGCGGATAAAAGCACGAACATCTTCAGCTAATTTTTCATCTGTGATTTTGGGTAAAACACGATTGTATAAACGGCAGAACCAAAATTCACCTGCTGGGAGAATATTGTTAATTTCATTGATAAAGTAGCTGACAAATGGCTGATTTGGAATCCAATCGACAGGGGTATCTTGCCATTCAAATTTCACTTTACGTGGTTTTATGTGGTACTGAATAGACGATCCAATCCGACTGTTCTTTAATTTAGCGAGTAACTTCATCACAGTGTCCTAATTTTTCTTTGGTGATTTCACACTTTATTATTCAAGTATAAAAAAATGTCCTAAATAGTTATTAGCAATTTAGGACATTCCAGTATCAATATGTGATGAATTTTGTTAGACAAGACTTTTTTATTTATGCTTGTGGATTTTCATCTACATTTCCATCAATATTTTCACTATTGAATTCGGATTCTTGGTCTTGATCAATGAACTCATCATCCAAATCATCTTCAGTGGCTTCAGGAATTGCATCAATATCAAAATCTAAAGTTTTGTCTAAGGTGTAATTTAAGCGACCCGCCATAATCGAAGCAAGTTCTTCTAGACCTTGTTTGTTGAGTGATGAAAACAGTTGTATAGAAAAATTCAACTTCATTTTCTTCAATTGTTGTTGTACATCTAACAACACTTTACTGGCAGGGCCACGGTTGAGTTTGTCAGATTTAGTCAACAGTACATGCACAAACAAGTGACGTGAATACGCCCATTCCAACATCATCACATCGAAGTGTTGTAAAGGGTGGCGAATATCCATGAGTAGAACAAGACCTTGTAAACTTTTTCGATGAATCAAATAATTCTCAAGTTCTTTTTGCCATACAAGTTTCATTGCTTCAGGTACAGCTGCATAACCATAACCTGGTAAATCGACAAGGCGTTGGTCTGGATTACCTAAACTAAAAAAGTTAATCATTTGCGTACGGCCAGGTCTTTTCGACGCACGTGCCAATTGCTTTTGATTGGTTAATGCATTGATAGCACTTGATTTTCCAGCATTTGAACGGCCTGCGAAGGCAACTTCATAACCCGTATCTTCTACACAAAGATTCAGTTTAGGCGCACTCATCAGAAATTCAGCTTTACGCAACCAGTTCAAAGATGAAGTTGAGTATTCTGAAATCGCAGGATCAGCCTTTTTTTCATAACTGATTTTTTGTTTAGGGGCGCTTGAGGTCTTACTATTTTTAGACTTTCCACTGCTGCGATGCATATTTCAACTTCAATAAACGGATAAACAAAGTGCATTATAAAGGAAGTCGGAGGTTCAAGCGAATTTTGATCGTGTTAACTGAAATATTGGCTATTAAGATGCTGGGCGATGAGCTTTTGTGACTTAAACATTGAGATTGGGAATAGGCGAGTTTACGATCTTAGGATGTTGTGGTGGCGCATTGAGAACATCGGCAACAGTATAGTGATCTAGGCTTTGATAAAACTGTTCAACGGCCTGATCTAAAATACCCTTTAAACCGCAACGTGGACGTAGTACACAAGGTGGGGTATTGCACTCTACAATTTGTGCATCGCGTTGGAGAATTCGCACAATATATCCTAAGTGAAATTCTAAGATGTCAGGGTTTAAGCGCAAACCACCGCCTTTACCTCGTGTGGTAATCAACCAGCCTTGTTTTCCCATAAAATGCACAATTTTGACCAAGTGATTTTCTGAAACATGTAAATCTTCTGCAATTTCGGCAATTGTATAAGGCACATCTTTTGGAGGCGCGATGTACATCAAGATGCGCAGGGCATAGTCGGTAAATTTATTTAGTTGCATGTAGGGTGCTCATCTAATGATAAAGATGTATCTCATCCTGAAATAAATAAGGCCAGTCTATCATAGACCAGCCTTATAAAGAACGGATGTAGATTTAGATACCTGCACCACCCGTACCAAATGCTTCACTATGAATTTGTTCAGGTTTAATACCA
>Ga0207655_1003348_pt1 | contig 11998 bp, 19 predicted proteins | sample KBSM44metaG_FD_184398 | JGI IMG/M metagenome (GOLD analysis project Ga0207655, IMG submission 184398) | Miscanthus rhizosphere microbial communities from Kellogg Biological Station, Michigan, USA - KBS M4-4 metaG (SPAdes) (version 2) | ecosystem: Host-associated > Plants > Roots > Rhizosphere >...
GTATCGATATGAGCAAACTGGCTTCAGGCGCAGCTTATGGCGCATCTGCCGGGACAATCGCCAATGGTCTGCTGACCCGGCTGAGTCCCGATGAATGGAGTGCTGTAGGCGTCCTGGCCGGTATTCTGGTCGCGCTGTTCACGCTCGGCATCAACTGGTACTACAAGCGCAAGGCCACCCTGGCGCAAATCAAAGCCCTTCAGCGCTGGCCCACTGCACAAGACATCAACGAGGAATAACCCATGGCTATCTCAAACAGCCTGCGCAATAAGCTTATTGCTGTCGCGGGTGGCGGAGCTATGGCTATCGCTACGGTGTTCCTCGGCGGTAAGGATGGGGTAGAGGGCAGGGTGTACGAGCCTTACAAAGATGTGGCTGGCGTCTGGACTGTCTGCGACGGTCATACCGGCACCGACATTATCAAAGGCAAAAGGTACACCGACCGGGAATGCGATCGTCTGCTGTGGAATGACCTGCAGCCGGTTAAGAAGTCGGTAGACGGCCTGGTCAAAGTGCCTCTGGGTGAATACCAGCGCGCTGCACTCTACAGCTTTACCTACAACGTAGGCTCCAGCGCGTTCTCCAAATCCACTCTGTTAAAGCGCCTGAACTCAGGTGATGTTGATGGAGCATGCGAAGAACTCCGCCGCTGGGTTTATGCCGGTGGCATGAAATGGCGGGGCCTGATGAACCGGCGAGACATGGAGCGCTCATTGTGTCTGGCGGAGAGTGTCGATGACCTTAAAGGCTAAGCTGCTACTGGCGCTTGCGCTGCTGATTATCGTCGCTATCGCCACCTCGACTGCATTTGCGCTCTACTACCGCGGCAATGCCATTGACTACAAGGCGCAGCGTGACACTGCAACCGGTAATCTCAGGCTGGCTAAAGACACCATCACCGACATGCAGACACGCCAGCGTAATGTCGCCGCACTCGATGAGAAATATACGAAGGAGCTAGCCGATGCTAAAGCCACTATCGAGCAGCTGCATGATGATGTTGCTACTGGCAAGCGCCGGCTGCAGCTCAACGCAACCTGCACGAAACAATCCGCCACCGGCACCTCCAGCCTGGATGATGCAGCCAGCGCCCGACTTACTGACGCCGCTCAACGGGATTATTTCACCCTCAGAGAGCGAATCGAAGTCGCCGGTAATCAAATAGCTGGGTTGCAGCAGTACATCAGAGAACAATGCCTGAAATGATATCGCTCTGTTTCACGTTTCAGCTCAGCTGACACTAATGCATAATCTCCGGTAAATGCTTTTACCTGAGAGAATTATGGAAATTGAGATTGGAAATTTCACCAGAGTTGAAGGGAAATCTGTCTACGCTGAAGTGACGATTTACACCGATCCCGACTCGGGTGGTGAAAACGTGTCTTTGTACCTGAAGTTGCCTTATGAGGCGGAAACAACTTTAGCTGAGTTAGAAAAGGCGGCTAAAGCCCAAGCAATCAAACAAATGAGATCTGCTGCAGACTGGTTAGCCGCACAGTCCGACTAATCACTGCGGCATCATCACAAGGCGCATTTGCGAGTGCGCCTGATAAAAATCATTAAAAAATTTCAACAAACTGCCGATAATCTTTATCTCATTAATAAGGAGGTATAGATGAACTTTGATGATTTGAGCAGGATGATGAGAGACAACGATGATGTTGAAATTGACTTTGCTCCACACTATGTAAAGATTCTTCGTAGCCTAGCTAATAAAATTGAGGCAGGTGAAGAGGTTGGTTTAGAAGGGAAAATCCTAATGTCTAAGGCCGCTCCCGGTATGATCACTTATACGGTGATAACCAAAAAATAGTTTTAAGCCGCCTCCGGGCGGTTTTTTATTGGAGCCAGCATGAGCGATACCTACCCTATAACCGTCACCACCAATTCCGGTGAGACGCATCAAGGCCTGATGAAGCGAAGCCAGCCTGAAATCATTAACGGGTTCGTTGCCTTGGCGACTAACGCAGGCGAGTGGCGTTACTTCCGGGCGGACAGCGTAGATCAGTTCCACTTTGTGCCTGTTGTGGATAATTAAGTTTTTAAATCCGCAATGAGTGGGAGTTTCATTGCGGATATAAGATTTTTAGTATGTAACCTCGAATTCAAATGACTCACCAGCATCACTGATAAGCATTGCACAATAAATTACAGTCGTGGTAGCCCTAGCTTGATGGTCTTTAAGGAACTTGGTAAACAGCCTGGTGATAGCCTTTATAGCTATTTTTTGTTTCTCATCATCCCAGCCATCACCGACTGAAATTGAGCCTTTTATGGTGGTATCTACAGTATCGAGTTTTTCCCATCCATAAAATGGACCGTGATAACTTCCTTCAAAGTCTAAAAGCTTTTCCCATGTTAGGTCACGGATGTCATCGCGTACGCTGTCAGCTTTGTGCTCATCCCTATCGTGGCCAATATTAGATACTGTGTATGTAAGCATAAAATAATTAGACATTTTCATTCCTTTTTTTTGGTTTAAACATTTAGTGAAATCAACGACCAACATTCCAGATACTTTAAATAAACCGGGAAATTATGGCACTCACTGACAAACAAGAAATGTTCTGTCGCGAGTACCTCATCGATTTGAACGCCACGCAAGCTAGGTTGATGACCTAAAGTAACGCTTGCTAAAGATTTCCTAAAATTAAAGCGGAATCGTCAAGTTCCCAGCAGTAGGTGAAGTCAAATTTTTTCTTTGCACCTGATACCGATCCCCAGTGATCTTTCAGGCGTAGAGCATGGCGTCGTGTAGTGGCAATCGGGTAGTCCTTGAACCCCTTTTCGTGAGCTACGATTGCTCGAGTTCTGCCTTCATCAAACCAAGCTTCACCATCAGATGTGACGTGCATGATGGAAAGGTCTAGCTCTGCCCCATCGACCATCCAGTTTCTGATAGACGCCAGCTTATAATCTCTTGGCTGATATCCGTCTTCTTTAAATTGTGCAAGAGCTATATCTCCAGCCCACGAGCTTTTCACAATTAGTATAACGGCCTCATCGCTCTCATCAGAGTTTTGGCAAATGCAATAGATATCCTTGTAACCGGGTGTATTCGCCCTAATCATCGTCCTCTCCTTTTTGGCCTACTTAGTTAAGCTACTATCGGCACCCCCATTAATTCAATTAGGAAAATTTATTGATATGGCGACCAACAAAAAAACTGGCCGCCCTTCTGATTATCTACCAGAGGTGGCTGCTGACATCTGTTCACTGCTTGCCGATGGTGAAAGCCTGCGCAAAATCTGTGAGCGCCCTAGGATGCCGAATAAGGCAACCGTATTCCGCTGGCTCGCTCAGCATGAAGAGTTTCGCGACCAATACGCGAAAGCCACAGAAACGCGCGCCGATGTAATTTTCGAAGAGATGTTCGACATAGCCGACAGTGTTGCCGAAGAGGCCGCAGCGGTAGGCAAAGCACGACTGCGCATCGACACTCGCAAGTGGGCATTAGCACGAATGAACCCGAAGAAGTACGGCGACAAAGTCAGCCAGGAAATAGATCACAAGTCATCTGATGGCAGCATGGCAACTAAGCCGACGACCATTCAACTTCTTCCCGTTGAGCCAAAAGCATGAGTGATGCCGTTCAGCTTCCAATCCCCGCTAAGCTCGCTCCACTTTTCACCGCTATCAACAAACGTTACCGCTGCTCACATGGTGGTCGCGGCAGTGCAAAAACGCGCACGTTTGCCCTGATGACAGCCGTAAAGGCATATCAGGCGATGATGAATGGTGAGAGCGGGGTGATTCTATGCGCCCGTGAGTTTATGAACTCTCTGGAAGAGTCGAGCATGCAGGAAGTTAAGCAGGCGATCATGTCTGTGCCATGGCTGGCTTCCAATTTCGACATTGGTGAGAAATACATCCGAACCATCGATAAATCGGTGACGTATGTTTTCGCCGGGCTGAGGCATAACCTCGACAGCATCAAGTCGAAAGCACGCATCCTGCTGTGCTGGGTGGATGAAGCGGAATCGGTTAGCGAAATCGCCTGGCAGAAGCTGAGCCCTACCGTGCGTGAAGAGGGCTCAGAGATTTGGGTAACGTGGAACCCGGAGCGCGACGGAAGCGCTACTGACAAACGGTTCCGCAAAGAGTACGGTGACGACTGCATCACTGTCGAGATGAATTACACGGATAACCCGTGGTTTCCTGACGTGCTGGAAGGCGAGCGCCTTAATGACCATCGCCGCTTGGACCCAGCAACCTATGCATGGATATGGGAGGGGGCTTATCTCGAAAACTCAGATAAGCAGGTGCTTGCTGGTAAATACCGCATCGCTGAGTTCTCTGACAACCTATGGAAAGAAGCTGAACGATTGTTCTACGGTGCTGACTTCGGTTTCGCCAAAGACCCTAACACGCTGGTACGATCCTTCATCCTGCATAACCGCCTTTACATCGAGTATGAGGCCTATGGGCAGCAAACTGAGCTGGACCATATGCCAGCGCTGTACGACACCATCCCAGGAGTGCGAGAGTGGCCCATAAAGGCCGACTCTGCTCGACCTGAGACAATCAGCTATCTGAGGCGTCAGGGCTTCAATATTTCAGCCGCTGAGAAGTGGCATGGCAGTGTTGAGGATGGCATCGCTCATCTTCGTGGCTTTGATGAGATCATCATTCACCCCCGCTGCAAGAATGTTGCGCGCGAGGCGCGCATGTGGTCGTACAAGACGGATCGCATCACTGGCGAGGTGCTGCCGAAGCTGGCAGATGGTGACGAGCACTGCTGGGATGGCATACGCTATGGCCTGGATGGTCACATCAAACGTAAAGGCCAGATGGCAGGAATGCTGCTGCCAAAGCGACTAAGACGATAATCCGGCTAGCATTCAAGAATATATGAATCTAGTCGATAACATGTTTGCAATCTGAACATGGAGAAGGGTTTATGAATTCTTGGTTTATATCTTGGTGCACCTATACAAGCAGTGAGGCAGGCGGCATGGCCGTTTATAGCTTTGGTTCTTGTGTAAAAGATTATCCTGCTGAGGCACATCCTGACCAAGTTCATGATGATATGATTGTTAGCCTCAAAAGAGCGCAGAACACAGAGTATGTGCACATCACGTCATTTAACCGGGTGTAATCCGCAGTTAATTATAAGGTCGCTACGGCGGCCTTTTTTATTGCCCAAATCCCACCGGCGGACCAACCATGACTGAAAAATTAACGCTAGCCGTCAATCACGCGCTGAATGACGTCAGGCTTGCCCGTGCGCGGGAGATGGCATTTAACCCCGGCAAGGGGCTGGACGCGAAACGCGAAAGCGCCTGGTGCGAATACGGCTTCAAAGAAGACCTGACGTTTGAAGACCTTCATAAGCTTTATCGTCGCGGTGGTATTGCTCACGGTGCGGTCAATAAGCTGGTATCGAACTGCTGGCGAACCAACCCGCAGGTTATTGAGGGCGAGCAGTCTGACGACTCTCGGGAGCTTACTGCCTGGGAGAAGGCTGGCAATCAGGTATTCACCCACCGATTCTGGCGGGCATTTGCTGAAGCCGATAAGCGTCGATTGGTTGGCCGCTGGGCTGGCCTCCTGCTGCACATTAAAGACAGCAAAAAATGGGATGAGCCAGCTGTCAAAGGAAAGGCTCTGCAGAAAATTACGCCGGTATGGGCCAGCGCGCTAAAAGTTGGCGGCCGTGATAATTCGGGTGCCATAGCAATGTGGCAGTACACTGAATCGCTTACTGATGGCAGCACGGCACAGCGTAACATTCACCCTGACCGCGTGCTGATTATCGGCGATATGTCAGAGGATGCTATCGGCTTCCTTGAGCCGGGGTACAACGCCTGCGTCAGCTTGGAAAAAGTTGAGGGTGGTTCGGGCGAGTCGTTCCTCAAGAACGCAGCGCGTCAGCAGAATATCAACTTCGACAAAGAGGTCGATTTCAACAATCTGGCCTCAATGTACGGCGTGACGGTTGATGAGCTGCAGGAGCGTTATAACGAGGCCGCACGCGAGATTAACCGCGGCAACGACACGCTGCTGATTACGCAGGGTGCTCAGGTCACCTCAATGGTCAATGCGGTTTCTGACCCATCACCAACTTATGACGTCAACCTGAAGACATTCAGCTCATCAGTTGATGTGCCATCTCGCATCATCGTTGGCAACCAATCAGGTGAGCGCGCCAGCACAGAAGACCAGATTTACTTCAATGGGCGCTGCCAGTCACGGCGAGGCGACCTGTCATTCGATGCTGAAGACATGGTCGACAAGCTCATCTATCTGCAGATCATCAAACCCGTGGCTAAGTTCAGCATCCTGTGGGATGAGCTCAACGAGCAATCACCATCGGACAAACTGGATAGCGCGGTGAAGATGAGCAACATCAACCAGACATCTCTGGCTTCTGGCGAGCAGGTATTTACGGTTGATGAGATTCGCGTGGCCGCAGGATATGAGCCAGGCGGTAGTGAGCCATTACCGGAGGATGAGGACGATGGCGAAACTGAAAAAGAAACCCAAACCAGCGATATTGCCCGGCAACAAGCTTGACCCGACCGGTGTCGACAGGCTTGAGCGCAGTGCAATGCGTGACTATGCCAGGCGACTGAAGCAAATCAGCAACCGCTACATCGAACTTCTCAATCGCATCCCGGCAGAGCCAGTAGTAAACCAGCGTTACACCTTCCAGTTAGACCCGAGCTTGCTGTCGATGCTTTTGCAGAACGGCGATTCACTCGTTGATGAAATCCTGCTTCAGGGTGGCGAGTTCAACCCGTGGCTTTTTCATGATTACGTTTCACCATCCTATCAGCGAGGCACTGCGCAGGAGTTTGCCAATCTCGCTCAGCAATCTGCAACCTATGAGGCGTATCGCGGTAGCGTGCAGGAAATCCTTCTCAGTGATGCGTATCAAAACCGCCTGGTGCTTGTCAGGGCGCGCACGTTTGAAGAGATGAAGGGCCTATCTGCTGATGTTAAGCAGAGCCTGTCACGGGTGCTGACTGACGGCATTGGTCGGGGCCAGAACCCGAAAGAAGTCGCCAGACGCATACGTGATCAGATTGGCACTGAACAGGGGCGCGCTAACCGCATCGCCCGAACCGAGATAACAACGGCGTTACGCCGCGCACTCTGGGATGAGCATGACTCAGCCAGTGATGATCTCGGACTGAATGTCATGCTGCTGCACCTGTCAGCATTGAGTCCCACGACCCGCCAGACGCACGCTCTGCGCCACGGCAAACTCTACACCTCAGAAGATGTTCGCGACTGGTACAGCATTAACGGTAACGCGATCAACTGTAAGTGCTCGCAGGTCACTGTACTGGTCGACGAAAAAGGCGTTCCACTCAATTCATCCGTCATTGATATCGCCAAAAAAGAGTTTACCCAGACATGGGGTAAGCGCATGGCAACCAACAAATCACACCACTGCTGCAACCATAAGCACGCGGCTTAATCGAGAGATAACCATGACTATGCAGGTCAACGTCACCACCAGGGTGAACAGTCAGGCTATTCGCCGTGAAACTTACAACGGTCGTGAACATCTGGTTCTGCCGAGTTACACGCTGCCGGCCAACGTTGTGATGAATGGCGGGCTTTATTCAGCATCGGAAATTGACGCTCATTATCAGGGGCTGGAAGGCACGCTTGCACCGCTTGGGCATCCGACGGTTAACGGCCAGTTTGTCTCAGCTTTCTCACCTGAGGGCATCAACGCCGGTCACATCGGTGCGTGGAACCGCAACGTAAAGAAATCCGGCAACCGCGTATATGCGGAAAAATGGGTCGACACCACAGTTGCCAACCAGAGTGAAGGCGGTCGAGAACTTCTTGAGCGCGTATCCGCCATTGAGCGCGGTGATGATGTTCCGCCGATCCACACCAGCGTTGCCGTTTTCCTTGAGCAACTGGAAGCGAATGCTGAACAGAAGGCACAGGGCATCGAGTGGGTCGCGAAGATTAACGCGATGGACCATGACGCCATCCTGCTCCATGAGGTGGGTGCTGCACAGCCAGAGCAGGGCGTTGGCCTGATGGTTAACGCTGACCAGGCTAAAACGCTCCAGGCTAATTCTGGCGCACTGATTGGTGAGTCATACCGCGAACGTGAGCGACGTCTTGAGCAGGCAGCCCGCGATAAGTTTGCTACCGGACAGGACGATTACGCGTGGATTGCTGACTTCACCGATTCGCAGGCGATCGTCATCCGTAATGGTGGCGATGCGCAGGTTTATGGTTACACCACCGAAGGCGGCAAGATCACCTTTGACGATACTGGCTCAAAAGTCGCTCGACAGGAGTCGTGGGTCGCCATCGTAGCCAACAAAGTTAAATCCCTTTTTACGCCGCAGGAAGCTCCTGCAACAAACCACCAAACGGAGGGCGATATGCCTTTAACCAAAGAAGAACTGGAACAGATTGGCACTATCGTCAGCGGCGCTATTGCTGCGAATAACGAAGCGTCACTGAAGCCTATCACCGAAGCACTGGCAGGCATCCAGGCCAATCAGAAAACGCTGTCTGATTCCCTGACGGCTAACTCGCGCGCAGAAGAGAAAACCAAGCGTGATGCAGTTGCAGCGGTGCATGGCGAAATCGTTGCTAACGCACTGTCAGGCGAAGCGCTGGACGCAATGTTTAACTCTCTGGGTGAAGCCACCCACATCGGCACCAACAGTGCCAAAAACCCACCAGTGACCGGAGCACCGGATCCGGTTGCTTACTTCGGAGGTGCTGCGTAATGGCACGTTATCGTCGCGTTAACATCGACGGTCAGTCTCTGTACAAGACCGAAACCCGCGTTACTGCTGCAGCGCTGCTGCCGGGTACTGCGGCTGTCATCAACGACGACAATGAGTTTGCGCAGGCTACCGCGCTGGCTGGTCGTCTCTACATCATTGACGTTGCATACCATCAGGGTATGAAAATCACTGAAGCCGTTCCGGCTGGCGACTCCGCCGTAGGTAACTACGTGGAAGAAGGCCGAGAGCTGGCGCTACTGTGTGTTGCCGGCACCTACGGTAAAGACGACCCGATAAAACTCGGCACGAACGGTCAGTTCACCAAAGCCACATCTGATACCGACTCGGTTATTGGCTACAGCCAGGATGAAGCGACTATCGCCGCAAGTTCTACCGACTTTATCCGCGTGCGTATGCGCGTCGGCACCGTTGCCGCAGCTGCTGGCGCTTAATCAGGAGAATAAAATGTATTTTACCGCTGAAACACTGGCTGCTAACAGCCGACTGCGCGGACACTGGAACGAGCTGTGGGCGAACCGTGACATCTTCAATGCTCAGCACGACATGATGGTTAACGCGTTTCGTACGCGCATGACGCATGAGATGCTGGCAGCGAATGCCATCGGCGGCTTTACCCGCGAGTTCTGGGCTGAGATTGACCGCCAGATTACCCAGATGCGCGACCAGGAAGATGGTATGGAAATCATCAACGACCTGATGGGCGTGCAGACCGTTCTTCCGATCGGCAAGACTGCGAAGATGTATAACGTAGCAGGCGATATCGCAGATGACGTATCTATCAGCATTGATGGGCAGGCGCCATATTCATTCGACCACACCGATTACGATGGTGATGGCGATCCGATCCCGGTGTTTACCGCGGGCTATGGCGTCAACTGGCGTCATGCCGCTGGCCTGAGCACCGTCGGTATCGATCTGGCGCTTGACTCTCAGGCTGCTAAGCTGCGCAAATTCCATAAAAAGCGCGTTGATTACTACCTCAATGGTAGTGACGCAATCTCCGTAGATGGCATGAAAGGCCAGGGCATCCGTAACCACCGCAACACATCCAAGATCAACCTTGGCAGTGGTGCTGGCGGTGCAAACATCGACCTGACTACTGCTACCCCGGCTCAGATGCTGGCTTTCTTTGGTCCAACTGGTGCCTTTGGTCTCAATGCACGCCGGAACAAAGTGGCTGCTTATGACAAGCTGTGGGTGAGTGCTGAAATCTGGGCGAACATGTCCAAGCCTTACACCATCGAAGTTGGTAGCGGATCGAATGCTTTTGTAAACGGCACCGTGCTGGATGCGATTGCGAAATTCATTCCGGCCAGAGAAATCACACCGACCTTCGCACTTACCGGTAATGAATTCTTCGGCTACCAGCGCCGTCAGGACGTCATTTCTCCACTGGTTGGTATGGCTGTTGGTACTGTTCCGCTGCCTCGCCCGATGCCACAGAGCAATTACAACTTCCAGATCATGTCTGCTGAAGGTTTGCAGATTAAGAAGGATGGCGAAGGCCTGTCCGGTGTGGTCTACGGCGCGAATCTCGCATAAGGAGCAATCATGGCTGAGAAATACGAAGTAATTAAGCCGTGGCACGGCGTGGCAACGGGCGATGTGGTGCAGTTGGAAAAGGTTCACCCGTCGCTGAAATCACATGTCCGCAAGCTGTCCGATAAAGCATCAGCTCAGCTGGTTCCGGCAACGCCTACCGCCACCTCTGAAAAGCAGGCCCGCAAAGATGCTATCGCGGCTCGACTGACCGAGCTCGGCATTGATTTCAAAGGCACCTTAGGCGCTGACAAGCTGGGAGAGCTGCTGCCAGAAGGTGAGCTGGAAAAGCTTTTCCCAACCGCTGAATAACAACCGCCGCGCTGGCGGTTTTTTTATGCCCTGTTTCGACAGGGCTGAGAGGTATTCATGGTTACCCAGGAGCAGGCAAAAGAGTATCTGGTGAGCCAGGGTATTACGCTGCCAGAATTTATTCTCACGGCGCTTGTTGAGCAGGCTAACAGCATTCAGGAGTGTCTGGACGCTAATTACCCGGCGGCAACCGCATTGCTCATTCAGATGTACCTGTTAGGACTGATGGGGCTGGGGCAGGGCGATAAATATATCAGCTCTCAGTCAGCCCCGTCTGGTGCGTCGAGGTCATTCCGGTACGGTTCATTCGCCGATCGCTGGAAGGGCTCTCTCGGACTTCTGCGTGGTCTCGACAAAAACGGGTGTGCGACTGCATTGATACCCGCCGATCCAACTCAGCAGGCATTTGCCGGTCTGTGGGTAGCTAAAGGCGGGTGCATGTGTGGGGGACGGAAATGAATTGGCAATCCCCCTCATCGCCGCCAAAGCCATATGACCGAATCTGGCTGAAAACGTCTACCGGCCGGGAAACCACCGGCTACGTGAACAGCAGCGGCGAATGGGTGTTCAAATGCAAGCGCATCGCTGCTGAAAAGCCCACTGTAATCGGCTGGAGGCCATAGCAATGAGTTCATTAGCTAACTGGTCATACACCGCTCAGGCGACCATCTGGAAGTCTTTGGGGCTGGATGAATACGGCGATTCTCTTGGCTGGTCTGAGCCACTGGTAATTGCCTGCGACTACCAAGGCGGACTGTCAAAGCGGATCGGTGCTATCGGTGGAGAGAAGGTCGTAAAAAACACCATCTGGACTGAGTATGCGCTGGCTAAAACTGGCGACTACATCCTGATCGGAACGTCGACGGAAGTTGACCCCATCGCCGCCGGTGCCGATGAAATCATGCAGTCAATTCAGTATGCCGACACGTTCGAGCGTACCGCAGACGACTGGGCGATCATCACAGGGGTTTAGCTATGGGCGTTAAAATACGAGGAGTAGAGCAGGCTAAGCGTAATCTTGATGCTGTCATTAATGACATTCAGGGGCGAAGGGCTTTGCGTGCCATCCAGAGTGTGCTGATCATCGGTTCATCTCAGGCGGCAATTTATACACCAATCGACACCTCTACTCTGCTTAACAGCCAGTATCGCGAGATTACAGCGAGTGGCACGCGCTTAGTCGGTCGCGTCGGTTACTCAGCTAATTATGCCGTCTACGTTCACGATCCCAACATTCCGCAGAACTTCCGGCGCTCAACCGCACAGAAAGAGTTCCTGACCAAGGGCTTCGAAGATTCGCGCGATGCCATCAACGCAGTAATCAAAAAGGAGATGGCACTTTGAACCCCGCTATGCATACGCGCGTGCGCAATTACCTGGTGGATGCAGGGCTGACGGACGGGTTTAAAACT
>Ga0207655_1003349_pt1 | contig 11998 bp, 7 predicted proteins | sample KBSM44metaG_FD_184398 | JGI IMG/M metagenome (GOLD analysis project Ga0207655, IMG submission 184398) | Miscanthus rhizosphere microbial communities from Kellogg Biological Station, Michigan, USA - KBS M4-4 metaG (SPAdes) (version 2) | ecosystem: Host-associated > Plants > Roots > Rhizosphere >...
GCCACGCGCACATCGTGCCGCGTCTGGCCGGCGCCAGGGCGCTGGGTACCCAGGTGCTGGCCGACAAGGCCGTCAGTGCACGCTGGGAGATGGGCGACGGCCAGGTGCTGCGCATTGATCTGAACCTCAGCGAACACAGCGTGCAGGTCGACAGCCATGGCGTGCAGCATGTTCTTCATGAATCCCATCCACAATCGGCAGAACTTTCACGCCGGGGCAGCCTCAATCCCTACACGGCCATTGTCAGCCTGATATCGAGTGACGTTGCGGAGGATACGGATGAGCAATGAGCAACTGGAAATGCTGGCGACCGAGGCGGGATTGTCGGTCGACTGGAAAGACGCCAACGCACGACCGCAGCGGGTCAGTCCCGACGTGCTGCGCAAGGTACTCGAAAGTCTCGGCCACCCCGCCGCAGACGACTCACAGATCGCTGCCAGCCTTGAGCGCCTGCAGCACGAGAGCCAATCGACCACCCCGCCACCGCTGCTGACGGTGGATCACGGCAGCAACCTCGACCTCTCGGCATGGTTCAAGCCGAACACCCCATTCGTGCTCGAACTCGAAGACGGCTCGCGCCTGGAGGCCAACCTCACCGCCAATGCCGAGCTGCCCGCGCTGGCCACCGTCGGTTATCAGCAACTGGCCATCGACGGCCAGCACCTGACCATCGCCGTGGCGCCCAGGACCGCCTACAGCCTGGCCATGGCCACCGATACCAGCGTGCCCCGTGCCTGGGGTCTGACCCTGCAACTCTATTATCTGCGCAGGAGTGGCGACGGCGGCATCGGCGACACCCAGGCGCTGGAAACCTTTGCCCGGGCAGCCGGGGAGCGCGGTGCCGCGGCGATCGCCATCAGCCCTGTGCACGCGATGTTCGCCAGCGACACCGAGCGCTTCAGCCCCTACTCGCCATCGAGCCGGTTGTTCCTCAATGCGCTGTACGCGGCCCCCGGTGCAATTCTCGGCGAGCGGTCCCTGCGCACCGCCATCGACGAAACGGGCCTGGGTGAAGAACTCAAGCGTCTGGAAGAACAATCCCTGATCGATTGGCCCGCCGCTGCGGCGGCCAAATGGAAGATTTTCCGTGCGTTGTACGCCTCGTTCATCGCCAGTGGCAATCCGCTACACGAAGACTTCAAGAGCTTCCGTCACGCCGGTGGCGAGGCACTGGAAAACCACTGCCGCTTCGAGGCCCTGCGTGACCAGTGTGAAACACTCGGCATCAGCGGCAACTGGCACGAGTGGCCCGAACAGTTCAAGAACCCGCGCAGCCAGGCCATCGACGAGTTTGCCGCCAGCCACGCCGAGCAGATCGGTTTCCACGCCTTCGCTCAGTGGCTGATCGCCCGAGGCCTGGAGCGGGCGCAGACCGCCGCGCGCGGCAGCGGCATGAGCGTCGGCTTGATCGGCGATCTTGCCGTGGGTGCCGACGGGGCCGGGAGCCAGGCCTGGAGCCGCCAGGATGAACTGCTCTCGGCGCTGACCGTAGGCGCGCCGCCCGACATCCTCAACCGCTCGGGGCAAAGCTGGGGGATCTCGGCGTTCTCGCCAACAGGCCTCAAGCGCAATGGCTTTCGCGCCTTCATCGAAATGCTGCGGGCCAACTTCGCCCACGCCGGCGGCCTGCGCATCGACCATGTGATGGGCCTGCAACGCCTGTGGGTGGTGCCGCTGGGCTCACCGCCAAGCGAGGGCGCGTACCTCAATTACCCGCTGGACGACATGCTGCGCCTGTTGTGCCTGGAATCCTGGCGACACAAGGCGGTGGTCCTCGGCGAGGATCTGGGCACGGTGCCCGAGGGCCTGCACGACAAGCTTTCGGCCCGGGCCATCCTGGGCATGCGTGTGCTGTTGTTCGAACAGGACAACGCCCATTTCAAGCCGATCATCAAATGGTCCGACGATGCCCTGGCGACCACCAGCACCCACGATTTGCCCACCCTTACCGGCTGGCTCAGCGAGCTGGACATCGACTGGAACAAGACCCTGGGCCACATCGACGACGACACCGAACGCCAATGGCGCGAAGCCCGCGAACGCGAACGTGAAGGCCTGCGCGCTGCGTTGCGCCTGAACTACGGCATGCACGACAGCAACGACAGCGACATGATCGACGGCAGCGTGCGCTATCTGGGCCACACCCGTGCGCCCTTGGTGCTGCTGCCCATCGAAGACGCCATGGGCATCGAACAACAGGCCAACCTCCCCGGCACCATCGACAGCCACCCCAACTGGCGCAGGCGCCTGCCCGGCGACAGTGCCGGGTTGCTGGACAACGCCAACGCCGCACGGCGTCTGGAAATTCTCGCCGCCGCGCGGCAACAGGCAGCGGAGCGTGACCAATGAACCCGCCGGTCAACCCCGTCTTGAGCCCGCTGCGCGCGACCCAGCGCCTGCAATTTCATAAAGACTTCACCCTGGACGATGCCGCGAAACAGGTGCCCTACTTCGCAAGCCTGGGCATCAGTCATCTCTACGCCTCGCCGCTGCTCAAGGCCCGCGCCGGGTCCATGCACGGCTATGACGTGGTCGATCCGCGCATCATCAACCCGGAGCTGGGTGGCGAACCTGCCCTGCGCCGGCTGGTGGCGACGCTGCGCGAGCACGGCATGGGGCTGATTCTGGACATCGTTTCCAACCACATGGCCGTGGGCGGAGCGGACAATCCGTGGTGGCTCGACCTGCTCGAATGGGGCCAGCGCAGCCCCTACGCGAAGTTCTTCGACATCCAGTGGAATTCCCCCGACCCGCTGCTCAAGGGCCAGTTGCTGCAACCCTTCCTGAGCACCGACTACGGCACCGTCTTGCAGAACGGCGAAGTGCCGCTGCGCTTCGATGCCGAGCATGGCAGTTTCCGGGTCGAGCATTATCAGCACCACTTCCCGATCAACCCCGGCACCTACGCCCCGCTGCTCAACGCCGCGCGGCGCCCCGAGCTCGAGGCGCTGACCCAGGCCTTCGCCCGGCTGGACAACCATCCGCAGGCCTATGAACAGGCCCAGCAGCTCAAGGACGAACTGGCCGACTTGCTCAAGGCCAACCCCGCGCTGATCGAGGCCATCGAGACCGGGCTTGAGCAGTTCGACTCACGCCAGCCTGATGGTTTCAAACGCCTGCACCGCCTGCTCGAACAACAGGACTATCGCCTGGCCAGCTGGCGCACCGCAGGCGACGACATCAACTGGCGGCGCTTCTTCGACATCAACGAGCTGGGCGGCCTCAAGGTCGAGCGCTCCCAGGTGTTCGAAGCCACCCACGCGAAGATTTTCCAGTTGATCGCCGAAGGCCTTGTAGACGGCCTGCGCATCGATCACATCGACGGCCTGGCCGACCCTCGGGGTTATTGCCGCAAGTTGCGCCGTCGCGTCGACAGCCTGCTCTCGCGGCGTCCGGCGGGCACTGAACTTACGCACCTGCCGATTTTCGTCGAGAAAATCCTCGGCCCCGACGAGCAACTGCGCAGCGACTGGAACGTGGACGGCACCACCGGCTACGAGTTCATGAACCAGGTGTCGCTGCTGCAACACGACCCCAGGGGCGAGGAAATCCTCGGCGAGCTGTGGAGCCGGATCAGCGGTCGCACCGCCGACTTCAACCTGGAAGTGCTCGAAGCCCGCGACCTGGTGCTGCACGGCACCCTGGCCGGTGACTTCGAAAACCTGGCCCAGGCCCTGCTGCAAGTGGCCCGCAGCGATGTCATGAGCCGCGACCTGACCCTGGGCGCGATCCGTCGCTCGCTGCTGGCGCTGGTGGGCAACTTCCCGGTCTATCGCACTTACATCAACGCTTGCGGCCGCTCGGCCGAGGACCAGCGCTTCTTCGACCAGGCCATGGCCGGCGCCCGGGACATGCTCAGCGAAGGCGACTGGCCGGTGCTCGACTACCTGCAACGCTGGCTCGGCGGCGAAAGCCTGCGCGACTACCCCACCGGTCCTTTGCGCGAGATGCGCCGCAAGGCCGGCAACCGTTTCCAGCAACTGACCTCACCGGTGGCGGCCAAGTCGGTGGAAGACACCTCTTTCTACCGCTCGGCAGTGCTGTTGTCGCGCAACGATGTGGGCTTTCATCCGCAACATTTCAGTGCGCCGGTAGAGGACTTTCACCAGGTGTGCGTCCAGCGTGGTGCGACCTTCCCGGACAACCTGCTGACCACCGCCACCCACGATCACAAGCGCGGCGAAGACACCCGCACCCGCCTTGCAGTGCTCAGCGAGAACGCCGGCTGGTACGCCGAACAGGTCGAGCGCTGGCTCGCGTTGTCGGCGCCGCTCAAGGCCGGTGACACGGCGATCAGCCCGGGCGACGAACTGATGCTGTACCAGGCGATCCTCGGCAGTTGGCCGCTGGACCTTGCCGGCGACGAAGCCTTCCAGGCCTATGCCGAACGCCTGACCCGCTGGCAGGAAAAGGCCCTGCGCGAAGCCAAGCTGCAAAGCAGCTGGAGCGCACCGAACGAGGCCTATGAAACCGCCTGCCGCGAGTTTCTGCAGCAGTTGTTGCTCAGCCCCGATGCCCTGGCGCTGCGTCAGTCCATCGGCGCCACCGCCAACCGCATCGCCCCCGCCGGCGCCTTGAACAGTCTGGCGCAAACCTTGCTGCGCATGACCGTGCCCGGTGTGCCTGATCTGTATCAGGGCACGGAGTTCTGGGATTTCAGCCTGGTCGATCCGGACAACCGTCGCCCAGTGGATTACCCCGCTCGCGAGCGCGCATTGAGCCAGGCTGCAACACCGGCCGAACTCCTGGCGCACTGGCAGGACGGGCGCATCAAGCAGGCGTTGATCGCGCAGGTGCTCATGCTGCGCAAACAACACCCTGCGCTGTTTGCCGAGGGCCGCTACACACCGCTTGAAGTGGTCGGCGAGCAGGCCACGCACATCATGGCGTTCGCCCGGGAATCGGAGGGTATCCGGGCAATCGTTGTGGTTCCACGTTTGCCGGCTGAACTATTGGGCACCGCGCAAACTCCATTCATCAACGCGGCAAATTGGGGCGATACACGAATCATCCTGCCGTTCGCTGATTCAGATCCAAATTGGAAGGGACTTTTCTCGCAGGCTACAGTCACAACCAACAAGGAAATGTCGCTCAGCGCAGCGCTCAAGGAATTTTCCGTAAATCTGCTAATACAAACCTTGTAATACCTGGGAGTGTCGAGATGAGTGCCGACGAGAAACGTATCAGCGAGCTGGCCCACCAAATCTGGGAAACCGAGGGCAAGCCTCACGGTCAGGATGCACGTCATTGGGAGATGGCTCGCAAACTGGCGGAAGCCGAAGCCAAGGCGCCGAAGAAGGCGCCTGCTGCCAAAGGCGCTGCAAAACCCAAGGCCGAGCCCAAGGCGGCAGCGCCAAAACCAGCTGCCAAGCCTGCAGCGAAACCTGCGGCCAAGGCTGCTGACAAACCTGCTGCAAAGGCGCCAGCCAAACCCAAGGTAGCCGCCAGCGGGGCAGACAAGCCAGCGCCAGCCAAACCTGCGGCAAAACCTGCCGCCAAGCCGGCCGCGAAAAAGGCCCCGGCGGCCAAGCCTCCGGCGCCGTGAGCCTGCGCAACAGACGAACGAGCATCGTCTGACAAAACCCCTGCCGCAGGGATCGCCTGAAAACGATCACAACCCCCTGCGGTATTCACCTGCCTGTTTTTGATCATTGGCGCAGCCCTCCTGCGACAAAGGTTTTGTTCGCCTTCAGGAAATCATTCGAATTTCAGGAATCACCATGAGCAAGCAAGAGAAAAACACCGCCCCCCAGAATGACACCCCAAAGGCTGACAGCCCGCAGGCCAACGCAACCCGCATCCGTGAAGGCCTGCCCTTCCCCCTCGGCGCCAACTGGGACGGCCTGGGGGTCAACTTCGCGATCTTCTCGGCCAACGCCACCAAGGTAGAACTGTGCCTGTTCGACTCCACCGGCGAGACGGAACTGGAGCGTATCGAACTCCCGGAATACACCGACGAGATCTTCCACGGCTACCTGCCGGACGCCCATCCGGGGCTGGTCTACGGGTATCGCGTCTACGGCCCGTACGATCCGAAGAACGGCCATCGCTTCAACCACAACAAGCTGCTGATCGACCCCTACGCCAAGCAGCTGGTCGGCCAGTTGAAATGGTCCGAAGCGCTGTTCGGCTACACCATCGGCCACCCCGATGACGACCTGAGCTTCGATGAGCGCGACAGCGCGCCGTTCGTGCCCAAGTGCAAGGTCATCGACCCGGCCTACACCTGGGGTCGCGATCAACGGGTCAACGTGCCGTGGGAAAAAACCATTTTCTACGAGACCCACACCCGCGGTTTCACCATGCGTCACCCGTCTGTGCCGGATGAGCTCAAGGGTACGTTCTCGGGCCTGATGGTCGATGACGTGATCCAGCACATCAAGGGCCTGGGCGTGACCTCGATCGAGCTGTTGCCGATCCACGCCTTCGTCAACGACCAGCACCTGCTGCAGAAAGGCATGACCAACTACTGGGGCTACAACACCATCGCCTTCTTCGCCCCGGACCCGCGTTTCCTCGCCCATGGCAAGATCGCCGAATTCAAGGAAATGGTCGCGCACATGCACCATGCCGGGCTCGAGGTGATTCTGGACGTGGTCTACAACCACACCGCCGAAGGCAACGAGCGTGGCCCGACCCTGTCCATGCGCGGCATCGACAACGCCTCCTACTACCGCCTGATGCCGGATGACAAACGCTTCTACATCAACGACTCAGGCACCGGCAACACCCTGGACCTGAGCCATCCCTGCGTGCTGCAGATGGTCACCGACTCGCTGCGCTACTGGGCCACCGAGATGCATGTCGACGGTTTCCGCTTCGACCTGGCGACCATCCTCGGCCGCTACCACGATGGCTTCGACGAGCGCCACAGCTTCCTTGTCGCCTGCCGCCAGGACCCGGTCCTGCGTCAGGTCAAACTGATCGCCGAGCCCTGGGACTGCGGCCCTGGCGGGTATCAGGTCGGGCATTTCGCGCCGGGCTGGGCGGAGTGGAACGACAAGTTCCGCGACACCGTGCGCGCCTTCTGGAAAGGCGATGAAGGGCAACTGGCCGACCTCGCCAGCCGCCTGACCGCGTCGGGCAACATGTTCAACCAGCGTGGACGCAGGTCCTATGCGTCGGTCAATTTCGTCACCGCGCATGACGGCTTCACGCTGCACGATCTGGTGTCCTACAACGACAAGCACAACGAGGACAACGACGAAAACAACCAGGACGGCAGCAACGACAACCGCTCCTGGAACCATGGCGTCGAAGGACCGACCGAAGACCCCGAGATCAACGCGTTGCGCCTGCGCCAGATGCGCAACTTCTTCGCCACCTTGCTGTTCTCCCAGGGCACGCCGATGATCGTGGCCGGTGACGAGTTCGCCCGCACCCAGCACGGCAACAACAACGCCTATTGCCAGGACAGTGAGATCGGCTGGGTCAACTGGGAATGGGACGAAGACGGCACCGCGCTGCATCGCTTCGTGCAGCGCCTGATCAAGCTGCGCAAGACCTATCCGATTCTGCGTCGCGGACGCTTCCTGGTCGGCGACTACAACGAGGAGTTGGGGGTCAAGGACGTGACCTGGCTGTCCCCGAGCGGCGAGGAGATGACCATCGAGCAGTGGCATGACGCCAACGGACGCTGCCTGGGCATGCTCATGGACGGCCGCGCCCAGGAAACCGGGATTCGTCGTCGCGGCTCGGAGGCGACCCTGTTGCTGATCGTCAACTCCCACCACGAAGGCGTCAACTTCACCCTGCCGCAAGTGCCCGAAGGCACCGACTGGGTCAGCCTGATCGACACCGACCAGCCCGATATCCGCGGCAAGGACCACTTCGCCTTCAACACCGAGTACACCGTGTCACCGCGCTCGTTGCTGCTGTTCGAGTTGCAGAAGGAAGATCAGGGCTAAGCCAGAGCCCGGTACTTTTTTGCACAACGATTTCTGTGGGAGCGGGCTTGCCCGCGAATGCGATCGGCCAGCCACCTCATGGGTGGATGGCACACCGCTTTCGCGGGCTTGCCCGCTCCCACAGGCACATCCCATGTATGTCGTCGTTTGGGTATTCCGTCGCTCGGGTGATTCTCACATCAACGCCGACAACCGCACATCCGCCGCCAGCACCCGGCTCAACTGCCCATTACCGGCAAAGATCGGTACCGAGACGGTGATGCAGAAATCATCCGTGGCCGATGATCGATACACTGGCGTGATATGGCTGGCGGACTGTTCGGCCACGGCGCGAAACCATGGCCGCTGGGACCAGTTGCGCCCCCTGCAACTAGGCGTCCTGCCATTGCCCTCCAACCCGATGTTTTCGCTGATCTGCACCCCGTTGCGGTCAACCATGTAGAACAGCTCGAAGCGCTGATCCCGTTGCAGCGTGTCACGCATGAAGCGCTCGGCGCTCTGTAAATCCCCATGCAGCGCCGCCTCGCTGGCCAGCCGCTCGACGCTGACCTGAATGGCCTTGTGCATCTGCAGGCCGAAACCGCCCAGCCCGTCCAGCAAGCGATCCCCGCTGACACGCACCGCATCACTGTGGGTCAATACCTGCCCGGCGTTGCCCAACAACTGCGCGGCGACCCCGGCGATGTTCTGCACGTCACGGTTGATCGCATGCACGGCGATCCCGATATGCTCGGTGCCGGATGCGATATGCCCGACTCGCTGATCGAGCTGATCCATGGCCGCCTGCGTCCCCAACAGGTCCTCTCCCATGCGGGTCATGCCCGCCCGGCCATCGGCCACCGCCGCGTGCATCACTTTGCCGGCCGCGCCCAATTGATCCATGTCCGCGCGAAAGCGCTCGATGATCTGACTGACCCGCCCGGTGGACTCAGTGGTGTGCCCGGCCAGGCGCCGGACCTCATCGGCGACCACCGCAAAGCCGCGCCCGTGCTCCCCTGCGCGCGCCGCTTCGATAGCCGCGTTCAGGGCCAGCAGGTTGGTCTGCTGCGAAATGCTGGCAATCACGCCCAGCACTTGGCTCACCTCCTCCAGTTGCCCGAACAACTGCCCGATCACCTTATCGAGGGTCTCTTCGCTGGCGCCGATGGCATTGACCTGGTCGAGCACCTGCTCGCCGGTCTGCTGGCACTGGCGCAAGGTCGATGCGACTTCACTGGAAAGCTTGGCAACCTCTGCCGCGCCGGGCACCAGTTCGCTGTCCAGCGACGTGCTGACCTGCTCGCTGGCGCTGGCGATCAGCTCCGACGCCTGGGCCAGGGTCTGCCCGCTCTGTTCAGTGGCACGGGCGATTCGCGCAAGCTCGGGCGCATGGGCAGCAATGTCCACGCTGGCGGCCAGGCTCTGACCCAGGCGCTGGTGCAAGGTCTGGGTAAAGCCGTTCAAGCGCCTGTTGAGCGGCGACGGCCCGGACAATTGCACGGTCAGGTCCAGGCGGTCGAACAGCAGGTTGAGCAGGTCATCGTCTTGGACCCGGTATTTGTTGGCGCGCAGTGAAAACATCTGGCAACTCCTTCGCAAGGTTCCCGAAGGACTGCAAGCACAGTGCCATCACCAAACCCCTCCATTCAGGCGCTCAACGCCCCTCTAAGCGCACGATTTTCGACATCGCCGCCAATTCCCATGACCCTTTTGGTGCAGCACGGCCAACCCGCTCCCTGAGCTAGGTCCAAAGCCCATCGCAGAGCGCCTGCCTCCCGCAAAGGCCCGTGTTCACTGACTTTGTAGTCACGAAAGGACTTTCGGTATCAAAACTACAAAATATGTAGTTCATGAAAAATATCACTACAAAATGGTTGACGAAGGTTTTTCCCACCGGCATAGTGAAGCCGTCTCCCCGATCGGGAGAGCTGGCAAAAGTATTCCGGGCCCGTTCGACATAGCCGTCGAACAACCTCTGGATGTGTGCTGCCCACAAGGCAGATTGATGAAGCTGAACCGGCAGGATCGACTCGACTGGGCCGAGCGCTGGCGAAACATCCTCATGACACTTGTGGTCGACCACGCATCGTCGCCAGTGTCTCTGGACGTCCGCTGTTTCTCACCCTCCTCGCTTCGCCCCTTTCGTAGCAGCCTCTCATCGACACTACATCCGCGCCGCCCGGCACCGGCTCTGTGTATCGACGGACCTTTAATGTCAGCAACAGAAGGACTGCGAACCGATGGACGATTCGCCATAACGTGTGAACTAACCGGATAGATTAATCAGTGGGCAAAAAGGGGTATCCAATCATGAACTTGAACAATCAACCTACCATTGACCAATTGGCTCGACTGTTCGCTGCACAGAAGGACTCCCTCGATAGCCACATTCTCTGGGTCTGCAAGGAAGGCAACGTGCACATGGAAGGCCTGGGTGCCTGCACCGAGGAGCAGGAGTTCGACGACCAGCACCCGCACATGCGTGCGCGGCTGAAGATGTACCGCAAGGGCCAGGGCTATGTCGGCAAGAAGGCCGCCGCCGACAAACAGTTCCTGGGCCGGGTGCTCGACACCCTGAGCAGTGAGTGGGGCCAGGTACGCGAGGCGTCGGGCGTACGGGTCATCGACAAGCTCTGCTAAGCAATGAAAACGCCGCTGATCCCCTCCACGACGGGGGATCAGCGGCGTTTTGCTGTGTGCTTGAAACCGGGTCAGAACGCCAGTTTGTAACCGATGGCGACCAGCATCACGGCCAGGCAAGGGCGCAGCACGCCATCGGGGATGCGCCCGGTCAGATGGCTGCCCATGTAGATCCCCGGCAGCGAACCCATCAGCAGGAAGCCCAGCATTGACCAGTCCATGTTGCCCATGCTGGCGTGGCCGAGGCCTGCCACCAGCGTCAGTGGCACGGCATGGGCGATCTCGGTGCCCACCAGGCGGCGGGTGTCCAGGAATGGATACAGCAGGAACAACGCCACGGTGCCCAGTGCCCCCGCGCCGATGGACGTCAGCGCCACCATCACACCCAGCAGCACCCCGGTGAGCACGGTCAGGATGTTCAGGCTGCGGTCGCTCAAGCGATAGCGGTCACCGGCATGGCGATGGGCGAATGCCAACAGGCGCTTCTTGAAGAAGATCGCGAGGGCAGTCAGCAACAGCACAAAGCCCAGCGCCTGCTTGATAACGCTATTCAACGACTCGGGAGCGCTGTGCAGGCTGTGCAGAAACAGCAAGGTCAATCCGGCGGCGGGCACGCTGCCCAGGGTCAGCCAGCCGGTGATGCGCCAGTCGATGTTGTCGTTCTTCTTGTGAACCAACACCCCGCCGCTCTTGGTGATGGCGGCGTACAGCAGGTCAGTGCCCACGGCCGTTGCCGGGTTGATGCCGAACCACAACAGGATCGGCGTCATGAGCGATCCACCACCGACGCCGGTCATGCCTACGATGAAGCCGACCACCAGGCCTGCGACGACGAAACCAATATTGCCAAAATCCATTGTTCTGCCTGACCGATGCGCACATGCGAGAAAAAACTGGCGCGCAGGATAGCCAGTTTTCTTATGAAAAACGTAGACCGAAACGATCTATCTTTATAACCATTAGTTCGCATATCACACACTCAATCCTGTAGCAGTCCGGCTTGCCGGCGTGGCGGCCTCAAGCCCGACCCGCGGGCAAGCCCGGCTGCTACGGGATCGGGGCGGGCCTGGGATTGAGGTTCACACAAACCCCGTAGCAGCACGGCTTGCCGGCGTGGCGGCCTCAGGGTCGACCCGCGGGCAAGCCCGGCTGCTACGGGATCGGGGTGGGCCTGGGATTGAGGTTCACACAAAACCCCGTAGCAGCACGGCTTGCCGGCGGGGGCGGCGTCAAGATCGCCGTCGCCGGTAAGCCGGACTGCTATGGGACTGCGGTGGATTTACGGATTGATCTTCTGTGGTTCGGCCTGGGCCGCGCTGCGGTGGCGCATCCAGGCTCCGACTGCCAGCACCAGCGCGGCACCGATGGCGCTCGCCAGGTAGTGCACCCAGCCGGCATCGACGAGCCAGGCATCCAGCGCACGATCACCCGGGACCATGCCACCGGCGATCCAGCCGATCAGCGCCCCACCC
>Ga0207655_1003350_pt1 | contig 11997 bp, 10 predicted proteins | sample KBSM44metaG_FD_184398 | JGI IMG/M metagenome (GOLD analysis project Ga0207655, IMG submission 184398) | Miscanthus rhizosphere microbial communities from Kellogg Biological Station, Michigan, USA - KBS M4-4 metaG (SPAdes) (version 2) | ecosystem: Host-associated > Plants > Roots > Rhizosphere >...
CCGAGGCGCTCGCAGCCTCGTATAATGCGCGACATTATGGGCGCTCTCCCGCCCCCTGCAACCTGTCAGGACTTACTTGATGCTCAAGGCACTGCGTTTTTTTGGATGGCCATTGTTGGCTGGCGTGCTGATCGCGATGCTGATCATTCAGCGCTTCCCCGAGTTTGTAGGCTTGCCCAGCCTTGATGTGAACCTGCAACAGGCCCCGCAGACCAGCGCCGTGGTGCAAGGCCCGGTGACCTACGCGGACGCCGTCGTGATCGCTGCCCCCGCCGTGGTCAACCTGTACACCACCAAGGTCATCAACAAGCCGGCTCACCCGTTGTTTGAAGACCCACAATTCCGCCGCTATTTCGGTGACAACGGGCCCAAGCAGCGCCGCATGGAGTCCAGCCTGGGTTCCGGGGTGATCATGAGCCCCGAAGGTTACATCCTCACCAACAACCACGTGACCACCGGTGCCGACCAGATCGTGGTAGCCCTGCGCGATGGCCGCGAAACCCTGGCCCGCGTGGTGGGCAGCGACCCGGAAACCGATCTCGCCGTGCTCAAGATCGATCTCAAGAGCCTGCCGTCGATCACCATCGGCCGCTCCGAAGCGTTGCGCGTAGGCGACGTGGCGCTGGCGATCGGCAACCCGTTCGGTGTGGGCCAGACCGTCACCATGGGCATCATCAGCGCCACCGGGCGTAACCAGCTGGGGCTCAACAGCTACGAAGACTTCATCCAGACCGACGCGGCGATCAACCCGGGCAACTCCGGGGGTGCACTGGTGGATGCCAATGGCAACCTGACCGGTATCAACACCGCCATTTTCTCCAAGTCCGGTGGTTCACAAGGCATCGGGTTTGCGATCCCGGTGAAGCTGGCCATGGAGGTGATGAAGTCGATCATCGAACACGGCCAGGTGATTCGCGGCTGGCTGGGGATTGAAGTGCAACCGCTGACCAAGGAACTGGCCGAATCGTTTGGCCTGACCGGGCGCCCGGGCATTGTGGTCGCGGGGATTTTCCGCGACGGCCCGGCGCAGAAAGCCGGCCTGCAATTGGGTGATGTGATCCTGAACATCGATGGCGAGCCGGCCGGTGATGGCCGCAAGTCGATGAACCAGGTGGCACGGATCAAACCGACCGACAAAGTGGCGATCCAGGTCATGCGCAACGGCAAAGAGATCAAGCTGATGGCCGAAATCGGCCTGCGCCCACCACCTGCGCCGGTGAAAGAAGAGGAATAACGCCCGCGAACAGGTGCTCGTTTTCGGGCACCTGTAAGGCAATGTTTCGAAGCGATTCATTCTCATTAGGCATGTTATATTATTTCAATATCGCTATTGGAACGCTCTATCATGCCGTCTCGAAAGTTTGCCCCCTTGGCTGGCCTGGCCTTGGGTTTGCTGCTCGACCCCGCCTACGCCGAAGACAACACCGTTGAACTGGACACCATCAGCGTCACCTCTGACGCTTACGAGTCCGCCACTGGCCCGGTCAACGGCTATCGCGCCACCCGTTCCGCCAGCGCAACCAAGACCGACACGGCCCTGCGCGACATCCCACAATCCATCAGCGTGATTCCCGCCACTGTGCTCAAGGACCTGGGCAGCACCAGCGTGGAACGCGCGCTGGAATTTGCTGGCGGCGTGTCCAAGCAAAACAACTTCGGCGGCCTGACACTTTACGAATACAGCGTGCGCGGCTTCACCACCTCGGAGTTCTACGTGGACGGTTTCAGCGCCAACCGCGGCTACCCGAGCACACCAGATACCGCCAATATCGAGCGCATTGAAGTACTCAAAGGCCCGGCCGCCAGCCTGTACGGGCGTGGCGACCCAGGCGGCACCGTGAACATCGTCACCAAAAAACCCCAGCCCGACGCCTTCACCACCCTGCAAACCAGCGCCGGCAGCTGGGACCGCTATCGTACAGCCCTGGATGTGAACACGCCCCTGGACCCCGAGGGCCGAGTGCTATCACGCGTGAACCTGGCGGTCGAAGACAACCACAGCTTTCGCGACCACGTGGGCGCCAAGCGCATCTTCATCGCACCGTCCTTGAGCTGGCAATTGGACCCGGACACCAGCCTGCTCGTCGAAAGCGAATTCGTGCGCCATCGCTCCACCTTCGACCGCGGCATCGTCGACGCCCCCGGGGTATCGCGCAGAACCTTCCTCGGCGAGCCCAACGATGGCGACATCCGCAACCACAACAACCGCCTCCAGGCGGCCCTCGAACACCACCTCAACGACGCCTGGAAACTGCGCCTGGCCAGCCACTACAAACAAGGCAGCCTGTGGGGTGACGCATCGGAAAGCCGCGCACTCAACGCCGATGGGCATACCGTCAACCGTCGCTACCGCGAGCGCTCCACCGGTTGGCACGACAGCATCACCCAGCTTGAACTGCGCGGGCTGTTTGACGTTGGCAGCTGGCAACACGAGCTGCTGATCGGCACCGAATACGAGGACTACCGCAAGAAAGAACGCGTGACCGCCATCGCCGGCAGCCCCTACGCCATCGACCTCTACAACCCGGTCTACGGCCAGGCCAAACCCAACGGCCTGCGCTCGGGCACCGATTTCTTCGAGCAGACCAAAAGCCACGCGCTGAACCTGCAGGACCAAATCATCTTCACCGACCGCCTGCGCGGCATGCTCGGGGCGCGCTTCGAGCACTTCGACCAACACATCGAAGACTTCACCGGCGCGCCCAAAAGCCACCAGACCCACGACGCCGTCACCCAGCGCGCGGGCCTGCTGTATCAACTCACGCCGCACGTCGGCGTATTCGCCAACGCCTCCACCTCGTTCAAACCCAACAGCGGACTGGGCGCCGACAAAAAACCCTTCAAACCCGAAGAAGGCGTGGGCTATGAAGTGGGGATCAAGAGCGAACTGTTCGACGACCGCCTCAGCACCACCCTCGCCGCCTTCCATATCGAGAAGGAAAACGTGCTGGCCCTGGACCCAGCCACCAACCTCAACCGCGCCATGGGCAAAGCACGCAGCCAAGGGTTTGACCTGCAAATGACCGGGCAGGTGACAGACGCTGTTCGAGTGATCGGCGCGTTCGCTTATATCGATGCCGAAGTGACAGAAGGCGACAAGGCGATTCCAGCCGGCAGCCGGATACTGGGCGTGGCCAAGCGCAGCGGCAGCCTGCTGGGGGTCTATGAATTTCAGGACGGCGCATTGCGCGGTTCTGACTTGGGTGCGGCGTTTACCTATGTGGGCGATCGCTCCGGCGAAGCAGGCGGAAGCTTTGAGCTACCGGCTTACCACACCGTCGACTTGCTCGCCCATTATAAGGCGACGCAGAACGTCACCCTGGGCCTGAACCTCAACAACCTGTTTGATGAGAAGTACTACGAGCGGTCCTACAGCAGCTACTGGGTCAACCCGGGCGAACCGCGCAACCTGACCGTCAGCCTCACCCTTAACCTGTAAACACGGTAAAAAAATGTGGGAGGGCTAATGTGGGAGCGGGCTTGCCCGCGATAGCGGTGCATCAGCCAACAAATCTATCGACTGACACGCCCCCATCGCGGGCAAGCCCGCTCCCACATTTTGATCTTCACTGGCTTCAGCTATAGCGACACTGGTGCTTTTTCGCACAAGGCATTCAACGCTTTCGCCCACTGCGGGTCGTCATTGAGGCACGGCACCAGCACCAACTCCTCGCCTCCCGCCTCGCGGAATTGTTCCAGCCCGCGATCGCCGATCTCTTCAAGCGTCTCGATGCAATCGGCGACAAACGCCGGGCACATCACCAGCAGCTTTTTCACACCTTGCTGGGCCAGGGTTTCCAGGCGGGCCTCGGTGTAAGGCTCGATCCACTTGGCCCGACCCAGGCGCGACTGGAAAGCCACCGACCATTTGTCTTCGGGCAAGCCCATGCGCGCCGCAAAGTCACGCGCCACACTGAAGCACTGCCCGCGATAGCAGGTGGCACGCACTTGGGGCGATGCATCCACACAGCAATCGGTGGCGCCGTCGAAGGAATGCCCCGGGTTGAGTTTTTGCAGGTGCCGTTCGGGCAGCCCGTGGAAGCTGAACAGCAGGTGGTCGTAGTCCTGCTGCAAATGCGGCCTGGCGCTGGCCACCAGGGCGTCGAGGTATTCGGGTTGATCGTAGAAGGGTTGCAGGGTGGCAAATTGCAGGTCGAGCTTTTTGTCACGCACCACGCGGCGGGCTTCCTCCACCACCGTGGTCACGGTGCTGTCGGCGAACTGCGGGTACAGCGGCGCCAGGGTGACCTTTCGAATGCCTTGCGTGGCGAGACGGGTCAGCACGCTTTCAATGGAAGGCTCGCCGTAACGCATCGCCAGTTCCACCGGGCCGTGGCTCCACTGCAAAGTCATCTGCTGTTGCAGGCGGCGGCTGAGCACCACCAGCGGCGAGCCCTCGTCCCACCAGATGGACGCGTAGGCGTGGGCCGACTGCTCGGGGCGCTTGATCAGGATCAGCGACACCAGCAAACGCCGTACCGGCCATGGCAGGTCGATCACGTACGGGTCCATCAGGAATTGATTGAGGTAGCTGCGCACATCGGCCACCGAAGTGGACGCCGGTGAACCCAGGTTGACCAGTAATAACGCGTGATCCGTCATGCAACATCCTATGGCTAGAGGCGGCTGGACAGGTCTTCCAGGGCCGCGTGCAACTCTGTGAACTGAAAAGTGAAACCGGCCGCCAGCAAGCGTTCGGGGAGCGCTTTCTGGCCGCCCAGCAACAACCCGGACAACTCGCCCAACCCGACCTTCAGCGCAAACGCCGGCATCGGCATGAACGCAGGGCGGTGCAGCACCTGGCCCAAGGTCTTGGCAAACTCGCGGTTGCGCACCGGGTGTGGCGCGCAGGCATTATAAGGACCGCTGGCGTCGTTCTTGTGCAGAAGAAAATCAATCAGGGCGATTTGATCCTTGATATGCACCCACGGCATCCACTGCCGACCATCGCCGATCGGCCCGCCCAGCGCCAGCTTGAACGGCAACAGCAACCGCGACAAAAAGCCGCCCTGCGCCGCCAGCACCAGGCCGGTGCGCACCAGCACCACACGCACACCCAAGGCCTCGGCGCGCAGGGCGGTTTCCTCCCAGGCGATACACAGCTGGCTGGGGAAGTCATCCTGCACCGGGCCGCTTGCCTCGGTCAGTTCGCGTTCACCGCCGTCGCCGTACCAGCCCACCGCAGAACCCGATATCAGCACGGCGGGTTTGTGCTCCAAACCCTCGATCCACGCCAGCAGGGTTTCGGTGAGGCTAATGCGGCTGCTCCACAGCAACGCCTTGCGCTTGCGGGTCCAGGGGCGATCCGCGATCGGCGCACCCGCCAGGTTGATGACCGCATCCACCGGGCCGATCACCTCTTGCAGACGGCCGACGCCCAGCACTTGAACACCACACCATTTGGCGACCGTCTCCGGCTCACGGCTCCACACCGTGATTTGATGCCCCTGCGCCAGCCAGCGTTGGCACAGTTGGCGGCCGATCAGACCCGTACCGCCGGTCAGCAAAATATGCATGGGACACTCCTGATGTAACGTTCGCCGTCGATCACTGGTCTATTTTATAGAAAGGGATCATTTGTAAACGGGCGTAACGTTGGCTAAGCCTCAGCTTTAACCATAGGTCACACCGTTAGAACAGGCATGCCAAAACTTATACCAAAAAACAATATTGTACAGCTATTGGTGTCGGCGTAGTCTGTACCCAACGGTAAAACGAGGCCTCCCATGACTGTTCCCATCGCGATCATCGGCACCGGCATCGCCGGTCTCTCAGCCGCCCGAGCGTTACGAGACGCGGGGCATGTTGTACAACTCTTCGATAAAAGCCGCGGCAGTGGTGGCCGCATGTCCAGCAAGCGCAGCGATGCCGGCGCCTTGGACATGGGCGCACAGTACTTCACCGCCCGCGACCGGCGCTTCGTCAACGAAGTGCAACGCTGGCAAAGCAACGGTTGGGCCGAGCAATGGAAACCCCAGCTGTACAACTTCAAGTCCGGCCAACTCACCCCCTCCCCCGATGAACAAATCCGCTGGGTCGGCACGCCCCGCATGAGCGCCATCACCCGCGCCCTGCTTGATGACCTGCCGGTGGCGTTCGGCTGCCGTATCACCGAAGTGTTCCAGGGCACCCACCACTGGAACCTGCTGGATGCCGACGGCGGCAACCACGGCCCCTTCAGCCATGTGGTCATCGCCACGCCAGCACCCCAAGCCACAGCCTTGCTGGCCGCTGCGCCCAAACTGGCGAGCGCCGCCGCTGGCGTGAAGATGGATCCGACCTGGGCCATTGCCCTGGCGTTCGACAAACCACTGGATACCCCCATGGAAGGCTGCTTCGTCCAGGACAGCCCTCTCGATTGGCTGGCCCGCAACCGCAGCAAACCCGGACGTGACACCACCCTGGACACTTGGGTGCTGCACGCCACCAGCGCCTGGAGCAAGGCGCACCTGGACTTACCCAAAGAAGCGGTGATTGAACACCTGCACGGTGCCTTCGCCGAACTGCTGCACAGCGCTATGCCGGCGCCGTCCTTCAGCCTCGCGCACCGCTGGCTGTATGCGCGGCCGTCCAGCAGCCACGAATTTGGCGTGTTGGCTGACGCAGACTTGGGCTTGTATGTCTGCGGCGACTGGTGCCTCTCGGGCCGGGTCGAAGGGGCATGGCTCAGCGGCCAGGAAGCCGCGCGGCGCCTGATCGAACACCTGCAATGAACCGCGTCAACCCGGCCAAATTGCTGCTGTCGAAGTGGACGGCAGCCCATCCACGCAACAAGGAAAAACACTTCCTGGTCACCGAGCTGTTTCGTGACGAAGAAGGCACCGTGCTGGAAATCGAGCTGCAAGCCGTAATGACCCGACGCGCTGAACGCCTGGCCTGGCAAACCCTGCAAAATGCCGAAGCCTGGCGGATGGGCTGGAAGTAACACTCCGCAAATACTTGTACAAAATATTTGACTTGTACAGCATCAAATCTATGATGAGATTTAGTTGTACAATTTTTTTGTCTTGTACAGGAATCCAGCAGGGGTTTGACCATGTCCACCATCGGAAAGCCGAAGATCGCCATCAGCGCCTGCCTGCTAGGCGAGAACGTACGCTTCAACGGCGGCCACAAACAATCCCTGCTGTGCAGCCAGACCCTCGCTGACTACTTCGACTTCGTGCCACTGTGCCCCGAAGTCGCCATCGGCCTGGGCATCCCCCGCGAGCCGATCCGCCTGGTCGGCGATCCTGCCCAACCCCAAGCCGTCGGCACCGTGCACCGTGACCTCAACGTCACCCAGCCGCTGGAAGCCTACGGCCAGCAGATGGCGGCGGAACACACTGACCTGTGCGGCTACATCTTCATGCAGAAGTCGCCGTCCTGTGGCCTGGAGCGGGTCAAGGTGTATCGCGACAACGGCACCCCGGTGGACGGCGGCGGGCGCGGTATTTATGCCCAGGCCTTTTGCGCCCGCCACCCCAACCTGCCCGTGGAAGAAGACGGCCGCCTGAATGACCCGGTGCTGCGGGAAAACTTCCTGACCCGCGTCTTCGTATATGCCAGCTGGCAGCAATTGCGCGCCAGCGGCCTGACCCGTCATGGCTTGCTGGCTTTCCATTCGCGCTACAAATACTTGCTGATGGCCCACAGCCCAGTGCACTACAAAAGCCTCGGCCACCTGCTGGGCAGCATGAGCAAGGACACCCACCTCGAAGCGTTGGCCGACGGCTATTTCAGCGACCTGATGACCGGTCTGAAAAAATGCGCCACCCGCGGCACTCACACCAACGTGCTGCAACACATCAGCGGCTACCTCAAGCAGGCCATCAGCGCCGACGACAAGCAGGAAATGCAAACCGTCATCGGCCAGTACCGCCATGGCATCGTGCCGCTGGTGGTGCCGCTGACCCTGCTCAAACACCATTTTCGCCAACACCCGGACCGCTACATCGCGCAGCAGGCCTACCTGCAACCGCATCCGGAAAATCTCAGCCTGCGAAACGCGATCTAACCTATGAAACCTGCCCTGCAAGACGAACCCGGCGAAGACATTGCCAAAGCCCTCGAAGACGGCTGGTTGCCGATCCGCGAAGTGGCGCGCCAGACCGGCGTCAACGCCGTGACCCTGCGCGCCTGGGAGCGCCGCTACGGGCTGATCGTGCCCCAACGCACGCCCAAGGGGCACCGACTGTTCAGCGCCGAGCATGTTCAACGTATTCACACCATTCTGACGTGGCTCAATCGCGGCGTACCGGTCAGCCAGGTGAAAGGCCTGATCGACTCCGCGCAAGCCAACCCCGACGCCGTCGAAAACGAATGGCATGCCTTGCGCCAGAACCTGGTGACCGCCATCAGCGAACTGGCCGAGCGCCGGGTCGACGACGCGTTCAACCAGGCCATGGCGCTGTACCCGCCGCGCACCTTATGTGAGCAATTGATGCTGCCGCTGCTCCAGGAACTGGAACAACGCTGGCAGGGCCAGTTTGGCGCCCAGATGGAGCGGGTGTTTTTCTTGTCCTGGCTGCGCAGCAAGTTCGGCGCACGCATCTACCACAACAACCGTCAGCTCCAAGGCGCGCCGCTGTTGCTGGTCAATCATTCGGACCTGCCCCTGGAGCCACACCTGTGGCTCAGCGCCTGGCTGGCGAGCAGTGCCGACTGCCCGGTGGAAGTCTTCGATTGGCCATTACCGGCGGGCGAGTTGGCCCTGGCGGTGGAACACCTGCAACCCCGTGCGGTTCTGCTGTATTCGAGCAAAGCCCTGCACCTGTCGGCCCTGGCCAAACTGTTCGGCGGCGTGAGTTGCCCAAAACTGATAACCGGACCAACGGTATGCATCCACAAAGCCGAGCTGGCCGTATTAACCCGTGACATCCCTGAATTGTTCGTGGCCGAAGACCCGTTGTCGGCTCACCAGATACTGATCCAGCGTGGAATCGTCTAAATGCATTTGATCTGGCTGCGCACCGACCTGCGCCTACACGACAACACCGCCCTGGCCGCCGCGAGCCAGCGGGGCCCGATCGCGGCCGTGTACCTGATCACGCCCGGACAATGGCTGGCCCACGATGATGCCCCGTGCAAAGTGGACTTCTGGCTGCGCAACCTGACGCACCTGAGCCAGGCACTCGGCGCACTGAATATTCCGCTGTTGATCCGCACTTGCGCCACCTGGGACCAGGCGCCCGGCGTGCTGAGCACACTGTGCCGCGAGTTGTCGGCGGAATCGGTGCACGTCAACGAGGAATACGGCATTCACGAAAGCCGCCGCGATGCCGCCGTGGCCAAGACCCTGGAAGCCGACGGTGTGACGTTCCACAGCTATCTGGACCAACTGTTTTTCCAACCCGGCAGCGTCTTGACCAAAACCGGCACCTATTTCCAGGTGTTCAGCCAGTTCCGCAAGGTCTGCTACACCCGCCTGCACAGCGCTTTGCCACGCTTGGTGGCCACGCCAAAGGCCCAGGCAAAAACCGCCATCCACAGCGACCCGATCCCTGAAACCGTCGACGGCTTCGAGCCGCCCAGCGACAGCTTGCGCGCCCTCTGGCCGGCCGGTGAAGACGAAGCCCGCCGCCGCCTCGACGCCTTCGCCGACCAGCAGATCAGCTACTACAAGGACGAACGCGACTTCCCGGCCAAGCCCGGCACCAGCCAGCTTTCGGCGTACCTGGCTGCTGGCGTGGTGTCGCCACGCCAGTGCCTGCATGCCGCCTTGCAAACCAATCAGGGGGAGTTCGAAAGCGGCGACATGGGCGCCATCACCTGGATCAACGAGCTGCTGTGGCGTGAGTTCTACAAACACATCCTTGTCGGTTACCCACGAGTGTCGCGCCACCGTGCGTTCCGCCCCGAGACCGAAGCCGTGGCCTGGCGCAATGCGCCCAAGGACCTCGCCGCCTGGCAGGAGGCGCGTACCGGCTTGCCAATCATCGACGCCGCCATGCGCCAGTTGCTCGAAACCGGCTGGATGCATAACCGCCTGCGCATGGTGGTGGCGATGTTCCTGACCAAGAACCTGCTGATCGACTGGCGCGAAGGCGAGCGTTTCTTCATGCGCCACCTGATCGACGGCGACCTGGCGGCGAATAACGGCGGCTGGCAATGGAGTTCGTCCACCGGCACTGACTCGGCACCTTATTTCCGCATCTTCAGCCCGCTGAGCCAGTCGGAGAAATTCGACAGCGAAGGCGTGTTCATCAAGCGCTGGCTGCCCGAGCTGGCCGCGCTGAATAAAAAGGAAGTGCACAACCCCGAGGCGGTCGGCGGCCTGTTCGGCGTGGCGGACTACCCGCGCGCGATCGTCGACCTGAAGAAATCACGGGAGCGGGCATTGGCGGCCTTCCGCAGCCTGCCTTCACGTGAAGTCGTCGGAGGTGCACATGAGTGACTTCCTGCGCCGGTTCGCCCAGGCGTTTGCCACGCTGGACAAGCACAACCTGCACCTGCTCGACAGCCTGTACAGCAAGGACATCGCCTTCGCCGACCCGCTGCACGAGGTTCACGGCCTGCCTGCGATGCACCGCTACTTTGCCGACCTGTACAGCAACGTCAGCCAGTTGCGCTTCGACTTCCACGGCTTCGACCAGGTGGCCGAAGGCGAAGGCTACCTGCGCTGGAAAATGAGTTTTTGTCACCCGCGCCTGGCCAATGGCAAGGTGATCCGAGTGGAAGGTTGCTCGCACCTGATGTGGCGCGACAAGGTCTACCGCCATCGCGATTATTTCGACGCCGGCGCAATGCTCTACGAACACTTGCCCGTACTGGGCAGTGTGGTCAGCTGGCTGAAAAGGAGAATGGGATGAGCCGTGTACCGCCACGTCGTTATTGGCTGACCGGCGCCAGCAGTGGCATCGGTGCCGCGCTGGCCGTGGAGCTGCTCAACAGCGGCGCCCATGTCGCCCTCAGCTCACGCACCATAGGCCCGCTGGAAGCCCTCGCCCAGCGCTACCCGGGGCAGGTGCTGGTGGTGGCCGGCGACCTGACCAACAGCCAGGCCGTACGCGAAATCGGCGAGCACATCGGCGCGGCCTGGGGCTCGCTCGACACCGTGATCCTCAACGCCGGCACCTGTGAATACGTGGACGCCCGGCAGTTCGACTCATCGATCATCGAGCACGTGGTGCGCACCAACCTGCTGGCCAGCAGTTACTGCATCGAAGCCGCGCTGCCCCTGTTGCGCGCCGGGCAAACGCCTCACCTGGTGGGCGTTGCCAGCGCCGTGACCTACCTGCCGATGCCGCGCGCCGAAGCCTATGGCGCGTCCAAGGCCGGGCTGCGTTACCTGTTTGAATCGCTGCGTATCAGCCTGTCGCCGGAGAACATCGACGTCACGGTGATCAGCCCGGGCTTCGTCGACACGCCACTGACCGAGCGCAATGATTTCCCCATGCCCCTGAGCTGGCCTGCCGGCAAGGCCGCCCGGCACATCGCTGCCAAGCTTGGAAAACGCCCGCTGGAAATCGCCTTCCCGGCGCTGTTCATTGCCACCTTGTGGCCCTTGTCGAAACTGCCCAACCGCGCGCAGCTGATCATCGGCAAACGCATGCTGCGCAGCCCGCCGCCGCAGAAGGATGAACAGTGAAGATCGCGATTGTAGGCAGCGGGATTGCCGGGTTGACCAGTGCTTACCTGCTCAACCGTAACCACGACATCACGCTGTTCGAAGCCGGCGAGCGCATCGGCGGGCATACCCACACGGTCAACGTGACCGTGGAGGATAAAAGCTACGCGGTGGACACCGGCTTCATCGTGTTCAACGACTGGACCTACCCCAACTTCATTCGCTTGTTGGGACAGATCGGGGTGACCTTCAAACCCACCGAGATGAGCTTTTCGGTGTGTGACCAGAACGAAGGCTTCGAGTACAACGGCAATAACCTCAACAGCCTGTTCGCCCAGCGCAGCAATATTTTGTCTCCGGGGTTCTGGGGCATGTTGCGCGACATCTTGCGCTTCAATCGCCAGGCGCCGCTGGACCTGCAAGAGCAACGCATCAGTGCCGAGATGACC